>ERZ857951.32-NODE-32-length-171053-cov-6.698371_pt1 | contig 171053 bp, 130 predicted proteins | sample MGYA00519759_ERZ857951 | MGnify/ENA primary metagenome ERZ857951 (study PRJEB31778, sample SAMEA3449377) | human gut metagenome | biome: human gut; feature: human-associated habitat; material: faeces | place: United Kingdom | collected 2010/2012 ...
GCGACGTTTCCCCAGATAAAATCGACCAAAATAAACCTGTCCCTTTTTGGCAGGTTAGTCCCAGAAGCTGTCTTCCTCGTCCTCGGACTTGGGTCCACGGTCGACGTACATCTTATGGGTGCGCTTCTCCATTACAAAGGCAAGAATCGCAAATAGCAGGATGCCGCCGGCGAAAAGGATGGCAAAACCGGTGCGGGTGCCAAACAAAAAGGAAAAAACTGCGTCCATTGGGTGCCTTCTTGCGTAGTTGAGTTGGGTCGTAAACGCTCATAAGTATATACTTGCCCATACATGTACAAGGTTGCAACCTAAATGGAATGTATATCGCCGGAGGATCTAATGCTTGATATCAAGTTTGTTCGCGAGAACCCCGATGCCATCGATACCGCCATGGCAAATCGCCAGACGTCTTGGGATCGCGAGAAGTTCTTTGAACTCGACGACGAGCGCCGTGCCGTCATCACCGAGGTCGAGGAGCTCCAGGCCACGCGTAACGCCGAGTCCAAGAAGATTGGCGCCCTGATGAAGGAGGGCAAGAAGGACGAGGCCGAGGCCGCCAAGGAGGCCGTGCGCGCCGTCAACGAGAAGATCGACGGTCTGGCCGAGCGCCGTACCGCTCTTGAGCAGGAGCAGTACGACTTCATGTCTCACCTGCCCAACATTCCGTGCGAGGCTACCCCGTACGGTAAGGACGAGGACGAGAACATCGAGCGTCGCCGCTGGGGCACCCCGCGCGAGTTCGACTTCGACTTTAAGCCGCACTGGGATCTGGGTACCGATTTGGACATCCTCGACTTCGAGCGTGGCAACAAGCTCTCCGGCAGCCGCTTCACTGTTCTCGGTGGCGCCGGCGCCCGCTTGGAGCGCGCCCTTATCAACTTCTTCCTGGACACGCACACGAGCCGTGGCTTCAAGGAGTGGTGGCCGCCCATCGTCGTCAAGCGTCAGACCATGTTTGGCACGGGTCAGCTGCCCAAGTTCGAGGACGACGCCTATCACGTCTCGGGCGATAACTTCCTGATTCCCACCGCCGAGGTCGTGCTTACCAACCTGCACGCCGGTGAGGTTCTCGACGCCGACACCCTGCCGCGCCGCTACACCGCCTTCACCCCCTGCTTCCGCGAGGAGGCCGGCTCCGCTGGTCGCGACACCCGCGGCATCATCCGCCAGCACGAGTTTGACAAGGTCGAGATGGTCAAGTTTGCCAAGCCGGAGGAGTCCGACGAGGAGCTTGAGAGCATGACCGCCGAGGCCGAGTTCCTGCTTCAGCAGCTGGGCCTTCCGTATCGCGTGATTAGCCTGTGCACCGGCGACCTGGGCTTCTCTGCCCGTCAGACCTACGACATCGAGGTCTGGCTGCCGAGCTACAACGCCTACAAGGAGATCAGCTCCTGCTCCAACTGCGGCGACTTCCAGGCCCGTCGCGCCAACATCAAGTATCGCGACCCCGAGAACTTCAAGGGCTCGCGCTACCTGCACACCCTCAACGGTTCCGGCCTGCCGGCTGGCCGCACCATGGCCGCCATCCTGGAGAACTACCAGAACGCCGACGGCACCATCACGATCCCTGAGGTTCTTCGTCCTTACATGGGCGGCCTCGAGAAGATCGAGCCGGTCGCGTAGGTTGCCTGCATAAGCGATTTGCGAGGGCGCTCCTTTTTGGGGCGCCCTTTTTGTGCGCAAAGCCTTACCATATCGTGCGGACAGCTCAATAGAAAACACACGAACAAACGTTCTGTATACAGCCATCTACCTGCTATGCTTTTGTTAAATTGAAGCGAGAGGAAGGGGATGCGATGGAGCTGTTTGATGAACGGGTAGTTTTGTTTGAGAGCGATGAAGGTGGGGAGCACCTACTAGTTACGTGTGAGCCATCGGGTATGGGTGGTTTGGTGGTGCGGCAGACGAGCGAGGGTCCGTTAACCCAATGGTGCTTTGAGGAGTCGCTGCATGTAGTTGAGACCTTTGTGACGCACGAGGGGCTTGTGGCGCTTGAGCAGTTCTATGGAGTTGGGACTTCTAACCAGGTAGCGCGCATGCTGAGCATCTCGTTTGCCGATTATGACTGCGCCCAGCGGGTGCGTTCGCTTTTGAGGGAACTCGGTGCCGGGTTCGATGTGGTTGAAAAACCGATTGATCGCATTGGGGATGTTGGCGCATGCGGAGCTGCGTGAGGAGCATATTCTCGAAAAAAGTTTGAGATTGTGCTTGACTCCAACTAACTAAAGTGGTTTTATATGTCTTGCGCTGCGGCGTTACCTCAGCTGGATAGAGGGTCTGACTACGAATCAGAACGTCATAGGTTCGAATCCTATACGCCGCACCACTTGAGCTTGAAGCCTCCGGAAACGGGGGCTTTTCTTTTATGGCAACCATGCATGGATTCGAACCTCGGTCGAGGCGCGAGCGTGAAGCGGACGCGGAGCGTCCGTAGCGAGCGGGCGAGCACGCCGGCAGGCGGGCGAAGCCGGTGCGGATCCGCGAAGCGGATGCGCGGAATCCTATACGCCGCACCATTTGAACTTGAAGCCTCCGGAAACGGGGGCTTTTCTTTTTGACAACCATGCATGGATTCGAACCTCGGTCGAGGCGCGAGCGTGAAGCGGACTATTTCTTATCGACTCGTGTAAGATTCCGAGTAGGTGTCGCGGCCCATCCGCGACCGCTCCTTCTCTAGACGACCGATCAGGGTGATATTTCGTGGCAGAGCGTCCGACATACAAGCTCAGGTTTTTCGATCCCAAAAAGCGTTTTCCATCGATGCCCGAGCAGCCTGCGGGGCGCTCGTATGGTGTTGTCTGGAAAGTCTTTGGCGAGGATCCTAAAGAGTCGTGCTACGTCGTCGAATTCGTCGGCAAAAGCCACATATCGCTCTTGGGCTACGTGAGCGTGTCGGGCAAGGTTTATAAGGTTGACCGCCCTGTTCGGGAAGCACCGTTGCCCGAGGACCCCGACATGGAGCTGGTCCTTCACGAGTCCGATTCCAGTATTGGCGAGATTATGGTGAGGGAGGCCAACGGAGCAATGCGCGCGTGTGCGCGAACTGCCGGCTCTCCCGAAGGCCCCATGCGCGAGCAGTCCGACCTCGAGACATGGAATTCGACCCGCGCCCTTCCTTACGGCGAGTTTATGGCCTCGATGTTCTTGCGCTACGTGATATTTGCCAACTCCGAAAGCACTATTGCGAACACGGCGGGCGTCGACGGTCTCGATGCAGACATGCAAAACGCTGTCGACAAGATCAAACTCGTAAAGTTGCCCGAGCCGGTCGAGGTGTTTTTGGGCTTTGACACGGCGCCGCTCCCCGATGCTATCGAGACGCTGCTTTACCGTGTTGACCATGCCGAGAATCCGAGCGGTATCGAGCGTTATGCCGCCGCCCTGATGAGCGAGATTGACTTGCCCCGCCTGCGCACCATTGCTGCCAAGTCCGAAATGAGCCTAGCGCGCATCGACCGCTCAAAGCTTTTCTATCTCAATTTTGATCGTAGTCTGCTGGACCAGGACGAGATTGACATGCTGCTTGCCGTCGAGTGCCATCTCAACCGCCTCTCCGGCATCCTTGAGCGCATTGGGGCTGGATTGGTCCCCGCGGCGTCCTCGCCGAGCTTTGAGGGTTGTGCGCTCTTTGACGCGTGGAATATTGCCAAGACGACCAACGATGTTCCTCGACTGCTCGATACGACCTCGAGCGATAACCCATGGGCCAAACCGGGGACGGTGACTTGTCAGCCGGGCGGTGAGTGGGACGTGCGCACCCGCTTCGCGCATATCGTCGAGGCACTCAACGTGGTCACACGGCTCGACTATACCTATCGGGCAAACGTTGCCGAGGGGATTATGCTCGTTCGGTTTGGGCGCTCTGTCGTGGATGCCATGCCGCAACGTGAATACGACGCTCAGGATGACGTCTGGCGCGAGCTAGACGTGGACATGCGCGCGACTTGGGCCGCGGAGCACGACGCGCGCGTGGCGCTTACGCTTGCGGCGGCGTGTTTTGCCGCAGGTGCCTGCATTTCGCGCTGCTATGTTCAGATTGCGGCTCCCGACGGCGAGCGGGGCGAGCGCGTCATTGCAACATATTCCTTTGGGCGTGCGGCCTATCTGGCCAATTGCGTGCCTGTCGCCAAGGATCTTGAGAGCATGGACATGGACGATATGCCGTGCAAGCGCATGCTTGAGGCATATGAGTCGGACGCACCGGATGCGATTGAGCCTGCGGAGGTTCACGCTCGCCCGCGTGACGACCACCGTTCGCTGCCGCCGGCGTTGCGCGACCTGCTGCTTGCCGATACGGCTGATGAGCTAGAGGTCATGGAGGAGGACGATGACCCGTATGTGGCGCGCGTCGTTGAGTTGCGCGAGCAGGTAAAAGTTGACCATGCAAGTGCGTTTGAGGGCTTCTCCCGTCTTGTTGAGGAGCTGGAGGCAAAGTGCGCCGTCGCCGAGCTTTTGGCAACGGGTCCGGTTCAGACGCAGTTTTGCGACAACCAGCTGGTGCGTATGGTGCTGCCGGTAATGGAGGAAGATCGCTCGGTGCGCATCCTGCGCGCTCCCGACGCGCTCTACTTTGCTCAGCACGAGATCTGCAGTTATTACGCCGATCAGGAGGATTTTGAACGGGCATTGCCCGAGGTGCGTCGTCTTTACGATCTGGCTCGCTCGTCCATGCAATCGCACTTTGCGCTCATCAACGTGTTGGCGCGCCTGGAACGCTTTGACGAGATTATCGAGGTGGCGCGCCACGGCCTGCGCATTGCCAGCGACCGTTCCGCAATCGGTTATCTGTTCTATCGCTTGGCGTTTGCCTATTGGAACTGCGACCAGCTCGAGCTCGCGCTGGCATGCTACCGCCTGGTACCGCGCGGCGAGGAGTCGGGTAGCAACGCACTGGAGGAAATGCAGGGCCTTATGAATGAGATGGGTGTCAATGAGCCTCCGACGTTTGAGGAGGCCGTCGAGACCATCCGCAAGGCTGGGCTTGAATTGCCTCCCGTGTCCGCCGTGGCCAACCAGCTGGCGGATGCTGCCGTGCAGTTGGTCGATAGCGGCTTCTTTTTCCTGGCGCGCGTCTGCATCTTCCAAATGTGGCGCACCATGGGCAACGATGAGCTCGGCTCCCTCAATCGCTCGCTGGGGTAGGGGCGAAAACTGCAAGGAGGAAAGGCCGCTAGGCAATTAGAAAATTCCCTCTTGCTCAACTTCGGCTGTTTGGTTACTATAGAACGGCTGTTACGGAGAGCTGACCGAGAGGCCGAAGGTGCTCGCCTGCTAAGCGAGTATGCCCCAAAAGGGCATCTGGGGTTCGAATCCCCAGCTCTCCGCCAGTATGAATTTGTAGAAGGGTCCCATTTGGGGCCCTTTTTTATTATCAAGAATGGCGGCTGGGGATTCGAACCCTCAAAAAGGAGGCATCCTTTCGGACGTCTCCTTTCAGCGAGCGTATTGTTCTTCGATCCTACACCTCGGGTGCCTTGGCTACGGTTTCGCTTTCTGCCGCAAGCGGACGGTTTTCGATGCGACGACTCAGGCGGTCGAGCTTCACAAGAAGCCATTCAATGGGATTCGGCCCCGAGCCTTCCTCATCGGCAACCAAATCCGTGACAACGACCTTGATGCCGTCTTGTTTGAGCGTGAGGCTACCTACTTTGTCGCCCACATGCACCGTGCCCGAAAGGTCATCGTAGGCAACCTTTTCGGTTACTTCTCCGGCAAGCGAAAAGATGGTCGCCTGAGCTGCGGGATCGGCGAGTGTGGCGTCGATCGTCTTGTCCGTCCAGTCGGTCTGGCTTATGCGCGCGATGAGCGGATTGCCGTTGGCGGTCTTTTCCTGCGTGTTGGCGATCGCAACCGTCACCTTGTGGCCGTAGTACCAGTTGGCAAGGGCGGCCGTGTCGGCAAAGCGCTGGTCGTTGGTGCTGGAGTTCAAAACGACGGTATAGGTCTCGTCGCCATCGCGGTCGTAGGCTGCCGTAAAGCAGTAGCCGGCATCGTCGGTAGTGCCGGTCTTGCCGCCGATATTGCCGTCCTGCCCCAGCAGCTCGTTGTGCGTATCCATTGAATGTGAGTGGTCGGAGCCATCGGCGCCTGTAACCTCAATCCAGGAATCATCGCTCGCCACGATCTCGCGGAACGCATCGCTCTTCATTGCTTCCTGCATCATCAGGGCCGCATCGTGCGCGGTCGAGTGCATGTCGCCGGCCCACTCATCAAAGTCCAGACCGTGCGGATTCTCAAAAAGAGTTCCCGTGCAGCCGAGCTCTTTAGCGCGCTCGTTCATGGCCTTGACAAACGTGGCCTCAGCATCTTTGGTCTTGGGGTCGATCTTTTTGCCCACATGCTCGGCAAGCACGATGGCGGCGTCATTGCCCGAGGGAATCATCAGACCGCGCAGGGCCTGTTCCACTGTGAGCTCGTCGCCTTCGAGCAGGCCGGCGGTCGAATTGCCCACGGTTGCCGCGGCGCTGCTCACCGTGACCTTCTCGTCCATCTTGCAGTTCTCGATGGTCAAGATTGCGGTCATGACCTTGGTGATTGAGGCGATCTTGACCTGCTCGTCGGCACTGCGGGCGTAATAGATGGAACCGTCCTTACTCATGACGATGGCGTTGGTCGCATCGATATCGGGCAGATTATCGGCCGTGATGCCGCGGGCGTCGGCGGTCTTACCGCAAACGATATCGGTCGTAAGCACCTGGGCATTGGCGATAGACGGCGCACCGGCAGCAAGGGCGAGAGCGCAGGCAATGCCGGTGGTCAGTTGCGCGGAGCGCTTTACAAGAGAACTAAGGGTCTTCACAGATTTCGCTTTCGACGGGATGGTCTCTTTAGAGTTCAAAGTATATCGTTTACCGGCGCGGACAATCAGTGCGCGGGCGTGCGCGGCCCATGTCTGCGCCCGAACGGACATATAGGTGCTTAAGGTCGACTTAATCGCCCGCGCTTGTTGTGTGTGGCGCACACTGCCTCGGGCATAATGGAGCGCGAGAGGAGCACGCATGAACGAGCGCATTTTGGTAGTTGATGATGAGAAGGCCATCGCCGACCTGGTCGGTATCTACCTTACAAAAGAGGGCTTTGATGTGCAGATTGCCTATAGCGGCGCAGATGCTGCCAAGGCGATTTTGGAGCAGGAGTTCGATCTGGCGCTGCTGGACGTCATGCTGCCCGATATCGACGGCTTTGAGCTGCTGCGCACCATCCGCGCTAGCCATACCTATCCCGTTATTATGCTGACGGCGCGCGATGCCCAACATGACAAGATCGAGGGCCTCTCGTTGGGCGCAGACGATTACGTGGTCAAGCCGTTCCGTCCGCTGGAGCTCATTGCGCGCGTTCATGCTCAGCTCCGTCGTTACACTAGCTACGACAGCCGCGCACAGGCGGTCGAGTCGCCGACCATCCAGCTCGACGGCCTCGAGATCAACCGCGACGCTCGTTGTGTGACGGTGGACGGTGCACCGGTGCGCCTCACGCCCATCGAGTATTCCATCTTGCTGTATCTGGTCGAGCATCGTGGCAGCGTGGTGGCCGTGGGGGACCTGTTCCGCGCGGTGTGGAACGAGGATTTTATGCCCGGCTCCAACAATACGGTGATGGTGCACATCCGCCATCTGCGTGAAAAGATCGGCGACGATGCTCAAAAGCCGCGCTTTATCAAAAACGTCTGGGGCGTTGGCTACATAATCGAATAACGCCTTTGATGGTGGGGAAGTGGATATGACAAAAGACGATAGGCGGGTATTCGAGGTGCCCGATCGACTCTTTGAATACATAAGGGCGGTCGTCGACAACCGTGCGCTTGCGACGGTGCTGCTCTTTTTGCTGAGTCTGCTACTCATTGGCATTGACAATATCGTTGGTATCCTGGCAGTTCTGCTCATTAGCTTCTTGCTGATCGATCGATTTGAAATCGTTCGCCGCTGCGTGGTAATCGGCGGTGCCGCGTGGACGACTACGCTGGCGATCGGGGCCATGGCGCTTGGCGGTATTGGCGGGCCCGTGTTCTTTAATGCCGCCTTTGTGTTCAACATGCTCGGCTTTGTGCTGGCACTCGCCGTGTGTGTCCTGTTCTTTTGCGGGCGTGCCCTGTATTACCAGGGTTATGAGCAAGGCGAGCAGCGTGCCGACCGCGTGATCGCCGCCCGTATTCAGGACCGTCTGATCGACAACCCCGACACGTGGGATACCATCGACGGCGACTTTCTCGAGGTCGAGGGTGCGCTCAACCGGGCGCGCGATTGCGAGCGTAAGGTTCAACAGGCCTTGCGCGACGAATCGCATCGCAAAGATGACCTGGTTACGTACCTGGCGCACGACCTGCGCACGCCGCTTGCCAGCGTGGTGGGCTATCTTTCGCTCCTGCAGGAGGCTCCCGATTTGCCGCTTGAGCAGCGTGCACGCTTTACGGGCGTGGCGCTCGACAAAGCCCATCGGCTCGACGCGCTCATCGAGGAGTTTTTCGACATCACGCGTTTTGATTTCCACGATATCGTGCTCACCCGCGCTTACGTCGATTTGGGGCTATTGCTGGCGCAGGTGGCCGACGAGTTCTATCCCATTCTCAACGAACAGCGCAAGGAAGCCCAGGTTGATATCTGCGAGGACCTGACGGTGCTCGTGGACGGCGACAAGATGGCTCGCGTATTCAATAACATCATGAAAAACGCCGTTGCCTATAGCTATGAAGGCTCGACAATTACGATCGAGGCCAGGCGTTTGGGCGACGGTGGCGTACGCGTACGATTTGTGAACCAGGGCGATCCGATCCCCGAGCCAAAGCTCAAGGTGATCTTTGAGAAGTTCTATCGCCTGGATGCGGCGCGTGCGACCAATCGCGGCGGCGCTGGACTGGGGCTTGCCATCGCCAAGGAGATCGTATGCGCGCACGGCGGTACCGTTGCATGTGAATCGACGCCCGAACACACGATATTCACCATCGAGCTGCCCGCCGCATAGCCAGTGTGCCCTTACAAACACTTGACAATGCGCTCACGTGCATATGAGCCGCGATTCCTACTATCGATACTGCTGAATTGATATCGATGTGGAGGTATGCGGTATGACGGCTGCTGCGGCTGTGGAGCCCACGGAGCTTGAAGAACTCATGAAAGCGCAGGCCGAGGCCGCGCACGAGCGCGAGGTTGGGGATGCGACTCGCCCCACGGCAGAGGATCTTGCCGCCTCGCCGACGCGAATCGATGTTGAGGGCCTCGACCTGTTCTATGGCGACCACCATGCGCTCAAGGACGTGAATATCAAGATCCGCGACAAGCAGATTACCTCGTTCATCGGGCCTTCGGGCTGCGGAAAGTCCACGTTGCTGCGCTGCTTTAACCGCATGAACGACGGCATCAAGGACTGCCGAATCGAGGGCAAGATTGCGCTCGATGGTCAAGATATCCTGGGCGACTACGACATCTGCCGCCTTCGCCAGCGCGTGGGCATGGTGTTCCAGCGCCCCAACCCGTTTCCCATGAGCATCTACGACAACGTCGCGTATGGTCCGCGCGGAATGGGAGTGCGCGATCGCGTCGTGCTCGACGAGCTGGTCGAAGACTCCCTGCGACGCGCCGCCCTGTGGGACGAGGCCAAGGACAAGCTCAAAGAGTCGGGTCTGGGTCTTTCGGGCGGCCAGCAGCAGCGTCTGTGCATCGCCCGCGCACTTGCCGTGCAGCCCGACATTCTGCTGATGGACGAGCCGACCTCGGCACTCGACCCTGTGTCGACGCTGGTGGTGGAGCAGCTGGCCTGCGAGCTCAAAGAGACCTGCACGCTCGTGGTCGTTACGCACAATATGCAGCAGGCGGCGCGTATCTCCGATTCGGTCGCATTCTTTTTGCTGGGTGAGCTGGTGGAGCACGCGCCCACCGCGCAACTCTTCAAGAATCCGACCGATCCGCGCACGGCGGATTATTTGACGGGACGTTTTGGCTGATACCATCTAGAAAAGGTACCTTTAGGGTTAAGATGCGGTCATGCCGGCCGCAAAGGGGTTCAACATGATCTATTACGTCGAGGACGATGACAACATCAGGGATTTGACGGTCTATGCACTGCGCAAGCAGGGGATTGAGGCCGAAGGCTTTTCGTGCGACGGTGAGTTTAAGGCTGCCGTGGCGCGACGGGTACCCGATGCCGTCCTGCTCGACATCATGCTGCCCGATACCGATGGCTTGGCGATTATGCGTCGACTGCGTGCCGATCGCCTGACGGCGACGGTGCCCATCATGATGCTTACCGCCAAGGATACCGAGCTCGACAAGGTGATGGCGCTCGATGGCGGTGCCGACGATTACCTGACTAAGCCGTTTTCGCTCATGGAGCTTGCGAGCCGCTGCCGCGCACTGCTGCGTCGCGGCGGCATGGTCAAGCAGGCGAGCGATGTGCTCAGCGTGGGCGACATCGTGCTCTCGCCCAGCCATCGCGAGGTGACCGTTGCCGGCGAGCCGCTTAAGCTCACCCTGCGCGAGTTCGACCTGCTCGAGTACCTCATGCGCAAGCCCGGCGTGGTCTTTACCCGCGAGTCGTTGCTGCAGAGCGTGTGGGGCTGGGACTTCGACGGCGGTTCGCGCACCGTTGACGTGCACGTGCAGACGCTTCGCCAAAAACTGGGCGAGCATGCCAGCGCCATCGAGACCGTGCGCGGCGTGGGCTACCGCTTGGCCGAGCCTTCTGCCGGTGATGGTGCCGAAGGTGACGACACCGCGGCCACCGCATCGGAGGAGTAACCCGTGGTCTTCGCCCCCCAGGGAAAACATACGCTGTCGCACCGCGTTTTTGTGACGATCTTTGTCTGCGCCATGGCGGTTATCGTGGCGTTTACGGTGCTGGGTGCGTTCTTTGTGCAAAACACCTTGGCGGATGCCACGAGTACCAATCTGGCGCAGGAAACCGAGCTCATTGCTGCCGCTCTCGACGAACAGCAGGAGCCCATCCCGTTCTTGCGTAGCCTTGATCGCGAGGACTTGCGAATCACGCTGATTAACAAGGATGGATCGGTTGCCTACGACAACGAGGCGTCGCCTTCCACACTGCCCAACCATGGCGATCGCCCCGAGGTCATCGAGGCCTTTGAGAGTGGTTTGGGTTCCGCGGAGCGCGCAAGCTCTACACTCGACGAGATTATGCTGTATCGCGCCGTCACCCTTGATAACGGCCAGGTCGTTCGCTTGGCGCAGGCCCAGCCTGGCGTTGCGGCGATTTTGCTGTCGATGCTGGCGCCGATGCTGCTTATCGCAGCAGCGGGTGCAGTACTCTCGTTTTTTATGGCGCGCCGTGAGTCCCGTGCCATCATCGCGCCGTTACAAGAGGTGGATTTGGATCACCCACGCCGTAGCTATGAGCACGCCTATGCCGAGATGGTTCCCATGCTTGAGCGCATCGAGTCGCAGCGCCAGGAACTCAAGCGCCAAATGGCGGTGCTAGCGGACAACGACCGTATGCGCCGCGAGTTCACGGCGAATATCACCCATGAGCTCAAGACGCCGCTTACGGCGATTTCGGGCTATGCCGAGCTCATCGCAAATGGCATGGCCGAGGGCGAGGACGACCTGCGCAACTTTGGCGGTCGCATCTATCGTGAGGCGGGCCGCTTGGCAGCGCTTGTCAACGACATCCTTACGCTGTCTAACTTGGACGAGGCCGAACGTGCGACTGAAGGCGAGGCAGTGCCCATTGGTTCCACGGAGCCTATTGAGCTCTCGCGTGCGATCTACGCGGTTGAGCAGCGTCTTGAACAGGTCGCCCGTCAAGCGAATGTGACGATAAGTCATGAGACCAAGCCTGTGGTCATCGAAGGCGTGTCGCGCTTGATCGACGAGCTCATCTATAATCTGGCAAGCAACGCCATCCGCTACAATCGACCCGGCGGTACGGTTACGTTGCAGTGCGGCACCAACGACGAAGGCCATCCGTTCCTCGCTGTCGCCGACACGGGAATCGGTATCGCGCCTGAAGAACAGGGCAAGGTATTTGAGCGGTTCTATCGCGTGGACAAGAGTAGGTCCAAGGCACGCGGCGGAACCGGCCTGGGGCTTGCCATTGTCAAGCATGCGGCCCTGTATCATCACGCCACGCTCGATCTGTCGAGCGAGTTGGGCGTGGGAACCACCATTACGGTGACGTTTCCCATACAGCAGGAGGAGCCATTCGCATAGCGATACAACATAGATATTGATGTAGACGCCGCATTTGACTTTCGGGTGCGGCGTTGTTGTGCAATTTTACGATTGCTTCCGACATTTTTACAGGAGAGCCTGTTTCTTATGTATAGAGTTTGGTCTCGGTAAAAAGATGCGATAACATACGGACAGTTTTGTCAATCCGAACTGGGGAAATGAAAGGCAAGCTGCATGACCCTTCTCGAACTGTTCCAGCTGCTGAAGAAGCACCTCAAGCTGGTCATCACCCTTCCGGTGGTCTGCGCGATCGCCATGGGCATCGTGTCCTTCGTTGCGATGGACAACACCTATACCGCGACGACGAGCATGTACATTCTCGCCAAGACCGACGATAGCGGTCAGATGAGCTACAACGATCTCTCGGCGAGCCAGATGCTTTCCAACGATATCGCCACGCTGCTGGATAGCGATAGCGTTAAGAGCGGCGCCGCCAAAGAACTGGGCCTCACCGATCTGGATGACTACAAGGTGTCTGTTTCCTCCGAGACCACCACGCGTGTCATTACGCTTTCGGTTACCGGCACCGATGCCAAGGAGACGGCTGAGGTCGCAAAGGCCATTGCCAGCTCGGTGAGTACGGTCGCTCAGAACGTCGGCGCTGCCCAGAGCATCAACGTTATCGACGAGGCTAAGACCCCCGAAGCCCCCAGCGGCCCCAAGCGCACGCTGTATATTGCCGTCGCGTTCCTCGCCGGTATCTTTATCGCAGTTGCCTATGTCGTTTTGGCAGACATGCTCAATACCCGCATCCGCGGTGCCGAAGAGGCAGAAGAGCTCCTGGGTATTCCTGTTGTTGGCCGAATTCCGGCTATGAAAGGTGGTAAATAGGCATGGCTAAGGCAAAGAACACCGATAAGCTCGTTGTGCAGAATGCCGCCAAGACCCTTCTGGCCAACATCCGCTTTGCGAGCGTGGACGACCCCATTCGCACCATCACCGTTACCTCCTCGATTCCCAACGAGGGCAAGTCTACGGTTTCCATTAATCTTGCTCAGGCAATCGCCACGAGCGGCAAGAGTGTCCTGCTGGTCGAGGCTGATATGCGTCGCAGGTCCCTTGCCGATATGCTCGGCGTCCGCTCCCGCGGCGGACTCTATGCAGTCCTGTCCGAGCAGGTTTCTATCGACCAGGCGATTGTCGAGACAGGTCAGAAGAATTTCTACTTCCTCGATGCCGAGCCGCATATTCCCAATCCTGCCGACATCATCGTCTCCCATCGCTTTGCCAAGCTGGTCAAGGCACTGTCTGCTAAGTTCCAGTACGTCATCTTCGATGCTCCTCCGGTCGGCACCTTCATCGATGCTGCCGAGATTGCCAGCCTGACCGACGGCGCGCTGTTCGTGGTGCGTGAGGATTTCACCAAGCGCGAGGAGGCGCTCAACGCCATCGGTCAGCTTAAAAAGTCCGAGAAGGTCAAGCTCATCGGTACCGTCATGAATTACTGTGAGACCGAGACCAGCGAGTACTACTATTCTTACTACACCAAGGACGGTAAGAAGGTTAAGAAGGGCTCCGACGGTCAGGGCACTTCCAAAAAGGGCATCTTCACCAACCGAGCAAACGTTTAGTTGATTAGGGCCGACCTATGCGTGACATTCATTGCCATATCTTGCCGGGTGTAGACGACGGCGCCGCCGATCTCGATGAGAGCTTGGCGATGCTCGAGGCTGCCAAGCGGGCCGGTGTAACCAGAATCGTTTGCACTCCTCACTGCCGTGATCCCTATTTTGATTACGACAAGATGTGGGATGCCTTTGAGCTGCTGCGCGATAACGCTGACGGTTTTCCGCTCCAGATGGGCTTCGAGGTCAACCATCGAAAGCTCGTTGAACTTGGTATCGATGCCGCGGAGCACTTGCATTTCGATGGGACCAACGAGTTTCTGCTCGAGCTTTCGACGCATGCCGATGCGTATGCGTTTAGAGAATACGAGAACACGATTTACGATTTGCAGTGCCGTGGCTACCAGGTGATCATCGCTCATCCTGAGCGCTATCGTGCGGTTCAAAAGGATGTAAGCGTGGCGGAACGCCTGGTCGATATGGGCTGCAAGCTGCAGGCTTCGGCGGACTTTATTGCCGGTGGTCGCTTTGGTCGCGAAAAAAAGCCGGCCCAGCGCCTGTTCGATCAGAACCTGTACAGCTTCATCGCGAGCGATGCCCATAACGTGGGTCATTACGACTGCCTGGCGAAGGCTCGCGCGAAGTTTAGCGTGCGCGGAGCTCATTTTCGCTAAAATCTGTCCCTAACGTTCTCATTGAATGAAAGGGCAGCCATGGATATCCAACTTAAGACGGGATGCTTTGATGACGCGGCGTTGGTGCGCCGCGTCGTTTTTATGGACGAGCAGGGCTACGAGAATGAGTTCGACGCTATCGACGAGGACCCGAACTGCATTCATGTGACGCTCTATGTAGACGGCGAGCTTGCCGGTTGCTCGCGCGTGTTTCCCGAAGAGCTTGAGCGCGCGGCTGACGCAGAGGCTCCGGTGTCGCCGGCGTGCGACTTGGACGAAGGCGTCGCAGCGGGGGAGACCTACATTATGGGGCGCGTCGCCGTGCTGCCGGCTATGCGTCGTCGTGGTTTGGCGAGCAAGATTGTCGAGGCCAGTGATACCGCCGCGCGTGATGCCGGCGCCAAGCTCATTAAGCTGCACGCGCAGGAATACGTGCTGCCGCTCTATGCCAAGGCGGGTTACACGCAGATTGCCCCAGTGGACTATGAGGATGAAGGCCAGCCCCATGCCTGGATGGCCAAACGGGTCGAGGGTGACAGATAGGGACGTTCCTTTTCTGCCGGCAGTTGGGGACACTCCTTGGCAATTGGCGCATCAGAGCGTTTGGACATACAGTTTTTCGATTCCTTATGTATATATGCGCGCTAATGGGTTATAAAATCTAAGTCTGAACATAGCAGGTCTGCGATGCGGCTCGGGCAACCGGGCCGTTTTTGCGGGCAGGGGTAGCGCGAAAGGACTGCACATGCGTCAATTTAAGACCGAGAGCAAAAAACTGCTCGACCTCATGATCAACTCCATCTACACCAATAAGGAAATCTTCCTGCGTGAGCTTATCTCCAACGCGAGCGATGCCGTCGACAAGCTCAACTTTAAGAGCCTGCAGGATCCGAGTGTCAAGCTCGACCAGGGCGACTTGGCCATCCGTGTTTCCTTTGATAAAGATGCCCGTACCATTACCATCTCGGATAACGGCATTGGCATGACCGCCGAGGAGCTCGAGTGCAATCTGGGCACCATCGCCCATTCCGGCTCCGAGGAGTTTAAGACCGAGAACGCCGAGCAACAGGGCTCCGATGTCGACATCATCGGTCAGTTTGGCGTGGGTTTCTACTCCGCCTTTATGGTCGCCAGCCACGTGAAGGTCGTCAGCCGCGCTTATGGCGAGGATGCCGCCCACGTTTGGGAGTCCGACGGTCTTGAGGGCTACACCATCGAGGATGGCGAGCGTGCCGAGCACGGTACCGATGTCATCCTGACGCTGCGCGAGAACGAGAAGCTCGACGCCGACGGCGAGGCCGAGACCTACGATCGCTTCCTGACCGAGTGGGGCCTCAAGAGCCTGATTCAGCAGTACAGCAACTATGTGCGCTACCCGATTCAGATGATGGTGAGCAAGAGCCGCCAGAAACCCAAGCCCGAGGACGCCGGCGACGACTACAAGCCCGAGTACGAGGACTACCAGGAGCTCGAGACCATCAACTCCATGACGCCGATCTGGAAAAAGCGCAGCTCCGACGTTGAGCAGAAGGATTACAACGAGTTCTACAAGTCCACGTTCCACGACTTTGACGATCCCGCGCGCACTGTCAGTTTCCATGCCGAGGGTACGCTTGAGTACGATGCACTGCTGTTTGTGCCGGGTCGCGCCCCGTTCGATCTGTACAGCAAGGACTACGAGAAGGGCCTGGCGCTCTACAGCTCTAACGTGCTGATTATGGAGAAGTGCGACGACCTGCTGCCCGACTACTACAACTTTGTGCGCGGTGTCGTGGACTCTGCCGACGTGACGCTCAATATTTCGCGTGAGACGCTGCAGCAGAACCGTCAGCTCAAGGCCATTGCCAAGCGTGTCGAGAAGAAGATCACCGCCGATCTCGAGGACATGCGCGACAACGACCGCGAGGCATACGAGAAGTTCTTTGAGAACTTTGGTCGCGGTCTTAAGTACGGCATCTACTCGAGCTACGGCATGAAGGCCGACGAGCTCGCCGACCTGCTGCTGTTCTGGTCTGCCAAGGAGCAGAAGATGATCACCCTTGCCGAGTATGCCAAGGGCATGCCCGAGGGCCAGAAGGCAATCTACTATGCCGCCGGCGATTCGCGCGAGCGTCTGGCCAAGATGCCCGTCGTGAAGGGCGTGCTCGACCGCGGCTACGATGTACTGCTGCTGACGCAGGACGTGGATGAGTTCACCTTCCAGGCCATGCGTGAGTACGTGGCTGCCGATATGCCCAAGGTCTACGAGGATGACGCTGCTCGCGAGGCTGCTGAGAAGGCAGTTGCCGATGGCGCTGAGCCTGAGGTCGAGGATCGTCACCTGGAGCTTAAGAACGTCGCGACCGGCGATCTTGACTTGGCGACCGATGACGAGAAGAAGGAGGCCGAGGACGCCACCAAGGAGAACGAGGACCTCTTTAACGCCATGAAGGAGGCGCTCGGCGACAAGGTCGAGAAGGTTGCCGTCTCTGCGCGTCTGACTGACGCTCCCGCCTGCATCACCACCGAGGGTCCGCTTTCGCTCGAGATGGAGAAAGTGCTTCAGAAGGGCCCCGAGGGCGCGCCCGACGGTATGCCTAAGAGCCAGCGCGTGCTCGAGCTCAACGCCAAGCACCCGGTCTTCGCCAAGCTCGTCGCTGCCCAGAAGGCGGGCGACGCCGACAAGATCAAGCAGTACTCCGGCTTGCTCTACGACCAGGCCCTGCTCGTCGAGGGCATCCTCCCCGAGGACCCCGTAGCCTTCGCCGCGGCTATTTGCGAACTAATGTAATTGGGTAGTTGCGCGGGTTTACCAACCCGCGTAACGGCTCGACGCTGCCCTTCGTTCCGCCGTTCTAACGAACGGCGGACCAGTCGACGCTGCGCGGTCACCAGAGCGACAACTTGTCATTCAAAGAGGGCGGCATGACCAGAAGGTCAATGCCGCCCTCTTTTCATGCCAATTTGTTCGCTCTGGTGCCCGCTCGCTGGCATTACCAAAACATCGGCGGTCCAATAATGATCCCTTGGGGACGGAGGAAAAGTAGTCGTTGGGGACGTTCTTGTTTGACTAGTCATTCAAGAACGTCCCCAATGACTATTCGAACTGCTATTTTGTGCGGGTTGTGGTTTTGGGAGCTGCGGGAATTTAAGATACTGTACAACTGTACGTTAACTCATCTTCGTAGTATATTGCTACCCGCAAAACTCAGCACCATTGTGCCGCGAGGCACTAAAGCGCCTACGTACAATGGTTGTCGATAGTACGATTCGATTCAACGACAGGATGGATGGTCTAAGCGTGAGTCTCGGCAGCAAACTATCCAACGCAAAGGTCTCCTTTGCGATATTCAAGCGCGACATTAAGCGACTGCTTGTGAACCCCGTCGCCTTGGTGGTTACCCTGGGCGTGTGCGTTATCCCCTCGCTGTATGCCTGGTACAACATCGTGGCAAACTGGGATCCGTACGGAAACACCCAAGGTATCAAGATTGCCATCGCCAACAACGATCAGGGCACTCAGAATGACTTGGTGGGCGAGCTCAACGCGGGCGACCAGGTCGTCGATCAGCTCAAGGAGAACGATCAGCTGGGCTGGACCTTCGTCGATTCGGCCGCCGATGCCAAAGAGGGCGTCGAGAGTGGTGAGTACTATGCGGCCATCGTAATCCCCAAGAACTTCTCCGACAATCTTGTTTCGATGCTCGATGGCAATTACCATCAGCCGAAGCTCACCTATTACGTCAACGAGAAGAAGAGCGCTATTGCGCCCAAGGTCACCGACACTGGTGCCAATACCATCGAGGAGCAGATCAACTCGGAGTTTGTCTCCACGGTGGGCGAGACCGTCGCGGGCATTGCCAAAGATGCTGGCATCGACCTTAAAGACAAGGCGACCCAGACCCGGGATTCGCTGGCGGGCTCGGTGTCCGAGGCGTCTGATACCCTGGGCGAAGTACGCGATTCCATCGGCGACATGAACACCGCCATCGACAAGACGAGCAGCTCGATTGCTTCGGCCGATGCTGCGCTGGCGGGCCTGCAGGGGCAGGCGCCCTCTCTAACGCAGGCGATCTCCCAGGGCAACGACCTGCTGGGCGAGGCTCGCGCCACGGCGGGCAACTCTATCACCTCGCTCTCCAAGGCACTCTCGGAAGGTAGCCTTGCACTCACCAAGACGTCAGCCTCCGCGAACGCTGCGATTGGCAAGCTAACGGGTACGGTCACATCTACGACCACCCGCATCGACAACTCGCTCGAGTCTCTCCAGGCGACGATCGATCACAATAAGGCCGTTATCGGGCACTTGGAGATTCTCGTTAATGACACGTCGACAGGTTCCGAGGAAATTGACGCGCGCATTGTATCGACCATCGATTCGCTTCGCGAGCAAAACCAGAAGCTGCAGAGCATCAAGGATGGCCTTTCTGCACAGTCGAGCGCCATGGCAAACGACGCTACGGCAATCTCGAACGCGAGCAACGCACTCAACGCGGCAATTCAGACCGGTACGGCTAACCTCGGTCAGGCTCAGACCGATCTGGGTCAGAACGCACTTCCGAAGGCTTCGAGCGCGCTTGACTCCTTTGCCGCCGTTTCGGGCGATTTGACCGGCATTGTGTCGGGTATGACCCCTACGATAGCGAGCGCGCGCGGCACGCTAGCGCAGCTCGACGCCACGCTCAAGCAGGCAAAGACCACGCTATCCCAAACCGACGCCTCCCTTGCCAAGGTTCAGGACAAGCTCGCGACCGCCGCCAATGACATTGCGGCGCTGCAGACCTCTGAGTCTATGGGCGAGTTAGCCGACCTCATGGACGTCGACGTCAATGACGTGGCAGATTTCATGGCATCTCCGGTTGAGCTGACGTCCAAGTCAATCTATCCGGTCAAGAGCTTTGGCTCGGGCATCGCGCCCTTCTACACCAATCTGGCGCTGTGGGTGGGCGGCTATGTGCTCATCGCTATCTATAAACTCGAGGTCGACCGCGAGGGCATCGGTAGCTTTACGGCGCGTCAGGGCTACTTTGGCCGCTGGCTGCTGCTGGTGATCCTGGGCGCGTTCCAGGCCATTATCGTTACGGTGGGCGACCTGGTCATTGGCGTTCAGTGCGTCAATCCGCTGCTCTTTGTACTGGGCGGCATCGCTATTTCGTTCACCTACGTCAACATCATCTATGCGCTGTCCACCACGTTTAAGCATATCGGTAAAGCCATTGGCGTCATCCTCGTCATTGTGCAGATCCCCGGCTCGTCGGGCATGTATCCCATCGAGATGATGCCCGGCTTCTTCCAATGGCTGCATCCGCTGCTGCCCTTCACTTATGGCATCAACCTGCTGCGCGAGACCGTCGGTGGCATGTATTCGTTCAACTACCTGTTCAACCTGTGCGTCCTGGGCGTGTTCCTTGCCATCGCGCTCTTTATCGGTCTGCAGCTGCGCCCGTTGCTGCTCAACCTCAATCTGCTCTTTGATAAGCAGCTTTCCACGACGGGCCTCATGATCTGCGAGTCCAACGACCTACCGCGCCAGCGCTATTCGCTGCGCACGGCCATGCGCGTCATGCTCGATTCGGATTCGTACCGTCGCGAGCTGCTCGATCATGCCGTGGCGTTTGAGCATCGCTACCCGTACTACATCAAGGGCGGTTTTGCCGCCGTGGTAGGCGTGCAGGTTCTGCTCTTTGTGCTTTCGACGGTGCTCGATATCGACAATAACGGCAAGATCATCCTGCTCGTTATCTGGATTATCTCGGTCATTGCCATCTGCGGCTGGCTCATCAACATCGAGTACATCCGTGCAAGCCTCAACACCCAGATGCGCATCTCGGCGCTTTCGGACGAGGACTTGCGCCGCGAGATGCGCGAGCACACGGCTGCCATCCCTGCCGCCCGTCGCATGTTTGGTCTCAACGCCAGCGAGCGGGGCACCAAGGACAGCGAACAGCCCACGAGCCGTCTGCCGCATATTGGTGCGCATCGTAAATCTCAGGGCAGCGACAGCACAGCTACAAATGATGGAGATACCACCCTGCTTGGCAAGCACTCTAAAGGAGGTGAGGCATAAATGAAGAACATCCTGCACCTGTTTAAGCGTGATGTCCAAAACGTGTCTCGCTCCGTGATCGGCATGGTCGTCGTGATGGGCCTCATTATCGTGCCGTGCCTGTACGCGTGGTTTAACATCGCCGGCAGCTGGGATCCGTACGGCAATACCGGCAACCTTAAGATTGCAGTGGTCAACACCGATGAGGGCTACGAGAGCGACCTGATTCCCGTCGAGATCAACGTGGGCGAAAACGTGACGGCGACCCTGCGCGGTAACGAGAACTTTGACTGGGTTGTCCTCAACGACCGCGATAAGGCGATTGAGGGCGTTAAGTCGGGCACATACTATGCCGCCGTCGTTATCCCCAAGACGTTTAGCGCCGACATGATGACGCTTTTCTCGACCAACGTGAAGCACGCCGACATCGAGTTCTACGAAAACCAGAAGGCTAACGCCATCGCCCAGATCGTGACCGAAAAGGGTTCGAGCGCCGTCCAGAGCCAGGTGAATGAGACCTTTACCAAGACCATCACGACCATCGGCCTTAAGACCGTGTCCAGCCTGCTCGATTACATGAGCACCGATCAGGTCAGCAGCTTTATCGCCAACCTGTCCTCGACACTGGGCGATTCGGTCGAGGACCTGCAGGACGTTCAAGCCAACGCGACTTCGCTGGCGGGCATTTTGAGCTCGACCTCCGATTCGTTGACGTCGGCGAGCGGTATGCTCCAGCAGACGGGTAAGGTCGATGAATCTACCAAGCAGTTGATGGAGCACGCCGAGAGCGGCATTAGTGATTCCAAGGAAGCACTCAAGGCCGCCAACGACGCCATCAACGCCGCGATTGACGGAAGTGCGGGCTCGTTTGACAACGTGTCCGCCGAGCTCGCGAAGGCTTTCGACGCCGCAAACCAGCATGTCAACGTTACGGTGACCCAGCTCAACGAAGCCGCGTCGGCACTCGAATCGCGCGCCAAGGAAATCGACGACACGGCCGACCAGCTCCGCAGCTTTGCCGATCAGGTGAGTGACGAAAAGCTCCAGGACAGCCTCAAGTCTGTGGCTACATCGCTGGGCAGGATCGCGATGGAGTATCGTAACAATGCCAACGACCTGAGGGCAACCGCAAAGTCCCTTTCCGACAGCATGGCAGAGGTCAACAGCACGCGTGCCGAGGTCGACCAGGCCATCGCCGATGCCAAGGCGGGCATCTCGGGCGCTAAGTCCGACTACGATTCCACGTTCTCGGTCAAGGCCAAGGAGCTCAAGAAAACTATTTCGGGCGTTCTGGATTCGCTCGACGGCATCTCGGGCGACCTGGATAGCGCTGTTGCCGGCCTGACCGACGCATCCGGTTCGCTGGCAAAGGGTCTCTCCAAGGCCGCAAAGCTGGTCAACAAGGCTTCCGATCAGCTGGGCGAGGCGTCGGACAAGATCAGCGCGTTCAAGGACGAGCTCGACGGCGCCCTGATGTCGGGTGACCTGGCGACGATCAAGACGATGATCGGCAACGACCCCGAGGGCCTGGCCGTGTCGCTTTCCGGCCCCGTTGCGCTCGACCGCAAGCCGGTCTATCCAATCCGCAACTACGGTTCGGCCATGGCGCCGTTCTATACGATTCTGTCGCTCTGGGTCGGCTCGATCGTACTGGCGGCCATGATGAAGGTCTCGGTCGACGACGAGCTCATCAACGAGCTCATCCCCGTACGCCTGCACGAGATCTATCTGGGCCGTTACCTGTTCTTTGGCGGTTTGGCCCTGCTGCAGGCAACGCTCGTGTGCGCGGGCGACATTCTGTTCTTTGGCATTCAGTGCGACAACCCGCTGCAGTTTGTGCTGGCGGGCTGGGTCGCGAGTCTCGTGTTCTCCAATATCGTCTACACGCTTACGGTTTCGTTTGGCGATATCGGCAAGGCGCTCGCTGTCGTGCTGTTGGTCATGCAGGTCGGCGGTTCGGGCGGCACGTTCCCCATCGAGATGACCGGCCCCGTGTTCCAGGCGATCTATCCGTTCCTGCCGTTTACTCACGGCATCAACGCCATGCATGCCGCCATGGCTGGCGCCTACCATATGGAGTACTGGGTTGAGCTGGGTATTCTGGCGAGCTATCTGATTCCGTCGCTGGCCCTGGGCGTCGTCTTCCGCCGTCCGGTCATCAAAGCCAACGACTGGATTATCGAAAAGCTGGAGTCGACCAAATTGATTTAATACAGCAACGTAAACGCCGTCGGAACATCGAGGATTTCTGTTCCGACGCTTTAGTTGAGTGAATTGCATGGGCTGCTTGGTTGTTGCTACAGTAGCGGGGCGTGCCGGGGGTCCGGTGCGCCCTGTTTTTATTTGACCATGAGGCGGCATGCGGTCACGCGCGTGCGGACACCACGCCCAGATTGAGCGCGAGGATGCCCTATGCCCCAGCATGTCACTGACAATATCGAAATGATGCCCGATGGCCCTGTGGCTCGCGAGGACCTGGGTGCGGGCGGTACCTCCCGTGGTGCCGGTGCTCGTTCGCCGTTGTTCTGGAAAGTTCTACTGCTTTCGGTGGCGATTATCTGGGGTTACTCCTTTACCACTATGAAGGACGCGCTCGACACCATTCCGGTGTTTGAACTGCTCTACGTGCGCTTTCTGCCTGCGGCGTTGGTCATGTTTGTCATCTTCCACAAGCGTATCATCGCGCACCTCAACGCCCGCAATCTTATCGTCGGACTTGGAATGGGCACACTTATGTGGGCCGCCTACGTCCTGCAGACGGTCGGTCTGGCGCACACCACGGCGGGCAAGAACGCGTTTTTGACGGGTACGTACTGCATCCTCGTGCCCTTTGCGAGCTATTTTCTGAGCGGCGAAAAACTCACCCGCTATAATCTGGGCGCGGCACTGCTGTGCTTGGCGGGCATTGGCCTGGTGGCGCTTGATAGCGTCGAGTTCAACATCGGCGATGCCATTACGCTGGGCGGCGCGGTTTTCTTCGCCATCCAGATGGCGGTGACCGCCAAGTACGGTCGCAAAATGGACATCAACGTCATCACGTTTTGGATGTTTGTGGGCAATGGCGTGCTGAGCCTGATCTCGTCGCTGCTATTCGAGACCCAGGCGCCTCTGTCCGTGTGGACGCCGAATTTTATCTGTGTGATGGCGTTTCTCTCGGTGGGCTGCACATGCGTGGCTCTGCTCATCCAAAACGTCGGCCTGGCGCATGTCCCGGCTTCGACGGGCTCGCTGCTCCTTTCGATGGAGTCGCCTTCGGGCGTGTTGTTTTCGGTGCTGCTGATGGGGGAGGCGCTCACCTCGCGCCTGCTCGCCGGCTTTGTGCTTATCTTCCTGTCGATTATCTTGAGCGAGACTCACTTCGATTTTTTGCGTCGAAAGCCGCGCCCGCAATTGTAAACAACTTGTTGCGCCGCCCTCCTGGGGCGGCATTTTTTATGCCTCGCCCTTAAAGTTGTACCTTGCGCTTTACGCTATCAAAGTGCTTACTGCAAAAACGTTACTGGAGGGCATTTATGGCACCAGCTCAGTCCGATCTTCAACCGCAATCAGCGCCCAAGGCCACCGCGGCGGCGCAGGCCGCTATCGGTGACGGTCTTGTTGCAGAAGCTCAGGCGTTTGCCAACGAGCTTGCCGCATGGCGCCATGATCTCCATCAAACGCCTGAGCTCGGTAACAACCTTCCGCAGACGTCCGCCTTTATCCAGGCGCGTCTGGACGAGATGGATATTCCCTATGCCGTGCTTGTTGACGGCACCTGTGTCGTTGGCCTAATCGGTGCCGGCGCGGCAGCTGCTGCTCGGGGTAACGGTACGTGCACGGACAAACAGGCCGGTACGGTCATCATGCTCCGTGGCGACATGGATGCCCTGCCTGTTGCTGAAGAGTCAGGCGAGCCTTTCGCCTCTACGAACGGCTGCATGCACGCATGCGGACACGATATGCACGCGACGGCGCTGCTTGGTGCGGCGCGCCTGCTCAAGGCCCGCGAGTCCGAGCTTGTCGACGCCAACGCCACGATTAAGTTGCTGTTCCAACCGGGCGAGGAAACTTTTGAGGGTGTCCGCGCCGCCATCGCCGACGGTCTGCTGCAGAACCCGCGTCCCCAGGCCGCCTTCGCCATGCACGTTAACAGCCAATCGCCGCTTGGCCTGGTGCTCTACGGCAGCCCGGCGCTCTCGGGCGTGTACGGTTTTCGCATCACGCTTCAGGGCAAGGGCGGCCATGGCTCGAGCCCCGAGATCTGCATCGACCCCATCACGGCCGGCGTGCATGTGCACCTGGCGCTTCAGGAGCTTATCTCCCGTGAGGTGCCGGCGGCCAAGGAGGTCGCGCTTACCGTGGGTAAGTTCGCTGGCGGCTTGGCGGCCAACGTCATCCCCGACACCTGCGTGCTCGAGGGAACGCTGCGCGGCTTTGATGTTGAGCTCATGGAGCACCTAAAGACCCGCATCGCGGAGGTCGTTAACGGCGTTGCCGCAACATATCGTACGCCGGCGACCATCGAGACGCTTTCGGATGTTCCGCCGCTTGTACTCGACAGCGATATGACTCAGGCGTCGCTTGGCTACGTGGGCGCAGTGCTGCCCAAGGTGGCTTTCTTGCCGCTTTTCCATGCCATGGCGAGTGAGGACTTTGCGCTTATCTCGAGCGAGATTCCGAGTGCGTACTTTACCGTGGGCGCGGCCGTAACCGACACGGACGAACACTTTGCCCAGCACCATCCCAAGGCACGTTTTAACGATGCCGAGCTTCCTCTCGGCGCCGCGGCCTATACCGCCGTCGCTTTGGGCTATATCGCCGACCACCGGTAGCACCCAACCTTGCCTTTCAAGCCTGCGGGCATGGCCGTAAGGCCTATGCCCTTGTCTTTCAAGGCAATCTTGGGCACTACCGGCGCCCGGCGCCGGCTATTCGTTTGTTAAATAAGGAGCAGTATGTCCCAGCAGCGTAAGTTCTTCCCCGGCTGGCTCGTTGTGACCTCCGGCTTCGTGATCATGGCCACGTGCTACACGATTTTCGTCAACTGCATGAGCCTGTTCCAGCCGCTGATCGTCAGCGACCTGGGCATTTCCCTTGCGCAGTACAACATCTCCAATGCCATCTCCACCGTGGTGAGTGTCGTGGGTTCGCTCGTTATCGGCCATGTTGCCGATAAGGTGAGTGGCCGCGTATTGGGCTCGCTTACCGTTATCGCCACCTCGACGGTGCTCGCGGGCATGAGCTTTGTGGGTGAGCTTTGGCAGGTCTATGTGCTCTTTGCCGTCTCGGGCTCCTTTGCGAGCACCTGGATCGTGTGCCTGGCGTGCTCCGTGGTCATGCTCGTGTTCCTGCTGGCATCCGAGCCCATCGCCGCCAAGCTGCGCGCGAGCGTGGCGGGGGAGTAGGTAGGCCAAAGCGCATCGCCGCTTGTCCGCTTCGTCCGCGGCGGCGCGTCTGGCCGAACGAGTCCCCATACCCTCGTTCGGTCAGGCGCGCCGCCGCGTTGCTGCTTTGTGCCGTATAATGTCCACTACCTATGACGCGATACAAAAGAAAGGTGTTTGCCCATGCAGGCACAGAAGGCGGAGGGAACCCGCGACCTTATCGGCGCCGAGATGCGCGCCTGGCAAAAGATGCAGCAGATTGCGGCCGGCGTGTTCGAGCCGTTTGGTTTTAAACCCATCGAGACGCCCGCGATCGAGCAGGTTGACGTGTTTGTCCACGGTATCGGCCAGTCGACCGACGTCGTGCGCAAGGAAATGTTCCGCGTGTTCAGCGGTGCCAACCTGGAGCGCGTCTTTACCGAGGGCACCGACACCAAACTAAAGCCCAAGCAGCGCCTGGCACTTCGCCCCGAGGGCACGGCCGGCGTGGTGCGCGCCGTCGTCGAGAACAATCTGGTGCCCCAGGGCTCCACGCCGTTTAAGGCTTACTACGCCGAGGCCATGTTCCGCGGCGAGCGTCCCCAGAAGGGCCGCCTGCGCCAGTTCCACCAGGTGGGCATCGAGTGGCTCGGCGCTCCCGATCCGGCGGCAGACGCCGAGTGCATCATCATGCTCATGGAGTTCTACAAGCGCCTGGGCTTCGATCTTTCCAAGCTTCGTCTGCTCATCAACTCGATGGGTGACGCCCAGTGCCGTCCGGCTTACCGCGAGCAGGTCAAGCAGTTCATCCTCGATCACGCAGACGAGATGTGTGACGAGTGCCGCGAGCGCGCCGAGCTCAACCCGCTGCGTGCCTTCGACTGCAAGAACGACCACTGCCGCGAGATCATGGCCGAGGCTCCGCTGATGGGTGACAACCTGTGCGATGAGTGCCGCGAGCACTACGAGCAGGTCAAGCGCTATCTGGATGCCGCCGGTATCGAGTATGTCGAGGATCCCACCTTGGTGCGCGGCCTGGACTACTACACCCGTACTGTCTTTGAGGTCGAGGCCCCTGGCGCCGGCGTCGGCTCCATCGGCGGCGGCGGCCGCTACGATGGCCTGGTCGAGCTCGAGGGTGGCAAGCCCACGGCGGGCGTCGGCTTTGCTGTCGGTTTTGAGCGCGCCCTGCTGGCCCTGCAGGCCTTTGGCAGCGATTTGGGTGCCGATGAGGCCCCGTGCGTCTATGTCGCCAACGCCGGCAAGGAGCTGCGTCAGAACGTCTTTGCCATTACGCAGGAGCTTCGCGCCGCAGGTATCGTGACCGAGGCCGACTATCAGGGTCGTTCGCTCAAGGCCCAGTTTAAGCAAGCCGATAAGGTAGGCGCCAAGCTCATCTTGGTCCTGGGTGGCGACGAGCTTGCCGCCGGCAAGGTCAAAGTGCGCGACATGCAGAGCCATGACGAGGTGCTCGCCGATCTGGACAACGTCGTCGAGGCGGTTCGCGAGCGCCTGTAGCGCATCTTTTTGAGCTTCGGGCCTGCTAACGTGCCCTGCTCATGGAGAGCGATTGTTACGGGGGTGTTTCGCTTTTATGCGGAATGCCCCCGTTTACGTATGCCGCCCACCGAGAAATACGACCATTTAGGGCAAAAACCTTTGCAATGCAGAAAATACTTTTGTGTGGTAAAGCGCAATCAGTGTCGAAAGTATTTCTCAAGCGCCTATAATGAATACCGCATGTTACGTGCATAGAAGGAGGAATGGGAGGAAACGTGGCTGAGAACCTAAGCAACCAGTCTGTACCCGAAGCCGCGGCGCGCGTCGCTGCCGTGGTCAACCGCCTCGTTAACCGAATCGGCTCGAATGCCGAGTCCAGGGAGCGTCTCGCCGAGATCGAGATCCCCGAGGAGCTGCGCGACAATCTGGCGCTGTTCTTGCGCCTGGAGCGCCGTGTGCTTAGCGAGTATGATCCCGAGATCGCGGACCTGTTCGACAAGATTTTGACAGCCGAGATTGTGGTCAATGCCGGCAACCCCGGTACCTGCGCTGCCGACGAAGCCGTCGACGAGCAGGGCGTGCCCACCGCCGACGAGCCCACTGCCGTGGCATTTCGTGAGGTCGTCGATTTGATCGACAGCCTGCCGCTCGATAAGCAGCAGGTCATCGTTCGCGCCTTTACGAGCTTTTTCCATCTGGCAAACCTGTCGGAGGAGAACTACCGTGTGGCGCAGCTGCGCGAGCGCGAGGCCGGTGCGTCGACCGATACCGAGGTCGATCCTGCCAACGAGCTTACCGTTGCCTATCACCAGCTGGTGAATGAGCTGGGTGTCGAGGGTGCCAACGAGCTGCTCGACAAGCTCGAGTTCCACCCTGTCTTTACCGCACATCCCACCGAGGCCCGTCGTAAGGCCGTCGAGGGCAAGATCCGCCGTATCTCCAACCTGCTGGAGGAGCGTCCGCGTCTGGGCGGCTCCGACCTGGTGGAGAACGAGCGCCATATGCTGCAGGAGATCGACGCCCTGGTGCGTACGAGTCCCATCGCGCTCAAGAAGCCCACGCCGGTCGAGGAAGCCGATACCATCATCGACATCTTCGATAACACGCTGTTCGACGTTATCCCCGTTATCTATCGTCGTTTTGACGATTGGGTGCTGGGCGACAAGGCCGGTACTGTGCCGCCGCTGTGCCCGGCGTTCTTCCATCCCGGCAGCTGGATCGGTTCCGACCGCGACGGTAACCCCAACGTCACCGCCAAGGTGAGCCGTGAGGTCGCCGCCAAGTACTTTACGCACATGGTGCTCAAGCTCGAGGACAAGTGCCGCCACATCGGCCGCAACCTCACGCTCGAGGCTACCTACAGCAAGCCGTCGGCCGAGCTCATTAACCTGTGGAACCATCAGGTCGAGATGAGCCCTCGTTACACGGCCCGCGCCGAGCTGATCTCCGAGCACGAGCCGCATCGCGCCGTCATGCTCGTCATGGCCGACCGCCTGAACGCCACCGTCCGTCGTATCACCGACACCATGTACCACAGCGCCGATGAGTTCCTGGAGGACCTGCGCGTCGTCCAGCGCTCGCTGGCCGCCTGCGGTGCCGTCCGTGCTGCCTACGGCCCGGTCCAGACCATCATCTGGCAGGTCGAGTCCTTCGGCTTCCATATGGTCGAGATGGAGTTCCGTCAGCACTCCGTGGTGCATGCCCGCGCCCTTAAGGATATCCACGAGAACGGTATCCATGGCGACCTGCAGCCCATGACGCGCGAGGTCATCGATACCTTCCGCGCTATCGGCTCCATCCAAAAGCGCTACGGCAAGAAGATGGCGCACCGCTACATCATCTCGTTTACCAAGAGCGCTCAGCATGTGGCCGACGTCTTTGAGCTGGCGCACCTGTCCTTTGCACACGAGGAGGATGTCCCCGAGCTCGACGTGATCCCGTTGTTCGAGCAGCTCGAGGACCTCGAGGGCTGCGTCGACGTGCTCGATCAGATGCTTACGCTGCCCGTGGTGCAAAAGCGCCTTGCCCAGACCAACCGCCGCATGGAGGTCATGCTGGGCTATTCCGACTCTTCCAAGGATGCCGGTCCTACCACGGCCATGCTCGCGCTGCACTCCGCGCAGGAGCGCATCGCCAAGTGGGCAGAGAAGAACGATATCGACCTGGTGCTCATGCACGGTCGCGGCGGTGCCGTGGGCCGTGGCGGCGGCCCGGCCAACAAGGCCGTGCTGGCGCAGCCCAAGGGTTCGGTCAACTGCTTCTTTAAGCTTACCGAGCAGGGCGAGGTCATCTTTGCCCGTTACGGTAACCGCACGCTGGCTCAGCGCCATGTTGAGTCCGTTGCTGCCGCAACGCTTTTGCAGTCGGCCCCGAGTGTCGAGAAGACCAACACCGAGACCACGCAGAAGTTCTGGGATATGGCCGAGAAGCTCAACACCGCAAGCCACGAGCGCTATCTGGACCTGCTGAACACCGAGGACTTTACGCCATGGTTCTCGACCGTGACGCCGCTGACCGAGGTCGGTCTGCTGCCGATCGGCTCGCGTCCCGCCAAGCGCGGCTTGGGTGCCAAGTCGCTCGACGACCTGCGTACCATCCCGTGGATCTTCAGCTGGAGCCAGGCGCGCATTAACCTGGCCGCTTGGTACGGTCTGGGCACCGCCTGCGAGCAGCTTGGCGATCTTGACCAGCTCAAGGCTGCCTACCAGGAGTGGCCGTTCTTCCGCACCTTTATCGACAACATCGAGATGTCGATCGCCAAGACCGACCAGCGCATCGCCAAGATGTATCTGCACCTGGGCGATCGCCAGGATCTGTCCGAGAAGGTCTTCACCGAGATGCAGCTCACGCGTAAGTGGGTCCTTGCCATCGTCGGTGATGAGTGGCCGCTGCAGCGTCGCCGCGTGCTCGGTTGCGCCGTCCGCGTGCGCAACCCCTACGTCGACGCCCTGTCCATCGCCCAGGTCCGCGCCCTTCGCGAGGTGCGTATGAACCAGGACGAGATGGCCGAGGAGAAGAAGGCCGAGTACATGAGCCTGATTCTTTCGACTGTGACCGGCGTCTCGGCAGGATTGCAGAACACGGGGTAATCGATAGCCCTGTGGCTCTCACCGGGGCCCGATGGGTTTCCCTCTGAATGCGTCCTCGCACTTGAAGCCCCCTTATCCTGCTCCTTCGGAGCTGCGGATAAGGGGGCTTCGTGCTGCGGAATGCATTCAGAGGGAAACCCATCGGGCCCCTTCGTCCTCGGTCTTCAGGGATTGGGGCTGAAGGGGATAATGGCGCGCTTCGCGCTTAATGTGGAGTGCGGCGAGGGCTTCTTGCGTCCTGCGGAGTGTGCCTAAAAGTAAACTAATGGCGGGCCCTGCGATGTCCGGTCTTCGGCGGATCAGCCGCTGGGTGAGGGTGGTGCTTGGGGCGACGTGCAAAAAACGGAGTTTTCAGCAGCCAAAGATTGATGCATAAGGCCATAGCCGGCTTTCGCTGCCTTTGTTGATGCTTTTGCACGACGATTGGGCTTTGGCGACGATCATATATGGCTGGTTTCTCGCCGCATGCTATCCAGATGGGTCGAGTCATGAGGACTATCTACCTTTTGAAAGATTTTTGGCACCAAAATCTTATCCCGCGATGCTGAATACTCGCAAAAATGCACGCTCCGGAGGGTACTACCCAGTTATGGCCAGAAATCCATGCGCCATCTTATGCAATTAATTAACGAATTTATGCAAAATGGCTTACGTGCGTACGTCTCGGACTAGATGTTTGCCTCGGCGCTGCGTAAATCATCCTGTCTATAGTGTCTTTGACAGGCGGCTGCGGTCCCGTTTGGGATCGTGGCCGTTTTGTTGTGGGTCAAATATGAACGTTGTGTTAATGAGTCGGTGGACGGTGGTGTTTTTCGGTGAGCGGCGTATCCTTCCAACGGTTTATCTAGTGTGTCAGTTGAAAAGGAAGAGGGCGCTCGTCATTGTTTGAATGTGAACTGCCGTTTGACCACAAGACGTTGCATCTGGAGCTCGAGGATAAGAACTTCGCGGGTGTGATGGAAGGTCATCAAAACGAGTTTAAGACCACGAAATCGCAGGAAGAGCTGGTAGAGGAGTCGCTTGCCAACCCTTATGGCTCGCCGTCGCTCGAGGAGCTTTGTGCTGGCAAGAAGGATATTGTCATTATTAGCTCCGATCATACGCGTCCCGTTCCCTCGCGTGTGACGATGCCTATTCTGCTGCATCACATCCATTCCGCTGCGCCCGAGGCTCGCGTGCGCATTTTGGTTGCTACGGGTATGCATCGTCCGTCGACGCATGAGGAACTCGTCAACAAGTACGGCGAGGAGATCGTTGCCAACGAGGAAATCGTTATGCACGTCGCGACTGACGACAGCATGATGAAAAAGATCGGCACCCTGCCTTCTGGTGGCGAGTGCATCATCAACAAGATTGCCGCCGATTGCGATCTGCTGCTTGCCGAGGGCTTTATTGAGCCGCACTTCTTTGCCGGTTTCTCTGGTAGCCGCAAGTCCGTCTTGCCTGGCATCGCCAGCTACAAGACCATCATGTACAACCACAACGGTCAGTTTGTGAACGATTCCCATTCGCGTGCCGGCAACCTGTGCCACAACCACGTGAGCGAGGACATGTTTGCCGCTGCCGAGATGGCTCACCTTGCCTTTGTGCTCAACGTGGTGCTCAACGGCAAGCATGAGGTTATCGGCTCCTTTGCAGGCGACATCCATAAGGCACACGAGGCTGGCTGCGAGTTCGTGAAGAGCCTTGCCGGCGTTGAGCCCGTCGAGTGCGAGATCGCCATCACCACCAACGGCGGCTACCCGCTCGACCAGAACATCTATCAGGCCGTGAAGGGCATGTGCTCTGCCGAGGCCACGCTTCCCGAGGGCGGCGTGATCATCGACGTCGCCGGTTGTGCCGACGGCCACGGTGGCGAGGGCTTCTATCACAACATCGCCGACAACGATCCGGCGGAGTTTGAGCGTGCCTGCATCGACCGTCCTAAGGACGAGACCCTGCCCGACCAGTGGACGAGCCAGATCTTTGCCCGCATCCTGGCGCATCACCCTGTGATCATGGTCACCGACCTGTGCGATCACCAGATGATCAAGGATATGCACATGACGCCGGTCAACACCCTCGATGAGGCGCTCAAGCTCGCCTTTGAGATGAAGGGTGCCGATGCCAAGGTGGCCGTCATTCCCGATGGCCTGGGCGTTGTCGTCGCTCAGCACTAGTACGCGGCCTAAACGAATCGTTTATAACCGACAAGAAAGATAAGGTTTTATGCTTACCAAACTCCTCTGCGAATTCGGCGCAACGGCCCTCATGATCATCTTTGGCGTGGGCGTGCACTGCGATACCGTGCTCAAGGGCACCAAGTATCAGGGCTCCGGTCACATGTTTGCCATCACCACCTGGTCTTTTGGCATCTCGGTCTGCCTGTTTGTCTTTGGCGGCGCCGTGTGCATGAACCCCGCCATGGTGCTTGCCCAGTGCATCGTAGGCCTGGTGCCGTGGAGCAGCTGCATCCCCTTCATGATTGCCGATATGCTCGGCGGCTTTGCGGGTGCCGTGATCGCGTGGTTGATGTATGCCGATGAGTTCAAGGCTTCCGAGGGCGTCGTCGACCCTATTGCCCAGCGCAACATCTTCTCGACCAACCCTACTACCGAGGGCACGAACTATGCTCGCAACTTCTTCTGCGAGGCCATCTGCACCTTTGTGTTCATCAGCGCCATCCTTGCTGCCGCTAGCCGCGCCGGCGAGAACGTTTTGATGCTCGCCATCTGCGTCGGTCTGATCGTTTGGGCTGTTGGCATGGGCATGGGCGGCATCACCGGCTTCGCCATGAACCAGGCTCGTGACCTTGGTCCTCGCATGGCCTATCAGGTGCTGCCGATTAAGAACAAGGCTGACAACAACTGGAAGTACGGCCTGCTCGTTCCTGGCATCGCACCGTTTATCGGTGCCGCTCTGGCCGCGCTGTTTGTGCACGGTTTCTTGGGCATGTTCTAGTCTGAGGCTACATAGTTGTCCGCTGGCCGCATGGGGTAACTTCCCAGCGCGTCCTCGGACATGAAAGAACCCCCGCTGCGCACTGAACTGCACCCCAAAACTTGGACGGCTTAAATAAAAGCTACGCCGCAAGGGACTGGCTCCGGAACTCCTCCGGGGTCAGCCCCTTCAGTTTAACCTGGCGCCTCCTCGTGTTCCAATGGACCACGAAGTCGTCGAGGTCCGCCTTGAAGGACTCGAAGTCCGGCCACGTCCTTCCACGGAAGAACTCGTCCTTGATGTGGCCGAACACCTGCTCCGTCGCGCCGTTGTCGATGCAGTTGCCCTTCCGGGACATGCTCTGCACCACGCCGGCCTCCTCCAACCGCCTGCACCAACCGGCCTGCTGGTACTGCCAGCCCATGTCTGAGTGCAGGATCGGCCTGGAGCCCTTGGGCTTCTTGGACACGAGCTGGTCGAGCAGCTCGTGCTGCTGAGCCATGTTGGGGTGCAGCGACGTGGACCAGGCGACGATCTCCTTGCTGCCGAAGTCGTAGACCGGCGCGAAGTAGGCCTTGCCCCAGGGCTGCTTGAACTCGGTGACGTCGGTGCCCATCTTCTCCCACGGCCCGTCGGCGGCGAAGTCGCGCCCGATGACGTTCTCGAAGGTCTTTCCGACCTTGCCCCTGTACGAGTTGTACCTGTGGTAGTCGGTCTCGCGGCGGATCCCGCAGATGATGCCCATCTCGCGCATCATCTTCAGCGTCGTCTTGTAGGCTATGCGCACGCCCTGCTCGGCGCGCAGGCACATGGCGATCTGCCTGTGGCCGCACCCGTTGGCGGTACGCGAGAATATCTCGGCGGCGGCCTCCCAGAGCTCGGGCCTGGTGGGAGCCTTCGGGTGCGACAGCGCGTAGTAGTAGCTCGACCTCGCCAGGCCGGCGCACTCCAGCAGGCGCCCCAGCCCGTACCCCTCCTCGCGCAGGGCGCCCACGGCCTCGACCTTCGCCCTGGTCAGAGCCCGTCCCTCTCGACCAGGGCACGCAATTTTTTTAGGTAGGCCACCTCGGTCTCGAGCCTTCGGCAGCGCTCCTCGAGCTCCTGCTCGCGGGTGCGCGGCCTCGCCTTGGAACCGCTCGGCCGGCCCTTGGGCTTGGGCCTGAGCGCCTCGGCGCCGCCCTCGCGGTAGAGCGCGCACCATCTCTTGAGCGGCGCCAGGGACATGACGCCGAACGCCTCCATGGCGTCCCGCTTGCTCATGCCGCCGTCGACCACGGCCGAGGCGGCGGCGACCTTCTGCTCATATGTGTACCTGGCCTGCTTGCCGTCCATGGATAGCAGCACCTCGCTTCCGAACGACCGGTATACGTAGAGCCATTGTCTCACGGTGTCGCGCGGGACCGACAGCGCCTTCGCCGCCGACTCGGAGCCGTGGCCTCGCTCGAAGAGCTCGATCGCCGCCTTCCTGGCCTCGATGTCGTGCTTCACCCTCAAGTCGACACGCATAAAAAGCCTCCCATTTCTCATGTCCAAGAAATGGGAGGCAGTTCACACTTCGTGCGGCGGGGGTTCTTTCGTCCTGCGGAATGCGCTGGGAAGTTACCCCATGCGGACAGCTGCGGGATCTTGGCCGCGTTGGAACAAGCAGCCCAACATATAAATCTGAATTTGGATTTGGATGGGAGGGGCTTGTTGCTGTTGGGGGCGGTGAAGCGCGAGTGACACTTTGGGATGCGTGGCGCCCTGGGTTGGGGCGATGCTTTGGGATGATGTTCTTACTTAGTTGAAGAGGGGTTTTATGGCCGATAAGTAGTCTTTGGCTACGTCGGCTTTGTCTACTTGAAAGTTGTGCCAGGCCCACCATTGGATGGTGGCTACGAAGCTTGAGGCTATGTGGTGTAGTAGGAAGCTGCGGTCCATGGTGCCGGCGGGGCCTGCGGGGTCGGCGGGGACGGTTTCGGCTGCGCGTGACATGATGGTCTTGCGGAGACAGTCGGCGAAGACGCGGGAGCCGGCGCCGGCTACGAGGGCTCGAACGCCCTGACGGCGTTCCCAGAGGTTGTTGAGGATATGCTCGACCTGCACGAGTGGGTCGTCGAGCGGTGTGCCATCGTCGTCGAGGGCGTGGGTGCAGATGTCGCTCACGAGCTCGGACAGTAGGTCGTCTTTGCTCTTAAAGAGGCCGTAGAATGTCGCGCGGCCTACGTGAGCGCGCGCGATGATGTCGCCGACGGTAATCTTGCCGTAGTCCTCTTCGCGTAGCAGCTCGGAGAACGCCGCGACGATGGCAGCGCGGCTTTTTTCTTTGCGGGCATCCATGGCTATGCATCCACGTGAACGAGCAGACAACGGAGCGTGCCGGAGCAGCCCTCGTAGGGGCGCTTGCCGGCGCCGTAGCCGACGGCTTCGATGTGGTAGCGGGCTGGCAGGTGCTCGGTCGTACGCAGTGCGGCGACGATGGCGGCGCCCGTGGGCGTCACGAGCTCGCCGGCGACCGGTGCAGGCGTGAGGGCGATATTGCCCGCCTGGCACAGGTTGACGACAGCGGGGACGGGAATGGGCATGAGGCCGTGGGCGCAGCGGATGGTTCCGTGGCCCTCGGAGAGCGACTCGACGACAATATCCTCGATACCAAGGTCATCGAGGCAGATGGCGACCGAGCAGACGTCGACGATGGAGTCGACGGCGCCTACCTCGTGAAACAGGACGGTCTCGGGCGTTTTGCCGTGAGCCTTGGCCTCGGCGGCAGCGAGTGCGGTAAAGATGGCGAGAGCGCGACGCTTGGCGCCATCGCTTAGCTGCGAGCCATCGATGATGACGGTGACGTCCGCCAAAGAACGATGGTGATGGTGGTGGGCGTGATGATGGCCCTCGTGGCCATGGCCGTGGGCCTCATGGTCATGCTCGTGTGTGTGTTCGTGTTCGTGCTCGTCGTGGTCATGATGGTGGTGCTCATGTTCGTGCGTGTGCTCGGCAGTTGCTTCGTTGCCGTAGAGCCAGGCCATATCGTGATCGTGGTTCTCGAGCTCCTCTGCAAGCTGGATGTCGAAATCGCAGGCGTCGATGCCATGCTTGTTTGCACGCGTGACGGCGATCGTAAAGCCGTCGACCGGCAGTGTGGCGAGCTGTTCGCGCAGGTGCTCCTCGCTGGCGCCCAGGTCGAGCAGGGCCGCGACGGTCATGTCGCCGCTGATGCCCGAGGTGCCGTCGATGATAAGCGTGTGCTGATGGTTGGACATGGAATGCTCCTTAACGGGCGTGGGGCGTGCCGGCGCTCAGATGATTGATAAGACTTGCCTGGTAGGCGGCACCAAAGCCGTTGTCGATATTGACGACCGATACGCCGCTGGCACAGGAGTTGAGCATGGCGAGCAGTGCGGCTACGCCACCAAAACTTGCGCCGTAGCCCACGCTGGTGGGAACGGCGATGACCGGACAGCTCACCAGGCCGCCGACAACGCTCGCCAACGCGCCCTCCATGCCGGCGATGGCGATGACCACCTGCGCCTGTGCAAGTTCCTCGGCATGCGCGAGCAGGCGGTGCAGGCCGGCAACACCCACGTCGTAGAGGCGGTCGACCTCGTTGCCATAGAATTCGGCCGTCAACGCGGCTTCCTCGGCGACGGGCAAGTCGCTCGTGCCGGCGCAGGCGACGACGATGCGTCCGTTGCCAGTAGGGGAGGGCTTGCCGCCCACGAGGGCGAGCTGTGCGTTCGGGATATACCCCAGGTCGATGCCGTTGCCGAGGAGCTCCGAGGTGCGGGCTGCTTTTTCGCTGTCCAGGCGCGTGACCAGGATGCGCTCCTGACCGGCATCGCGCAGCGCTTCGATAATGGCGGCAATCTGCTCGGCGGTTTTACCGGCACCGTAGACAACCTCGCCGGCTCCCTGGCGCACCCCGCGCGAAAGATCGAGCTGCGCAAAACCCAGATCGGCGGTCGGCGCCGTCTGGATGCGTGTGAGGGCGACTGCCGGGGCGACTGCTCCGTCGGCAACATCGCTCAGCAACTGCTCAAGATCTCGCTTATCCATATATGTTCCCTTCGACGGCGCAAAGTCTAGCACTCAAAGGTATGTTTCCGAACACTAAAACAAAATTGTTCGGAAACTATAGGACAGACTGATTCAATTGTTAGACGGATCGACTAGTCGCGCAGGATGATGTCCATGGCGAGCATCAGGTTGCGCTCGTCGATGGCAAACGGGGCGGCTTCGCGCGTCTTGGGCTTGGCACAAAACGCGATGCCCGTGCCCGCGGCCTGAATCATAGGGATATCGTTTGCCCCGTCGCCGATCGCGACGGTGTGGGCCATATCGACACCGCACTCGACTGCCCAATCCAGCAGCCGGATGAGCTTGGATTCCTTGGTCACGATGTCTGCCGCCAGCTTACCGGTGAGCTTGCCGTCCACGACCTCTAGGCGGTTAGCCAGGCAAAAATCGATGCCCGCGGCGGCCACGATCTTGTCGGCGACCTCGTGGAAGCCGCCGCTTACCACGCCGACCTTCCAGCCCTTGCTGTGCGCCGAGCGCACAAGCTCCAGCGCGCCAGGAGTAAACGTCACGCGCTCAAAGGTACGCTCGAACACACTCTCGTCCAAGCCGGCAAGCAGCCCAACGCGCTCCTCGAGCGCCTGCTTAAAGTCCAGTTCGCCGCGCATGGCGCGCTCAGTGATCTTCGCCACTTGCTCGCCTACGCCGGCCTCCTCGCCCAACAGGTCGATGACCTCCTGGTCGATGAGCGTGGAGTCGATATCCATAACGATGAGGCGTGCAGTCATGGCGGGCCTTTCCGAGTGCAGTTGTATTGGGACACATTGTCGCACGTGGCGCGCCTTGGCGACGGCCGCGGTGCGTCAATTGTTTCGTCTCCGTCAAGTCTTTGGGCAGGAGCTACTTTTCCGCGGCACATCGACGCAGGTGCGATAAGATAGAACGCCATGTCCGGCTGCGCGGTTTACGCAGGCAGGGCAAATCTGTACGACGCCGCCCGGAACGACACGGGGCGGCACAGATCCATAAAGGAGGATCACTGGTATGAGCCAGACCCGTCCCATTGACGAGCATTCCATGCACACCCGTACCTGCGGCGAGCTTCGCTTCGAGAACGTGGGCGAAGAGGTCACCCTCACCGGTTGGGTGAGCCGTCGCCGCGACCACGGCGGCCTTATCTTCTGCGACCTTCGCGACCGCGAGGGCATCACGCAGCTCACCTTCGACCCCGAGCACTCCGATGGCGATGCCTTTAAGATCGCCGAGACCATGCGTCCCGAGTGGCCCATCAAGATCCACGGCGTCGTGCGCGCTCGTGGCGAGGAGACCACCAACACCAAGCTCGCGACCGGCGAGATCGAGGTCCTGACCGATCATGCTGAGGTGCTCAACACGTCCGTCACCCCGCCGTTCCAGATCGAGGACGGCATCGAGACCAGCGAGGACACCCGCCTGCGCTATCGCTATCTGGACCTCCGCCGTCCCGAGATGATGGCCAACCTCAAGCTGCGTTCCGACTTTACCTTTGCCATTCGTGAGGCGCTGCACAACCGTGAGTTCATGGAGGTCGAGACGCCCTCCCTGTTTAAGTCCACGCCCGAGGGCGCTCGCGACTTCATCGTTCCCAGCCGTATTCAGCCGGGCAACTTCTACGCCCTGCCGCAGTCCCCGCAGCTCCTGAAGCAGCTGCTCATGGTCGGTGGCGTCGAGCGCTACTACCAGGTTGCCAAGTGCTTCCGCGACGAGGATCTGCGCGCCGACCGTCAGCCCGAGTTCACCCAGGTCGATATCGAGATGTCCTTCGTGGACCAGAACGATGTCATGAGCGCGCTCGAGGAGGTTCTTGCCGATGCCTTCGGTCGCATGGGTGTCGAGATGCCCACGCCGCTGCGTCGCATGAACTACTGGGAGGCCATGGACACCTATGGCTCCGACAAGCCCGATACCCGCTACGGCATGCACCTGGTCGACCTGACCGACATCTTTGCCAACTCCAAGTTCAAGGTCTTCGCGACCGCTGCGAACGAGGAGGGCTCTGTCGTCAAGGCCATCAACGCCAAGGGCGCCGGTGCCTGGGCGCGTGCCAAGATCGATAAGCTCGCCGGCGTGGCCTCCACGTTTGGCGCCAAGGGCCTGGCCTGGATCGCCTTCCGCGAGGACGGTTCCATCAACAGCCCCATCGTCAAGTTCTTCTCGGACGAGGAGATGGCGGCTCTGCGCGAGCGCATGGACGTCGAGCCCGGCGACCTTGTGATGTTCGCCGCCGGCCCGCGCCTGCTTTCTGATGAGATCCTGGGCGGTATGCGTTCGCACATGGCCAATGCGCTCGAGATCAAGCGCGAGGGTCACGACTTCCTGTGGGTCGTCAACTTCCCGCTGTTCCATTGGGACGAGGATCGCAAGGCCTATGCAGCCGAGCACCAGCCGTTCACCCTGCCGACCGAGACCGACATCGCCAAGATCGAGGCCGATCCCCTGGCAGCCGGTTCGTGCACCTACGACTTTGTCATGGACGGCTTTGAGGCCGGCGGTGGCGGTATGCGTATCCACAACGCCGAGATGCAGATGTCCATGCTCAAACTCCTGGGCTTTACCGAGGAGCGTGCCGAGTCTCAGTTCGGCTTCCTCATGGAGGCCCTCAAGTTTGGTGCGCCCCCGATGGGCGGTTTCGCTCTGGGCCTGGACCGCGTGTGCATGCTGCTCACCGGTTCCGACTCCATCCGCGACGTCATGGCGTTCCCCAAGACGGCCAGCGGCTCCGACCTCATGTCGGGCGCCCCGAGTGCCGTTAGTGGCGCCCAGCTCAAGGACGTCAGCCTGCGCCTGATGTAGGCGAGCGGCTACATATTGCCTGTTGCGAGGGAAGGACACGTACCTTCCCTCGTTTTTTATGGGACGGGGGTGCGCCGGTAACGTACAATAACTACCACATGGCTGGGTTTTGCCGGCCGAATGTGCGATGCCGCGGGAGGGGACATGGTCGAGTTTACAAAGACGATTAAAGATCCGTTGGGATTGCATGCCCGCCCGGTTGCGCTGCTCTATGACATTATCGCCAAGCATCGTAGCGACGTGTCAGTCAGCATCGGCGACCGCCATACCGACGGTCGCGACGTTATGGGCCTCATGGCTCTCTACGGCGAGTGTGGCGAGGATATCATCTTCCGCGTTTCGGGCGTAGACGAGGCTTCCTGCGTTACGTCGATCAGAAACCTCTCGCTCTAAGCATGACGGGGCGCGGCAAAGGACAGCTCTTTGCCGCGCCTTTTTGTTTCGTATAGGAAACTTTTTCGAAAACTGAATAGAGACCCTTTCCAAAAAGTTAACCACGTGCTAGTTTACTAAAGCGAACATAGACGTGGTTAACTTTTATCACGTCGATGTTGAGGACGAACTGACGTTAGGAGCAACTCATGTCTTGCGGACCGCAGATGCCGGCCATGCCGCTTTCGATGGTAAAAGCGGGCGAAACCGTGCGCGTGTCTCGTGTAAAGGGCAATGAGGACATGAAACACCACCTCAAGGACCTCGGCTTTGTCGAGGGCAACGAAATCCACGTGGTGAGCTCGAGTGGTGCCAATATCATCGTCACGGTGCTGGGCGCACGCTTTGGCATCGATTCCAAGGTTGCCATGCACATCATGACCGTCGGTTAGTCCGCAGCATTTCATAAAAACCGAAAGGGGGACAAGAGGATGAAGACGTTGGGTGACGTTAAGGTGGGCGAGAGCTCTACCATCGTCAAGCTTCACGGTGAGGGTGCGCTTCGCCGCCACCTTATGGACCTGGGGCTCATCAAGGGCACTTCGTTCAAGGTCGTGAAGGTTGCACCGCTCGGTGATCCGGTCGAGATCAACGTGCGCGGCTACGAGCTTTCCATCCGCAAGGAGGAGGCGGCTGTCGTCGAGGTCCAGTAAGGGCTCGCGGCGTATATTTCTGCAGATAAAGTTAGGTATTTCTAACTTAATGCAGCAACTTTGAAGCACATTATCCAGCCTGTGCGGAGAAAGCAGCGCAGGCACACAAGGAAGAAGGATTGAATGGCGGATTCTCAGATCCATGTCGCGCTGGCGGGTAACCCCAACTGCGGCAAGACCACGCTTTTCAACCTGATCACCGGCGCCAACGGCTACGTTGGCAACTGGCCCGGCGTCACGGTTGAGAAAAAGGAGGCCAAGCTCCTAAGCGACAAGAACGTTACCATCACGGACCTCCCCGGCATCTACTCGCTTTCCCCCTACAGCCCCGAGGAGCAATGCTCGCGCGATTATCTCATGAGCGGCGAGCCCGATGTCGTCGTTCAGGTGGTCGATGCCACCAACCTGGAGCGCAATCTATACCTGGCGCTTCAGGTCATCGAGACCGGCCTGCCTGTGGTCGTTGCCCTCAACATGGCCGATCTGGTCGAGAAGAATGGCGACAAGATCGACACCGACAAGCTCTCCAAGAAGCTTGGTTGTCCGGTCATGATGATCTCGGCTCTTAAGAACAAGGGCATCAAGGAGCTCTTCGAGCAGGTCAAAAAGTCCGCTGCTTCTAAGGGTCAGGTGCCGGAGCACAAGTTCGATTCCTCCATCGAGGACGTTCTGACGCACATCGAGAACAACCTTCCGGCGAGCGTTCCCGCCAACAAGCGTCGCTACTACGCCGTCAAGCTGTTCGAGCGTGATGCAGACGCCTGTAAACTCATCAACCTCACTAAGGAGAAGGCTGCTCGCGTGGAGGAGCTGGTCGCCCGGTGCGAGCAGGACTGCGACGACGATGCCGAGTCCATCATCACCGGTGAGCGCTATGGCGTCATCGCGCACATTATCGACGAGTGCATGACCAAGGCTCCTGCCAAGATGAGCACCTCCGAGAAGATCGATCGCGTGGTTACCAACCGTATTCTGGGCCTGCCGATCTTTGTGGTCATCATGTTCTGCGTGTACTACATCGCCGTTTCCACCCTGGGCGGCACGGTGACCGACTTCACCAACGACCAGCTCTTCGGTACCGACGGTTGGTACGTGCTCGGCCAGGGTCGCGACGCCTACGATGCAGCCGTCGAGGCCGCAGGCGACAACGCCGACTCGGTTGACCCGGCGCAGTACGGCCCCTATGTCCCGGGTATCACCACCGTGGTGCACGACGCCCTTGTGGCGGGTGGCACCGAGGACGGCGGCCTGGTCGATTCGCTGGTCTGCGACGGTATCGTTGGTGGTCTGGGCGCCATCTTCGGCTTCGTCCCGCAGATGTTCCTGCTGTTCGTGATGCTGTCTTTCCTGGAGGACTGCGGCTATATGGCCCGCGTCGCCTTCATCATGGACCGCGTGTTCCGCCGGTTTGGCCTGTCCGGTAAGTCCTTCATCCCCATGCTCGTGTCCTCGGGCTGCGGCGTCCCCGGCGTCATGGCCACCAAGACCATCGAGAACGAGAAGGACCGCCGCATGACGGTCATGACCACCACGTTCATTCCCTGTGGCGCTAAGCTGCCGATCATCGCCCTGCTCATGGGTTCCATCATCGGCGATTCTTCCACCACCGCCGCGTGGATCAGCCCGCTCTTCTACTTCCTGGGCGTCTTTGCCGTCATCGCCTCGGGCCTCATGCTCAAGAAGACCAAGCTCTTCGCCGGCCGTCCGACCCCGTTTGTCATGGAGCTTCCTGCCTACCACTTCCCGGCGATCCGTTCCTGGGCGCTGCACGTGTGGGAGCGCTGCTGGGCCTTTATCAAGAAGGCCGGCACGGTCATCTTTGCGTCCACCGTCGTCGTTTGGTTCCTCTCCAACTTTGGTAGCTATAACGGTTCCTTTGGCTTCCTGCCTGCGATGGACGGCATCCCCGAGGAGTTTATGGACTACTCCGTGCTTGCCATGCTGGGCAACCTGGTCGCTTGGATCTTCGCCCCGCTCGGCTTTAGCACCTGGCAGGCCACCGCGCTGACTGTCTCTGGCCTCGTCGCCAAGGAGAACGTCGTCGCCACCGCCGGCTCGCTGCTGTCCGTCGCCGACGCGGGCGAGACCGACCCGAGCCTGTGGACCGCGTTTGCCGGCATGTTCCCCACCATGGGCGCTTGCGTTGCCTTCGGCGCCTTCAACCTGCTGTGCGCTCCGTGCTTTGCCGCCATTGGCACCATCCGCAACCAGATGGATTCCGGCAAGTGGACTGCGATCGCCATCGGTTACGAGTGCGCCTTCGCTTGGGTGATCGGCCTGTTCATCAACCAGTTCTACAACTTGCTTGTTCTTGGACAGTTTGGTATCTGGACGATTGTGGCCATCGTGCTGCTGGTTGCGATGCTCTTCCAGATTTTCCGTCCTATGCCCAAGCACGCTTGGACCGACGAGGACGAGACCAACACTGCTTCCGCTGCAGTTTCCGCCTAAGTCCGAATAAGGATCAACCCCTTTCCACGAGCCCGGGTGTCTCAGTGACACTCGGGCTTTTTGACGCAATGGGGGACAGATTGCTTTGCTCCAGAAGTAAGATGTGGCGTTTCCGCAGATAAAACCGACCAAAATAAACCTGTCCCTATTTGGTAGGTGGAGAATGGGGTAAAGTAAGTGCTGGTTAACTAGAGGAGGCTTGCTATGGCACCTATCGATATTGTTGTACTGGCTGTTATCGGCGTTGCGTTTGTCGCCGTGTGCGTGCGCATCTACCGCAAGGGCACCTGCGCCGACTGCGCTCAGGGTGGCGTTTGCACGGGGCATTGCTCCAACAAAAAGACGTGCGCTGCACTTAAGGGCGTAGACAAAATCGCCGAAGACTTGGGTCGCGGTATCAAATAAGGTCCGGACATCCAAGCGCTCCGCGGGCATCCGTTCGCGGGGCGCTTTGTGCATTTGAGGGAGAGTACGGCGAGTCGAAGAGTATTTTTGGGGTATCGTTAACTGGACTATTAATTGGCAACTTATCTATAACGGAGTAACCGCATGAGCGCTCGCGTAACCATGAAGGACATAGCCGCCGAGCTTGGCGTTTCCATCAATACCGTGCACAAGGCTCTGACGGGAAAGGCCGGCGTGAGCGAATCCGTGCGCGCCAAGGTGAACGCTAAGGCCGAGGCCATGGGCTATCACCGCAACACAAGTGCCTCAAGCCTGCGCCGCAAGGATATCAATCTGGTGTTTTGCCTGCCCCGCGCATCGCGCGAGGGAGCGTACTTTTTCCGTTACCTGTGGGAAGGCTGCAATCGCTTTGAACAGGAGGTCATCGACCGGGGCATTACGGTTGAGCGCGTTGAATTTGGCGTGGGCGGCTACGCTGATGCACTCGAGCAAATCGACGAGCGTCTGCAGGTGGGCGAGAAGATTGATGGCTTGCTCGCCTATGCGCCGGGCGACGATCGTGCGACTGAGCTTTTGGGGCAGATCGCCGAGGCGGGCGTGACGATTGAGCTTGTCGACGGCGACCGTCCGCATTTGAATCGTTTGGGTGCGAGCTTGGCCGATTATTCGACGGCAGGCAGCCTTATGGCCGAGCAGGCGGCAAACCTGGTCCATGCTTCTGGGGCCGACGCCCGCGTGCTCCTTTTGACAGGCGACCCATATACCGATTCGCACTATCTAACCGCCCGCGCCTTCCACAATTACCTGCGCGAACGTGATATTCCATGGCAGGTTGAGGATCTTGCAGGTGCCCATGCGCAAGTCAAACAACTCGAGCATGAGCTCGAAAAGCGCTTGAGTGCGCCGGACGCCCCCGAACTTATCTGTAGCGTTTTTGCCGTTGGTTCCGAAGTGGTTGCCGACGCGCTCGTCTCGACCGGCAAGGCCGGTCAGGTCATGGTGATCGGCAACGACCTGTTTCCCGAAAGTGCTCTGGCCTTGCGCCGCGGTATCTTTACCAATATTGTCTATAAGGACCCGACGAGCCTGGCGTATCGCGGCGCTAAGACGCTGGGCGATTATCTGCTGTGGGGAAGGACCCCGACGGTGCCCGTCCAGAAGGGTGCTGTCGAGATGGTATTTGCCAGCAATGTCGACCGCTACTGCGAACTTGCGGGTATTTAGCCGATTGAGCAGGTACCCCCTCTTGCGACGTGCATTTTTGGGAGTATTCAGCATTGGCATGCCCTGAATGAGGTGCAGAACGACTGTTTTAAGTGCCCCCGATGGCGTAATTTGCCATCGGGGGCACTTTTTATGCCGATCGGGCGCTATCTGCGTTCCAAATAGGACGCTGAGGATGGCGCACGGCGCGCTCTAATGCTGAATACTCCCAAAAATGTACGTCGGGACATGACCCACCTGAGCAAAAGCGCTCAAGTTCGGTGTTCGGGGACGCCAACCAGTCCGCAATACATGCAAGTCACATCCCCAGCAACCGTTGAACGGGCAAAATCTACCGTTCACCCCGTGGTGGTTAGGTGAACGTTCACCTTTTGAGGTGCAATGGATTAGTATAGTGAACGTTCACCTAAAGGATAACGAGCGCGCCGTGCGCCCGCCTTGCCAGCAAAGGGGCTGTTTGATGAAAAACTTTATGGACGATCAGGATTTCCTGCTGAGCACCAAGACCGGCGAGGAGCTGTTCCACAACTTTGCCGAGGGCATGCCCATCGTCGACTATCACTGCCACATTTCTCCTAAGGAGATTTGGGAGGACAAGCGTTTCGAGAACATCACCGAGGTTTGGCTGGGCGGCGACCACTACAAGTGGCGCCTGATGCGTGCCAACGGCGTCGACGAGCGTTTTATCACTGGCGACGCCCCTGCTCGCGAGAAGTTCCAAAAGTGGGCCGAGACCCTGGGTCGCTGCGTCGGCAACCCCGTCTTTGAGTGGAGCCACCTGGAGCTTAAGCGCTACTTTGGCTACGAGGGCGTCCTCAACGGCAAAACTGCCCAGGAGGTTTGGGACCTTGCCAACGCCAAGCTCGCCGAGAACAGCTTCACCTGCCGCAACCTGATCAAGCAGTCCAACGTTCGCATGATCTGCACTACTGACGACCCCGCCGACAGCTTTGAGTGGCACAAGAAGATTGCAGCCGACGACAGCTTTGACGTTCAGGTCGTTCCCGCCATGCGCCCCGACGCCGCCCTGCGCATCGAGCGTGGCCAGGAGTTTGCCGACTACTGCAGGCACCTCTCCGAGGTTGCCGGCGTTGAGGTCGGCGACTTTGAGGGCATGAAGTCCGCCATTTCCAAGCGCTACGACGTTGCTCACGAGCTGGGCTGCCGCGCCTCCGACCACGCACTCGATTACGTTATGTACGTCCCGGCTACTGCCGACGAGATCGAGGCCATCTTTGCCAAGGGCCTGGCTGCTGAGCCGCTCACCGAGGAAGAAGTCCTCAAGTACAAGACTGCCTTTATGCAGTTCGTTGCCGGTGAGTATGTCCGTCTGGGCTGGGCCATGCAGCTGCACTTTGGCTGCAAGCGCGACAACAACCGCGCCATGTTCGCCAAGCTCGGTCCCGACACCGGCTACGACTGCATCTCCAACTACACGCCGTCCGACCAGCTCGCCGATTTCCTCAACTCCATCCAGGAGACCTGCGGCCTGCCCAAGACCATCCTGTACAGCCTGAACCCCATCGATAACACCATGATCGATACCGTCATGGGCTGCTTCCAGGAGGCTCCGACCGCCGGTAAGATCCAGAACGGCTCCGCCTGGTGGTTCAACGACAACGAGGTCGGCATGCGCGAGCAACTCACGGCTCTGGCTAACGAGGGCGTGCTGGGCAACTTTGTGGGCATGCTTACCGACTCCCGCTCTTTCCTGTCCTATCCGCGCCACGAGTACTTCCGTCGCGTGCTGTGCAGCGTGATCGGCGAGTGGGTCGAGCAGGGCAAGTACCCGGCCGACATGGAGCTGCTGGGCAGTATCGTGCGCGACATCAGCTACAACAATGCGGTCCGCTACTTTGGCTTTGACCTGGACACCGTCGAGGCCTAAGCCCGCATCGAATCACATCGAACCCTGGGCGCCGTTGCCACACGCGGGGCCCCGTTTTGCTTGCACGCTAACAGACATCTAAGGAGACACATAGATGGAGAACATCAGCTACGATGCGCTCGAGAAGATCGGCTACAAGGGCTATTTGCTGCCCAAGGATGCTCCCGAGAAGGTTCTGCAGTTTGGCGAGGGCAATTTCCTGCGCGCCTTCGTCGACCGCTTCTTTGACATGGGCAACGAGGCTACCGGCTGGAACGGCAAGGTCGTCATGGTGCAGCCCATCAGCGGTGCCTTTGGCTTTGCCGACGGTATCAATGCCCAGGACGACCTGTACACCGTGCTGGTGCGCGGCAAGGAGAACGGCAACACGGTTGACGAGTCCCGCGTGATCAGCGCCTGCAGCCGCTGCCTTAACCCGTATCGTGAGGACGACTACCGTGCCATGATGGAGGTCGCTGTCTCCGACGACCTAGAGATCATCGTCTCCAACACCACCGAGGCCGGTATCGCCTATGACCCGTCCTGCAAGGCCGACGACATGCCACCTGCGAGCTTCCCCGCCAAGCTTGCCCAGGTGCTCCACACCCGCTGGGCTGCCGGTAAGCCGGGCGTCATCGTCCTCGCCTGCGAGCTCATCGATCACAACGGCGAGGAGTTGCTGCGCATCATGAACCAGTACGTGAGCGACTGGGGTTGGGAGGACGAGTTTGCGCAATGGATGGCCAACGACTGCACCGTCTGCACCACGCTCGTCGACACCATCGTCCCCGGCCGCATCCGCGATCCTAAGGAGGCCGCTGCCGTGGCCGAGCGTCTGGGCTACGAGGATCCCTTCCTGGCCGTGCGCGAGCCCTTCCAGATGTGGGGTATCCAGGGCGACGAGTCGCTTGCCGAGAATCTTCCCTTTGTGAAGGCCGGTCTCCCCGGCGTCTTTGTGACCCCCGATGTCACCCCGTACAAAAAGCGCAAGGTCCGCATCCTCAACGGTGCCCACACCGCCTTCGTTCCGGGTTCCTGGGTTGCCGGCTTTGATATCGTGCGCGACTGCATGCATGACGAGACCATTCGCGGCTTCATGAACACCATGCTCTACGACGAGGTCATTCCGACGCTTGCCGCCGACCTGGATGTCGAGGACTGCAAGGCCTTTGCCGCCGCCGTCGAAAACCGCTTCGACAACCCGTTTATCGACCACGCGCTGCTCTCCATTTGCCTCAACTCCACGGCTAAGTGGCGCGCTCGCGACCTGCCCACGCTCAAGGACTACGTTGCCGAGACCGGCAACCTGCCCAAGTGCCTGGCGACGAGCCTCGCTACGCTCATCTCCTTCTACACGCAGGAGCTCGTGTCCCGCGAGGGCGACGGCCTGCACCTGCGTCGCTCCGACGGCACCGAGTACACCGCTCAGGACGACGCCTTCGTGCTCGACTTCTACGCCGCCCATGCCGGCGCCGACGATGCCCAGCTGGTGCACGACGTGCTCACCAACGAGCAGATGTGGGGCGAGGACCTTACGCAGATCGCGGGTCTTGAGGAGTTTGTCGTCAGCGCGCTCGCCGTCGTGCGCGCCGAGGGCGCCAAGCAGGCCTTCGCCAACGCTCAGGCGTAAATTTCCGGCGCAGACGCGGGCGCGGGACGGCGTGCCCGCGTCTCGACTTCTGCTCAACCTGTAGGGTTAGGACCATTTGCAATGAACACTATCCAGATCAATTCGGCCGACAACGTGATCGTCGCGCTGTCGCCGCTTGCCAAGGGCACCGCCGTCGCGGTTCCCGGGGTGGGCGAGGTCGTGGCCGCGGAGGATATTCCGCAGGGTCATAAGATGGCCGTGCGCTCGATTGCCGCGGGGGAGGACGTCATCAAGTACGGCCTTCCTATCGGCCATGTGACGGGCGATGTCCAGCCCGGTCAGTGGCTTCATACACATAACGTCAAGACCAACCTTTCGGGCGAGGTCGAGTACACCTACAACCCCACGCATCCGGTCGTGGATCCCGTTGAGCCTGAGACCTTTATGGGCTTCCGCCGCGCCGACGGTCGTGCCGCGACGCGTAATGAGCTGTGGATCATCCCCACGGTCGGCTGTGTCAACGAAGTCGCCCGTGCCATGTGTGAGCAGGCCCAGGATCTGGTCGATGGCTCGCTGGAGGGTGTTTACTACTTCCCGCATCCCTTTGGCTGCTCGCAGACCGGCGCCGACCATGCCCAGACGCGTCGTCTGCTGGTGGCGCTCTCGCGTCATCCTAATGCGGCCGGCGTGCTGTTCCTGTCGCTCGGTTGCGAGAACTGCACACACCAGCAGGTGCTCGACGAGCTCGGTGACTTCGATCACGAGCGCGTTCGCTTTCTCACCTGCCAGGATGTAGCCGACGAGCAAATCGAGGGTCACAAGATTCTGGCCGAGCTGGCAGACCTGGCAAAGCAGTCCAAGCGCGAGCCCATTCCGGCCTCCGAGCTGGTCATTGGTCTTAAGTGTGGCGGCTCCGACGGTCTTTCGGGCATTACCGCCAACCCCACGATCGGTCGCGTGAGCGATATGGTCGTCGCCCGTGGCGGCACGTCGGTGCTTACCGAGGTGCCCGAGATGTTTGGCGCGGAGAGCATCCTGCTCGACCGTTGCGAGAATGAGCAGGTCTTTAACGCTGCCTCCGACATGCTCAATGGATTTAAGGACTACTTTATTAGCCACGGCGAGGTCGTTTATGAGAACCCGAGTCCCGGCAACAAGGACGGCGGTATTACCACGCTCGAGGACAAGAGCTGCGGCTGCGTGCAAAAGGGCGGATCTGCCCCCATCGTCGACGTGCTGCCGTATGCCGGCCAGGCAAATAAACACGGCCTGAACATGCTGTGCGGTCCGGGCAACGACATGGTATCCACCACGGCGTTGACGGCTGCCGGCTGCCACGTGATTCTGTTCTCGACCGGCCGCGGCACACCGTTTGGCGCGCCGGCGCCTACCCTCAAGGTGTTCACCAATCAGCGTTTGTGCGACCACAAGGCCAACTGGATGGACTTTAACGCTGGCGTGATTGCCACGGGTGAGCGTACGCTCGACGAGGCTGCCCACGATCTGTACCAGCTGGTGCTGGAGACGGCGAGCGGTAAGCTCACGAGTGCTGAGCGCCGTGGCTGTCACGAGATCAGTATCTGGAAGGACGGCGTCTGCTTGTAGCGGCAAGTGCGCCCAAGCATAGCGAGATGTCACCGGCCCCATCGGGAGTGTTCCCGGCGGGGCTTTTTCGTTTCGTGGTTAAGTGAATATGTTGGAAAATCTGATAAACGTTCACCTATCTCATGGCTGTCCAGCATGGCACCCTTACCAGCAGAAAATAGGTGTGAGGATCTCAATTGTGTCCGTTCAGCGGTAAAAATCGACCGTTCAAGGATATTATTCAAGTGAACGTTCACCTGTCATAAGCAATCGCGCATAATCTAACTAAACGTTCACCCTGAACGCTGGGCAGACAGATGTCAGTGTGGACTCCAATGTCTTGCTGCAAGACAATCGAGAAAAGAGAGGGAGCTCGATGACTAATAAGATCGGAAAAAAGCGTAAGATCACATTCTGGACGCGCTTGGGCTTTGGTATGGGCGGTATGCTCAATTCCGGTGCCCTGACCTTTACGCACAGCTACATGGTGCTGTTCCTGTCCACGGAGTGTGGCCTGTCCGCAGGCGAGGCTGCACTGATCAGCTCGTTTGCCATCTATGTCAACGCTATTCTTTGCCCGCTGATGGGCTTTGTGGCCGATAACTTCTATGCCACCAAGATTGGCCGCATCTTTGGTCGTCGTCGTTTCTGGATCTTGCTGGCCATCCCGATGATGATCGCCGAGCCGCTCATCTTCGTGGCTACGCCGTTTGGCTTCCCGTACTACTTTGTGCTGTACCTGATCTACAACGTCGCGTATACGTTCTGCACCGCCAACCTGTCGCCGCTTACCATCGAGATGACCGACGACTTCAAGGAGCGTACGTACCTCACCGGCTACAAGCATCTCTTTGGTAACGCCGCCGGCTTCCTGATGGCTGCACTTGTGGGCTTCGGCTTTGGCACCTTCGGCGAGACCAACCCGTTCAGCTACTTCATCATCGCTACGATCAACGCTTCGGTCATGGCAATCTCGCTGCTCTGCGTGTACCTGTCCACGTGGGAGCACACCCCCGAGGAGGTCGCTCAGGAGAAGATCGAGAGCGTCGGCGAGGGTATCAAGAAGTTCTTCATCGACGTAATCTCCACCTTCCGCAACAAGTCCTTCCGCAAGGTCCTGTACGCACAGGTCTCCACGAAGCTCGCTGCTGCCTGCTGGTCTGCCTGCCTGTCCTTCTTCATCGTCTACTGCCTGCAGATTCCTAAGTCCTACGAGTCCGTGATGGAGATGCCTGGCAAGGTCGTCGCTATCGTCTGCACCGCCATCTGGGTCGCTCTCATGGCCAAGAAGGGCTTCCACAAGTCTTGGTACCTGGCCAACGTCGGTTGCGCTGCGTGCATCATCGCCTACAACTACTTCGCCTTTGGTCAGATCAATGGCACCTCCACGGTCGCCATCGCCATGATCGCCTACCCCATCATCTTCGCCATCTGGAAGTTCTTCTACGTCGGCTTCCAGTACCTGCCCGATGTTCTGCTCAACTACATCCCCGATGTCGATGAGCTCATCACCCTGCGTCGTCGCGAGGGCATCTACAGCTCCGCGCAGCAGCTCTGCCAGCAGATCGCCCAGGCTATCGCCGTCAACGTGTGGGCTATCGTCCTTGCTGCCTCCGGCTTCATTCAGACCGCCGGCAATAGCGACGCCGTGACCCAGCCCGCTACCGTGCCTCTGTATATCTGCGGCTACATGATCATCGGCTGCGCCGGCTTCTTCCTGCTTGCGGCCGTCCTTGCCCGCGGCATCAAGATCGACAAGGAGCAGTGCGACGTCCTTTGCGACGAGATTCACCGAGTCAAGGAGGGTGGCAAGATGGCCGACGTCAAGCCCGAGGTCAAGGCGCTTTGCGAGGAGCTCTCCGGCTTTAAGTACGAGGACTGCTTTGCCCACAACAACGTTGGCTTCCAGGACGGTAGCGTAACTCCCGCCGAGTAAGGCCGACATATCGTCCAAATCACAGGGCCGTGCCACCGGAATTCCGCCGGCAGGCACGGCCCTTTTTCAACAGCGTACAATTTGCCTTTAGAGCATCTTTTTGAGGGAGAAACCCATGGAGACGAACGTTATCTGGCGCAACGCGCGCGCGGCGGTTATCGAGCTTGACGACGGCGGTTACTTTACCTGCGCCGATACGTGGGAGATCTTTGTCAACGACGAGCCCGCCGGTACCACGAATACGGTCGAGACCTATGTCGACGGCCTGACCCCCGGCAAGCGCAACCTGGTCCGTTTTGTCTGTGGCGAGCGTGAGCTGAGCGTAGGTGTCACCACGCCGGCTGAGCCCTTTACCATCAACGTTCGCGACTGTGGCGCCAAGGGCGATGCCGAGCATGATGACACCACCAACATCCAGGCTGCCATCATGGCCTGCCCCAAGGGTGGCCGCGTGCTGATCCCCGCCGGTAGTTATCGCATCAAGTCTCTCTTCCTTAAGAGCAATATCAACATCGAGCTCGCCGAGGGAGCGGTGCTGCTGGCCCGCCACGATCGTGCCGCGCTTGCCTACATTCCGGGAACGGTCACGGGCAACGAGGGCGCCGGTTATGCCGGTACCGATATGCTGCCCCTGGGCCGCTGGGAGGGGGAGAGCTTCTCGACCTACTGTTCTACCTTTACGGGTCTGGGCGTGCACGACGTGTGCATCTATGGTCGCGGCGCGATTGACGGTCAGACCGATTTTGCCGAGGACAACTGGTGGAACAAGGACTTTAAGAACATCTTTCGCCCGGAGGAGGGCCGCGAGGTCGCCCGTCCGCGCATGATCTTCCTGTCCGAGTGCCAAAACGTGAGCCTTGCCGGCTTCACCGTCCGCAACAGCCCGGCGTGGAACATCCACCCCATCCTGTGCGAGCACGTCGATGCGCTCTGCCTGTCCATCGAGGGCCCCAAGAACTCCCACAACACCGACGGTTTCGATCCCGAGAGCTGCGGCTTTGTCCGCATCCTTGGCTGTCAGTTCTCGGTGGGTGACGACTGCATCGCCATCAAGAGCGGCAAGCTGGGCATTGAGCCCGAGCTTCGTCCCGCCACACACGACGTGCTGATCTCTCACTGCTACATGCACGATGGTCACGGCGCCGTGGTCCTGGGTTCAGAGGCTGCCGGCGGCATCAAGGACCTTACCGTGAGCAAGTGCCTCTTTGAGCGCACCGACCGCGGCCTGCGCGTCAAGACCCGCCGCGGGCGCGGCAAGGACGCCGTTAACGAGGGCATCACCTTCGAGCACATTCGTATGGACGAGGTGCTTACGCCCTTCGTGGTCAACTCGTTCTACTTCTGCGACAAGGACGGCAAGACCGACTACGTGCAGTCTCGCGAGGCACTGCCCGTCGACGACCGCACACCTGGCTTTGGTGCCACGACGTTTTGTGATATCGAGGCTACTAACTGCCACGCGGCTGCTGCTTACATCACGGGCCTGCCCGAGAGCAAAGTGACGCGCCTGACGTTCCAGGATGTCCACGTGACCTTCGCGCCGGATGCCGAGCCCTTTGTCCCGGCCATGGCCTGCGGCGTTGAGCCCATGGTGCGCCAGGGCATCATCGCGCAAAACGTCAAGGTACTCGACCTGCAAAATGTGGTGATCGAGGGCCAGGACGGCGAGGAACTGCAGCTCCAGAACGTCGACAAGGTTATCCGTGCGTAGGCGTTTGCTCCTAAACAATTACATTCGGTATGTCGTGGCGCGCGATGGGCAGGGCCTTCCCGACCCATTGCGCGAACTTTTTATATGCCGAAACTGCAACGTAGACGGTCTACGACGAAAGGACGCGGTGACTGATGATGAGTGAGAGACGATTTTTTGAGGTTTCGCCCGAGCGTGCGGGGGCATATCACAGTATCTCTAAGGCCTTGGAGGCAATTGACGAATCCTGTCCGAATGACGGACGGCCGGTGACAATCCATATCGAGCCGGGTGAGTACCGCGAACGGGTCGAGATTCATCGCCCGCATGTGACGATTGAGGGAGAGACGGCCGACAGCGTGCGTATCGTGGGCAGCCTGGGTGCCAAGATGCCTTCGGAGGACGGCTCGGGCGTCGACGGCACGCTCGGCACGTTTAGGACCTATACCGTTTTGGTCGATGCCGACGACGTACGGCTCGAGAACCTCACGATCGAAAACGATGCGGGCGATGGGCGCGAGGTCGGTCAAGCGATTGCCCTGTATGCTGATGGCGACCGTCTGGTTGTCGATGCCTGCTGCATTAAGGGACACCAAGACACGCTGTTTTTGGGTCCGCTGCCGCCGCATGAGGCCAAACCGGGCGGGTTTATAGGACCCAAACAGTATGCGCCGCGCCGGGTGGGGCGCCAGTATTTTCGACGTTGCCGGATCGAGGGCGATGTCGACTTTATCTTTGGCGGCGCGCGTGCCTACTTTGAGGGGTGCGAGATTCGCTCGCTCAACCGCGATATGGACGTGAACGGCTACGTGACGGCGGCGTCGACGCCCGAAGGCGAGCCGCACGGCTTTGTGTTCCACGGCTGTTCGTTTACAGCTCCGGATGGCGTGGCGCCGGATTCGGTCTACCTGGGTCGTCCTTGGCGCGAATGGGCGCAAACTGTGCTGATCGATTGCTGGCTGGGGCGACATATCAAGCGCGAAGGCTGGTGGGATTGGAATAAGCCGGCGGCACACAACTGCGTGCAGTATGCTGGCGCGATTCTGCATGGGCCGGCGGGTGATACTACCGGCTGGGTGCCGTGGGCGAATGAACTCGATGTGATGGCTGCCGCCGGGTACGCTCGCGAGCAGGTGCTTGCCGGTGGGGATGGCTGGGATCCCGAGGGCGGCGACGGTGATGCGGTTGAGACGGCTGAACTGTCTGCCAACGGCCGCACCGTGCACATCGAGACGTACTGCGAAGACGAACCTGCGCTGCGTGCCCGGCTGAAGCGCGAGGGGCGTTCGGCTGCTTTTACGGGCAAGACTCCTGCAGATTTTGAGGCATGGAAGATTGCGACCAGGACTCGTCTGTACGATGTTTTGGGCCTTTCGCTTATGGACCGCGTCCCGATTGAGATTCGTGAGCTCAGCCGCGTGCGGGTTGCCGGCGGCATCGTGCGCACCCATGCGATGTTGCAGGTCGAGCGCGATGTTTGGATGCCGTTCTACCTGCTCGAGCCGCAGTCGCCTAAGCTCGATGCACACGGCCGCAAGTGTTGCTATATCTGCCCGCATGGCCATCAGGGAGCAGGCGCCGCAAGTGTTGCGGGCGTGACGGGCGTGCCGGCGGTCGATGATGCTGTGCGTAAGTTCAATTACGACTACGGTCTGCGTTTGGCGCGTATGGGTTACGTGACCGTCTGCCCCGACGCACGCGGTTGGGGATACCGTCGTGACTGGAAGGGCCAGGGCGATGACGAGAACAGCTTTCTGCGCGGCACGTGCCTAAACCAGGCGCGCATGGCCGAGCCGCTGGGACTTACCGTTGCGGGTCTCAACGCCTGGGATAACATGCGTCTGATCGATTACCTAGAGGCGCGCGGCGACATTGCCATGGACGACCTGGGCTGTTTTGGCTTTTCGGGCGGCGGATACATGACGCTGTATCTGGCGGCGCTCGACCCACGCGTATGTAAGACGTTTGTCTCGGGCTACCTGTACGGTGTCGATGATTCGCTGCTGCACCTCAACGGCAATTGCAGCTGCAACTACACACCCGGACTTTGGCGCTTGCTCGACATGGGCGATATTGCCTCGCTTATTGCGCCGCGCCCGTTGTTAGTGCAGAGCTGCGAAGAAGATCATCTGAACGGTTCGCGCGGGCTGAAAAATGTCGATGAACAGCTCGAGATCGTGCTCGATGCCTACAAGTTGCTGAGTCGCAGAGATGGCCTGCGGCACGAGGTGTGTCCGGGTGAACACCATCTGGGAGTGACACATCTTGTCGAGGATATCGAATGGCTCGATTCGCACGTTGCGAAATGCGACCGTGCATAGCCCCTCGGCATGCTGCAAATAAACGGTACGTACCTGTATGGCCGCCAATGGGCGGATGAGGAGAAGATTATGGAAACGAAGAACTTGAGTGAATCGACCATTTGCTGCTTTGGCGATTCGACCACATGGGGGGATAACGGATGCGGCGCAGGCGGCAACGACATCTCTTGGACTTCGCATCTGGGCGCGTTGCTGGGAGGTGCAGTCGTCGAGAACTTTGGCATCAAGGGTTCGCGTATCGCCATCAAGGCCGACCGCAGCGATTCATTTGTCGAGCGCTTGGACGGCATCGACGATGCGGCCGATGTCTATGTTGTCTTTGGCGGCGTTAACGACTTTAGCCGCAACGTGCCGCTTGGCGAGTTGGGCAGCACCGATGTGCATGAGTTCTATGGTGCGGTCGACTATCTGATCCGAACCATCACGGCGCGCTCACCTCAGGCAAAGCTCGTGTTTATGACGCCATGCAAGACGAGTGGTAAGCACGAGAAGGATATCCCGGCAAGCGACGAGCTCAACCACCTGGGGTTGACGCAGGCCGCCTACGTGCGAGCGATGCTTGAAGTCTGCGACCGCTACTCCGTGCCGGTGATTGACCTGTATGCGCAAAGCGGCATCAGCCCGTTTTTGCCGGAGCACCGCGAGCTCTATATGCCGGACGGTCTGCATTACAGTCCTGCCGGCTATGAGCGCCTGGCGCATCGCATCGCCGCGGGCTTAGCCGCCGTTTGCCGCTAAAAGTCTGCCGTTTGCGGGGAATATAGGGTTAACGTTCACCCTATATTCCCCGTTCGCGTTACACTAGGGGTAACGTTCACCTATCATTAACGTCAGAGGGGACAGCAATGGGTTGCAATCAAATCCTGGACCGTTATATCGAGCAGTTGATCGAAACCTCTACGCCGCAGGCGCCGGCTTGGAATATCGAAAAGATTCGTGCCGGTAAGGAGAACACCTGGAACTATATCGACGGCTGCATGATCAAGGCGCTCATCGAACTGTACGAGATCACGGGCGAGCAGCGCTACCTGACCTTTGCCGACGACTATATCGATTTCTTTGTCCAGGACGACGGCACCATCAAGCATTACAACCCGCAGGAGTACAACCTCGATAACGTCAATGCGGGCAAGACCCTCTACAAGCTCTATGACCTGGTGGGCAAGCCCAAGTATCGCGCCGCCATGGATACCATCTATCGTCAGCTCGAAACCCAGCCGCGTACCAAAGAGGGCGTGTTTTGGCACAAGGCCGTCTACCCCAACCAGATCTGGCTCGACGGCATGTATATGGCGCAGCCGTTCTACATGCAGTATGAGCTGAGCTTCCACAACCGTCGTGCCTGCTCGGACAGCTTCCATATGTTCCAGGTTGTGCATGACCTGATGCGCAACCCCCTCAACGGTCTGTACTATCACGCTTACGACGCGAGTCGCAAACAGTTCTGGTGCGACCCGGTCACCGGCCTTTCGGCTAACTTCTGGCTGCGCGCCGAGGGCTGGTTCGCCATGGCGCTCATCGACACGTGGGAGCTCATGCCGCCTTCGATGTCAGCCGAGAAGGACGAGATCCGCAAGATGTTCCACGATCTGATCGACGCCATGCTGCCGTATCAGGACGAGAAGACCGGCATGTGGCACCAGGTCATCAACCTGCCCAATATCGCCCCTAACTACCTAGAGGAGTCGGGCAGCGCCATCTTTGCCAACGCCATCATGAAGGGCGTGCGTCTGGGCGTGCTGGGCGAGCGTTACTATCAGTACGGCCGTCGCGCCTTCGATGGCATCTGCGAAACCTGCCTGTCCGAGTGTGACGGGCAGCTGGCGCTCGACAACATCTGCCTGGTTGCGGGCTTGGGAAACACCGCGCACCGCGAGGGCACGTTTGATTACTACATGAGCGAGCCCGTGGTCAAAAATGATGCAAAGGGTGTGGCGCCGCTGGTGCTTGCCTATATCGAGACCATGCATCACGACAAGCTGGCCGGTAAGCGCGATCCGCTCGCCCCCTCGGGCGTGTGCTCCATCGAGGACCCGTTTGGCGGATACACCCCGGGCATCAACGCTCATAAGGGATGTGAATAACGTGGGGGCTATTACTCCGGGCGTACGTTTGCACGACCTTCCGCAGGGGACCGTCGAGGAACGCATTCGTATGGCGGGAGAGCTGGGCTTTTCGTGCATTCAACTGCCGAGCAAGGTGCTCTACGCATCGATGGGGATCGATCGAGGCGGCCTGACCCGCGAGCTTGCCGACCATTTGCGTGCGGTGCTCGACGAGGCGGGCGTTTCGGTCGCCGTACTCGGCTGTTATAAGAATCTGGCGACGCCCGATCGACAACAGCTCATGGATAACATTGCCGAGTACGAGGCGTGCTTGAATTTTGCCCAGATGCTCGGCGGATGCCCGGTTGGCACCGAGACCGGTCGTCCCAATGCGCAGAACCGCGTCGCGGACGACCGCATGACCGACGAGGCACTCGATGCGTTTGCAGACGGACTTGCACACGTCTGCGATCGGGCCGAGGCTGTGGGCGGGCAAATACTGATCGAGCCCGGTTGGAACGAGACGGTTAATACGCCGGATCGCTGCCGTGAGGTGCTGGAGCGCGTCTCGAGCCCGTCGCTCGGCGTGATCTACGACCCAGTGTCGCTGCTGCACCCCAGCGTCGTTGACGAAGCGCAGGAAATCACAGCGCGCATGCTCTACTTATGCGGCAGTAAGATCCGCGTGCTGCACGCCAAGGATTTTGAGGTCGTTGATAACGAGGACGAAGCCGGTTGGTGCGACGGTACGGGTTCACGCCTGGTGTGCCACGGCGTGGGCGAGACGGGTCGCTATGACTTTGAGCCCGTGGTGGCCTGGGCTGCCGCCGCCTGCCCTGGGATTCCCTGCGTGGTCGAGAACAGCGTGCCGGCGACGGCGGCTGACTGCCTGGCGACACTCGAGCACATGTCCGCTCGCTGCGGGGCTCCGCATCGCGAGTTATAGCATTGGCTTTTGCCGTGTCGGCAGATTGAGATTACCTGTATGGGGGCGGCGGTGAAGGGTCTTTATCGTCGCCCCATTGGATTGCATTAAAAAGGGGAGTTGCGTGGCTATCCACATTGTCGAAGAGGCGAATCGTTGCCTAGGTTGTAAAAGGGCGTTCTGTCAGGTTAAGGGCTGCCCGGTTCAGACGCCTATTCCGCAGGTCATCGACCTGTTCAAACAGCGTCGTTTAGAAGAAGCGGGCGAGCTGCTGTTCCAGAACAATCCCATGAGCGCGGTCTGCTCCATGGTGTGCAACCATTCGGGCCAGTGCGAGGGTGCTTGCATCCAGGGCCGCAAGGGCACACCTGTGCATTTCTCGAGCATCGAGAACTATATCTCGACAGCGTATTTGGATCGTAAGGAGTGGACGCCCGCGTCGTCGTGCGGCAAACAGGTTGCTGTGGTCGGTTCCGGTCCCGCCGGTATTACCGTGGCCATTAAAATGGCCCAGCTGGGCTGTGCCGTCACGGTATTTGAACAGCGCCCCGAGATCGGCGGGGTGCTGGAATACGGTATCCCCGAGTTCCGCCTGCCCCGTGCGCTCGTGCAAAAGTATCGCCACGTGATGTGCTCGCTCGGCGTGCGTGTGCGCCCTTCGACCACCATCGGCGGCGCGTTGCACATCGATGACCTGCTGCGCGACGGCTACGATGCGGTCTTTGTTGGTACCGGTACCTGGCGAGCTCGAAAGTTGGGTATTCCCGGCGAGTCGCGCGGCAACGTGCTGTTTGGCATCGATTATCTGGTCGATCCCGCGAGCGTGGCAATCGGGCAGAACGTGGCGGTTATCGGCGCCGGCAATGTGGCCATTGATGTTGCCCGTACGGCCCTGCGCTCGGGCGCTCGCAAGGTCACTGTGTATGCCCGCTCGCGCCATATCTCGGCCATCGACGACGAGGTCGAGCTGACCGAGCTTGACGGTGCCGAAATCGTGTGCGGCAAGGCGATTTGTGCCATCGACGATAACGGTCCGGTGTTTGAGACGGCTATCTTTGACGAGGACAACAACGTGGTGGGCTATGAGGAAGAGCTCGACCATGCGTCTGCCGACACGGTTGTGATTGCGGCCTCGCAGGTGCCCAAGGACAAACTGGTGCTTACGACGGGCGGTCTGGAGACCGACCATCGCGGTCTGCTTTCGGTCGATGAGCACGGCATGACCACCGTGCCGGGCGTCTTTGCCGCCGGCGACGTGGTCAACGGCCCGCTCACCGTGGTCCATGCCGTGGCCGGTGCCAAGCTCGCCGTCGAAGGCATGACATCCTACCTGGGCCTCTAATCCATCCCACCCTTATCAGTTGCGGTGAAATACGGACTGTTTTGGCTGTCAAAGGCCTTATCTACTCCGTATTCCACCGCAACTTTTTGTTGGGCGGGCTAGAGACGCTGCATGCGGTACCCGACACCCATGTGCGTCTGAATCATCTTGGGGTGAGAGGGGTCTGCCTCGATCTTCTTGCGCAGGGTGCGCATGAACACGCGCAGGCTCGCCAGATCGCTGTCCCAGCTCGTGCCCCATATCTCGCGGGTGATGAAGGTGTGGGTGAGCACCTTGTCGACGTTTTTCGCCAGAAGGACGAGCAATTTGTACTCGGTTGGGGTGAGCGAGAGCTCGCGCCCGTCTTTCGTCGCGTATCCTGCGGCGTAGTCGATATGCAGCGGACCGTTGTCGAACGTGCTCGCTTCTGTCGACTCGCTCGACGCCATCGAGGAGCGCCTCAAATTCGCACGGACGCGCGCGAGCAACTCATCCACAGAAAAGGGCTTGGTGAGGTAGTCGTCTGCCCCTGCGTCAAGTGCTGCAATCTTGTCGGAATCTTCGGTGCGCGCCGAAATGACGATAATGGGGACTGCCGACCAGCTTCGGATTTTCGTGATGACCTCGATGCCGTCAATGTCGGGAAGGCCGAGGTCGAGCATGATGAGGCTGGGGCCGTGCGACACCGCATCCATGATGGCGGCCTGGCCGTTGCAAACCTTGCTCACGACATAGCCGTGGAGGTCAAGCGCGGTCGAAACGAGGTTTTGAACGGTCAGGTCATCTTCGACCAGGAGGATGCGTGGCTTAGCGGCATTATTCATGAATCTCGATCTCCTCGGCGGGCAGGGTAAAACGGAAGACGGCCCCATGGGGGTGGTTGTCGCGAACTTCGATGACGCCGCCATGCGCCTCCACGATGGAGCGGCAGAGCGACAGCCCAAGGCCGATGCTTCGACGCGAATCCACGGGCCGCGTATTGCTTGAGGTGAAGAAGCGCTCAAAGATATGAGGCTTGTCGCAGTCTGCTACACCCGGCCCATCGTCTGCGACGTCCACCACGATGAACTCACCCTCGCGACGTGCGCTGATGGTGACAGTCGAGTCCTCGGGCGTGTATTTGAAGGCGTTCATGATGAGATTCGTAAGCACCTGCATGATGAGATGGACGTCGATGCGTACCAGCAGGATGTCGTCAGTGTGCTCGATGGTGACGGCACGTCCATGCGATGCTTGGGCGACATGGCTGAGGGCGGCCTCGATGACCTCGTCGATGAGCTCGGATGTTAAGTTGAGGCGAATGGTGCCGTCCTCGACGCGTGTGATGGCGAGGAGGTTTTCCACGGTATCGATAAGCCAGAGGGAGTCGTCGTAGATGGCATCGGCAAGATCGCAGCGTTGTTCGAGGCTGAGCTTCTCGTCGCTCTTCCGAAGGATTGCCGCAGATCCGGATATAGCCGTGAGGGGTGTCCTCAAATCGTGGCCGATGGAGCGCAAAAGGTTGGCGCGCAGCTGCTCGTTTTTCGCCAAGACCGCAGCCTCTTCGCGCTCTTGCGCCGCCCGGTCGCTTTCGAGCGCCAAGGCGCATTCACCTACGATAGATAGGACGATCGAATGCTCGAAGGCTTCGATCTCGCGCCCCTCCAGGGCGATGCCGATGACACCGAATACCTTGTCGCCGGTGCGAACCGCGAGGTAGAGACAGCGCGCCTCAGGCAGGGTCCGCGTGCTTGCGCCCGCGCGCTTGTTGTTGGTGTAGGTCCAGGTTGCAACGGCGCGCTCGTAGTCGGTGAGCAGCGACGCGGATCGGTTTTCGGTGCCAGCGGACTCATAGAGCGCCTTGCCGAGCGTGCCGTGTTCGGCGGGGTAGAAGACCACGTCGAGTTTTAGCAGTTTGACGAGTTGGTTCATGGCGACGCGGGCGCACTCCTCCGCGCTATGGGCTTGCTGCAAGAGCTGGTTCGTTTCGAGGAGTACGCGCGTTTTGAATGCGTTCTCGGCGGATGTACGGGCGTTGTCGGCGATGCGCGCAGTTAACTCGCCGGCGACCATAGCGGTGGCGAACATGATGCCGAACGTGACCAGATAGCTTCGGTCGTAGCTGGCGAGCGAAAACAGAGGCGTGACGAAGCAGAAGTTGTAAAGCACTACAGAGAGCACGCTCGATACGATCGTGCAGATACGCCCCGTCGTGGTGACGGCGGTCAGCAGGGCCGTGAAGATATAGAGGGATATGATGCTGGAATCGGCAAATCCCAGATGGCGGAAAGCCGTGCCGATCGCCGTGGCGGCAAGAGAGAGAGCCAGCGTGCGAAGCACGTTTCGGCTGCTGGGCGGCTGCAGGGCGAGCGCATGGCGGCGTCCTTTGGGTCGGGAGGGCGGAGTCGACTGTTCTGGAATGATGTAAATGTCGAGGTTCGGGGCGAATGTTATGAGCTGTTCTACGAGAGATTTGCGGCCGAAGAGGGCCTGACGGACGCTGCTGCGCTCGCCCGTGCGCCCCATGACGATCTTCGAAATACCCGACAGGCGCGCGAACTCGGAGATCTGAAACGCGATGTCGTCGCCATAGACGGTTTCCATATGTGCTCCGAGCTGCTCGGCTAGGGCGATATTGGCTGCAAGCTTGGCGCGCTCATCATCGCTCATGGCTTGCGTGCGCGGGCTCTCTACGAACAGGGCGACGAGCTCGCTGCGAAACGCTTTCGCCATGCGTGCGGCGGCACGGACGATGCGGGGATTGGTCGGCGCCGGGGAGACACAGACTAAGATACGCTCCCTGGTGTAGTAGTCACGGTTTCCCAGCACGCGTGCGGCATCTGTGAGGTGGCCGGTGCGATCGGCGCAGCGGCGCAGCGCGATTTCTCGGAGTGCGGTGAGGTTCTCGACGGTAAAAAAATGCTGTTGCGCTCGGTCGGCTTGTGCGGGACGGTAGACGAGGCCGGCGCGAAGGCGCTCAAGTAGGTCTTCGGGCTCTATGTCGACGAGCTCGACCTGGTCGGCATCATCGAAGATACGGTCGGGGATTCGTTCGCTCACGACAACGCCGGTGATGGATGCAACCATGTCGTTTAGGCTCTCGATGTGCTGAACGTTCACGGTCGTATAGACGTCGATTCCCGCATGTAGAAGTTCCTCGACGTCTTGATAGCGTTTGTCGTGGCGAGACCCCGGCGCATTCGTATGGGCAAGCTCGTCGACAAGGATGAGCTGAGGGGCGCGTTCGATAGCCGTATCTAGATCGAACTCGCTGAGCGCAATGCCGTTGTGCTCGATGAGTTTACAGGGCACGTTCTCAAGCCCTTGTGCAAGATGGGCAGTTGCCGGACGTTCGTGCGGCTCGATGTATCCCGCGACGACGTCGACACCTCGCCGCTTGGCGGCGTGGGCGGCTTGAAGCATCGCATAGGTTTTGCCTGCGCCAGCAGCGTAGCCAAAGAAAATCTTGAGGTGTCCCCGGCTGGTTCGAGCGTCATCGGCGGCCTCGTCTTTCTCAATTGCCTTGAGGATGAGGTCTGGGTTGACGCGAGTGTCCGATGCGTCGCGCTGCATAGCGTAGCCTTTCTGAAACGTTGTCCATGCGTGCATACGCGGTGAGGACGCCACTGTATGCTCGCGAGGTCGAGTATAGGCGCACTGCAGCCGCAATAGTGCTTTCTACCTGCATCTTTACGGCATCTTAAGGACGTGAGCCCCGGCCCTCACGCCTCTTTAATCCCTAGAAGCGTTTACTGTCCCCAGACGCTTGCGAGAGCAGGCGTCCGAGACATCGGACCGCGCGTGAAAGGGGCGGTAAATGGACATCCTCATTCCCATCATCGGAGTCGTCTGCATTGGACTCCTTATCTATTACATCTACATTCTGATGAGGAGTGATTCGTAAACTATGGACGCTGCGATTCAGTACATCTTGTACTTTGCCGTGCTCGTCGTCCTGGCCGTTCCGCTCGGTCGGTTCATGGCCCATATCATGGATGGTGAGCATACGTTCCTGTCGCCTGTGATTGCTCCTGTGGAGCGTGGCGTCTATCGTCTGCTTCGCATCGACGCGGCAGAGCAGATGGGGTGTAGGCGCTATCTGGCGAGCGTGCTGGTCTTTTCGGGGATCGGCCTCGTGGCTCTTGTGGCACTCCAGGCGTTTCAGTCCTTCTTGCCAGGCAATCCCCAGCACCTGCCGGGTGTGTCATGGGACCTGTCGTTCAATACGGCTGCTTCCTTCATAACCAACACCAACTGGCAGTCCTACTCCGGTGAGACCACCCTGTCCTACCTTGTGCAGTTCATGGGTCTCACCGTGCAGAACTTCGTTTCCGCCGGCACCGGTATCGCGGTCATGTTCGCGCTGATCCGCGGCTTCCGTCAGGTCAAGGAGCAGGGTCTGGGTTCCTTCTGGGTCGACCTCACCCGCACCGTCCTGTATGTGCTCATCCCGCTGAACCTCGTGTTCGGCATCTGCCTGGCTGCCGGTGGCGTCATCTCCAACTTCCAGCCGGCTCAGAAGGCTGAGCTCGTAGAGCCCGTCGCTGTCCAGCCTAATGCAGACGGCGGCTGGAGCGTCATCGACGGCGCCGAGATCGAGGGCGACACGGTCAAGGTCGACGGCAAGGTTGTCGAGGGCGCGCGCGTGGTCACCGAGCAGTTCCTGCCCCAGGGTCCCGCGGCTCCTCAGGTCGCCATCAAGCAGTCCGGCACCAACGGCGGAGGCTTCTTCGGAGTGAACTCCGCTCATCCGTATGAGAACCCCAGTGCCTTCACCAACATCATCGAGATGACCAGCCTGCTGCTGATCCCGGCCGCCTGTTGCTTCACCTTCGGTATCGGCGTCAAAAACACCAAGCAGGGCAAGGCCATCTTTGCCGCCATGTTCATCCTGCTGGTGATCTTCGCCGGCATCATCGCCCTCAACGAGCATGCGGGCACCCCGCAGCTGGCAGATGGCGGCGCGGTCAACATCGAGATGACCGATGGCCAGGCTGGCGGCAACATGGAGGGCAAGGAGAGCCGCTTCGGTATCGCCTCCTCTTCCACCTGGTCCGCTTTCACGACGGCTGCTTCCAACGGCTCGGTTAACTCCATGCACGACTCCTACACCCCGCTGGGCGGTTTTGTCCAGATGCTCCAGATGGCTCTGGGCGAGGTCGTCTTCGGCGGCGTGGGCTGCGGCCTGTACGGCATGATCGGCTTCGCCATCCTCACAGTGTTCATCGCCGGCCTCATGGTCGGACGCACGCCTGAGTTCCTGGGCAAGAAGATCGAGCCGGGCGAGATGCGCTGGGCAGTTGTCCTGTGCCTGGCAACTCCGTTTGCCATTCTGGTGTGTTCGGCCATCGCCTGCATGGTGCCCGGTCTTGCCGACCAGCTCAACAATGGTGGCGCGCACGGCTTCTCCGAGGTGCTGTATGCCTTCACCTCATGCGGCGGCAACAACGGCTCGGCGTTTGCAGGCATGAACTGCAACATTCCCTGGATCAACGTCATGCTCGGCCTCGAGATGCTGTTCGCCCGCTTCATGCCCATCATCGGTACGCTGGCTATCGCCGGCTCGCTGGCCAAGAAAGGTAAGGTCGCCGAGAGCGCCGGTACCCTGTCTACCACCAACGGCATGTTCGTATTCCTGCTCGTGTTCATCGTTCTGCTGATCGGTGCCCTGAGCTTCTTCCCGGCCCTGGCGCTTGGCCCCGTTGCCGAGTTCTTCCAGATGATTGCGTAAAGGAGGGCGCAGATTTATGGCTATGCAAAAAGACATGATGGGCCGCGCGGTCCGCGACTCGTTTGCCAAGTTGGATCCTCGCGTCCAGATTCAAAACCCGGTCATGTTCCTGGTGTGGCTTTCCGCCGGCATGACCTCCGTCCTGGCCGTCGCTTCCATCTTCGGTGTGCAGGACGCGGGTGTGCCCACCTACTATGTGGTCGCCATCGCGGTCATCCTGTGGCTCACAGACCTGTTCTCGAACTTCGCCGAGGCGCTTGCCGAGGGCCGCGGTAAGGCTCAGGCCGATTCCCTGCGTGCGGCCAAGAAGGATGTCGAGGCCCATCGCATCGAGTCCGTTGAGGACAAGGAGCACTTCACCGTCGTTCCCGGCACCGAGCTTACGCGCGGCGACCTGGTGATCGTACGCGCCGGCGAGCAGATTCCCGGCGATGGCGACGTCATCGAGGGCGCTGCCTCCGTTGACGAGTCCGCCATCACCGGCGAGTCCGCCCCCGTGGTCCGCGAGGCCGGCGGCGACCGCTCTGCCGTTACCGGCGGTACCACGGTGCTATCCGACTGGATCATCGTCAAGATCTCCAGCGAACCCGGCCAGAGCTTCCTGGACAAGATGATCGCGATGGTCGAGGGTGCCGCGCGCAAGAAGACCCCCAACGAGGTCGCGCTCGAGATCTTTCTGGTTGCTCTGTCCGTCATCTTCATCCTCGTGACGCTCGCACTGTACTGCTACTCGAGTTTCTCTGCAGGGCTCAACGGTATGGCGAACCCCACCGCTGTGACCACGCTCGTTGCCTTGCTCGTCTGTCTGGCGCCCACCACCATTGGTGCGCTGCTGTCCGCCATTGGCATCGCCGGCATGAGGCGACTGAACGAGGCCAACGTACTGGCCATGTCCGGCCGCGCCATCGAGGCCGCCGGCGACGTCGACATCCTCATGCTCGATAAGACCGGTACCATCACCTTGGGCAACCGCCAGGCCGCTGAGTTCATTCCGGTCGACGGCGTCGATCCCGCGGAGCTGGCCGATGCCGCGCAGCTGTCCTCTCTGGCGGATGAGACCCCTGAGGGCCGCTCCATCGTCGTGCTCGCCAAGGAGCAGTTTGGGCTGCGCGGCCGCACACTCGAGGATAAGGGCATGGAGTTCATCCCCTTCACCGCGGCGACCCGCATGTCCGGTGTGAACTACGCCGACAGCGAGATTCGCAAGGGTGCGGCCGATTCCGTTCGCGCTTATGTGGAGGCTGCCGGAGGAGTGTTCTCGAAGGAGTGCGACGAGGCCGTCGAACGCATTGCGAAGGTGGGCGGCACCCCGTTGGTCGTGGCAAAGGACCGATGTGTGCTGGGTGTCGTCTACCTTAAGGACATCATCAAGTCCGGCGTGAAGGAAAAGTTCGCCGATCTGCGCCGCATGGGTATCAAGACCATAATGGTGACGGGCGATAATCCGCTGACGGCCGCCGCCATCGCCGCCGAGGCCGGTGTGGATGACTTCCTGGCCGAAGCGACGCCCGAGGGCAAGCTCGATAAGATCCGCGCGTTCCAGCATGAGGGCCATCTGGTCGCGATGACCGGCGACGGCACCAACGACGCGCCGGCACTGGCGCAGGCAGATGTCGCCGTGGCCATGAACACGGGAACCCAGGCTGCCAAGGAGGCCGGCAACATGGTCGACCTCGACTCCAGCCCCACCAAGCTCATCGATATCGTGCGTATCGGCAAGCAACTGCTCATGACCCGCGGCTCGCTCACGACCTTCTCGGTCGCCAACGACGTCGCCAAGTATTTCGCCATCATCCCGGCGCTATTCTCGCCGATCTACCCCGGGTTGGACGCCCTCAACATCCTGGGGCTCACCAGCCCGTTGACTGCCGTGCTGTCCGCCATTATCTACAACGCGCTGGTCATCGTCGCGCTGATTCCTGCCGCCCTGAAAGGCGTGAAGTACCGCGAGCTTTCGTCCGGCCAGCTGCTGACCCACAACCTGCTGGTGTGGGGTCTGGGCGGTATCGTGGCGCCGTTCGTATTCATCAAGATTATCGACATGCTGCTGGCCTTGTTCGGCATTGGCATGATGTAGACGGAGGTATGTATGTTCAAAGGTATCGCATCGCGCGCACTCGGCGTGTTCGCGCTGTTTACCATCGTCTGCGGCCTGGGATACACGCTTGTGGTGACCGGCGTCGCGCAGCTTGCGTTTCCGTACCAGGCGAACGGATCGCTTATTATGGTCGACGACAAGGTTGTGGGTTCCGAGCTCATCGGCCAGAACTTCGATGACGAAGCCCACATGTGGGGTCGTATCCAGAACGTGTCAATTGTCGAAGGCGAAGACGGCGAGCTCATGGCGTATGGTGCCCCGTCCAACCTGTCCCCGGCGAGTGAGGAGTATCGGCAGCTTGTGGACGCGCGCGTGAAGAAGATCCGCGCCGCCAACCCCGATGCCGATATGGACGCTGTGCCCGTCGACCTGGTGACGTGCTCGGGGTCCGGCCTCGACCCGGAGATCTCTCCGGATGCCGCCGAGTATCAGGTCCCGCGCCTTGCCAAGGCCACGGGCAAAAGTGAGGACGAGGTGCGCGACATCATCGCCGCGTGCACCAAGGGCCGTTTCCTCGGCGTGTTCGGCGAGCCCACGGTCAACGTGCTCAAGGTGAACCTTATGCTGGACGGCGCGCTGTAGGTGAGGGAGTGGCGGATGAGGGCATGACTGGCTATCTGAGCTCTCAATTCCATCCCACCCATCAGTTGCGGTGAAATACGGACTGTTTTGGCTGTCAAAAGCCTCGATTGCTCCGTATTCCACCGCAACTTTTTTGTGAGGGTCGGGATTGAAGGTGGGGAGTGCGAGCGAGTGCGAACGCGGCGGGTACTGATACGATAGGTACGTCTGCAAGTGCCGCCGAGCGGCTTAAACGAAAGGAAGCCTGTATGGAGTCCTCCGCCTATCCGATGCTCTTTAGCCCGATCAAGGTCGGTACGACCGAGGTCAAGAACCGCGTCTTTATGCCGCCGGTGTCTACCAACCTTGCCGATCATGGCTATGTGACCGACGATTTGGTCGATCATTACCGTGCCCGCGCCAAGGGTGGCGTTGGCCTGATCATCACCGAGGTTGTGACGGTCGAGCCCACCTATACCTATCTGCCGGGCGACATGTGCTGCTACGACGACACGTTCATCCCCGGCTGGGAAAAGCTCGCCGCCGCCGTGCATGAGTACGGCTGCAAGATTATGCCGCAGCTCTTCCACCCTGCCTACATGGCCTTTAACGTTCCGGGCACGCCGCGCCTGATCGCTCCGTCCTTCGTGGGCCCGTCTTACGCCCGCGAGGCACCGCGCCCCATCACGGTCGACGAGATCCACGAGCTCACGCATCAGTTTGGCGACGCTGCCGTGCGTATGCAGAAGGCCGGTGTCGATGGCGTCGAGGTTCATGCGGCGCACGCCCATGGCATGCTCGGCGGCTTTTTGACCCCGCTCTATAACAAACGCACCGACGAGTATGGTGGCTCGCTCGACGCCCGCATGCGCTTCTTGCTCGAGGTCATCGCCGAGATTCGCGAGCGCTGCGGCAAGGACTTCATCATCGACGTCCGTATCTCGGGCGATGAGTACACCGATGGCGGCCTGACCCTCAACGACATGATCTACGTCTCGCGTCGCCTGGAGAAGGCCGGCGTCGACATGATCCACGTGTCGGGCGGCACCACCATCAAGCGCGGCTCCGCGATTCCCGCCGCCGGTACTCAGCAGGCCTCGCATGCTGCCTGTTCGCGCGAGATCAAGAAGCATGTGAACATTCCCGTTGCCACCGTCGGCCGTATCAATGAGGCATGGATTGCCGAGGAGCTGATCGAGGACGGCGCTGCCGACATCTGCATGATGGGCCGCGCCAATCTGTGCGATGCCGAGTTCTGCAACAAGGCGGCTGCCGGCAACGCCGACGAGATCCGTCCCTGCATCGGTTGCCTGCGCTGCCTGAACGGCATTATGTTCGGCAAGCGCATCTCCTGCACTGTCAACCCGGACGTGGAGCGCGACGAGGCCGGCTACGAGCCTGCCGCCGAGGCTAAGAACGTGCTGGTTGTGGGCGCTGGTCCTGCGGGCATGGAGGCAGCCTACATTGCTGCCAAGCGCGGCCACAACGTGGTGCTCGTGGATAAGCAGGACGAGCCGGGTGGCGAGATGCGCATCGCGGCCGTTCCGCCGGCAAAGCAGGAACTCACCCGCGTGATCAAGTATCAGTACCGTCGCCTGGCCGAGGTCGGCGTGAAGTGCGTATTTGGCACCGAGCTTACTGCCGAGGACATTCAGCGTGACTACGCCGGCTACGAGGTCGTCCTGGCCTATGGCGCCGAGCCCATCGCCCCGGCCTTCATGCAGGGATTTAAGCAGGTCATGACGGCTGACGACCTGTTGGGCGGCAAGGCTTTCCCGGGCAAGAAGATTGTCATCGTGGGCGGCGGCACCGTCGGTTGCGAGACGGCCGACTACCTGGCCCCGTTGGTCAACGATCTGTCGCCGGCCAATCGCGACGTCACCGTCATCGAGATGACCAAGACGCTCGCCGCCAACGAGGGCGGCGCCGGTCGCGCGGTGCTCATCACGCGCATGCTCTCCAAGGGCGTTCACGTGCTGACCGAGGCCAAGGTGACCGAGATTACCGAGGATGCCATCAGCTACGAAAAGGACGGCGAGATCCACACCATCGCCGATGCCGATACGCTGGTACTTGCCATGGGCTATCGTCCCAATACCAAGTTGGCCGACGACCTTGCTGCAGCCGGCGTTACCACCCACGTGTTGGGCGATGCCAACAAGTGCGGCAACATCCGCGACGCCATCGGCGATGGCTACAAGGTTGCTTGCGAGCTCTAGTCAACCCCTTGGTGCATGTGAGGCCTATCCCCGCGGCGTCAGTCGGTAGATAGCAAAAAGCGGCGGTCGTCCCGTACATGGGACGACCGCCGCTTGCGTTAGCTGCAATGAGTCGTGCGATTAGAGGCCCAGGATCTCCTTGACCTTGGCGATGATGGCCTCGTCGGTTGCGTTGGCAAAGAAGTACTCCTGGAAGTGTTCGCCGGCAAGTGCGCCCTTCACCAGGTCCTGATCGATCTCGCCCAGAACGTCGACGAGCGGACGCATAGTCACAGCGCGGACGCCGTCGAGGATCTTCTTGTTGCGCTGCTCGGGCTCAACACGCTCGGCAGGATAGCCGTTGCCCGAACCAAAGCCAAAGAGCTTCTCAAAGGTGTACTCGAGGTTGAGCTCCTGGCCCCAGCCGTTCTTGAGGGCGAAGGGCATGGCGACAGCGTTACCGTCGTTGACCTGGGCAAAGGTGTAGGCATCGAGCGGGTCGGCAACATGGCCGCACAGCACGCCGGGGAAGGAGTTGCAGGCGAGCATGGCGCCCTCGCCGGTGCCACAGCCGGTCACGACGTAGTCGGCAGCGCCGGAGTTGAGCAGCACGGCGGCCAGGATGCCGTTCTGCACATAGGTGAGGGGCTTGGAGTCGGCGTCGGCATACATGCCATAGTTAAAGACGGTGTGGCCCATGGGCTCGACAACCTTCTTAAGGGCAGCCTCGATCATAGGGTTCTTGGAGTTCTGAGAGTTTTCGTTGATCAGAGCGATTTTCATTGCGAATTACCTTCCTATTTCTAACTTGCGGTGGAATACGGACTGTTTTGCCTGATAGAAGCCAAAACCAATCCTTATCTCACCGCAACTCAAATGAAAAACGAGTGGATGAAACCTGATGTGGGCAGTTGCGGTGACGCTTATTGAGGCTGCTTTCCAATGTATGCGAGGATGCCGCCGTCGACGTAGAGGATGTGGCCGTTGACGAAGTTCGACGCGTCGGAAGCCAAGAACACGGCGGGGCCCTTCAGATCCTCGGGCGTGCCCCAACGGGCGGCCGGCGTCTTGGCAATGATGAACTGGTCAAACGGGTGGCGGCTGCCGTCGGGCTGCGTCTCGCGCAGCGGTGCGGTCTGCGGCGTGGCGATGTAGCCGGGTCCAATGCCGTTGCACTGGATATTGGCCTCGCCAAACTCCGAGCAGATGTTCTTGGTGAGCATCTTGAGTCCGCCCTTGGCCGCGGCATAGCCGGCGATGGTCTCGCGGCCCAGCTCGCTCATCATCGAGCAGATGTTGATGATCTTGCCGTGGCCCTTGGCGATCATGCCGGGCAGGCAGGCCTTGGACACGATAAACGGTGCGTTGAGGTCAATATCGACGACGCGGCGGAAGTCCTCGGCGCTCATGTCGAGCATCGGGGTACGCTGGATGACGCCGGCGTTGTTGACCAGGATGTCGGGCGTGGTGCCAAAGTCGGCCTCGATCTTGGCGATGAGCTCGGCGACGACAGTCTCGTCGGTGACGTCGGCAACATAGCCGTGAGCGTCAAAGCCCAGCTCACGGTAGTGCTTCTCGGCTTCGGCGACTTTGTCGGCGTGACGGGCGTTAAAGGCGATCTTGGCGCCGGCCTCTCCGAGCGCCTCGGCAATGGCCATGCCAATGCCGTAGGTGGCGCCGGTCACCAGTGCGACCTTGCCGTCCAGACGGAAGCTGTCCATAAGATCAGACATAGCGATCCTTTCAAAAGAAACGTTCATCTATATAAGTCTTGCTTTTCATACAAGGTCAGTATAGGTGAAGCGGCGTAATAGCCACCCCTTATTCCCTAAAATCAGGTGAACGTTCACTTTTAAAAGGCGAACGGTAGTCTCGCCCTTGCCGTGCGGATGTCTATTTGCTCTGTTCCTGCGCTCCCTCTGCGATCATGTTGCGGTTGTACACCAGATGCAGGTACATCGCGTCGTGCGCTGCGGTGGGATTGCGCGCGGCGATGGCGTCGGCCACGCCGCGGTGGGTGCGGATGGTTTCCTCAACCAGCTTTTTGCCGGTCACGTCAATAAACAGGGGGACAGATGCCTTGAGCACGCCCATCAGGCGGGGAACGACGAGGTTTCCGGAGCTCTCGGCAATGGCATTGTGGAACGCGGTGTCGGCGGCGGAGTAATCCTCACCGGCCTCGGCCAGGCGCTCGGATTCGTCGCAGAGCTCTTTGATGCAGATGATTTGATCGTCGGTCGCGTGCTCTGCGGCCATGCTGGCCATCTGCGGCTCGATCATAAAGCGAACTTCGAGTAGGTCGCGCGCCAGACGCTGCTTGTCGTCGATAAAGGTAAAGCCCAGCGGGTCGTCGGCAACGCCGGGGTTTGACGCCACATAGGTGCCCGAGCCCTGCTTAATGCGCACGATGTTGCGTGACTGCAGCAGCTTCATAGCCTCGCGTACGGTGCTCCTGCCAGCACCCAGGCGCTCGACGAGCACAGCCTCCTTGGGCAGGCGGTCGCCTTGCTCAAGATGCTCATCCAGGATCAGTTGAATAATTTTCTCCGAAATCTGCTCGGGGAGTCCCGAATCGGCTCGTGCCACGCTTCACCTCATATCAAAAGAATTCATCAGAGCTATTCTAGCTCATTTAACAGAAGCCGCGGTGGTTCGCTCCGACAATGGAGAGCTGTAAGTAGCCGTTTACCGTCAAAAACAGATCGTTCAGGAAATACATCAGATGTATTTTGAAAAAAGTTTCCCTTTTAAACATCAGACCTATTGAAAACACGCTATAGTCTAAGACGAATTCAAAAGGTCTGATGAATTGGAGGAAAGATGTCAGACCCAACGTTTATGGCTGATCCCACCAGGCTGGTCATCGCCGCCATCGTGGGCATCGCGCTGCTGCTTGCGCTCATCATCAAGTTCAAGCTGCATCCCGTGCTTTCGATGATGGTCTCGGCGCTCGTGATCGGTATCGGCGCCGGCATGCCGCTCGACATGGTGGCAGACACCGTCACCAAGGGCGTGGGCACCACGCTGCAAAACATCGCCCTGCTCATTGGCCTGGGCTCGATGTTTGGTCAGATTCTTGAAGAGAGCGGCGGCGCCAAGAAGATCGCCCAGACCTTCATCGATACCTTTGGGCAGGGTCACTCCAGCTGGGCACTGGGCATTACCGGTCTGGTCATCGGTACTACGGTGTTCTTTGAGGCCGGCGTGGTCGTTTTGATTTCGCTTGCGTTTAGCGTGGCATCGCAGACCAAAAAGTCGACGCTCTACTACGGCATCGCGCTACTCGCGGGACTTGCCGCTGGCTATGCGTTTGTGCCGCCATCGGCCGGGTCGGTTTTGGTCGCCGGCACGCTCGGTGTCGACCTGGGCACCATGATCCTCGTCGGTATCCCCACCGCCTTCATCGCCATGGCGATTGCCGGCGTCATCTGGGGCCGCAACGTGGGCGGTCGCATTTTTACCGATGTCCCGGAGCACTTTACCTCTGCCGAGGGTGCGAGCGACGAAAAGGAGCTTCCCTCCTTTGGCATGGTGCTTGCCATCGTGCTCACGCCGCTTTGTCTGATTTTGCTGGGCACGTTGTCCTCTTATATCCCCATGCCCGCCGAGTTCGCCTCGATTCTCGCCTTCCTGGGCAAGCCGTTCGTCGCTTTGACGCTCGCCACGCTCGTCGCGATGTATCTGCTGGGCGCGCGCCGCGGCTACTCCGGCGCCGAGCTCAAGGCCTTGCTCGACCGCTCTCTTAAGCCCGTCGGCATGATCTTGCTGGTTATCGCTTGCGGCGGCGTCATTCGCTGGATGCTGCAGGACTGCGGCTTGGGCCAGGTTATTGGCCCTATGCTCGAGGCTTCACCGCTGCCTTTGGTGGTTGTTGCCTTTTTGATTGCCGTCATGGTGCGTGCCTCTGTCGGCAGCTCCATCGTCGCTATGACCATGGCATCGGGCATTATGGCCGCCATGCCCGCGGTTGCCGGTGCTTCGGTGCTCATGCGTGCCGCTATCTGTCTTGCCATCTGCGGCGGTGCCACGGCCCTCTCGCACGTCAACGATGCCGGTTTTTGGATGTGCTCCTCATTCCTGGAGATTGACGAGAAGACCACCCTCAAGTCCTGGACCGTTATGGAGACGCTCATCGGCCTTTCGGGTCTTGCCTGCGCCCTGGTGATTTCGTTCTTCGCCTAGTTCGCGTAGCTAAGCATCTTTCGCCGAGTGCATCGCTCGGTACCCATTTCACCTGATTCATTAACCAACGATTGGTACAACCGTTCAAACCAAAAGAGGAGAACATTATGGACGAGAAGACCAAGGCACAGATTCAGCAGGAGGCAGCCGACTTGGTTGCCAAGCTGCAGCCGCGTTCCGGCAAGTTTCGCACCATCAGCCCCGAGATGGACCCGCTGCGTCTGGGCTCTGGCTGGTCCATCGAGGATCTGGACAAGCCGCAGGTCATTATCGAGTCGACGTTCGGCGACTCGCACCCGGGTTCTGCCGGCCTGTTTGAGCTGGTCGAGGAGGTCCGTGCCGGCGTTGCCGAGGCTGGCGGTCATGGTGCCCGTTACTTCTGCACCGATATCTGCGACGGCGAGGCCCAGGGCCACGACGGCATCAACTACTCGCTGCCCAGTCGCGACATGATCGCCAACATAATCGAGATTCATGCCAAGGCCACCCCGTTCGACGCCGGCGTCTTTGTTGCCAGCTGCGATAAGGGCCTGCCTGCGAACCTTATGGCCATGGGCCGCATCAACATCCCCTCCATCGTCGTTACCGGCGGTGTCATGGATGCAGGCCCCGACCTGTTGACCCTGGAGCAGCTCGGTGCGATTTCTGCCCGCTACGAGCGCGGCGAGATCTCTCGCGAGGAACTTGAGTTTGCCAAGCACAACGCATGCCCCAGCTGCGGCGCCTGCTCCTTTATGGGCACCGCGTCGACCATGCAGGTTACCGCCGAGGCCCTGGGCCTTATGCTCCCCGGCACGGCCCTGCTGCCCGCAACCAGCTCCGATCTGTGTGAGTTTGCGCGCGAGGCCGGCCGTCAGTCCGTGTGGCTCTCCGAACACAACCTGTGCCCGCGCGACATCGTGACCAAGGAGTCCTTCGAGAACCTCATCATGGTCCACGGCGCCATTTCCGGCTCCACCAACTCGCTGCTGCATATCCCTGCGATCGCCCGCGAGTTTGGCATCGAGATGTCCGCCGACGACTTCGACCGTCTGCACCGTGGTGCCCACTACCTGCTCAACGTTCGTCCCGCAGGTGAGTGGCCGGCGCAGTTCTTCTACTATGCGGGTGGCGTGCCGCGCATCATGGAGGAGATCAAGTCGATGCTCCACCTCGACGTCATGACCGTCACCGGCAAGACTCTCGGCGAAAACCTCGAGGACCTTAAGAACAACGGCTACTACGAGAAGTGCGGCCGCTACTTGGAGAAATGGAACCTCAAGCGCGAGGACATCATTCGCCCGTTTGACCAGGCTTTTGGTACCGACGGCTCCATCGCCATCCTCCACGGCAACCTTGCCCCCGAGGGCGCCGTCGTCAAGCACACGGTTGTTCCGCGCGAGATGTTCCAGGCCACGCTTAAGGCCCGTCCGTTCGATTGCGAGGAGGACGCCATCCACGCCGTCCTGACGCACGAGGTCAAGCCCGGCGATGCCGTTATCATTCGCTATGAGGGCCCCAAGGGTTCCGGTATGCCCGAGATGTTCTACACCACCGAGGCTATCGCCAGCGATCCCGAGCTGGGTGCGAGCATTGCCCTTATCACCGATGGCCGCTTCTCCGGCGCCTCCAAGGGCCCGGCTATCGGTCACGTTTCGCCCGAGGCTGCCGTGGGCGGCCCGATTGCCCTGATCGAGGAGGGCGACCTTATCCAGATCAACATCCCCGAGCGCTCGCTGTCTATTGTGGGCATCGCCGGCAAGGAGATGGAGCCGGCCGAGATCGATGCCGTCCTGGCCGAGCGCCGAGCCGCTTGGAAGCCCAAGGCTAATCGCTATACCTCCGGCACGCTCAAGTTCTTTACCGAGCATGCAGTTTCCGCCATTCAGGGTGGCTACATGGAGTAGCGCCCATGCGCATCAAATATCTCCTCTCATAGATGCGCGGCACAAAGAGCCCCGAGCCACGTCACCGGGGCGCGTTGTTCAGCGCCGCCGGGGCGCTCCACTCAAACGACAAGAGACGTCTTACGCAAGCGCCCGCGTCCGTGGATAAAACCACGGGCGTGGGCGCTTCACTTTATTCCCAGCCGCTTTATTCCCAGCCCTTCCACACGTCAGGCTCGTAGCCAACGGTTGCCTGGCGGCCGTTGCGAACGATGGGCTCACGAAGAATCTGCTGGTTATCGAGCACCTTTTCGAACTTCTGGTCGGCAGCAAGATACTGTACGAGCGCAACCGTGTCGGCATCTTTCGCCTTTGGATCGATCACAGCGTCGATCCCGCCGACGGCGCGCGCCACGCTTTCGAGCTCGCCTTTGCTCATCCCCTTTTCCTTCAAATCGATGAACTGGAACTTCACACGACGTTCCTTGAAATAGCGCTGCGCCTTCTTAGTATCGAAGCTTTTCTTCGTGCCGGATATCTGGATGTTCATACGTACCGCCTTCGCTCAATTCTCGTCCGTCCATGATACGACAAGGGAGCCGAGCAAAAACAGAGCAGGCGGAGATGGAGGAGGACGGCGACCGACCGTCGGCAAGAGTCGGCCGGATCGGACTGGCGCCCAGCGCGCGCCGGCGACACGCTCGCAGCTGCACACATAGCCGATGTACAAGCTCGCCGCGGCGTTCCCTCGCCCCGCGGTGTGGCGATAGAGAAGCACGCCACCCGTCAACGATGGCGCCTCGGTGAAGAAAATCAACGTCTGGGTTACATCCCTTGAAAGGGGCGAAGACGGCTGCTAGAATACCTCCCCGCTATGAAGGATTTGACCAAAGCATACATCGCAATTCGGCGGCCCCTGGTATACGGGGCCTCTCCTGTTGTTCCCCAAGTGCGCTCTGAGCAGCCGCTTTCTTCCTGTCGTATCTGATGCACGCATAGCACGTGCATGTTATTTCGCCCGTGGGCCGGCGCGCCTTCGGCGAAGAATCGAATAGATACGAAGGAAGCTTATGTCTGATAATTGTACGGTCGCGCCCGCCAATGGGCGCATTACCGGTACCCAGATCCGCATCGTCGCGGTCGTCGTCCTGGGTGCCTTCTTGGCGCTACTGAACCAAACGGTGATGTCGCCTGCGCTGCCGGTCATCATGTCCGATTTCGCCATCGATGCCTCGACTGCCCAGTGGATCATGTCCATATACCCGCTGGTGAGCGGCATCATGGTCCCCGTTTCGGCGTTCCTTATCGACAAGTTCAGCACCCGCGCGCTATTCTTCGGGGCGACGCTGGTGTTCGCGCTGGGCACGCTGCTGTGCGCCGCAGCCCCTGATTTCCTGTTCCTCATCATCGGTCGCGTGTTGCAAGCGGCGGGCTCAGGCGTGCTCATGCCGCTTGTCTCGGTGGTTCCCATGCTGGTGTTCCCCGTCGAGAAACGAGGAACGGCTATGGGCATGGCGGGCATCGTCATGTCGGCGGGTCCCGCGGTCGGCCCCGTCGTAGGCGGTGCGGTGATCGACACGTACGGCTGGCGCACCATGATCGGCGCCATCGTCCCCCTCGCAATTCTCGTGCTGGTGCTGGGCGTGTTCATGCTGAAAAACGTGGGCGAGCTGAAGAACCCCAAGCTCGACCTGCCCTCGGTCGTCCTCTCCACCATCGCCTTCGGCGGACTTCTCTACGGGTTCTCGAGCGCCTCGTCGATGGGTTGGGGCAACCCCGTGGTGCTCGGCTCGATCGTCGCGGGTGTCGTGTGCTTGGTGCTGTTCGTCGTACGCCAGGGCAAAATCGAGGACCCGCTGCTTCAACTGGGCACGCTCAAGACGCGCGATTTCCGCGTGGCCGCCATCATCGTCACGCTCATCAACGCCGCATGCCTGGTCACCAACACGCTGTTGCCGTTGCTGCTGCAAACCTCGCTTGGCGCTTCGGCCTTCGAAACCGGCATGGCCATGCTTCCCGCCGCGGCGGTGGGCATCATCATCAGCCCTATCTCCGGCGTGGTGTTCGACAAGTTCGGTCCGCGTGCCATCTCGATCGTCGGCCTGGCCCTCATGACCGGCGCCCTGTTCCTGCTCTCGCTTTCGACGGTAAACACGCCCATCTTGGTGGTTGCGCTGTTCTGCATGCTGCAGTCCGCCGGCCAGTCGCTCGCGAACATGCCGGTGAACACATGGGGTGTCAATGCCTTGAAAAATGACATGATCGCCCACGGCAACGCCATCGCGAACACCGGCCGCCAGGTCGCCGGCGGTTTGTGCACGGCGCTCATCATCACGGTCATGACAAGCGTCACCGCGTCGGCCGGCGTCGATGCGAGCATCCAAGTAGCCACCGCCGTGGGCGCGGGCGTCGCTTACAAGGTGTGCGCGGCAATCGGCCTCGTTTCCCTTATCTGCGCCATATTCAGCGTGCGCACCAAGAAAACCGCACCGAAAACGAAGGAGGCATAAGCGATGTCCGAGATTCTGTCCGAGCGCATCCCGCTCGAGCTCGAGGGGACGCCCGTTTCGAGCATCATGATTGAAGAGCCGTTCACCTGCACGCAGGATTGCACGATTTCCGACGTGGTGCGCATGCTCGCCGAAAACGAGGTGAGCAGCATGCCCGTAATCGATGAGCGCAACCAGGTGGTCGGGTTCATCTCCGACGGCGATGTCATGGGAGCCATCGCGCAGCATCGCGCTCACACCATCTTCACGGGCGGCGACGCGTCCATGCTGTACTTCGACGATCAGAGCCTTGAGCAGCGCATCGAAGACCTGAAGGATCGCTGCGTCATGGATTTCGCGACGCGCCAGGTAGTGTGTGCCCGTCCCGAGCAGAGCATCGCCCGCGTCGCCGCGCTGCTGGCGAAGAAGAAGTTCAAGAAGCTTCCTGTGGTTGATGACGAGGGCAAACTCGTGGGGGTCATCCGCCGCTCCGCCATCACCAAATACATCTTCGGCATCCTTTTCCAATAGGGGCAGGTCGCACTTGAGGCGAACATCTCGAGGCATCGAGCCAGCAACTGGACCAGACAACCTTGACACGCACGCGCTTTCCCTCGATGCTTCGGTAAGGGGAGCTGCGAAAATCGCAGCACGGGTGATCGGCGCCGCGCCCCCGAAGGCAAAAGCGAACACGGGAGCGATACGATGGGAAAAGTCCTGGACGAAGATTTGGTTTATGAGATTCTCTCCGTCGTGGCAGAGATTCCGGCGGGATGCGTCGCCTCGTACGGTCAGATAGCGCGCCTCATCGGCAGGGAGAAAAACTCTCGCCTGGTCGGAGCGGTGCTGAGCGAGGCGGATCGCTACGGCGATTATCCCTGCCACCGCGTCGTCAACCACGCGGGACGCCTCGCGCCAAACTTCCCCGACCAGCGAGCACTACTGACGGAGGAAGGAGTCGCCTTCCGAGACAACGGCTGCGTCGACATGAAAAAGCACCAGTGGAACGAGTAGCCAGGCAGCGTAGCGTCGAAAGGAGCGACGCCACGGGGAACGACCTGCGCCCCGCCGCCGGACAACCTATGGCAAAGTGACACGTCCCACAAAGAGCGGCGCACCAGTACGAGACACGACCGCGACGTAAAAAGACCCTATGATACTCGTAAGCATCTATCTGATTGCCCGCCTCGAGGTACCCAAAGAACGAGAGATGCCGAAACCCCTAGACAAAGAAAAGGTCGGGAGCTTTTATGCTTCCGACCTGAAGTTTCATGGTCGCGGGGGGCGGATTTGAACCACCGACCTTCGGGTTATGAGGTCGCTACGACGTTGTTTCATTCAGACATTTCGACCCAAATTGAAGTCAATATAACTCCAGGTCATTTGATGTTTTCATAGATTTACGAAAGAAAAGTACGCGGAATAATTCGACCCAAATTCGACCCACAACGAGCTTGAAAGCGGTCAGGCGGAGCATTACCCTTGGGGTGTGACCCCACGCAGGGCCCACCACCAAGGGTAATGCCCACCCGCCCCAGCCCTTTGCGCCATTCCGCGCAACCGAGCGCGATTCTCAGGCACTTCAGGCAAGGAACACGATGAACGACCGACCTCTCGTCATAGGCAAAGGAACGAAGCAACGCCGCGACAAATACACGTGGCGCTACCGTCACAGCCTCGGCAAGGATCCGGTCACGGGCAAATACCGCTATTCGCCGTGGCAGACCATACATACCACCAAAAGCCGAGAGGTCGACGCCGCACTCGAAGCCTACAAGGCAGAACTCAACAGCGGCACCTACGTCCAAAAATCGAGGGACACCGTCGGCTCGTACGCAAAAAAGTTCCACGACAACCGCGAAGGAACCATCACGCCGCTCGCCTACTCGACATCCTACTCAATCGAGAACCGGACGCGCACATCACATGCGTGATGCTCATGCTCGACACCGACATGAGAAGGGCAGAAGCCCTCGGGATGACGTGGTCCGATGTCTCCGTCGAGAACAGAAGCATCCTCATTGAGCAGCAGTTCGCGGCCGATCGAAGCGTTCGCTCGCCCAAAAGCAAGAAAAGCGTGCGGAGGATCTCGATAAGCGAGACGCTGACGTCGTATCTCGAATTCTGGAAAAAGGAGCAGGCCCGCGAAATGGAAGCCTTCGGCCTGGAACAAGTCAAAGGCACTCCGCTCGTCCACTCATTCGAACGAACGAAAGACAGGCATCCCCAAGTCAACTTCATGGACCTGAATGGGTTTTCGCGCTGGTTCAGAAACTTCAGCGTCGAGAACGGGTTCGGCAAGTTCGAAGGCGTTCGAACATACCATTATGTGAAGGAAACTGTCGACGGGGAAACGATTTCGAAGCGTTATGAGCATAAAGAGTGGCTCGAATTGAGGGATTACCTCAGGAAGCATCCCAAGGTTCGCGAGGCGAGGCATATCAGCACATATGAGAGCGAGCACCTTCCTTACGGATATTCGGGCCTATCGAGCCACACCGCTACTGCCGCTACTGCCCGCTACTGCCCGCCAGCTTCCGAACCAGCGGGCGGTAGCAGCACCCCGAACATCTCGCCGACAGCGCAGAGAGTCGTCGACCTGGCGGCCAAGGCCGACATCGAGGACGTGATGCTGTGCGACCTGCCCGGCGTCCTGTCCTTCCTAGGGCTGCCACCTGAGACGGAGATGCCGCCGGGCAACAAGGGGAAGACGAAGCTCAAGAAGCTCTACAGGAAGGTGGCGCCGAACAAGGCATACCACTCCGGCGAGCGCGCCAAGGATTTGATCTCGCACCTCGACATGGCAGAGATCAGGGCATCGGCGCCCGTCCCGCTCGGAGAGATAGACAGAGCGGTCGTAAGCGGCTGATGTAACTTCTGACACCCTAGAACTTACATCGAGCCCCGATTTTTGAGCTCGGGGCTCTTTTCGTCTAGATTGGGGACGCATGGCCGGACGAAAACAATTTGCGTCTGGTAATAAGCGTACGAAAGCGCAATTTACGTCTTAATTCCGTACGCAAATCAAGACGAAAATCGTTTACGTCTGCTTTAAATCCGTACGAAAACGGTTTTCGTCTTGCAGGGCAGTTGCCGTTTCTACAGTTCAACTTCCAGTTCGGCTTTGTGCTCGTAGAGGTAGTCGCGCATGTAGGGGATGGCAAATGAGACCTTGCCGTACGAGGGAGCCTCGATAATCGATTCTCTTAACAGGCGGCTGCGGACGGAACTCACCTGTTGAGGCGTTTTGTTTAGGGCATCGGCAACCATGCTGGTCGAGCTCGTCTGCCCCAAAGACGCCATGCTCAGCAGATAAGCGATGCACGTGGGCGGAATGCGCTGCAGCGCGGGCTCAATCACCATGGCGCAGAAGCGTTCGCGTGCCGTTGCAATGCCACGCTCGGCTTCTTCTTCTCCAATAATCGTTGTATGTGCGCGTCTTGCCAACTGCCATGCGTAGTATCCAACGAGTTGGATCATGAAAGGATAGCCCTGCGTTGCCTCGGCAAGTTGGCCGGCAATACCTGGCTGCAACTCCATGCCAGACGCTTCAATGGTTTCCTCGAGGGAGTACGACACTTCGGTTACTGCCACAGCCTTCAGGTCAAAGGGGAGGGCGCGGCGCAAAAACGCAAGTGTCTTTCCGTTGATGATGCTTTCAATCATCGAAGGCAGCCCAGCAAAAACAAAGGCTATATCAAGGTCTTCGCCGATAACCTGCTGAATCGCAATGGAGAGCGTTCGGACCTCATCGAGCTCTGCGTCTTGAACCTCGTCGAGAGTGATGAGCAGGCCATTTTCATTCTTGGATATTGTCTGTCTCATGGCGTCGCGTAGCGATGGACCGATTCGCTCAATGTCTATGCTGCCGATGGATATGCCAGCTACGGTGGGCTCAAATCTGGCGTGTTTGGCCTGGAATTTGGGCTGCAGCTGTTCGAGAATGCGCGGGCAAAGTCCCTCGGTTGCGACCTCTTTTATGACCGTCCAGCCACGGCTTTGCGCCAAACGTGAGCACTCGTCAAGGAGGACCGTCTTGCCCGTTCCACGGACGCCGGCTATGCGCATTAGGCGCCCCGGGGCACCAGGCCCGTTGACGAGGCCCTCATTGAATTCTTCGAGCACATCTTCGCGGCCGATAATCGTGGGAGGTGTTTTACCTGCTGTGGGCTTAAAAGGGTTTGTTTGCATGTGAGCCACCTTTGCTCAAGATATAGCAAGATATAGCAAAGTATAGTGAGATATAGCAACGTATAGCGCTGTTCGCGGGTTCTTGCGGTGGTGCTATTTTCCGAATGCCGCGCGGATAAAGCGCTGGGCGAACAGCTTGTTGGCAACTCACGAGGGCTCGGGGTGCCAATTTGGGGTGCAGTAGTGCTGCGCCACGAAAAGGGCCTATCTACTACGTTTAAGCCGCAGGGGTCAACCATAGTCGGCTTTTTCGAAAATCGACAAGCTGTCTGCCTGCGGTTTTGTTTTCACGGTTTTCGGTATGGCCGAGGCTATCCGTGTTAACGTAGTAGATGGGCCACTTTTGTGGCAAGGGGGCCGATCTGCGGGCCAGGGTAGCTAAAAGAGCCCCGTCCCAAAAAGACTGATTGGGAGCTGGGGCGTGTCGATGCGATAGTATTGCATGGTGGTATTCGACTAACCGAGGGTTTATCCGAGGGCTTTATGGAACAACGCCAGCATAATCAGAGCCTGCAAGACCAGGCATACAACGCATTGCGCTCCAAGATTATCTATGCCGAGCTCAAGCCCGGCACGCGCCTTTCGGCGATTGGTCTGGAAAAGGAGACGGGAATCGGGCGCACGCCCATTCGCGAGTCCTTTGTGCGCCTGCGTGAGCAGGAGCTGGTGGAAACGCGTCCCAAAAGCGGCACCTATGTCTCAAAAATCAGCATGGAGCGTGCCGAGAACGCCTGTTTCTTGCGTGAGAAGCTCGAGAGAAGCGTGCTTATTAAATGCTGTTCGGCTTCCTCGCCCGAGCAAAAGCAGCGGCTTGAGCAGATTCTTACCGAGTCCGAGTCGCTCGACCATAGCGAAACGCGTCGTTTCTTTGACCTGGACAACCTGTTCCATGAGACGTGTTTTGAGATTGCTGGCCGTCACATGTTGTGGGATTGGATGAAGAGCATCAACACGCATTTTGAGCGATACAACTGGTTGCGTATGGTGTCGCAGGATCTGGACTGGGAGCCGATCCGTGGGCAGCATCGCCGGATTCTCGAGGCCATTAAGAAGGGCGATACCGACACGGCGAGCTATCTGGCAGAGACGCATTTGCATCTAATGCCCGAGGAGCAGGGTCCGGTTATTGCCTTGCATCCCGACTACTTTGAGCTGTCCAAAGACTCGGCCATCTAACTCGCCCCCTACATTAGTTGCGGTGAAATAGGGATTGTTTTGCGGCTCTGATGGTGTAAGCAGTCCATATCTCACCGCAACTGCCGGGGCATTATCGGGGTATGAAAAAGCTGCGGCGCCGCTTGGAGGAAAAGACCGGAAGCAAGGGTCCATTCCTTCAGACGGCGCCGCAGCTGTTTTGGTGGCTCGGCTTTTGTCGATGTGGCTCAACTGGGCGCGGTCGCCAACCGAGCAGGAAAAGCGGCTCGGGGGCGTGTCGCTTCCGTCACGTTCTATCAGCATACAAGACGGTTTCGGTTCTTGTTCGTGACGGAAACGGCGCGCTTCCGAGCCGCTTTAAAAGAAAGGGGGCGAGGTCTAGGGCACACCCCCTTTCACGATAGAGAGCTAAACCTAGCCGCGGACCTTCTTGACGACGTCCATGGCCTCGCGGGCAATCTGCTCGACCTTGGAGAAGTCGCCGTCGGCAAACAGGGCCGGCTTGACCATCCAGGTGCCACCGCAGGCGATGATGGCAGAGGAGCTCAGGTACTCCTCGACGTTGGCGGTGCTCACGCCGCCGGTGGGCATAAAGCGGTGACCGACAAACGGAGCGGCGAGGGCCTTGATGGTGTTCAGGCCGCCATACTGGGACGCGGGGAAGAACTTGGTGACCTTGAGGCCCAGGTTCTCGGCTGCGGTGACCTCGGAGGGGGTTACGGTGCCGGGAAGGACAGGCAGGTCGATGTCGATGCAGTGCTTCACAACGTCCTCGTTGTAACCCGGGGAGACGATGAACTTGGCACCGGCTGCGCGGGCCTGCTCAACCTGCTCGACGGTCAGGACAGTGCCGGCGCCAACGCACATCTCGGGCTCGGCCTCGGCCATAGCGGCGATGCACTCGGCGGCGCAGGCGGTGCGGAAGGTGACCTCGGCGGACTTCATGCCAGCTGCCATAAGGGCGTGGGCGAGCGGAGCGGCGTCCTCGACCTTATCGAGCACAACGACCGGCACGATGCCCAGGGACTTAAGCGTGGTGTAAAACTGATCGAACATGATGTTCCTTTCGATGTGTGGCGCGCATGGGCGCGTGATTGCCAAATGTGCTGGTCAGGAGCCGATTTTGGATTGGTTATCGGAGGCACTGCTTGGGGTTCAAGCAATTCCAAAACCGGCTGCACGACCAGTCATGTAGGAAATGCCAGACAAAACCGGAATGGGACTGGTGGTTTTGCCCGACCGGAGGAATCGGGGAGCGGGCTGCAGAGGTATGGGTATGGGAAACTGCAGCCCGCAGAATGGGGAACGAATTAACGGGCGACGCGGGTGCCACCGTCGGCGGCTGATGCCACAGCGGCAATCTCGTCAGCAGTCACCAGGTTGGAATCGCCCTTGATGGTGAGCTTGAGGATCGAGGCCGCAATCGCGTAGTTGACGGCGTCCTGCGGGTCAAAGTCGTTGATGAGGGCATGGACGAGGCCGGCGTTGAAAGCGTCGCCGGCGGCAACGCCCTCGAGCACGTGCACGTCGTGAGCGGGGGAGAACCAGTGCGCGCCGCTCTCGGCGTCATAGAGCATGCCCATCCAGATGGAGCGCTCGACGCAGGAGATGTTGCGGACGACCGAAGCGACCTTCTTGCAGCCGTACTCGGCGCAGATCTGACGGGCCATCTCGACGTAGGTGTCGCGTTCCTCGATGCCGTGGGCAAGGGAGCCGGAGACGCAGGTCATACCGAGGCCGGCAGGAGCGTCCTCGTCGTTGGCAATGCAGATGTCAACGAGCGGCAGGAGTTCCTTCATGGTGGCCTGCGACTTCTCGGGCGACCACATCTTGCCGCGATAGTTCACGTCGCACACGGTGGCGATGCCTTTGGCGCGGCAGGCGGTGAGGGCATCCTTGCAGGCGGCGGCCATCTCGTCGGAGACGGCGGGCGTCACGCCGGAGAAGTAGAAGACATCGACACCCTTGAGGATCTCATCCCAGTCAAAGACGTCGCGCTTGGCCATGTTGATGGCAGAGTACTTGCGGTCGTAGACGCAGCCGTTGCCGCGCTGCGAGGCGCCGACCTCAAACACATAGGAGCCCAGGCGATCGCCCTGGCGCACGACGCGCGAGGTATCGACGTCGTAGACCTTCAGCGAACGCAGGGCGCACTCGCCCAGACGGTTGGCCGGGACAACGGAGACGTAAGCTGCCTTGTCACCCTGGTAGGCCAGGGAAAGCGCGGTGTTGGCTTCGGCGCCGCCGTAGCGGACATCAAACTCGGTCGCCTGCTCAATGCGCAGATGATCTTTGGGCGAGAGCCTCATCATGATCTCGCCGAAGGTAAGAACCGTTTTACCCATGGTCGCGCAGCTCCTTCTTGCTCGTGCGTACACCTTTGATATGGCGTTGGCACGGAGGTGCCAAGACGGTAGGGTACATCTTTGCACCTCCGTGCCAACGCTTGCCGAAATCGGTTTACGAAATCGGTTTCGTTTCGAGTTGTAGTATACTCATCTACAACGTTTTGCAAGCGAGATTTTTAAAAAAATGCCTAAAATGGCTCAGACTGCCGACAATTGGGAAACGGGGTGCGCTATGGCGCAGATGAGGATTAAGGACATTGCTGCCGAGGCGGGCGTGAGCCCGGCCACGGTCTCGCGCTATCTCAACAACCGCCCTGGGCAGATGACCGAGGAAACCCGTGCTCGCATCGCGGCAGTTATCGAGCGCACCGGCTATCGTCCACGTGCCGCCGCGCGCAATCTGCGCAGCTCGCGTACCAACCTCATCGGCGTGATCTTGGCCGACATTGCTAACCCGTTCTCCAGCGCCATGCTCGAAGGGCTTTCCGCCAGCGCCGCCGCGCGCGGCTGCTCGCTCATGACGGCCATTAGCGGCAACGACCCCGCCAAGGAAGCAGAGTCGCTCACCAGACTTATCGATGCCGGCGTGGACGGCCTGGTCGTCAACACCTGTGGCGGCAATGACGAGGCAATCGCCGCGGCCGCGGGGCGCCTGCCCGTCGTGCTGCTCGACCGCGATATTGCCGCCGGCGGTGTCGATCTGGTGACCTCCAACAACCGTGAGCTGGTCGCCGGCCTGGTAGACGCCTTGGCTGTCGCGGGCAGCGAGCGCCTGTGCCTGCTCACCGAGGCAAGCGACGACAGCCCTGTGCGTCGCGAGCGTGCCGAGGCCTTTGCCGACGAGCTTTCGCGACGCGGCCTTGCGGGTGAGGTCGTTACCCTGGCCGATGGTGGCGTCACGGGCGTCGGCCGCCTGGACGAGACCATCCGCGACTATGCGGGCAAAAAACTCGGCCTTATCGCCGTCAACGGCCTGGTTTTCCTGCGCCTGACCGAGGCGCTAGCACAGCTGGGTCCCTCGCTGCCGGCAGGTCTCAAGATTGCGGCGTTTGACGATTACCCCTGGAACCACGTGCTCTTTGGCGGTGTGACCACGGCAGCGCAGGACACCCTCACCATTGCCGAGCGCGTAGTCGAGCGCCTGTCCGAGCGCATCGATGTCGTCACCACCACGGTGGGCGAGGCCGCAAGGCTGGCTCCCAAGCGCATCGAGATCCCCGGCCACATCGAACACCGCGCCTCAACCTCGCGCTAGCCTACGGTCGCGCGTAAGGTATACCTGCCTGCCCACGCACGTTTTTTGGGCGCTTGATACGCTTTAACCCTGCGGAAACATTTTTCTGCGATAGTATCTGCGATATAGACCAGTCGAAACCCGCCCGAAAGAAAGGGGAGCGACATGAACCAGCAGAACATCGATTACGTACTCCGCTCCGTAGAGCAGCGTGACATCCGCTTTGTGCGTCTGTGGTTTGTCGACATTCTCGGCCGCCTCAAAAACTTTGCCATTAGCCCCGAGGACCTCGAGGTCGCTTTTGAGGAGGGCATCGGTTTTGACGGCTCGGCCATCGAGGGCTTTGCCACGCCCGAGGAAGCCGACATGCTGGCGTTCCCTGATGCCTCGACCTTCCAGATTCTGCCGTGGCGCCCGAGCCATAACGGCGTCGCCCGTGTGTTCTGCGACGTGTGCACTCCCGATCGCGAGCCCTTCGCCGGCGATCCGCGCGCTGCGCTGCGTCGCATGTTCCATAAGGCCGAGAAGGCCGGCTACCTACTCAACGTTGGTGCCGAGCTGGAGTATTACTACTTCCCCGACGAGCATACCCCCGAGCCGCTCGACAACGTGGGCTACTTCGATCTTTCGGTGAGCGACGCCGCGCGCGACCTGCGCCGCAACACGGTCCTTACGCTCGAGAAGATGTCCGTGCCCGTGGAGTACACCTTCCACGCCGCCGGCCGCTCGCAGCACGGCATGAGCCTGCGCCACGCCGAGGCCCTGAGCATGTCCGACGCCATCACCACGGCAAAGCTCATCATTAAGCAGCAGGCTTACGAAAGCGGCTGCCATGCCTCCTTTATGCCCAAGCCGTTGGCGGGCGAGGACGGCAGCGCCATGTTTTTGCATCAGTCGCTGTTCGACCACGACGGCAACAACGTCTTTTGGGGCGAGGACGACGAGAAGTACCATCTCTCCGATATCGCCAAGCACTACATGGCCGGCATTCTGGCGCACGCGCGCGAGATCAGCGCCATCACCAACCCCACCGTCAACTCGTACAAGCGCATCACCACGGGTGGCGACTCCGTGCCGCAGTATGCCACGTGGGGCCTGCGCAACCGCGCGAGCATGATCCGCATTCCGGTCTACAAGCCCGGCAAGCAGCTGTCCACACGCATTGAGCTTCGCAGCCCCGATCCCATGGCCAACCCGTACCTGGTCAACGCCGTCACGCTGGCGGCAGGTCTCGACGGCATCGAGCGCAAGCTGGAGCTCCCGCCCGAGGCTACGGCCGAGACGCTCAAGCTCACCAACCGTCAGATGGTCGAGGCCGGTTATACGCCGCTGCCGCGCTCGCTCAAAGAGGCGCTCGACGTCTTTGAGGACTCGCAGTTCATGAAGGACGCCCTCGGCGATCACATCCATAGCTTCTTTCTTAAAAAGAAGCGCGATGAGTGGCATAAGTTTGAGTCCACGATCACCCAGTGGGAGATCAAGCACTACCTGGCGAACTCCTAATCGCGCTGACTTGTTCCAGCACGATTGAGCTCATTTCTTTGGAGGCCGACATGTCCGAAAAGAGTGCCCTGTTCATGGCGCGCACGACGCGCTTCCACGAGTTTGCCCGCAGCTTGACGACCACCCTGGGTGTCGAGGTGAGCCTGGCCACCCCCGATTCGCCGACTGCTGCGCACGACTTTGACCTGCTGATCCTCGATTCCGATGGCATTCGTAGCGATCGCATCGATCAGATTGCCAAGTGGCTCGACGATCGTGGCGGCGTTCCCATGTTGGTGATCGTCGACGACGAGGCGCTCGGCACCCTGCGCCTGCCGAATCACTCGCATGCCGACTTTGTATGCTCCACGGCGACGCCCAACGAGCTCAAGGCGCGCGCACAGCGCCTGATGGGCGAGGAGGAGACCGTCACCGCCGACGATGTGCTCAACATCGATAACCTCGAGATCAACTTGGCTACCTACCAGGTGACGCTCGATAACGAGCCCATCGACCTGACGCTGATGGAGTACTCGCTGCTGAGCTTTTTGGCGACGCATCCCAACCGTGCCTACAGCCGCGAGGTGTTGCTGCACCGCGTGTGGGGCTTTGAGTACTGCGGCGGCACGCGCACCGTCGACGTGCACATTCGACGCATCCGCTCCAAGGTGGGCCCGCAGATCGCGGCACACATCACCACCGTTCGCGGCGTGGGCTATCTGTTTAAGGACTAGCTTTTCACCACAAAGGGGACAGGCGCCTTTGTGGTGGTTTTGACGCAGGTGCGGGTTCCTTTTGAGTTTGCAGCAGAACTTAAGCCTTCCTAAAAGATTGCGTTCTCGTACACGTACGCCCGCATATTGGGGTACAACTCAACGTGAACAATGATGGCCCGCCACGTGTTTGGCGGGCCTTTGGTTATTTGACGAAAGGATTGCAGCTATGAGCGAGAACGATTCCCAGCGTCCCCAGGATGCGGGCAACGCCGGCGAGACTCAGCAGCAGCCGCGCGTGCAGGTGGAGTCGACGCCTGCCGACGGCAACAACATTCCCTACGTGCAGGCCTACGATACGCAGACCGGCAAGCCGCTGGGCGGCCAACAGGTCGTGAACAAGCACACGGTGGTCAAGACCAAGACCAAAAAGCTGCCGATCTTTATTACAGCGCTTGCCGGCTGCGCATGTGGTGCCCTGCTGGTCATTGCGCTCATTATGAGCGGTACGCTCGATATCGGTGGCGGCAAGAATGCCGTGACGGCGGGCGCTTCGGGTTCGTCGACGCAAAAGATTACGATCGACTCCGAGGACACCACGTTGGCCGAGGCCGTTTCTGCCAAGGCCCTGCCCTCCGTCGTTTCCATCACCGCCACTTCGAGCGGCAGCCAGAATGGCTCGCTTTCGCAGTCTGCCGATGAGTCGGACAACTCGGGCAGCGTCGGTTCGGGCGTTGTGCTCGATACCGAGGGCCACATCCTCACCAACAATCACGTGGTCGATGGCTATGACCAGTACGTGGTGACCATGGACGACGGCACCACCTATGAGGCCGAGTTCGTGGGCAACGATGCCTCGAGCGACCTCGCCGTCATTAAGCTCAAGGATGCCGATGCCTCCAAGCTCACGCCGATTGAGATCGGTGACTCCTCCAAGCTCAACGTGGGCGAGTGGGTTATGGCGATCGGCTCGCCGTTCGGCAACGAGCAGTCTGTCTCCACCGGTATCGTCTCGGCGCTCTACCGCTCCACGGCCATGAGCTCTACCAGCGGCAACACCATCTATGCCAACATGATCCAGACCGATGCCGCTATCAACCCGGGCAACTCCGGCGGCGCGCTCGTCAACGACAACGGCGAGCTCGTGGGTATCAACTCGCTCATCGAGAGCTACTCGGGCTCCAGCTCGGGCGTGGGTTTTGCCATTCCGGTTAATTACGCCAAGAACATTGCCGACCAGATCATCGACGGCAAGACGCCGGTGCATCCGTACCTGGGCGCTACGCTTTCGAGCGTCAACGCGCTCAACGCCCGTACCAACAAGCTGAGCACCGATAGCGGCGCGTATGTGGCGAGCGTCGTTGAGGATGGTCCCGCCGCCAAGGCCGGCATTCAGGAGGGCGACGTCATCACCAAGCTGGGCGACGACGAGATCACGAGCGCCGATGGCCTGATCATCGCACTGCGCAGCCACGAGGTGGGCGAGAAGGTCGAGATCACGCTCATGCGCGGCAAGGAAGAGAAGAAGGTCACGGTTGAGCTGGGCTCCGACGAGGAGCTGCAGAACCAGCAGCAGAACGACAGCGCGACCGACACCGGCAACGGCGGTATTACCGACGAGCAGCTGCGCCAGTACCTGGAGGAGCTGCTGGGCCAGCAGGGCCAGGGCCAGGGTCAAGGCTACGGCCAGGGTTACTAACGAGCCGTATCGCACATACCGATGCCAGAGGGGCTGTTCCGCCAGCGCGGGACAGCCCCTCTTTTCGCGATGATCCCTTGGAGACGGAGGAAAACGGATCATTTAGAGTTGATAAGAGCATGGTTTAATCGCGCAATCCATCCCGGTGCGTCGACTGCCGATTCGATGCGGTTCGAAAGGGTTATTCGGCGCCATGGTGACCGGTGGTACTCTAGTATCCGTTTGAAATCGAGCGAAGGAGTGCCGCTATGGAGCAATCGAGCCTGTTTGGTGACGGCGTGGACATCGATACCGAAACGCCCACGAGCACGGATACCGTTGCGCCGACCGATGCCCGTGCCCAGGCGGCAGCGCGTGCGGCCGAGCTGCGCCACGAGCTCGATTACCACGCCTATCGCTACTACATGCTCGACGCGCCCGAGATCACGGACGCCGCCTTTGACAAAATGCTCGTTGAGCTGCAAGAAATCGAGGCGACCTACCCCGACCTGGTGACGCCCGACAGCTATACCCAGCGCGTTGGCGGCTACGTGAGCGAGCAGTTTACGCCAGTCACGCACATGGCGCGCATGTATTCCATGGACGATGCCATGGACCTGGACGAGCTCGACGCATGGCTCCAGCGCACCGAGGATGCGCTCGGTGCCGGCAGCGTCACCTATACCTGCGAGCTTAAGATCGACGGTCTGGGCGTGGCACTTACCTACCAAAACGGCACCTTTGTGCGCGCCGCCACGCGCGGCGATGGTACCACGGGCGAGGACGTGTCGCTCAACGTCCGTACCATCAAGGACGTGCCTATGCACCTGTCCGAGCCGGCGCTCGCTCACATGGGTGCCGACCGCGAGCGCACCATCGAGGTGCGCGGCGAGGTCTATATGCCCAAAGGCAGCTTTGTACGTCTGAATGAAGAGGCCGATGCCGAGGGCCGCGACCCCTTCGCCAACCCGCGCAACGCCGCTGCTGGCAGCCTGCGTCAGAAGGATCCCAAGGTTACGGCGCGGCGCGACCTGGCCACCTTTATCTATGCCATCGCCGATACCGATCCACTGCACGTCCACAGCCAGCGCGAGTTCCTCGATTGGCTGCGTAGCGCCGGCTTTAGCGTCAACCCCAACGTGGCTCGCTGTGCCACGCCGGCCGAGGTCCACGAGTTCTGCGCCCAGGCGCTCGAGCATCGCGGCGACCTGGACTACGACATCGACGGCGTGGTCGTAAAGGTCGACAGCTTTCAGCAGCAGCTCGACCTGGGCTTTACCGCCCGCGCACCGCGCTGGGCCATTGCCTTTAAGTTTCCGCCCGAGGAAAAGCAGACCGTCCTGCGCGAGATTCGCATCCAGGTGGGTCGCACCGGTGTGCTCACGCCGGTCGCCGAGTTCGACCCGGTGACGGTTGCCGGCTCCACCATCGCGCGCGCCACGCTGCACAACATCGACGAGATTCGTCGCAAAAACGTGCGCGAGGGCGACACGATTATCGTGCACAAGGCGGGCGACGTGATTCCCGAGGTCGTGGGTCCGGTGCTCGACAAGCGCCCGGCCGATTCGGTCGACTGGCACATGCCCGAGGTCTGCCCCGTGTGCGGCAGCCCCGTGGTCCACGAGGATGGCGAGGTCGCTTACCGCTGCGTCTCCATCGATTGCCCTGCGCAGCTCAAGGAGCGCCTGCTCCACTGGGTGAGCCGCGGCTGCATGGACGTCGACGGCCTGGGCGACGAGATCGTCGACAAGATGATCGCTGCTGGCCTGATTCACGACGTCGCGGACTTCTACCAGCTCACGGTCGACGATATCGCCGGCCTGGACACGGGGCGTACCTATGCCAGCTCCAACAGCAAAAAGGGCGTCAAGAAGGGCGACCCCATCCCGGTAGGCCTCAAGACGGCTGAGAAAATCATCGCCGAGCTCAACAAGTCCAAGAGCCAGCCGCTCGGTCGCGTGCTGTTTGCCCTGGGTATCCGCCACGTGGGCAAGAGTGTGGGTGAGGTCATCGCCGAGCGATTCCTGTCGATTGACAAGCTCATCTTGGCGAGCGAAGAGGATATTGCCGAGTGCGAGGGCATCGGCCCCAAGATTGCGGCGAGCGTTAAGCAGTTCCTGGCCGTGCCCGAGAACCTTGCCGTGCTGGAACGTCTGCGTCAGGCGGGCCTTTCGCTCGAGGTCGACTTGGGCGCTGCGCACGCGCAAGCCGCAGCCGACGCTGGCGTGGCGGGCGAGCTCGCCGACGCACAGCCGCTTGCGGGTCTGACCTTCGTGCTCACCGGCACGCTCGTCAACCGCACGCGCGACGAGGCGGGCGCGGCGCTCAAGGTGCTCGGCGCCAAGGTTTCGGGCAGCGTGTCAAAGAAGACGAGCTATCTGGTCGCCGGCCCCAAAGCGGGCTCCAAGCTCACCAAGGCTGAGCAGCTGGGCGTACCCGTACTGGACGAGGATGCACTCGAGCAGATCTTGGCGACTGGTGAGGTGCCCCAGGCTTAGTACATCGATAACCAAATTAGAAAACCTCCCGGAAAGGTTGATACTTTCCGGGAGGTTTTTATTTGGGCGTGGTGGCGGGCAGCATGATCTGCGTCATGTAGGTTGCTGAGGGTGACCCTGCGGAGCGGTGTCGTTCCGGAGCGATAGAAGATTCATTCAAAGCAAAGGGGCCCCGCAGTGAGATCTCACAACGGGGCTGCCCCATTGTGATGAGTTTTATACACTTTAACATTAATATTAACGTGTATACTTAGCAGTGAAGATATATGTTGAGAGGAGCAGTTATGGTTACCGTCGCGTTTTCGGAACTGCGCCAAAACCTTACGCAGGTGGCCGAAAAGGTTGCCAATGAGGGCGAGGAGGTTGTGGTCTTCAAGCGGAGCAAGCCGTTGTTCAAGATCGTGCCGCTCGACTATGAAGGTCCAGTTACGGTGGAATATGACGCTGCCCAGGAGCGTGGGGGCGCAAAACCGACGTGCGGCACGGGCAAGCCCAAGCGCGACGTGGGTACGATGTGGCATCCCAAGATCACCTGGAAGGAGATCCGTGAGATGCTCGCGGAGAATGAGGACTACCAGGAGTATCTCGATATCGTGGCTAACATGCCAAAGGGAACGCCGCTCGATACGATGACGGTTGAAGATGAAAAGCGCGTCGCGAGGGAGCGCTACCTATGAGGACATTTCTCGATACCAATTTTCTGCTCGATTGCGTGCTGCCGGGCCGGCCGGAGCATGGGGCGGCGCAAACGACCAAGGGGCTCGTTGACGTGGGACTTATCGAGGGTGTTGTTTCGGCCTGCTCTCTCAAGGACGCGTACTACATTCTCACTAAACAGGCAGGCGAGGCGCGCGCCCGCGAGGTAGTGCGCGACTGTCTTAAGAGCTACTCGGTAGAGCCTCTCGACCAAGAAGCTTGTTTTACCTCCGCCTATTCCGATGAGCCGGACTTTGAGGACGGCTGTATCCGTGCGATGGCCGAGCGTGCCGGCGTGGACTTTATCATCACGCGTGACCGCGCCGCTTTTGTGCGCTCGACCATCAAGACCTTCTCGCCTGCAGAGTTCATCCGTGCGTTTCCGATTCCGGAGGAGTAAAACCGCCATATCGGGGATTGTCCTCGACATGGCGGTTCTCCTGTAGCTGACGCTCGTTAGTTGAGCTGCACTGCATGCCTGTCCGGGAGGTTCTTAATCGAGCACAGTAACGGGCACCGTGATCTGTGTCACGTAGGTTGTGGGGTCGTCGCTGATGATGTCGTCGATGAGGGCGATCTCGCGCGAGGGCCCGGCGGGTGCCAGGTTGTGTTCGTGCATATAGCCGAGTAGCTGCTCATAGCGCGAGCCCGCCTGCCCGTGCGTGCCGCGGAAGCTAATGGTCAAACAGCGTGCGGCGGGGCGTACCTCGACGTCGCCCAAGTACTCATCGGTGTCATCGAGCAGCAGGAAGACCTCGTCGTAGCCGTCAAAGTCACCGGCGTCAAGGCGCTCGGCGCTAATCCCAATGCCCAAGTTGCCCAGGAAGACAAAGGTCTCATGCTGGCCCTTCTGCAGTTGACGAATTTGCCACTCCAACGCATAGGCGTCGGTAGGGTTGACGCGTTCGCGCAACACGGCGCAGCGAAGCTCGGGCGCATCGATTGTGCAAATGGTATCGAGCTCGGTGTTCAAGGCATCATGCAGTAGAGCAAGCCGGTTATCGATCTTGCGCGACACGCGCTCCAACTCGCGGCGCTTGCGCTCGATGAGCTCCTGCTGCTGAGCCAGCTGCCGCTGCATGAGGTCTACATCGCGCGTGGTCACAAACTCACGGATCTGCGCTAGCGGCAGGTCGAGAACACGCAGGTGACTGATGGTGTTGAGGGTGGAGAGCTGCCGCGATCCGTAGTAGCGGTATCCACTCGCCGGATCGATGTGCGCCGGGTCCAGCAAGCCCATCTGCTCGTAATGGCGCAGCGTGCCCACGCTCAGGTTAAACAGGCGCGCCACCTCGCCAATACGGAGCAGGCCTTCGGTATGTTCGGTTGGCGAGTCGGTCATGGGACTGCTCCTTTCAATGGGCGGGGAAGGGGCGCCGAGGTCGTGCGGCGCGGCCGTCGTATGACACAAACGATCCGCTACGCTACCAACTTGTCAAAAGCTCCGCGCCGGTTAAGCACGGTAAACGCGACAACACAGATGACTGCCGACAAAATCGATCCGCACGGCGAAGCGATGCCCATGGGAAACAGCGTGTCGGAATAGGCGTTCGACAGCAGCCACGCGCCGGGTACGCGAATGAGCGCCACGGCCAGCACGTTGTGCGCAAAGCCGATGTAGCTCTTGCCGTATGCAGCGAAAAAGCCGCTAAAGCAAATGTGGATGCCGGCAAAGATTGCGTCGAAAATATAACTGTGCATATAGCCGGTACCGGCCGCGACCACCGCGGGGTCCTTGGCAAAAAAGCCGATAAACGCCGGCGCCACCAGCCACATCAGCATCGTGATCAGACAGCCGTACACCACCGAGATCGTCATGGCATCCTTGAGTACCTGACGCGCACGACCGCCCTTTCCTGCACCGGCGTTTTGCGCCGTGAGCGCGCTGACGGTGGCGCCCATGGAACTCGGAACAATGAACAAAAAGCTGATCATCTTCTCGACCAGGCCTACGGCGGCGGCGTCGACGAGCCCTCGGTGGTTGGCGATGACGGTGATAAACATAAACGCCACCTGGATGCAGCCGTCCTGTACAGCCACAGGCACGCCGATCTTAAGAATGCTGCCGAGCACCTCGGGCTGGGGGCGCAGGTCGCTGCGCTTAACGTGGATGTTCGTGCGGCGGCTCTTGAGCCACACGAGCGCGAGGGCAACGCTGGCCGTCTGGGCGGTCACTGTGCCGAGCGCCGCGCCCACGGGGCCGAGCCCCATGTGGCCGATAAATAGAAAGTCGAGCGCGATGTTGATGATGCATGCCACGCCAATCACGTACATAGGCGAGCGCGAATCGCCCAGCCCGCGAAAGATGGCCGAGAGAATGTTGTATGCGGCGATAAACGGAATGCCGACAAAGCAGATACGCAGGTAGGCGGCGGTGCCTTCGACCGCCTCGGGCGGCGTGCCAATGAGCGCCACAACCTGCGGGCAAAGTGCAAACAAGATGACGGCCAGTACTACCGAGACGCCCATAAACAGCGTGATGGTATTGCCGATGGCGGTCTCGGCGCGGTCGAAGCGGCGCGAGCCCACGGCGTGGCCGACGATGACCGTCGTTCCCATGGCCAGGCCCACGAGCGTCACGGTAATGATATAGAGCGTCTGCGCGCCATTGCCCACAGCGGTGATGCCGGCGGCGCCGCTAAACTGCCCCATCATATACAGGTCGGCCATGCCGTAGAGCATCTGCAAAAAGTACGAGAGCATATAGGGCAGGGCAAAGACCGCGATGGTCTTAAGGACATTGCCGCGTGTGAGGTCGTGTTCCATGAGCGGGGGCACTTTCTGACTGGGTTTGTTTATGTACCAGTGTAGTGAAAACCCTACAACGATTGTAGAGTCAAGGTTTGTGTTGGGTGCCGGGCGAAAAAGTCACGCGCACCATTATTCCGAGTGAATATGGACACACGTCACGAGAACTCGCCGCCGGCGTTAACCTTGCAGAAAACGATTTCGGAATACTTGACACCATTATTCGGCGCGCAATAATACGTGCGTTTGCGAACAACGTTTGATGGGGGTTGAACCTGCGTGCGCAATCTCAAAATACTGTTTTCTTATCTAGGGGCATACCGTCGCGATGCCATTCTCGGCGTGTTCTTTGTGTCGGTCGAGACGGTGCTCGAGCTGTTTATCCCGGTCATCATGGCCAACATCATCGATGTGGGCGTGCCTGCGGGTGATATCAACTACATGCTGCTGCAGGGCGCGTACATGTTGGTGTGCGCTGCGCTTTCGCTGGTACTGGGCTTGGGTTATGCACACACGTCCGCCCGCGTTGCCTCGGGCCTAGGCGCTAACCTGCGCGAGGCCGAGTACAAAAAGATTCAGACGCTCGCTTTTGGTAACCTGGACAACTACGACGCCAGCTCGCTCGTCACTCGCATGACCACGGACATCACCGTTATCCAAAATGCTGTGAGCAACGGCTTTCGCCCTATGGTGCGCGGCCCGGTGACGCTTATCGTCGGCCTTATCTACGCGCTGATGCTGTCGCGCCCGCTCGCCACCGTCTTTGCGATCATCTTGCCCGTGCTGGCAATCGTGCTGGGTGTCATCACCTATCGCGTCAGTCCGCTCTACCGCCAACTCCAGACCTCGATGGACCACCTTAACGGCGTGGTGCAAGAGGACCTTACCGCCGTGCGCGCCGTGAAGGCTTACGTGCGCGCCGAGCACGAGTGCGACAAGTTTGACACCGTCAATACCGAGCTCGCCGGCACGGCGACCAAGACCTTCGGCACCGCCGTGCTCAACCTGCCGGTGTTTCAGCTGTCGATGTACGTGGCTGCGCTCTCCATCCTGTGGATTGGCGGCCGCATGATTCTCGCCGGCAAGCTGGGCGTGGGCTCTCTCACGGGCTTTATGAGCTACGTGCTGCTGATCATGAACTCGCTCATGATGATTTCCAACGTGTTTTTGCTGCTCACGCGCGCTCTCACGAGTGTGGGCCGTATCGCAGGGGTGCTCGATGAGGAGCCCTTTATCGCCAACCCTGCGGGAGACCTCGCGACTGCGGCGCCAGCGGACGGCAGTGTCGAGTTTCGCGACGTTTCCTTTAAATACCGCGCGGATGCAGCCGAGGATGTGCTCGAGCATATCGACCTTCGCGTCGAGAGCGGCTCGACGGTGGGCATCCTCGGCGGCACGGGCTCGGGTAAGAGCTCGATTGTGCAGCTGATTGCGCGTCTGTACGACGCCACCGAGGGCGTCGTACTTGTGGGCGGACACGACGTGCGCGACTACGACCTGGTCGCCTTGCGCGACGCCGTGGGCATTGTGCTGCAAAAGAACGTGTTGTTCACGGGCACCGTGCGCGAGAACCTGCAGTGGGGCAATCCGCAGGCGTCGGACGATGAGCTCCTCGCGGCTTGCCGCGCAGCGTGCGTGGACGAGTTCCTTGATCGCATCGGCGGGCTGGACGGCGAGTTGGGCCAAGGCGGCGCCGGTGTCTCGGGTGGTCAGAAGCAACGTCTGTGCATCGCGCGCACGCTGCTCAAGCATCCGCGCGTGCTCATTTTTGATGACTCCACCAGCGCGGTCGATATGGCGACCGACGCTAAGATTCGCGAGCACATCGCTCGGATCCCCGATACGACCGTGCTCATCATCGCCCAGCGCATCGCGAGCGTTATGGATGCCGATCGCATTGTGGTGCTGGACGACGGTCGTGTCCACGGCGTGGGCACGCACGAGGAACTGCTAGCGGGCGACAACATCTACCAGGAGATTTACGCCTCGCAGATGGAGTTTGCGGGGAACGTAGACGCCGGCGACGGCAGCGACGATGGCTGCGCGAATAATCCGTTTTCCTCCGTCCCCAGCAGATTACCCTTGGAAGGGGGCGAGCGCCATGCCTAAGACCGCAGCCCAAGCGCGCCCGGCCGACCTCAAGCGCACTGTGCGCCGTTTGCTCTCTTACATGGGCCATGCCAAGTTCTCGCTGCTGGCGGTGGGTATGCTTGCCTCCGTCGCGGCCATCGCGAGCCTCGCCGGCACCTACATGGTGCGCCCCATCGTCAACGGCCTGGCCACGGGCGGTGAGGAGCTGCTCACCAAGCAGGTCATCGTAACGGCGATCATCTACGCCGCGGGCGTGCTCTCGGCCCTAGGCTACTCGCAGATCATGGTGCGCGCGGCCCAACGCGTGGTGTCCGACATCCGTCGCGACCTGTTCGCGCACATTCAGACGCTGCCGCTCAGCTATTTCGACAGTACGCGCTTGGGCGACATCATGAGCTTTTTCACCAACGACGTCGACACCGTCTCCGAGGCGCTCAACAACAGCTTTGCCAACGTGATTCAGGCGAGCATTCAGGTGATCGGCACCACGGCCATGCTCATCATCCTCAACTGGCAGCTCACGATTATCACGCTCGTGTGCGACGCGGCCATCGTGCTGTACGCGCGCTACTCGGGTATCCGCTCCAAGCGCTTTTTTGCCGCCCAGCAGGCATCGCTCGGCGACTTGGATGGATATGTCGAGGAGATGGTCTCGGGCCAAAAGGTCATCAAGGTCTTCAACCACGAGCAGGCCAACGTGGCAGGTTTTGACGCGCGCAACCAGGAGCTGCGCCGCACCGGTGGCGCCGCGCAGGCCTACGCCAACTCGATGGTGCCCATGACCGTGGTGATCGGCTACGTCAACTACGCCATCGTCGCCGTGGCGGGCGGCATGCTCTGCATCAAGGGACTTGCCGACGTGGGTGCACTCGCGAGCTACCTGGTCTTTGTGCGCCAGGCGGCCATGCCCATCAACCAGTTTACGCAGCTGGGCAACTTCTTACTCAACGCGCTGGCCGGTGCCGAGCGCCTGTTTGCCGCCATGGACCTTAAGCCCGAGGTGGACGAGGGCTGCGTGGAGCTGGTGCAGACGGGCGACGCCGCGTGGGCGTGGAAGATTCCCGAGGGCCAGGGTGTGGGCACGTATGGACATCTGCACGATGTGGCCGCCGTTGGTGAATCGGGTCGTGCGGTGGCAGCCGACGGTACCGAGCTTGTTACCGGTCTGGTCCCGCTCGCCGGCGACGTGCGCTTCCATGCCGTGGACTTTTCTTACGTGCCGGGCACCCGCGTGCTCACGGATCTCAACCTGTTCGCCAAGCCGGGGCAAAAGATCGCCTTTGTTGGCTCGACGGGCGCCGGAAAGACGACCATCACTAACCTCATCAACCGCTTCTATGAGGTCGATGACGGCGAGATTACGTACGACGGCATCGACGTCAAGCATATCGCCAAGGCCAGCTTGCGCGGGTCGCTCGGCATTGTGCTGCAGGATACGCACCTGTTTAGCGGCACCATTGCGCAGAACATCCGCTTTGGCAAGCTCGACGCGACCGACGAGGAGGTGCGTGCCGCCGCCGAGGCCGCCTGCGCCGACTCGTTTATCCGTCGCCTGCCGCAAGGCTACGACACACCGGTCACGGCCGATGGCGCCAACTTGTCTCAGGGCCAGCGCCAGCTGCTCGCCATCGCGCGCGTGGCCGTGGCCGACCCGCCGGTGCTTATCCTGGACGAGGCAACAAGCTCCATCGACACGCGCACCGAAAAGCTCATCGAGCGCGGCATGGACCGCATCATGCGCGGCCGCACCACATTTATGATTGCGCACCGCCTGTCCACCGTCCGCGACGCCGACGCCATCATGGTCCTCGAACATGGCCGCATCATCGAGCGCGGCACCCACGAGGAATTGCTCGCCCAGCGCGGCGAGTACTGGCAGCTAGCGCATGGCTTAAAAGAGCTGGATTAACCCGTCGGAGTGCGGCTTGCTCTGGCCCTCCGACCTCTCACCTCGCCCTAAACCGTCCCAATTATCGATGTTTTTCTCGATATTGAAGAAAAGCATCGATTTTTGGGACGGTTTTTCTGTCGCTCGTACGGGTGGAATGCTTTCTTGTACGTGGAAGTGTGCGAATCCGTGAGCAGGGGAATAAGGTTGGTTATCCGACCCATTGGAGAGCTCATGGACTTGCCGATCGTCCTGTCCCATAAGACTGCCTGGCTGTACCACAACGCGGCGCGCCCGTTAGAGCCGCTCTCACGGGCAAGCAGCCTATACGACGAAGGCTCATTTGCTGGCGAGGTGGAGCCGACTGCGAGCCTCCCCAAATTGGGGCTCGATGCCAAGGGATTGAGGATATCTGCAGCGGTCGAGATTGTCGCCGACTATCTGGTCTCACTTGGTATTCCTCAAGAGGAACTCGGCCGTATTGATACGCTGGTTAGCTTCGATTTTGAACGCTCTCGGCCGGCGGGTCTCCGACGCCATGTGTTTGGGGCGCCCATACCTTCGGATCATCTTATCGAGGTGGCAGAGGGTCTTCTGGTGGTTGATGAGGCCATATGCCTTGTCCAGGCGGGCTCGTGGATGAGCGAGCTCGAGCAGCTTGAGTACGGATTTGAAGTGTGTGCTCGGTATCACCTTAACCATCTGTCGAGCGATGATTATGTCGAGGCCTCGCAGCGATATGCCGTCGCCGACCTGCGTGCTTTTTGCGAGCAGAATCCTTCGCGTCGAGGCGTGAAACGCGCGGCCGCCGTGCTCAAGCGCGTGCACGATGGCGCGCGATCGCCCATGGAGACGGCCACCGCAATCATGGTCGTCGCGAAACGTTCCCAGGGAGGGCTGGGATATGCCAAGATCGAGCTCAACCATCGGGTCGATGTTCCCAACGAGTTCAAGTATCTCGCAAAGGCCGGGTATTTCGAGATCGACGTATATGCGCCTGCGAGCGGTACAGGGATTGAATACAACGGCTCGGACCATCTTGATAAACAGCGCAGCGCGTCGGATGCGGAGCGTATGGCCGTGCTGAGCGCGCTGGGCTTTAGGATGATCGTCCTCACCGGGACTCAGTTTGCCCACCAGCTGCAATTGCACCGGGCGATGAACGCTATCGCGCTCGCTATGGGCCTTAAGTGCGACCGAAGCGAAGCGTTCCAGAAACGTCAAAACGACCTGCGAGAATTCGTGATTCGACACTGGGACGGCGGCCTTTAGGGGCGTTTTGGTCCTTCTACGGGGTGCCGTGGGCAGGCAAGCCATCACAACATTCGACGTTTATCGCCAAAAACGGGAAAAGCATCGAATGTTGTGATGGTTTGTATGCTGAGGATGGGCTTGGGAAGCCGGTCTTGCTCGAAGCGACCTGTCCTGTCGTACGGGTGTCGGCATAATTCTCTCGTGGGGTATTATGTTTTCCGAAGAATAAAACGCCGCGTGAGGGGAGGGCCGCGTGGACGGGCACGTGCAACATGACGGCTTTGGCCGCGACATCAACTACCTGCGCATTGCCGTTACCGACAAGTGCAATTTCCGCTGCATCTATTGCATGCCGGCCGATGGCGTGGCGCCCCGTGCACACGACGAGCTGCTCAGTGCCGAGGAAATCGCCCGCTTTGTGCGCTTGGTGGCGGGGGAGGGCATTCGCCGCGTGCGCCTGACGGGCGGCGAGCCGCTGGTCAGCCGCCGTATCATTCCGCTCATTCGTGACATCCGCGCGATTCCGCAGATCGAGGACATCTCGCTCACCACCAACGGTGCCCTGCTGCCCAAGTTGGCGCCGCAGCTCAAAGACGCCGGTCTTAACCGCGTCAACATTTCGCTCGATACACTCGACCCTACGCTGTTTGGAAAAATCACGCGCCTGGGTCGGCTCGAGCAGACCATGGCTGGCATCGACGCGGCGCTGGCTTGGGGCTTTGAACCCGTTAAGGTCAACTGCGTTGTGGTGCGCCGACTCAACCAGGATGTGGCGGCCCTTGCACGGCTGACCGTCGACCGCCCCATCCACCTGCGCTTTATCGAATACATGCCCATTGGCGACGAACGTACGAGCTCACATTGTGCTGTAGACCCTCACGCGCCCGCGCTCAATCCCGAGCTGTGGGACGCGAGCGACACCGTGCCGAGTGACGAGTTGCGGGCGCGCATCAATGCCGGGGCAGCCGCGGCGGGGCTGGGCGAGCTCGAGCCGCTCGGCATCAACGACGCTCCTGCCGGCGCGGGCCCTGCGCGCTATTGGCACTTTCCTGGCGCGACGGGAACGGTCGGTTTCATTAGCGCCATGTCCAACCATTTTTGTGCGAATTGCAACCGTCTGCGCCTGACGGCCGATGGCAACGTGCGTCCGTGCCTGTTCAGTGATGCCGAGTATTCGGTGCGCGACGCCCTGCGCCGTGGTGATGATATGCAGGTACTTTCGATTTGGCGCGATGCCGTGGCCCACAAACCGCAGGAACACGCGATAATTGAGGGCACGCAACGATTTATGTCCCAAATCGGAGGATGATCATATGGCCAAGAGCAGGTACGCCGATGCCACCAAGGCCGCTCGCAGGGCCGCGATGTCTGCCCACAAAGGCACGGCTGCGGCGAATGCTGGTAACGCCGACGCGTCCGCACAGCCGACTGCCAGTGCTGCCACCGAGCCCGCCCGCGACGCCCGTCGCGACGAGCTGACGCACGTGGACGCCAGGGGTGAGGTGCGCATGGTCGACGTGTCAGACAAGGCCGAGACCCATCGCATTGCTATCGCCGAGGGCACCATCCTCATGCACCCCGAGACGCAGGCCATGGTGCTGCAGGACCGCGCCAAAAAGGGCGACGTGCTTGCCTGCGCGCGTGTGGCGGGCATCATGGCCATCAAGCGCACGAGTGACATCATCCCCATGTGCCATCCGTTGCTCATTACCAAGAGCAAGTGCGACATTGCGCCCATCGCTCCGGCGGGGACGCCGGCTGAGGACGTGCCCGAGGGCTGGGCACCGGCGCGCACGGACGGGCAGGTTGGCTTTCACGTACTGGTTACGGCGGGCGTGACGGGCAAGACGGGTATCGAGATGGAGGCCCTGACCGGAGCGAGCGCTGCATGCCTTACGATCTACGACATGTGCAAAGCCATCGATCGCGGCATGGAGATCGTCGACGTGCGCCTGTTGCACAAGGAGGGTGGCCGCTCGGGCGTGTGGAATCGTGCAGAGCGTCAGGCCGCTGCTGTTGAGGCCGTGGCCGCTGACGGTGCCGCACCCGCGAGCGCATCCGTCGCCGTCGCGCCCGCAGCTCCGGCACCGGCCGTCCCTGCGATCGCGTTTATCGGCTATCAAAACTCGGGCAAGACCACACTTGTCGAGAAGGTCATTGCCGAGCTCACTCGCCGCGGCCTGCGCGTGGGTTCGCTCAAGCATCATGGGCATCATGGCTTTGATATCGATGTGCCCGCTAAGGATACGTGGCGCCATCACCAGGCCGGATCCAAGCACGTGGGACTCATCTGCGCCACGCGCTGGGCGGAGTACGCCGATACGCGCGAGGAGGACGAGATGCCCGCGCGCGAGCTGCTGTCGCGCTACAACGATGTCGACGTGGTGATCATCGAGGGCTACAAGACCGAGGGCTTCGACAACATCGTGGTCGCGCGCTCCGGTGTCGACCGTCTGCGCGGCAAGAGCTCGCTCGACCTGGTCGACGGTCACACGCTGGCCCTTGCCTGCAACGAAGCCCTGGCACGTCAGGCCTTCGACGCCGGCTTTGCGACCCGAGCCATCAACATCAACGACGCCCGAGCCATCTGTGATCTTATCCAAGATCACCTTTAAGGGCCGGCTCGCTGCGCTGCCATAACCTGCCAAAAAGGGACAGGTTTGTTTTGGCAGGTTTTATCTGGGCAAACGTCATTTCCACCACAAAGGGGGCCAGGCACCTTTGTGGTGGTTTTGCTTTGGTAGATGGTTGGGACATGCCTTACAATCTACCAAGTAGTTCATACTGAGCGAAAAACGGAGAGAAGGGTCCTGATGCGTCCTTAATGTTTCATGCGGATAGATTGATTTGACAGACGGTGGCGAATACCCACCGCCCGTATTCGTATGAAACAAGGAGTCTCCATGCTCGCATCTCTTCTCTCAAAACCTCAACCTTCGCTGTCCATGCAGGCCAAGCGCCTGGTAGCGATGCGCTTTCTCATCTACACCGGGTTTCAGACCAGCTACTTTATCGGCGTCATCGGAACGCTTACCTATGCGGACGATGCCTCGGTCGTCGCGACATCGCTGGCCGTCCTGTTCATGAACGTTTTCGTGATCCTGGGATCCTTTGCGGGCGGCGCTGCGCTCGACGCATGGGGTCCGCGCCGCCATTTCTTGCTGAGCATCGTCGGCACGCTCGCAACTGGCACGGCAATCATCGCCTTTGGTAGCGCGACCGGCGTCGTCCTGCTCGGCGCGGTGTTTCTGGGCTTTACGATGGGATTCGCCCAGCCCATCGCCACATCCTATCCGGCTTACCTCACCGACGATCCTGTCGAGCTCAAAGACATCAACTCCGCCATCGCCATGTTTTCAAACGTGAGTATCATCGTTGGTCCCACGCTGGGCGGCTTTGTCGCGGCGGCTGCGTCGTCGCGTGCGGTGTTCGTGCTTATGATGCTCTTTACCGTGCTGGCGTTCGTCGTCGGTTGGGGCTTTAGGCCGCAGACCAGCCATGTCGCCGGGCATGCGGATGCCGATTCGACAGAGGAAGGGGAGCGTGCGGGACAAAGCTCCAACCCCAGCACGTCCGCCCGCGCCACCTTCGCAGCCAGCATCAAGACAGTCTTCACCAACAGCGTCCTCGCGCTACTTTTCTGCATTATTTTTCTCTCGAACTTTGGCTACGGAGCCTTCGATCCGCTCGAGTCGTTTTTCTATCGCGATGTCCTACGCGTCGGCGTTGAGTGGATGGGCTGGCTCTCGTCGGCTTCGGGCGTGGGCGCGGTGCTGGGTGCCGTGCTCGCGCTCCGCTTGCCGCCGCACCTGGTCAACCTTAAAACGCTGCTCGTGGCGCTTATGTCCGTGGGCCTGGGAAGCCTGCTCTATGTGGGGACGCCGTACGTGGGCGTGGCCCTCGTCGGCCAGATCGCCCTGGGCATAGCTTGGGGTGTCGTCAACCCGCTCCACAACACCATCGTGCAAACGACGGCTCCGCTCGAGCAGCTTGGCCGCGTCAATTCGGTCATGGGCTTTGGCAATATGTTCGCCGGCGTGGCCCCTCTGGCGGTTGCACCGTGGCTGGCGGCAAAATTTGGCGTACAACAGACACTCGTGGGGGCGGGCATGGCCGTGACGGCGGTTCCCGCTGCATTGCTGCTGTTTGGACGCAATCACTTGGATCGTGCCGTAAAGCGGTAAAAAACCATCACAACATTGGTCGCGCGCGCAGACGTGGTGTAAGAGTGTCCCGAGGTCCGTCGCTGCAAGTCCCGATGTTACTCCTTCTTGAGACCGCGCTTCTCGACTATCTCGTCCACTATCTCCCTGGCGCGCCGCCCGAGCGCGCGGCGCCTCCCCTCCGTCGGGGCCGGCCTGTCCGCGGGCTCGGCGAAGCCCTCGGCGGCCGAGGCCTCGGAGAACACGCGCTGCTGGGACCACTGCCCCTCGGTCTCCATGAGGCTCGCGCACGTCAGGCGCAGCATCGACTCCCTCGAGGGGAAGGACTGCACGACCCTGTAGCGGCGCTTGATCTCGCGGTTGGCGCGCTCCTGGACGTTGTTGGTGCGGAGCTTGGCCCAGTGCGCCCTGGGGAAGGCCGTGAACGCCAGCGCGGAGTCCTCGGCCCGCTCGAAGACCTCGCCGGCCCTGGCGGACACCGACGCCACCCAGGGCGCCGCCTCGGCCCACACGCAGCGCGCGAGGTCGGGGTCGTCCTGGTAGACCGCGGCGTGCACGAGGTCCCTGACGGCCGCCTTGGAGTCCTCGGGCCTGCCCGAGCAGGCGCTCTGGAGGTTGCGCTGCAGGTGCGTCACGCAGCGCTGCCAGGCGCAGCCCTGGAACAGGCGCGAGACGGCGGCCACGAGCCCGGCGTGGCTGTCGGAGACCACGAGGCGAACGCCGGCCAGCCCGCGCTCGCGCAGCCCGCCGAGGAATGCCGCCCAGGAGTCCTCGCTCTCGGTGTCGACCACGTCGCAGCCCAGGAAGTGCTTGCGCCCGTCGGCGCCCAGCCCGATCGCGGTCACGACGCCCTGCGAGACGACCGACGAGCCGACCCTGCAGCTCATGTAGGTGGCGTCGAGCCACAGGTAGCAGCACGGCGTGCCCGAAAGGTCGCGGCTGCGGAACTCCGCCACCTCGGCGTCGAGGTCGGAGCAGGGGCTCGAGACCTCCGAGCTCGACAGCGAGGATATGCCCAGCTTGGACGCCACGCGCTCGACCTTGCGGGTGGACACGCCGCACACGTACATCTCCTGCACGATGGCGGCCACCGAGGTGTCGACGCGCGACCATCGCGCGAGCATGCCCTCGGGGTAGTAGGTGCCGTGCCTGAGCTTGGGTATCTCGAGCTCCACGTCGCCCACGGCGGTCTTGAGCGACCTGGGGCGGTAGCCGTTGCGGCTGTTCTCCCTGCCGTCGCTGCGCTCGTTGCGGCTCGCGCCGCACATCTGCTGGGCCTCGGAGTCCATCAGCGCGTTCATCACGCCGCCCAGCACCCTGCACGCGAACTCGCGCGCGTCGCCGCACTCCTGCCAAAGCCTCGCCGCCTCGAGGGCCTCGTCGCGGCCGAGGCGCAGTACACTCTCTTCTTGGGGCATCGCCTTTCCTTCCATTCGTCACCTTCATTACTCCAACGACGAATTCTAGGCGGTGTCCCCTCCCTTTCAAGAAAGGGCGGAGGCGGGGCATTCCCCGCCTCTTACACCACATCTCTGCGCGCTACCACAACATTCGATGAAAATCGCGATTTTGCCGAAAAACGTCGAATGTTGTGATGGTTTGGCCCGTAGACGCCGCGATCACCGCAAAGGGGCCAGGCACCTTTGTGGTGGTTTTTGCTTTGACGGGCCGCGCCTGTGCCTTGGTATACCATGTACGCCGTTTGCAAATACACCCCACACCGCCGCACAACCCAGAAAGGCCCCCATGGACACAACCTTCAGCCACACCAAAGCCGTGTTTTGCGATATCGACGGTACGCTGCTCACGAGCCGGCACACGGTGTCCCCGCGCACCGTGGCGACGATTCGCGCCCTGCGCGAGCGCGGCGTGCTGTTTGGCCTGTGCACCGGGCGTGACGCCCACGCGACCGAGGCCATGTACGAGCTCTGGGGCATCGAAGGCCTGGTGGACGTGCTCGTGGGCTGCGGTGGCGCCGAGGTCATCGACCGCGCGCACGACATCAACGAGCTGAGCTATCCGCTGCCGGGCGAGACCATCGCGCGCATCTGCAAGCACATGGCGGACCTTCCGGCAACGCCCGTCTGCCCCCGAGACGGCGTGTTCTACGTGCCCGAGAGCAACGCGTGCGTCGAGCACCTGTCGCGCGTCGATGGCGTGCCCTACCAGGTGGTCGACTTTGCCGAGTTCTTACGCGAGCCGCAGCCCAAGGTGATGTTTACCATGGCGCCCGAGGTAATGCCGCGGGTGATTGAGCGGGCGTCGACGTTTGCCGATAACACTGTTAAGGCGGCAGCCCTGCAGACCACGCAGCGGCTCTACGAGTTCATGGATCCGCGCGTGTCCAAGACGCGCGGCCTGCTGCGCGTCGCGGAGCTCAATGACATGGGGCTCCAGAACATTTGCGTGTTCGGCGATGCGGACAACGATGCCGGCATGGTGGCCGACGCCGGCGTGGGCGTGGCCATGGCAAACGGCAGCGACGCCACCCGTGCCGCGGCCGACTTTGTAACCGCGAGCAACGACGAAGACGGTATCGCGATCTTTATCCAGGAGCACCTGCTGTAGCACTGCGCGCTGGACAAAAACCACCACGAAGGGGACAGGCACCTTTGTGGTGGTTCGATCAGGCGTCCCGGCAACCGATTGCCGGGACGCTTTTTTGTCCCGAGGCGAATCGACGCGGAGAACAAACGACCACTCACAGCCAAATGTCGACTGTTCACAGATTGAGTGGGTTAAAACAAAATGTTGTACAAATAACAACAGAGTGTCATGTATCTATATTTGCCAACGATTCTACCTGCTGGTTTCTAAAACTGAAAAATCAAATAACACTGCATAATTTGAATAAATGTCAAGAACAAAGACTCTGAGAAAAGAAATTGATAGAATCTGGCTTTTCATTGTTTAAACAATAAGTAAAATATGCATATCGAGAGCGAGCAATTATAGGTTGCGCGCTCAAGGTTAATTCGTGAAAGAGCAAGATCGCGGTCTCTTGGGGAGGAGACATCGATGACAGCAAATTCAGATAAATCTAAGCAGAACAATAAAACGGCACATCGTGTACTAGCAGGTGTTTTGTGCGGAGCTTCCGTTTTGAGCCTGGTACTGTCGCTCGTTATGCCCCCGATCTCGCAGGCCATCGCCAACGACACCCAGACAGTTTCTACCGAGGAAACTGTAACGGGGGGGGGTTCCTCAAGTGAGTCCGCTGCTGTAGATAACACCAGCGAGGATGCCGAAAACCAGAATAGCAACGAGACCGATGGCGGCGAGGCTGGCTCTTCAAATAGTGTTGAGCAGGCTCAGAGTGCGAATGCGGCTTCAGCGAGAGCGACGGCCACCGTGGAGAAGGGAATTTATGTTCCCACGTCTATCGGTATCGGTACGAATATCGATATCTCCACCCCCGATCCCGGCGTGGCCACCTACGTCGGCCGCGACATGTACATCGGTGGTAAGCCGAACAAAATTAGCACTCTTGATGCGAATAACGCCCCCACCGGCTCATATGCCGCTGAGGCGGAGGGCCTTACCGTGGTCCACGGCAAACTGGCCATGAATCCTATCAAGGAGAGTTGGGGCGGCCAGGGCTTCCGTTTCGGCACCGTTGGTTTTGGATCGCAGTTTCGTCCCAGGGAGGGAAGCACGGTGCTTGCGGTCGCCGGCATAAACAGCTTGATTGAGAACATGAATACCGGTCAGGGAACGACCTCAGATGCTGCGACGGTTGGTGCTTGGACCAAGGGTGCTTGGGTCGGCAAGGCGACAAAGACTGACTCCCACCCTGGCTATGACTATACCGCGCAGATCGCCGGTCCCATTACCTATTCCTATTGGGATTCGAATGCTAACAACGGGCGCCAGTCTGTCGTGAAAAAGCAAGGTAATTGGTTCGAGGGCTCGGATGCTCTGAAGAGCGACCTGTTCAATCAAAATGTTGATTTGACTAATGTTAACGGTAACGATTATTCGAGCTACAACGGTGCAGATGGATACCTCTCGAAGCTATCGAAACAGCTCGCCTCGTTTGCAAATACCGGCACAGTTACGGATGGTTCCGCAATTAGCGACAACAGCTACGCAATCAACAAGTACGATAACAAGGGAACAAGCTATACACTCACTTTCGATGGTAGTGAGAAGTCTGTTTCCGGTGCGCTTGATACCAGAATCCCGAACTATAAGATTTGCAACACCGAGCGACTTATCACCTTTACCGGCGATGGAACTTCTATGCAACAGGTCTTCACCATTGCCGGTTCCGAGCTCTCCAACTTGAAGGATGGCGTCTACTACCGCGGCGTCGACTTTAAGTTCACCAATGTCCCCGAAGGCGCATCCATTGTCGTGAACGTTACAGGTGCTGGTCCTGTCGAGTTCCACAATGGCTGGCGCTTCTGGTGGGGCGATACAGAAATATCTCGCGGTTATGAGAGTAACGCCGATAAAGACCTTCGCGCGAAATACTCGCTGGCCTCCCAGTCCATCATGTGGAATTTTGTCGATACCACGAGCCTCACCATCCGTGGTGGCATTGCGGGCGAGGGTAGAAGCGACTGGGGCAATGGCGGCGGGGACGGCAAGTGGACCGACGATGACCCCGCCGCTGCTATGCTCGGATCGATTCTCGTTCCCAACGGAAGCTTCGACGACCATGTGACCACCAACGGTCGTGTGTACGTGGGCGAAGATTTCATGATGAACAACCCTAAGATCGCGTACAACTTCACAAATCTCGAGGGTAACTCGGCTTCCGTCATCGATATGGATCAGGAGCGTCACAACTTCCCGTGGTCTGGGTCGTATACACCGGACGGCTCTGCCATTGCGTGGAGCAAGGTCGACGCTGCGGACGGCATGACGCCGCTTTCTGGTTCCTCGTGGACGATATACGGCACTGTCGATGATGCCAAGAATGAAACGTATCCCATCGTTACGGTAACGGATGGCGGTGCCAATGATTACTCTTCGGATGATGGCGAGCTTCAGTTCAACTATTTGAATCAGAAGGCCAAAATTGGCGATCCCAACGATAAAGACTACTTCACGTACTACATTCGCGAGGTCAAGGCGCCGGCTGGTTATCAGAAGTCGGACACCATCTACTACGCAACCATGAACAACACCGGCGAGCAGGTGAACTATGTTCAGGGTCATGTGGACACGGTGAACGGAAATAAGCTCGTTTCATTCGATGATTCCAACACCACGGGCGCCATCTCCAACACCAAGATCACCGGTACGGTGTCTTGGACCAAGGTTGAGGAGAGCGACACGGGACACACTCCTTTGGCTGGTTCCGAGTGGGCGCTTACCAAGGTAAAGGATGCCGATGGTGCCGAAATTCCGGACGCTGCATCCCTGACTGTGATTGATAACGATACGAATGCGGAAGCTGTCAGCAACAAGTGGGCAGATTCTGATCCCGCCGATGGCAAGTTCAAGCTCGAGGGTCTGCTGCCGGGCACGTACACGCTCACGGAGACCCAGGCGCCGTTTGGCTACGAGCTGAACCAGACAACCTACGAGTTCACGGTGTCCAAGGCGGACGGTTCCATTGCGTGGACCGAGGGAAAGAAACCGAGCATTGTTGAGGGCACTACGTACATCTCCGATTCTCTCACCACCACGTCCGTGGAAATCCCGGTGACTAAGTCCGTCCGTAATACGGACTGGCCGAAGGATTCCAGCGGGAAATACGTTGCGTTCGACTTCAACATCGAGGCTACGGGGGATTACGCAACCAACGTGCCCATTCCTAACCCGGCAGACCTCTCCATTGCACCCGCAGCAGGGGAGACCGACGCCGCCAAGCCCAACAACATCACGGCGACCTTTGGCGCCATGACGTTCAACAAGTCGCACCTGTCCGATACCCCCGGTACGGCGGATGACTACGCCAGGACCTACACCTACACGGTGAAGGAGGTCGCGCCTACCACCGGTGCCATCGATAAGCTCCGCTACTCCAAGGCCGAGTACCAGGTTGCCGTCACGGTGAAGGCCGTCATGAATGAGACCACTGGCAAGTACACCGGTCTTACCACCTCTACCACCGTTACGCAGATGAAGGACGACATGGGCAACACCCTTGGCGAGAACGGGCAGGGCGTCGTGGTTGACCCCTCCGCCGCCGCGCCCGACGCCATTCCCGCCTCCACCTTCACCAACACCTACTTCACCTCTTTGCCCCTTTCTGGTATGTCGGGCGTCACTCTGACGTACCTTGCCGGCGCGGCGGTGCTTTGCGCTGCTGCAGCCTGGATGCACATTCGTCGCAAGGCGAATGCGAAGGGAGGTGAGCGTCGTGAATAAGAAAGTTTGCTCCTTCCCGATCTTGTTTGCGCTGCTTGCCCTCGTGGTCGGCACCTGCGCGGTTGTGTTCCCCGCTTCCGCGCAGGCCGCGCCGACCTCGACCGGTTCCATCACGGTGAGCGGCACCGTGGCGAGCAGCTACGACGCCTACCAGATCTTTAGCGCCAACGTCGTCGACGGCGACAGCGACGCCAAGATCGCCACCGACCTCACCTGGGCAAGCGACGCCGCGCGCGACGCCGCACTGCCTGTGCTGCACAGCGCCGGCATGCCCAATTCCCAGACCACCGCGCAGGAAGCTGCCGAGTGGCTCAACACCGATTCCCACCTTACGAGCGCGCTGAGCGCACAGCTCGCTCGTTCCCTCCAGAGCTCTGGCGCCGTGTTCGTGGCCCTTAACGCGGGTACGGCGGCCGAGCTGCACTGCGGCTACTGGCTCATCGTCGCCGACGACGACGCCATCGCCCAAGGCGAGGTCGGCACCGCGCCGATCATGGCCCTGGTGGGCGGCAGCGCCGTCACCGTCAAGCCCAAGGCGGCGACGCCCAAGGTGTCCAAGCACGTGCTGGAGGACGGCACCGCCGCCTGGCAGAAGGCCGCCGACGCCACGGTCGCCGACGACCTGTACTGGCGCCTCTCGGCCACGGTCCCGGCGGGGCTCACGGCCTACGACACCTACGCGGTGCGGTTCGTCGACACCATGAGCGCGGGGCTCGACCCCTCCAAGGTGGCCGCGAGCATGCGCGTGTACGTGGCGGCGGGTGCGGACGGCGGCTTCGACGCCGTCTCGGCCGGCAGGGACGGCCGCGCCGGCACCGAGCCCGCGAAGGGCTGGACCGACATCACGGCCCAGTGCGCCACCAAGGTAGCGGCCGACGGCAAGACCTTCACCGTGCGCACCGGCGACCTCATCGCCGCGCTCGGCGGGACCGAAGCCTTTACCGCGGGCGCCCGCGTGGTCGCTGTGTACAACGCGCCGCTCGCCAGCGGCTGCAACCACGGCATCGCCAAGGGCAACCCCAACGAGGTCTACCTGCGCTACCCGCGCTCTCCCTTGTCCGACCAGTCCGGCGACGCCGGCTTCACCCGCACGCCGAGCGATGACGCGACGGCCTACACCTGGGATCTCGCGCTTACCAAGCGCGGCAGCGACGGCGACAAGCCGCTTGCCGGGGCGGTCCTGAGCATCGCCGACGATCGCGGTCGCACACTGGCGGCCGACGGTACGTGGGATGCGGAGGGCAAGGCCACCGTCACCACGGGCGAGGACGGCCGCGTGACCGTCTCGGGCGTGGACTCGGGCAAGCTGGAGGTCCGCGAGCTCAAGGCGCCCAAGGGCTACACCGCCTTTGAGGGTACGCGCTCCGTGACGGTCAAGGCCGAGGGCCTGGACGTCGACCAGGTGGCCGCCGCCAAGCCCAAGCTCGCCATCACGGCCGAGTCGCCCCTGCGCGCCGACAGCGCGGACGGGTCGACGGGCAGCCTGGAGGCGTCGCTCATTAACACGCCCACCGGCACACCCCCTAGCATTACCACCGGAGGCTTTATGCCCTCGACTGGCGATATGGCAATGTACGCCGCGGCCGCCGCAGCGGTCACCGGAGCCGCGCTCATCGTGGTCGCGCTCCTGGTCAAGCGGGGAGGTGGCAGCCATAAAGAGTAGCTGGCAGCCCCGCAGAGAGCGGGGCGAGACGTAGCGAAGCAGATGCTAAGACACAGACAGACAGATTTAGATCAAATGGAATTCAAGCAGAAAGCAGAGGAAAAGAAGATGAGCATGAGCAAGAACATCGCCCGCCTGGCAGTAACCGCCGGCCTCACAGCAGCGCTGAGCTTCGGCGGAGTTATGGCGCCCGTCACGATGGCGTTTGCTGAGGATGTGGCGGCTCCGAATAACAGCATCACCATCAATAAGGTTGCCGAGGATAACCAAGGCAATACGTTCAAGGCCTATCAGATCTTCAAGGCAAAAGTCGTTGACGAGAAAGACAATGGCAAGGTTGCTTCTGATATTGAATGGGCAAATGATGCTATCGGCTCCAAGGTGATTGTCGCCATTAGGGGATCTGCTGAGTATCAGGAACTCGTGAAGAAAGACCCCACCCAGAAGCTCGATAAGAATGCTTCAGCTTCTGTTGTGGCTGAGTGGCTTTCTCAAAATGTGAATGGCACTGCCAGCACTGCATCCAGCAGCGACGGTACGCGTGTTGCCCCCGGCGATGTGCTTTATGAAATTGCGGCTGCGGTTTCAGGCATGAAGCAAGGTGTTAAGGCGGAGACCGCTGCGGGAGATCCCCTTAACGCAGGTACTCCGTGGACGCGCCCGAACACTAATGAAGCTGGCCTTTACGGTGATGGCTATTATCTCTTCGTGTCTGATGGTCTTACGAATCAGGCCAAGCCGAACACTGGCACCTCTCCGATCTTCGCGATTGTTGGCGGTGATCCCGTGGTCGTTACCGAGAAGACCAGTATCCCCAGGGTCGACAAAAAGATTCTCGACGACACTGCAGGTAAGGATGCTGCCGATGCTGAAGAGAGCTACTGGAAGAACAGCGGCGATGCTTGGATCGGACAGGAAATTGACTACAGGCTGACCGGTAGCGTTGCAGATAATATTGCCTCGTACGGTACGTATTACTATGAATTCCAAGATACGCTGAGCAAGGGCCTCATCGTTATCAAGGGCGAGAACAACGCCCCCGAGGGCCTCCACGTCTACATCGTCGACGGCAAAACCAAGGCCAAGACCGAGGTCAAGTCCGGGTTCAGCGCGAACGTCGCTGCGGCGCAGGATACCGTCAAGAACAGCGAGCTCCTTACAGTCAAGTTCGATGACCTCAAGGCCGTCAAGGGCGAGAACGGCGCTGCAATCACTGTCGACAAAGACTCCACGGTCGTCGTGACCTACAAAGCTCAGCTCACCAGCGATGCCGAATACACGACCACCGGTAACACCAATGAGGTCAAGCTTGTCTATTCCAACAATCCCGTGACTAATGATAAGGGCACTTCTAAGTCGGACAAGGTCACTGACTACGTCTTTGGTCTCGATGTAACTAAGACTGACCCGAACAACGCTAACGCCAAACTCGTTGCGGGGTTTAAGGTCAAAATGATCACGGAAGGGTCCAATAAAAAAGTTGAAAAATGGTTGAAGCAAGACGGCAGCTTCAGCGACAACGTAAACGACGCCTATACGTTTGAAACCGAGGGGGCGGGCAACAAGGTCTCTATTCCCGGGCTTGTTGCGGGCACATACCTGATTTCCGAGAGCAAGACGCCTGCGGGCTACAACACCATCGCCGACTTCGAAATCACGGTGACGCCTGAATTCAATACAGACGGCACGCTTAAAAAGCTCAGCGTGACTCCTGGTTCCGATATGGTCACTGCCACGATTGAAGATAACGCGCCCACGACCATGATTCCCCTCACCATCAAGAACAAGAAGGGTTCTGGCCTCCCGCTGACCGGCCTCAACGGCGTGACCTTCACTTGGATCGCTGGTGGCGCGGTGCTGTGCATTGGCGTGGCGCACCTCATCCGCAGCCGTAAGCAGGCTGAGGAGTCCGAGCAGGAGTAACACTCACTCGCCCATCCCTTTGGCAGGTGGGATGTGATGGTCATGAGACTTGCGGACACTTTTCTCGTCCATCGACGTTCTTGCTTTGCCACTCTCTTTTCGGGGCAGACTCCGCGCTGGAGTTTGCCCCGTTCTTTTTGGACAACACAGGCAGCCTTTACCGTCCGGTGCGGACTCATCCGTCATCGCGTTTCTTGACTCGTATGAGGTTCGGTTTAAGGTCCGTAGGCGCTCGCGCGGTGCGGACGGTAGAAGGCATTTGCGCCGCAACAAGCGCAAATAAGAATGCCCGGGGTTAGAGGCCCGGGCATTTAACAAAACCAGAAAACTAGGCCGCCCGCGCTTTCGATCACTTACGCGGGATGCGTCGTTTCCTGTAGCTATTGTATCCCGAATCACTCTGTCGATTCGCGACTTTTTGAAAACTCAAATACGGGCCTATGCCTGATAGAAATCTTGTTATTTCCGAAAATTATGTATAATTCCAATATAAACTGGAACTAAGCGAAAAAGATGGAAATGAACGAAGCGCTTACCTACTTACAAGAAACACTAGGCCTCTCCGCCAAGGCTAAAACTTGGCCTGGATCCGCACGCTTGCCGCTGCATCTGCGGTCGATTGAGATCCGCGCCGTTGACGCAAACGGTTTTTCTTTTTTGCTTGCAAGTTTGCCTACTGGCGTTGGGCTTCCCGAGGCTAAGAGAGTCTATAGCCAGCTAGCCTTGCGTGCGGAGGCTCCTGTCGTCGTTTCGTTTCCTGATGCCGATGCGCGCCAGCGCAAGGCATTGGTCGCACAAGGAATCCCCTTTGTTTGCCCTGGTAGACAGGCCTTTCTTCCATTTATGGGCGCGGCCTGCACGGAGAGGGGCGGCACTAGATTTCATAATCGCGCGACCAAGATGTCATCCAACGCGCAGGCTGCCGCAATCTGGGGAGCAGGGCAGGAGTCATATCATTCCGATGACCTTTGTCGTGCGCTTGGGATTTCGGCAAGCCGCGCGAGTGAGGCCGTAACCGAGCTTGTAGACAGGGGGCTCGCAAGGCGCGAGCGGCGCGAACGGCGTGTCATTGTGTTCCCCGTGGCCGTTGATCTTCTGCTCAGTGAGCACATGGCGGAGCTCTCTTCGCCTGTCTCGAAGGTCTTTTTTGCTAGGAAGACGCCGCGGGTTGACGGTCTTGCTGACGCTGGGGAGACGGCGCTCGCTGTGCGTTCGATGCTCGCTGCGCCGGGCATGGAGCAAAAGGCCGTCTTAAGAAGTACATGGCGTGAACTGAGCGACCTTGAAGTCGCAGACGGGGAGCTGCCGGATAACGAAACGGCGATGATCCAAGTGTGGCGCTATGCGCCCGTGTTTGCCGACTCCTCCCGTATCGACGACATCTCACTTGCGCTATCTTTGGCGGCAATCGACGATGAACGAATTCAGCTCGAACTCGATCACATGTTTGGAAAGGAATATCCATGGCAGGAAGCGCTGTAGAAGGTCTCCAGGTATTTCGGCAGCATATGCAGGAAGCTGAAGGGTCGTATGCCCTTATCGGCGGCACAGCATGCGACATTTTGCTCGCGGAGGCGGGACTTTCGTTTAGGGCGACCCACGATTTTGATGTGGTCATTGTCGCCGATGACCGGTTGCCTCAGACGGCCGAAGCCATATGGACCTTGGTGCGTGATGGCGGCTACCGCTGCGGCTGGGGTGAAAGCGAAGCCTCGTGTTTTTATCGGTTTACGGAACCAAAGAGGTCGGGTTATCCCCATATGATCGAGCTCTTCGCGAAGTGCCCCGACTTTCTAAAGGGTCGTGAGGGAGTTGATGTGACGCCAATTCACGTTGATGAAAACATAAGCAGTCTTTCGGCTATTTTGTTGGACGATGCCTACTACAGCTTGTTTCTTCAGGGAATTCGGACAGTAGACGGTGTTTCGGTCCTGGATACGGAATACATTGTCCCGTTCAAAGCGAAGGCGTATCTCGACCTAAAAGCTAGAAGGGAAGCCGGGGAGAACGTTGACTCGAGGAAGGTCAAAAAGCATAAACGCGATGCGCTGAGGCTTGCTCAGCTGCTTGGTGAGTCGGCGGGTGTCAACCTAGTCGAAGAGCTGAAGGACGATATGCTTGCGTTTGTTAAAGACTGTGAGGCGAGTGACATCAATCTGAAGCAGATCGGGGTTGCGGGCGTAACGACGACACAGCTAGTCGAGACGATGAAAGCAACATATGGCCTGATTGGTTGAGCGAGGTTAGGTAGTCCGGATAATGCAGTCTGGCTGCGTTGTCCGGGGTAGGGGCTCGCGAATCGGCTATTATTTGTTTAGACAACTTGAGCTGTAAAGGAGTGATCGGCGATGGCGCAGGGTGCCAAACACATGAAGAGCGATAACGCCGCGGCCAACGGTGGCTCAAGCCCTCAGCCCAAACCTCAACCAAAGCCCAAGCGCCGCCGCAAGCGGCTGCCGCGCTGGGCCGACCGGCTCATCACCATCGTCATCATCCTTATTGGCGTGGGCCTTATGACCTGGCCGTGGATCTTGGACCGGCTCGAGGCCTCGGGCGTGTTCAACCAGATCAGCACGGTGTCCAGCACCGTGGACGCGCTGTCTGCCGAGGAGCGCGAGCGCATCCTGCTCCAGGCGCGCTCCTTTAACGAGCAGCTGGCGGGCGAGGCCACCGAGCTCCCCGCCGACCAGATCGAGCCCTACGCCCAGCAGCTCATCTTTGACCGCGACCCCATGATGAGCTGGGTCGAGATCCCCTCCATCGACGTGAGCATGCCCATCTACCACGGCACGAGCGAAGAAGTCCTCATGGCGGGCGTCGGCCACCTGGAGGGCACGAGCCTGCCGGTGGGCGGCACCTCGACGCATTGCGTGCTCACCGCGCACTCGGGCATGCGCAACCTGAGCATGTTCGACGACATCCACTCGCTGGAGCCCGGCGACCTGGTGCTGCTTCACACCATGAACAAGACGCTCGCCTACAAGATGGTGGACTCCGAGGTGGTGCTGCCCGAGGAGATGGAGTCGCTGACCATCGAGCCCGGCGCCGACAAGGTGACGCTTGTCACCTGCACGCCCTACGGCGTAAACGACCATCGCCTGCTGGTGCACTGCGTGCGCACCAAGTACAACAAGAAGGACGTCGACAAGCAAAAGTCGCTGGCCGGTCGCCACTGGGGCAAGCGCGAGTTTGCCGTGCTCATCGTGGTCGTAGCCATTGTGCTGTTGCTGCTGGACATCGTGGTCCACGCGGTCCGCAAGCGCCGCAAGGCCAAGGCCTCGGCATAAGACATTCTCCAGAACCACCACAATGGGGACAGGCACCTTTGTGGTGGTCGGGGGTTCCAAACCATCACAACATTCGATGAAAATTTCGATTTTGGCGATAAGCGTCGAATGTTGTGATGGTTTGTGTTGTGAGCTATGCGGTTTTCGCTGCAGAGCTGCCGGACCGCGTTCGCCGTCCTCGTTACGTTTTCGCTGCATTTGGGTAAAGCACCTGCTCCAAGCGGCGTTGCCTTGTATACTAGAGCGGTTTATCTGTTATGCGGAAGGGAGCGCCTATGGCACTCAGCGAGAAAGACGTGCGCGGCATCGCCGAGTACGCAAAGATCGCACTGACCGATGACGAGCTCACCCAGATGACGTCCTACATGAACGACGCCGTCCAGATGCTCGAGCCCGTCTTGCAATATGACTTGCCCGACGTGGAGCCCACGTTCCATCCTATCGGAAGCCTGTCCAACGTGATGGGCGATGACCTGCGCGAGCCCGAGCGCGATCTGCCGCTCGACGTCGCGCTTGAAAACGCCGGCAGCGCGCGCGACCGCTACTTCCGCGTGCCGTCCATTTTGGGAGAGGGGGAGAGCGAGTAATGGCGCAGAGCTTCGATTCCCTTACCGCCGCCCAGATCGCCGCGGGCGTTGCCGCCGGCGACTTTACCGCTACCGAGGTGGCCCAGGCCTCCCTTGTCGCCATCGAGGCGTGCGAAGGCGGGGTCCAGGCATTCCTGCAGGTGGCGCCCGAGCTTGCGCTCGAGGCCGCTGCGCGCGTGGATGCCGACCGTGCCGCAGGCAAGCCGCTGCCTCCGCTCGCGGGCGTGCCGCTGGCCATCAAGGACAACATGAACCTTGTGGGCACGCGCACCACCTGCGCTTCCCGCATGCTCGAGAACTACCAGAGCGTCTACACCGCCACCTGCGTCCAGCGCATGCTCGATGCCGGCTGCCTGCCCATGGGCAAGGCCAACATGGACGAGTTTGCCTTTGGCAGCTCCACCGAGAGCTCGGCGTTCCACCGCACCAACAACCCCTGGGATACCGAGCGCGTGCCCGGCGGCTCCTCGGGCGGCTCCGCCGCCGCCGTCGCCGCGGGCGAGGTCGTGCTCTCGCTGGGCTCGGACACCGGCGGCTCCATTCGCCAGCCGGCGTCGCTGTGCGGCGTGGTGGGCTTTAAGCCCACGTACGGCGCCGTGAGCCGTTACGGCGTGGTTGCCTTTGGCTCGTCGCTCGACCAGGTGGGACCCTTTGGCCGCACGGTCGAGGATGTCGCGCTGGCCATGAACGCGCTTACCGGCGCGGGCCGCGATCCGTACGACTGCACCAGCCAGGATTGCGCCGTCGACTTTACTGAGCATCTCAACGACAGCATCGAGGGCAAGCGCGTGGGCATTATCCCTGCGTTTATGGAGGCCGAGGGCCTGACGCCCGAGGTCAAGACTGCTGTCCAGCGCGCCGCCCAGGAGCTGCAGAACCAGGGTGCCGAGCTGGTCGAGGTCGACCTGCCGCACCTAGACGCCGCTATCGCCGCCTACTACGTCATCGGTCCGGCCGAGGCGTTCTCCAACCTGGCGCGCTTCGACGGCATTCGCTACGGCTACCAGGAGGAGGGCTGCGCCAACCTGTCCGACCAGAGCTCGCTGTCGCGCGCCCACGGCTTTGGCGCCGAGGCCAAGCGCCGTCAGATGCTCGGCGCCTACCTGCTGAGCTCGGGCGTGTACGACAAGTACTACTACGCTGCGCAAAAGGCCCGCACGCTCATCACGCAGGACTACGACGCCGCGTATGCCAAGGTGGACACCATCCTCATGCCCGCCTCGCCGCGCACGGCCTTTAAGTTTGGCGAGATCAGCGACCCCACGCAGATGTACCTCTCCGACCTGTACACCATCTCGCTCAACATTTGCGGCAACGGTGGTATCTCGGTGCCGCTGGGTCTGGGCGAGGATACTCAGCTGCCCGTTTCTGCCCAGCTGGTGGGGCCTGCCTTTAAGGACCGTCAGCTGCTCACGTTTGCCCGCGCCCTGGAGCGCGGCTTTGCCGATGCCGCCACGGGCGCGCCCGCGCTTTCCGTCGCGCCCGATTTTGCCGGGAAGGGAGGCGAGCTGTAATGAAGGAGCTTTCCGAGGTCCTGCAGGATTGGGAGGCCGTGATCGGCCTGGAGATCCATACCGAGCTCACCGCACTCGACACCAAGATGTTCTGCAACTGTAAGCTCAGCCACGATGACGAGCCCAACGCCAACGTGTGTCCGGTGTGCCTGGGCTTGCCCGGCGCCCTGCCGGTGCCTAACAAGCGCGCCATCGAGAGCATCGTCAAGGCCGGCCTTGCCACCAACTGCGAGATCCAGCGCCACTCGATGTTCTACCGCAAGCACTACTTCTATCCCGATATGGCCAAGAACTTCCAGACCACGCAGGGTCCGGTCGCCTTTGCCATGTACGGTCACCTGGACCTGGACGTGACCGGTCGCGGTGCCGCCGAGCGCCCCGACTGCGCGTTTGGCGAGGCCGAGGCCCAGAGCCTGGCGAGCGCCTCGGCCAACGCCGAGGGCCTGTCCACGTCCATGACGTCGACCATGCGCGAAGGCAACCAGCGCGCCGGCCACCTGGCCAGCTATGACGCGTCCAACCTGCAGATGCCCGAGCGTCGCGAGGACGGTTCCTACACGGTGCCCATCCGCATCCTGCGCATCCACATGGAGGAGGACGCCGCCAAGATGGTGCACGTGGGCGGTGCCGAGGGCCGCATTACCGCCGCGGCCGAGTCGCTCGTCGACTACAACCGCTGCGGCACGCCGCTGATCGAGCTCGTCACCGAGCCCGACTTGCGCACGCCCGAGGAAGCGCGTCTGTTTATGGAGAAGCTCCGTCGCATCTTTGTGACGCTGGGCATTTCGGACTGCTCCATGGAGAAGGGTTCCATGCGCTGCGACGGCAACGTGTCGCTGCGCCGCCGCGGCGAGACCAAGTTGGGCACCAAGACCGAGCTCAAGAACCTCAACTCGTTTAAGAGCCTGCACGATGGCCTTGCCTACGAGATCTGCCGCCAGGCCGAGGTGCTCGAGGAGGGCGGCATCATCTATCAGGAGACCCGCCACTGGGAGCCCAGTCGCAAGCGCACCGTGGTCATGCGTGTGAAGGAAACGGCAGACGACTATCGTCTGTTCCCCGACCCCGATCTGGCGCCGTTCGATCTGGACGACGAGTTCATCGACCGCTGCCGTGGCGAGATCCCCGAGCTGCCCGATGCCAAGCGCGTCCGTTTTGAGGCCGACTTTGGCATTAAGGCGGCCGACGCCGAGCAGATTGCCGGCGACCCCGAGTTTGCCGAGTTTTTTGAGGCCGCCGCTGCCGGTATGGCTGGCAAGGAGGCCCAGACGGTTGCAAACTTGCTGGTGAACGAGATGATCGCCTATCTTAAGGGCGCGGGCGTGTCGCTGACCGAGTCCGGTATCGCGCCGGCTCAGGTTGCGGCGCTGGCTAAGCTGCTGGCGACCGATGCTATCAGCTCCAACCAGGCGCACGAGGTCTTTGAGGCCATGGCCCAGACCGGCGACGACCCCAACAAGATCGTCGACGAGCGTGGTATGCGTCAGGTGAGCGATGCCGGTGCGCTGCAGCCGATTGTGGACGAGGTGCTGGCAAACTGTGCCGAGCAGGCGCAGCAGTATCGTGACGGCAACCAGAAGGTCATCGGCTTTTTGGTGGGCCAGTGCATGAAGGCGAGCCGCGGCAAGGGCAACCCGAAGCTCTTCAACGAGTTGCTGAGAACGTCGCTCTCGTAAGCGGGAACCGAGGGGCCGGGCGCAGGGCCTTGCCTCTCAATTTCGGACAGTCCTGACTCACGACGGAGGCGCCACTGGCGCCTCCTGTTCGTGCGGAACTCATTGAGAGGCAAGGCCCTGCGCCCGGCCCCTCGGTTCCGTGACGACTCGGCCGTTCGGGTCAGGCGGGCTGATAGGAAAGATGGTGACGGAGGCGCAAAATGCGCCTCCGCCTTTTGAATGTGATGAAAGTGTGGCGAAATGAGCTTAAAACTTCCGTAAATGTGATAAATGTCACGTTTTACCTAGGGTAAAATGTGGGAAATATCACGTTTACGGAAGATTCTTTGCGGGAGGTTCGGCCATGCAGCGAGATATCATTGCCAAGCTTAACGCTTGGAAAGCGTCAGAATATCGTAAGCCGCTTATCCTTAAGGGGGCGCGCCAGGTTGGAAAGACGTGGGCGCTTAAGGAGTTCGGTCGAACCTCGTACCGCAATTTTGTGTATCTGACGCTCGAGGAGCCGTCACCTGGGGTACAGAGCGAGTACGCTCAGTTTTTCGAAGGTACGCGCGATCCTCGACGGATCATCTCAAATCTTTCCCTGGCACTTGGACAGCCTATCGAGCCCGGCGAAACGCTGCTTATTATTGATGAGATCCAGGATTGTCCTTCTGCAGTCGGCGCCCTTAAATACTTCTGTGACGAGGCCCCCGAGTATCACGTCGCATGCGCAGGGTCTTTGTTGGGCGTTCGCTTGTCCCGTGAGACCAGCGCTTTTCCGGTGGGAAAGGTCGAGTTCATGGAGATGCGCCCCATGAGCTTTTCCGAGTTTCTGAAAGCCGAGGGCGCTGCAAACTACGACGAATACCTTGGCGGCCTGGATCAGATCGAGACAGTGCCCGATTTCTTCCATGTCCGTCTCGTCGAGCATCTTCGTCGTTATTTTGCATGCGGCGGCATGCCAGAGGCTCTTGGCCGGTGGGTGGAGACGGGCGATATCGTTCAGGTCGATAAGGTGTTGTCTGATCTCTTGGATTCCTACGAGCGCGATTTTGCCAAGCATGGTGGCCGTGCGCAGTTCGCCAAGCTTTCGCAAATATGGAACTCGATTCCAGCTCAGTTGGCGCGCGAGAACAAAAAGTTCGTTTGGGGTGCGGTGCGCGAGGGGGCTCGTGCTCGAGAATACGAGGATGCTCTGGAATGGCTTGCCGATGCTGGGCTCATCACGGCGGTTCGCCTTAATGCTGCCGGTGGTGTGCCGCTCTCTGCGTACGATGACCTCAAGGCATTTAAAGTCTACTGTCTTGATGTCGGCTTGCTGCGCCGCATGGCAAGGCTGGATGCGTCCGCTTTTGCCATCTCGGATGCGCTATTTTCGGAGTTCAAAGGTTCGTTCGCCGAGAACTATGTGCTTCAGGCATTACTTTCACAGTTAGATGCTGCTCCGCGTTATTGGACAAACGAGAAGCCGAAGCACGAAGTCGATTTTTTGATTCAGGTCGGAAACGAAATCGTTCCCGTCGAGGTCAAATCGGGAGAGGTCGTTCATTCCAAGAGCCTTAAGTACTATGCCGACAAGCATGCGGAGACGACTCCATTGAGGGTCCGCTACTCACTTAAGAACCTAAAGCTCGACGACGGGGTGCTCAACATTCCGTTGTATTTGGCTGATCGATCTGTCCCTCTTATCAAAAAGGCGCTTGATTGTGCGCATCTTGACGTTTAGATCCCGGGTGAGCTGACGGGCGGCGGCTAATTAATCGCTCCGTTACGGCCAGGGAGCTTGGGCCTTAGCGATGCTTGCTTCGCCAAGCCGTGGGTGTCATGCCGGTGTATTGCTTGAAGGCTTGGGCGAAGGCGGCCTGCTGAGGGTAGCCTAGACGCTCTGCCACCTGCGCTATCGTGAGCGCGCTATCTGCCAAAAGGTCCTGCGCTCGCTCCATACGGCGTCTGCGAATGTAGGCGCCCAGGGACTCGCCGGTTTGGGCCTTAAAGGTGGCGCATAGTTTGGAGCGGCTTGTGTAGAGCCTCTCGGCCACCTCGTTGATACCCACATGTCTGCCTTTGTCGAGCGTGCGCTCAATCATTGCCGTTGCTTCTTCGGCCATGGTTATGCTGACGCGTGTGTCTGCCGCCTGCCGCGCCTGCTTGTGGGCCGCGCGCGAACAGGCGAGCTCCGCGACCATGGTCTCCACGATGCCCTGCATATAGACGTGTCCGCCTACGGTTTGGGCACGGTCCTCGTTAATCCGGCGCAGCGTGTGATAGATGGCAGACGTCGCTTCCTCGTGCCATGGCTCGGCAAACGCCTCAAAGATTCCCGCGAACTCGGTGGGATAGCGGTGCTCCAGTTCGTCAAAATATCCAGGCAAAAAGAGCACCGAGCGCGAGTGATAAAGTTCCCCCGCAAACAGCGGGCTTAATTCCTCGCCACAGCTATCTTGGATAAAGCTGCAAACGGCATTGTTTGGCCACGGTCCATGCGATGGTTTGAGGTTCGCGGGCGTTATGCCAGTCTCGGGCATGCATGTAAGTGTGGGCGCGCTGACTTCGCTCACGCAGGCGTACGGCTCGGGTGTGTATTCGGCCAGGTACATATCGTGCGTCGGGGTGATGAAATGCTCCATGACAATGCAGGCAGGGGAGAGAGGCATGATCCATGCGCGTCCGTGCGCCCGATCGTTTGCCACCTCGCCGGTAAAGACAGCGCCCTTGCCGGAAAGCTCCAGGCCAAACTGCTCAAACTGTGGTGCGTAGAGCTCAGTTATGTCGGTCGCAGCCCGATGCATTTTCAAAAGCGTCCCCTTCCTTTGCGAAAACGTCCACGCCTGGCTCGATTGTGTGCCTTGGCTAACATATCAATGATAAGTTGAGAACGGTTAACTCTCAAGCCGTTAGAAAGGAATCTCATGGCAAAGGGATCAAAAAGGGAAGGTGGAGGCATCGGCGAGTTGCTCGCGTATGCCGGTGACCGCAAATTCCTAACGTATTTGGGCATGGCGCTCTCGGCGCTCTCGCAGCTGCTGAGCTTTGGCCCGTACGTGTGCATTTGGCTTGTCGCGCGCGATCTGATCGCCGTGGCGCCTAACTGGAGCGAAGCCTGCGACATCGCGATGTATGGCTGGTGGGCCGTGGGTTTTGCCCTGGCAAGCATCGTAGCTTATTTCGTGGGGCTCATGTGCACGCATCTGTCCGCGTTTCGCTGTGCGTCCAATATCCGCAAGACTACGAGCGAGCACCTGCTTAAGCTGCCGCTTGGCTACTTTGACACGCACGCCACCGGTGAGCTGCGTCGTGTTGTAGACGGATGTGCCGCCTCCACCGAGACTTTGCTCGCACACATGCTGCCCGATATCGCAGGCGCCGCCGCCATGGTCGTGGGCCTGCTCGTATTGCTTTTCGCCCTCGATTGGCGCTTGGGCGCGGCATGCCTCATCTCGGTGGCCATTTCGTTTGGCGCCATGGCCACCATGATGAGCGGCAAAGGCGCCGAGTTCATGAAGGCCTACATGGGAGCGCTGGTCAAGATGAACAAGACCGGCACCGAATACGTACGCGGTATTCCCGTGGTCAAGGTGTTTCAGCAGACGGTCTACTCCTTTAAGGCTTTCCACGATGCGATCGCCGAATACGCCGACATGGCACAAAACTATGCGGGCACGTTCTGCCGAGGTCCGCAGGTACTCAACCTTACCGCGCTCAATGGTCTTGTGGCATTCCTGTTGCCCGTGGCGTTGCTGTTGGCGCCGGGCGAGACGGACTTCGCACATTTTATGGCCAACTTCACGTTTTACGCGATATTTTCGGCCGTGGTACCGACGGCCCTGACCAAGCTCATGTTTGTGGGCGAGGCCTCTCAGATGAGTGCCGATTCGCTGGCTCGTATTCGAAGTATCATGGATTCCAAGCAGCTCTCCGTGCCCGCCCAACTCAAGCACCCTGCCGGCGGCGAAGTGCGATTTGAGGACGTAAGCTTTACGTACGAGGGTGCCGAAGCACCTGCCGTTAGCCATGTAAGTTTCAGTGTTCCCGCTGGTAGCACCCTCGCCCTAGTGGGTCCTTCGGGCGGCGGCAAGTCAACCTGCGCAAGCCTGATTCCTCGTTTTTGGGATGTCTCTTCGGGCCGAGTGCTTGTAGGCGGTGTGGACGTTTGCGATATGGATCCGCACGAGCTTATGGACCAGGTCGCTTTCGTGTTCCAGACTAACCAGCTGTTCCGGCAAACACTTGCCGATAATGTGCGCGCCTCCAAGCCTACGGCCACTGACGACGAAGTGCGTGCGGCCCTCTCCGCAGCTCAGTGCGACGACATTGTGGCCAAGCTCCCGCAGGGCATCAATACCATGCTCGGTGCCGGCGGAGCATATCTTTCGGGCGGCGAGGTCCAGCGCGTGGCGCTCGCCCGCGCGATCCTTAAAGACGCGCCTATCGTGGTGCTCGATGAGGCCACGGCGTTTGCCGACCCCGAGAACGAGGCGCTCATCCAGCGCGCCTTTAGCAAGCTGGCGGCGGGTCGCACGGTCATTATGATTGCTCATCGACTCTCGACTGTAGTGGGCGCAGATCAAATCGTGGTGCTCAACCAGGGCAGGGTGCAGGAGTCGGGTACTCATGCCGAGTTGCTGTCCCAAGAGGGTTTGTATGCCAAGATGTGGGCCGAATACGAACAGGCCGCGAGCTGGAAAATCACTGCAGCGACCGCGGATGCCGCCGTCACGAAGGGAGGCGAGGCCTAAATGTTCGCCTCATTCCAAAAGAAGTATTTCCTATCCGATAAAGGCGTCGCCGGCGTAAAGCGCGGCATTTTCTGGACCACGCTCACCAATCTTATTACCATGGCCGGCATGGGCTTTTTATTCCTGGTCATGGCCGGTTTTGTCGAACATCTCGCCACTGGCGCTGACCTGCCGGATGCCCTGCCGATCGTGGGCGGCCTCCTGGTCTTTTTCGTGTTGCTCTTTGCCTCTAACTGGCAACAGTATTACTACACCTACTGCATCTTTTACGAGGAGTGCGGCAAGCAGCGTATGGAGATCGCCGAACGCTTGCGCAAACTGCCGCTGTCGTTTTTCGGTCGTCGTGATCTGGCCGATTTAACCGAGACCATCATGGGCGATGTCCAGACCATGGAACATGCCTACAGCCACGTGTTGGGAGAGCTTTGGGGCGCCATTATCGCAAGCGCTATTGTGTTCGCAGCATCGCTGTTCTTTTGCTGGCAGTTGGCGATCACGGCGTTCTGGAGCGTTCCCGTGGCCTTTGCCGTGCTGTATTTGACGCGCGGCCCCATGGTCCCGGTGTTCGACCGTGTTCGCGCCGAGAAGGTCAAAGTCACCGAGGCGATCCAGGAGACGCTCGATTGTGTGCGCGAGATCCGCGCTACCAACCAGGAGGCCTATTATCTTGAGGGACTCGGTGCCGTGATCGATGACGAGGAGCGCGAGACCACTAAGGGAGAACTCGTTAACGGGCTTTTGGTCAACTCTGCCTTTGTCATTTTGCGTCTGGGGGTCGCTTCCACGCTGGTAACGGGTGCCGCGATGGTTGCCTCGGGGCGGGTCGACTATTTGGTGATGTTTGCCTTCTTGCTTATGGTGAGCCGTATCTATGCGCCCTTTGACCAGGCGTTAATGTTAATGTCCGAGCTGTTTGCCGCCGAGTCGTCTGCCAAGCGCATGCGTTCCATCATGGAAGAGCCTGTGGCGCGGGGCAGCGAGAAATTTGAGCCCGCGGGTCACGATGTGGTGTTCGATCACGTGGCATTTGGCTATGGTGCGGGCGAGGACGGCCGCGCCGGCGAGAAAGTTCTTACCGATGTGAGCTTTACCGCCAAGGAAGGCGAAGTTACGGCGCTGGTCGGTCCTTCGGGTTCCGGTAAGTCTACGGTGAGCCGCCTGGCCGCGCGCTTTTGGGATGCCACTGCGGGCAAGGTTACCGTGGGCGGTGTGGATGTTGCGGGCGTCGATCCCGAGGTACTCCTGCGCGACTACGCTATCGTGTTCCAAGACGTGCTGCTCTTTGACGACACGGTGATGGGAAACATCCGCCTCGGGCGTCGTGATGCCACCGATGAGGAAGTGCTTGCGGCCGCGCGTGCCGCCAACTGCGACGAGTTTGTGTGCCGCATGCCGCAGGGCTACGACACCATGATCGGCGAGAACGGCTCCAAGCTGTCCGGTGGCGAGCGCCAGCGCATCTCCATCGCCCGCGCGCTGCTCAAAGACGCACCCATCGTGCTGTTGGACGAGGCGACGGCAAGCTTGGATGTGGAGAACGAGACCGTGGTACAGCAGGCACTCTCCCGTCTGCTTGCAGGTAAGACGGTTATCGTTATTGCCCACCGTATGCGTACGGTGGAAAATGCCGACAAAATCGTTGTGCTCAAGAATGGAGTGGTTGCCGAACAGGGCACCCCGGCGCAGCTCAAGGCGGCAGGTGGAGAATTCGCCCGCATGGTTGCGCTGCAAAAGGAGGCGGCGGACTGGCAGCTGTAGGAATATGACAAAGGGGCAGTCCCTTTGTCATATTGAGTTCACCCCCATAGTTTCCAAAAAGTTAACCATTGTTGAACTTAATAGTTAGATAAACTAAACTATTTTCCAAAAGTGTGCTCGAGCAAACTTGTTTACTCGGGTGCTGAGGCACCGTGCCGCGTCCAATGCGGCAAAAGGGAGAAACAACATGAAGAAGTCGACGTTCAATACCCTGCTTGTCGGTGGCGGTTTTCTGCTTGGCACGGCCGGCATCAAGCTGCTTACCAGCGCTCCGGTCAAGAATGCCTGCGTGCAGGGCATCGCGTGCGGTATGCGCGTCAAGAACTGCTACCAGGACATGGTCGAGCAGGCCAAGGCCAATGTCGATGACATGGTTGCCGAGGCTGCCTACATCACCCAGAGCGAGGCCGCTGCTGACGAGGCAGCCGAGTAACGCTCCCAGGCACAAGCTATGAGATTCTCGATTATTAGCGAGATCCCCGGCAGGACCCGCCTTCAGTTGGCGGGTCCTGTGCCAGAGAGTGATCTCGATGCGCTTCTTAAGCTCAGCGGCGACATCGACGGCGTGCACAAGGTGCGCGTTTACGGCCGTATTGGCCAGATGGCGCTCGAATATGATGAGCAGTGTCGTGCGGGCGTGCTCGACGCTTTGTGTGCGCTCGATGCCCAGGCCATTGCCGACGCAAAGACGGGTTATGTGATGCAGCTTGAGCCACGCAAGCACAAGCTCGTCATGGATCTTGCCACACTTATCGGCGCCCACTACGCGCGCCGCTGGTTCTTGCCGACGCCTCTGCGTGCGGTGTTTGTCGTGGCCGGTTACATGGCATTTTTGCGCGCTGCCCTTCATGAGCTGGCGCAGCCGCGCCTAACCGTTCCTGTGCTTGACGCTTCGGCCATCGGCATTTCGTTCGTCAAACGTGATGTCGACACCGCGGGCCAGACGATGTTCCTGCTCAACGTGGGTGAGCTGCTCGAGGACTACACCCGCGCCATGAGCGAAAACGAACTCATCAACTCGCTGCTCGATGTGCCCGACAAGGCGCAAAAGGTCGTCGGCGACACCGAGGTAAGCGTTGCCGCCACCGAGCTTGAACCCGGCGATTTGGTCGCCGTGCGCACCGGCATGTCTATCTGTATCGACGGCGTGGTCGAGCAGGGGAGCGCTATGGTCAACCAGGCGACCCTGACCGGCGAACCGCTGGCCGTCGAGCGCAGCGTGGGCGACGACGTGTTCGCCGGCACCGTTGTGGAAGATGGCAGCATCTTGGTGCGTGTGCGCGCCAACACGGCTCAGACCAAGCTCCGCTCGATCGTCTCGCTCGTGCAGACGGCCGACTCGCTCAAGTCCGAGGGTCAGTCGCACATGGAGGACCTCGCCAACAAGATCGTCCCATGGAACTTCCTGCTCGCGGGCCTGGTTGCGCTCACCACGCGCAGCCTCATCAAGACCTCAGCGGCGCTGATGGTCGACTACTCGTGCGCACTCAAACTCACGGGTTCCGTCGCCGTCATGACTGCCATGAGCGATGCTGCCAAGATGGGCGTCATGGTCAAGGGTGCGAAGTACTTTGAGTCGTTTGCCAAGGCCGACACCATTGTGTTTGATAAGACCGGCACGCTCACCGAGGCACAGCCGCGTCTTGCCTGCGTGCTCACCACCGATGGCTGGAGCGAGGATGAGGTCCTGCGCCTTTCCGCTTGCTTGGAGGAGCATTTCCCGCATCCGGTGGCGCGTGCCGTGGTCAACGCCGCCCGCGAGCGCGGGCTCGAGCACCGCGAGCGCCATGCTGCCGTCGAGTACATCGTGGCACACGGCATCGCTTCGTCCATCGAAGGACGTCGCGCGATTATCGGCTCGGCACACTTTGTGTTTGAGGATGAGGGCGCGCAGCTCGAGTCCGACATAAAGGAGCGCATCGAGTCCCAGATGCAGGGCCTGTCGCCGCTGTATCTGGCGGTCGACGGCACCGTTGTGGGCGTGCTCGGTATCGAGGACCCGCTTAAGCCCGGGGTCCGCGAGGCCATCGCCGACTTGCACGCGTTGGGCGTTAAGCACGTGGTCATGCTCACGGGCGACTCGGAGCGCACGGCCGAGCGCATTGCTCGCGAGGCAGGTGTCGACGAGTTTAAGGCCGAGCTGCTGCCCGAGGACAAGTACGCGTATGTGGAGCGCATTAAGGGCGAGGGGCGCCACGTTGCCATGGTGGGCGACGGCGTCAACGACTCACCGGCGCTGGGTCTGGCCGATGTGGGTCTGGCCATGGGCGGTGGAAGCGACATCGCCAAGGAGGTCGCCGATATCATCCTGACCGATACAGATCTGGCCGCAATCGTGCGCCTGCGCCGCATGAGTCAGGGGCTTATCGACCGTCTGTCGAGTTCGTATTCCAAGGTGATGCTCACCAACTCGGCGCTGTTGGCATTGGGTATTACCGGCATGATCACTCCGCAGACGTCGTCACTGCTGCACAACGGCTCAACGATCGCCTACAGCCTGGGCAACGCAAAGGCGTACCTGCGTTAGCGTTTTCGATTGAGTATATGGCCTGCATTCGGGCGGCACCGCAGCCGTCAGGGTGCAGGCCTTCTTTTGTTTGACGATATGTTAGCTCGGATATATGCTCGTGCTAGCAATGCTAGTAAATGCTGAAGGTGAGGTTGAGATGGCTACCGTTGGCAGCATGGCACAGGTGAATGTTCGCGTAGATCGCTCGGTTAAAGAGCGCGCCGAGGAAGCGCTGCGGCTTTCGGGCGTCTCGCTGCCCGAGCTCATCAAAAAGGTCGTGGCCAAGGTCGCGCAGGGTGGCGGGCAGTGCGAGGAAGTGCTTGCGGCCGTCGACGACCGGCAGCAGACCGTCGCGCCCGATACTCCGTTCGCCGCGTCGTGGGCAGCGGCAGACCGGCTTTATGCAGATTTGGGCATCGCTACGTCGCCCGTATCCGACGATCGCGGTTGGGACACAATCTATTCCGAAGCCATGGACGAGCGCTATCGCCAAAAGGGGATGATCCTGTGAGCGGGGCTCCCCTCAAAATAATGGTGGACGCCAACGTATGGGTTGATTCGTTTTGCGTCGACCATGCCGAGTCGCTTGCCGCGCGTGCGTTTATTGGGCAGGCGGCGGAGACGGGGGCATTGCTGTTCTTTCCGGTGCATATCGCCAAGGACGTGCTGTACGTTGTCCAACACGAGCTGAAGCGTAGCGTTCTTGCCAGCGGGGGAGCGCTCGACGAGGCATCTGCCCGTGCAATTGGCGATGCGGCGTTGGCGTTTGTTCGGAACATGACCGAAAACGCTACGGCCGTGGGTGCAGACGCATCCGATCTGTGGCTAGCCGACAAATATCTGACGCTCCATCGCGATTACGAGGACAACTTGGTGCTCGCCGCATGCAAGCGCGCACAGGTCGATTACTTAGTGACCAACGATCACAAGCTGCTCGAACATGCCGATCTTGCAGCGAAGACCCCGCGCCAAATGATGTCGATTCTTGCTTTGGCCGAACGCGGCGGCGCGGCTATCGGCTGACGCGAACTGTTTGCGGGCCTCTTGGACGACGATGCGCCAAGGGACTCGCGTCTGCTATTTACAAAAGCTCGGCCTTAATGGTGGGACTTTCTGCGAGCTGCTCGGCTGCCTTTTCGTCTGAGCTGTCGAGTGCTGCCAGACTGCGGTAGACCCACTCGTTGACCTGGGTGTTCTTGACGCCTGCAGTCTGCATAAGGGTACCTACCTCGCGGATTGCTGCGAGCAGATCGGCCTTGGGACCTGCGAGCTCTACCTCGATGCCGTGGTAGGCGGCCACGCCGCGGTTCTCACTCACGTGGTCGATAAAGCCCTCGACGGTCTCAAGCTGCTGGGCGAGAGCTGCATCATCGTCGGCGTCCAGCGCGACGAGTGCGTTCGATACCGTGAGGGCGGGATGTCCGCAGGGGACAAAGCCTTCGATGACATCCATAGCTTCGGTAATGGTTGAGCCCAGGCCTGCGAGGGCATTGACGAGTTGCTGCTTGGTATCCATGGCGGTCCTTTCGACGGGTCAATTTTGCTTGGCGAAAATATACGTGACGCGATCGGTAGCAAAAGTGCGAAGTGCGGCGCACATTGGGGTCTTCACAGCTCGTGCATAGAACAGCTGTCCGCTTTCAGAACGTGGTAAGATAACACTCCACAAGCGGGGCTCGCCCCGCATGTTCCTTGAAAAGTCGACGGGTGTTGGGTGCTCGTGCCCAATGCCATCCAGACTTTCCCGACATTCGGGGGCGACTGGTTTCGACACGATAGCTCTGAGAGAGGAAGCAAGCCGAGGTCTCCTCGCCTCGTTAAACAGGGGTACCGTCAAATTGAATTGACAACAACTCTTCTTTTGAGCCTATGGCTCTCGCTGCTTAGTTTATAGCGGCGCGTCAACCCGGTGATTTCCCCGACACCGGCGCGACGTCATGTTAGGGGAATGCTCCTGCGCACGTAATCGGTATGGCGCAGGCTAAGACCGAACCGGTTAGGACGCCGCGAGCGTGTCGCTGCGCGCAAAGCGTCCGAGACTAAACCAGCGACTGAGCTTGGAGATGCCAATCAGGGGGCTTTCGTGGACCGGAGTTCGATTCTCCGCGCCTCCACCATAAGCAACAGACAGGTAGATATTCGTATCTGCCTGTCTTTTTATTTCTAGTCCGTACCGCGGAGAATCGAACTCTGTGCAGGGCGCGGGCGTAAAGAAAACGCGTAAGCGTTTTTAGCCCGCGGGCGAGGACGCCGGTAGGCGGCCGAAGCCGGTGCGTATTTGCGAAGTAAATACGCGGATTCTCCGCGCAATGCCTCAGCCCAAAACAGATGCGATGTCGATCGGATGACAGCCGACAATGCCCCCGCGCCAACGTCATCTCTACCCGCGGAGAATCGAACTCTATGCAGGGCGCGAGCGTAAAGAAAACGCCTTGGCAACGCAGACCGGGACGCGCTTTCCCAATGGCGGCCCAGGCGGAAAGCGTGTCCCGGAATCCGCGCTCAGACTGGGACGTAGTTTCCGGATGGCGCCTCAAGCGGAAACTGCGACCCGGAATCCCGCCGTAGAGTGGGACATGCTTTCCCAATGGCAGCTCAAGCGGAAAGCGCATCCCGGAATCTAAGCTCGGAATGGGATTCATTTTCCTGATGGTGGGCTCAGCGGAAAATGAGACCCGGAATTTGCTCTGAGAACGGGACACACTTTCCGCTTCACCTGCCGCCTCGAAAAACCTGCGCTCTCACCATCCCAAAACTGGGTAGAAGAAAGCCAAAACGCAATCGCAGGAGGTCAATATGACTGCAGAAGATAAGGCAAAGAACGCCGGCAAGGTCGCGCTCGTCCTGGAGGGCGGTAGCTTTCGCGGGCAATTTACCGCAGGCGTGCTCGACGTCCTCATGGAGGCTGGTGTCGAAATCCCGGCGGTGTACGGCGTCTCGGCCGGCGCCCTCAACGGCGTGAACTATAAGTCGCACCAGATCGGCCGTGCCAACCGCATCAACCTGGCTTTCTGCAACGACAGTCGCTTCATGGGCGCCGCATCGTTTGCGTCCACGGGCTCTATTGTGGGTTACGACTTTATCTTCAACGATGTCCAGGACCGCCTGGACCCCTTTGACAACGAGACGTTCGACGCGAGCCCCATCGAGATGTACGCCGTCGCGACGGACATGCTTTTTGGAACCGCCGCGTACCTGCCGGTCAAAAGCGCCGTGCTCGATCTCGATGCTGTGCGCGCATCGACGTCGCTGCCGCTGGTGACGCCGCCGGTCGAGATTGACGGGCACAAATACGTCGACGGCGGTGTGGCCGATTCGGTTCCTATCGAGCACGTGCTGGAGGAGGCGGGCTTCGATCGCGCGGTTGTCATTGTCACGCAGGACCGCTCGTACGAGAAAAAGCCCTACGAGTTTATGCCTGCCGCGCGCGCCCGCTATGCCGACTACCCCTATCTGCTCGAGGCTATCGAGACGCGCCACGACCGTTACAACATCCAGCGCATGCACCTGTGGAAGTATGAGCGCGAGGGCCGTGCGTTGGTCGTCGCTCCGCAAAAGCCGGTCGAGGTCGGCCATGTCGAGCACGATTCGGCAAAGCTTTTGGACCTGTATATCCAGGGCCGTCAGGAGGCAAAGCGTCTGCTCGCGGAAATCCAAGAGTTCGTTGAGCGCTAACGACGGCGAACCCTCAAAAAATGGCAACAGCTAAAGAGCTGGAAAATCACGGCTCGTGGATGACATGTGCAGAAACTCTGGTCGGAGCCAAAATACCTGTTGACTCGTACGGCGAGCGGGGTAATATGGACGGGTTACTTGCAGAGCCCCGTGAATCTCTGTAACAACACGTACTGTACATGGAGGAGTCTAAGTGATTTCGAAATCGACTCACTACGCCAAGCAGGGCGAGGTCCAGCGCAACTGGGTTCTCGTTGACGCCGATGGTGCTGTCCTGGGCCGTCTTGCCACCCAGATCGCAATGATCCTGCGCGGTAAGAACAAGCCCCAGTTCACGCCCAACAGCGACTGCGGCGACTTCGTTGTCGTCATCAACGCCGATAAGGTCCAGCTTACCGGTAACAAGGCCGATACGAAGACCTATTATCGCCACAGCGGCTACAACGGCGGCCTCAAGGCTGAGAGCTTCCGCCAGGCTATGGAGAAGCACCCGGAGAAGGTCATCGAGCGCGCCGTTCGCGGTATGCTGCCCAAGACCACCCTCGGCCGTGCCCAGATGACCAAGCTTAAGGTCTACGCTGGTGCCGAGCATCCGCATGCTGCCCAGAACCCCACGAAGATTGAGCTGGAGGCTTAAAGATGGCTGAGAACACCGTTGTCTACCAGGGTACCGGCCGTCGTAAGAACGCCGTCGCCCGCGTCCGTCTCGTCCCCGGCACCGGCAAGGTGACCATCAACAAGCGTGACGCCGAGCAGTATTTCGGCCGTCATCAGCTCGTTGAGAACGCCCTTGCTCCCTTCAAGGTGACCGACACCGCCGGTCAGTTCGACGTTATCGCTCTGTGCGATGGCGGCGGCATCTCCGGTCAGTCCGGCGCTCTGCGCCTGGGCATCGCTCGCGCTCTTCTGAACGCTGGCGACTACCGTGCTGACCTCAAGAAGGCCGGTTTCCTTACGCGCGATGCTCGCGTGGTCGAGCGCAAGAAGTACGGCCTCAAGAAGGCCCGCCGCGCTCCCCAGTTCTCCAAGCGCTAAGGTTTTATCTCCTTTCGAGATACAATGTACAAGCGGGGCCTGCCGATTCCTCGGCGGGTCCCGCTTTTCTTTTTCGACTAGGGTGGGCGGTTGCATATCGCCTACTAGGGAAGGAGCGATCCTATGCCCCAGAACATCTTCGGCACCGATGGCGTCCGTGGCGTCGCCAACGCCGATCTTTCGTGCGACCTCGCGTTTCGCCTGGGCCGCGCGGCGACCAAGTTTCTTGGTCCGGACATCTGCATCGGCCGTGACACGCGCCTTTCGGGCACCATGCTCGAGAGTGCTCTGACCGCCGGCATTATGGCCGAGGGCGGCCGCCCGCACTGCTGCGGCGTTATCCCTACGCCGGCCGTGGCGCTGCTCACCGTCCAAAACGAGCTCGATGGCGGCATCGTCATTTCTGCTTCGCATAATCCGCCGGAGTTCAACGGCATCAAGTTCTTTAGCCGCAAGGGCATGAAGCTTCCCGACGCGGTTGAGGAAGAGATCAGCGCCTGGGTCATGTCCGAGGAGGCCATGGCTGCCGACACGCTGCCGACCGGCGCCGGTGTGGGTCACATCATCAAGATGAAGGACGCCCGCAAGGCATATGTCGATCATGCCATCAGCACGCTCGACGGCCTTAAGCTCGACGGCCTGGTTGTTGCCGTCGACTGCGGTCACGGTGCTTCCTGCCAGACCACGCCCGCCGCGCTGCAGCGCCTGGGCGCCACGGTCCATGCCATCAACACCGATTACTGCGGCACTGACATTAACGTTGAGTGTGGCTCCACGCACCTTGAGCCCCTGCGCGAGCTCGTGCTGCGCACCCATGCTGACATCGGTCTGGCCCACGACGGCGACGCCGACCGCGTGCTGTTCGTGGACAGCGAGGGCAATGAGATCGACGGTGACTACATCCTGGCTATCTGCGGATCTGACCTCGCCGCTCGCGGCAAGCTCGCCAACTCCGAGATCGTCTCGACCGTCATGTGCAACCTGGGCTTCTCCATCGCTATGAAGGAGCAGGGCTTCGAGATGGTCCAGACCGCCGTGGGCGACCGCTACGTTCTGGAGCGCATGCTCGCGGACGGCGCCGTCATCGGCGGCGAACAGTCCGGCCACATCATCTTCCTGGAGCACAACACCACCGGTGACGGCCTGGTGACGGCTCTGCAGCTGCTGGCCGTGCTCAAGCGCACCGGTCGTACCCTCACCGACCTTGCCGGCATCATGAAGAAGTACCCGCAGGTGCTCGTCAACGTGCATTCCGACAACAAGGCTGGTCTGGACGATTGCCAGCCCATCTGGGATGCCGTCGCTGCTGCCGAGAAGGAGCTTGACGGCCGCGGCCGCATTCTGGTGCGCCCGAGCGGTACCGAGCCGCTGGTCCGCGTGATGGCCGAGGCCGAGACGCACGAGCTGACCCAGCGTGTTGTCGACGACATCGTCGAGGTTGTCAAGCGCGAACTTCCCTAATGGTCAAAAACGGGTGCCAAGTGGTAAACTGTTAAAGCTATTTTGGTTGATTGGTATGTCCGAGGGGGATCATGTTCACTAAAGTCCTAAGGTCTTTTGGTATGCGTGGTCGAGTCCTTACGCTGGATGCTCCCATCTCGGGCGACGTCATTCCGTTGTCCGAGGTCAATGACCAGACATTTGCCACCGGCCTTTTGGGCCAGGGCGTGGCGATTCAGCCTACGGGTACGCGCGTGATTGCGCCGGCAGACGCCAAGGTCGAGGCCATTTTTCCCACGGGACACGCCGTTGCGCTTAACACGGTCGATGGCTTGGACGTGCTTATTCACGTTGGTTTGGACACTGTTCAGCTCGAGGGCAAGCACTTTACCGTACATGCGCAAGTGGGTGACATCGTCCATAAGGGCGATGTACTCATCGAGTTCGATCGCGAGGCAATTGCTGCCGAGGGCTACGATGTGACGGTTCCCATCTTGGTGTGCAACTCCGTTGAGTTCTCGAGCATTAAGGGCTCCGTTGGAGAGCACGTCGAGGAGATGGACCAACTCATCGTCGCTCGCGAGCGCTAGTGAGCGCGCTCGGCCTTTAGCCTACAATTCAAACACGTTTACGGAGGGCGCCCTTGAAAGAGGGCGCCCTCCGTGGCAAGATGGGAAACGTCCGAGGCTAAACAGCTTTGGGTCACCGTGGACGGGCAGGGGCCTCGACGCGGCTAGACACGAGACACATACATTACGCGACCTCGCCCTGGTGGCCGCACACGTTGGTTGCGGCCGACGCGGGCCGCGGGCAAGTGCTTGTAAGGGGAGCCTTGCCTCTTTTGTACGAGAAAGGACGCGTAATGAAGATCATTAAAGCTAAAGACTACGAGGATATGAGCCGTAAGGCCGCCAATATCATCTCGGCCCAGGTTATCCTCAAGCCCGATTGCGTACTGGGTCTTGCCACCGGCTCCACCCCGATTGGCGCCTACAAGCAGCTCGCCGCTTGGTACGAGAAGGGCGACGTCGACTTTGCCGAGGTCAGCACCTACAACCTGGACGAGTATCGCGGTCTTTCGCACGACGATCCCCAGAGCTATCACTACTTTATGCGCGAGAACTTCTTCGATCACATCAATATTGATCTGAACAACACGCACGTGCCCGATGGCTCCAACCCCGATGCCGCTGCTGCCTGCTCCGAGTACGACAAGATCGTCGCTGCCGCCGGTTACCCGGATCTGCAGCTGCTCGGCATTGGTAATAACGGTCATATTGGCTTCAACGAGCCCGATGACCACTTCTCCAAGGGTACGCACTGCGTCGATCTGACCGAGAGCACCATTCAGGCCAACAGCCGCCTGTTCGACAGCATCGATGATGTGCCCCGTCAGGCTTACACCATGGGCACCCAGACCATCATGTATGCCCGCATGATCCTGGTTGTCGCCAACGGTGAGGCCAAGGCTCAGGCTGTGCACGATATGTGCTATGGCCCGGTTACGCCCGAGTGCCCCGCTTCGATCCTGCAGCTCCACACCAATTGCGTCGTCGTTGCTGACGAGGCCGCTCTTTCGCTCTGCGAGTAACGCGACCAAGCGATCTTACATAGCTTTCCAAAAGGCCCTCGCTTTGCGGGGGCCTTTTTAGTGGATGCGGGCCGTAATGTGTGCATGACGGAAACCTTGCCACATGCTTGGCGAGTGGGCTCTAAATCATGAGATTCATTCCGTACCAGATTCTATGCACATTTGCCACTATAGAGTCGCAAGCGGTAGCGAGGAATAGGCGAGTTGCGCAACTCAAATAAAAACAGACGACTGCGCTACACTGCAAATTGGATGGGACATGCTGGCAAGCGCATTGACCTGCGCAAAGACCTATTGGTCGGGGGATAAATTACCATCGGGCCTCGCTGTACAAAAACTTGCCAAACACGTACCGGCAGACAACCAAAAACTCTAAGTCGCGCTATTCACGGGGTGGCTCATATGGTCCTGCAGCTACGGTGTCCATATGGTCGAGTTGAGGAGCAGGCATGGTAAACGATCTGGGCAATACGGACGACCTCGAGTTGATGCCGACGGGCGGCGGCTATATGGTGCGGCGCGATCGCTTGATGAACGAGCTCATCGTTAAAGGGCGCAAGGCAGGAATCGTTCTGCTTTACGCGCCCGACGGGTTTGGTAAGACGTCGGTATTGCTGCAATACGTGCAGGAAGTTAAATCGGATCCCACGCGAGGGCCGGTTCGGATAATCGAGGCCGACCGCGCGATTGGACGCGAGCTCTTTATGCAGCTCGAGGTTGTCGCCGATGAGCTTAAGGACAAACCGCATTCGCTCGTTGCGATCGACAACGTGCCCAATCTCGAGCAGCGCGAAACAGAGGACCTCATCGATCGAATCCGCAGCTTACGTGCTACGGGGACGGGGGTCTTTATTACTTGCCGCCCCTCCAACCGATTGCTTATCCACGGGTTGGGCGATTCTGTAAAAGTCAATGCGCAGATGCTCAAGGTGCACGCCTATGAGTATTCGTCATGGGCTACGGCGTTTTCGATCAGTACATCGCTCGATTTTTATCGGCTCACGCAGGGTGTGCCAGAGCTGGTATCTGCCCTGCAGACGGGAATGTATGGACAGGGCGATGTTGCCGGGTTGCTCGAGAACGAAATCGTCAACGTGTACGGTGCGGCGCTGGCAGATCTCGCATCGCTCGAGAACAACCTGTTGTTTACCGTTGCCTGCTTGATGGTGCTGATGGGCGAGGGTCGCATTGCGGAGCTAGAGGCGTGCGGTGTAAGGCTTTCGATGATCGACCAGTCCATCTTTGTGCGCGATTATCCGTTTTTTGGCGTGGATCCGTCTGATCGCACCTTTAGGTGTTTGGGCGCTAAGGACAACGCGCGCCTGAGGCTGCGAAAGCTCGTTGCCGAGATCCGTCCCGAACTTGTATCGCGGGCTGCTCGCATTTTGATTAAGGCGGGCCGATGCGATTTGGCTATGGACCTGGCCGATGCGTTCTTGGACCGCCATGTGGTGTTGGAACTTGCCGGGCAGTATGGGGCCGATCTTGCCCTGACCGGGCACGGAGGGGACATTTGCCGCGCGGCGACGGCGATGGTCAATGCGGAAAAGCAGGAGAAAGAGCCGGCACCCGCCGAGGCGCTCGGCGTGTATCTGGCGGCTGTCAGCGTGTGCAATACAAAGCTCGCAAGGTATATGGCGTCCGTTATCGAACGTGCGGGCGATCAGGCGGCGCGCGAGCTCGACCCCGCTACCTGGAAAATAGCACAGGCGCTCACTATCGCCTTTTACGGCGACAATGACCTGGGGCTTCCCGCCAACCCTGTTGTGCAAGAACAGACATCCTGCGAGGTGCTCGACATGCTGTCCGCGCATATCGAGGTCAAGCGCCACCTAACCGAGCGAGCGAAAGACGGCAATGTTCTCGCGAAGCTCAAGGCGCGCAAAGCCTATGATTGCGAGCTCGACATCGCGGGGATTCTCATACAGGCCGACCATATGCTGGTGGAGCTGTTCGACGGCTCGTTTGCTAAACCCGACGAGCGCGATGACAAGATGGCGCAGATACTCGAGGCGCTCGATATCCGCGGGCTTAAGGCGCCATCCATTTGGCTGCGTATGGTGCTGGCGGCGCGGCGCCTGCTCGCGGGCTTGCCCGTGACCGACGATGTGGCGTTTGGCGAGCTCGACCGCTTTGCGGTGCGTGTTCGCGACAATCAAATTCAGCTGTTTGGGCTATTGCTGGAGGGCTGGCAATCGCTGGCGGAGGGGCGGCCAGTCAACGCAAAGTTCCGTGCGGTCCAGGTGCTCAAGCTCGCCGACGAATCGATTACGTACATGCGCGAAAACGCTTTGCTGCTGGAGCGCGTGGCGTATCTGCGCAATACGTCGCTGGTATCGGTTCGCGAAGAGGCGGAGCTGCTCGATATTAGCAAGACGCAGGTCGGTGGCTCAGAAGCCTGGGTCGTGGCGCTGCATTTGGCCTGTGCGGGCCGAGACAGCGACCTTGCGGCCTGGATGTCCATGAATCGTGCGGGGATTCTAGAGCCATCGTATCGGCTCTTTGCGCGCCTTGCCATGCATTGTCTGGGCGAGCCGGCGGGCAGGATACGCAAGAAGCTTCCCGTGCGCGAGCTGTCGCGGTACTCGCTGCGCGACGATTTGGAAGGGGAGGGCGAGCGTCTGTTCCAGGCTGGCGAGGTTGAAGCCGTTGATACCATCGACCATATCGAGATTCGCATGTTTGGTGCGTTTCGCGCCGAGCGCGACGGGTTTCCCATCACGGACAAAATGTGGCGCCGCAAGAAGGCGGCGACACTTGCCGAGCGGCTTGCGCTGGGCATGGATGCGCTCGTCGATCGTGAGACGCTGGCCATGGAGCTGTGGCCCCATGCCGAGTTCAATAGCGCCCGCAACAACCTGTACTCGACGATATCGCGCTTGCGGTCGGCCTTGGGGCCGACGCCAGACGGCAAGTCGTGCGTGCTCATCCAAAATGAATGCATCGGACTCAACGGCGACTACGTCAAGACCGATGTACGGCTGTTTGACCAGATAAGCCGCGAGGTTTTGGGAAATCGCACGGGTGCGCGCGGGCCCCATTTAGTTGAACTGTGCCTTAAGATTGAGCAGCTTTATGCCGGACCGCTGTATGTTCCCAATGGCTGTAATCCCACCTACTTTTTGCGTATGCGACGCATTATGCAGTCAAAGTACATCGATTGCATGATTAAGGGGGCCAATGCCGCTCTAGAAGAAAACGATCTGCAGTCGGCGATTTGGCTGGCGGAGTCGGGGCTTCGGCAGGAAACGGCGCGCGAGGATATGGTGCGCTGCGCCATGCGCGTCTACAGTGCGGCGGGGCGGCGGCGCGATATCGTCGAGCTATACAGCGGGCATATGCACCATCTGAGGGAGCAGGTCAATGGCGTGCCCGAGCCCGAGACGCGGCGTCTATACGAGCGCTTGGTGGAGGGGCGGCTCAATCGCGTGCTGGTCGAGCGATAAAAAACGGGCGCCCAAAGTACTTGGGCACCCGTAAGCTTGCTATGTGTTGGCTCGCCGGATCATTGGCTCTTAGACGAGCTTGATCTTCTCGATGTCCTTGCGTGAGGACTCGCGATACAGCGAGAACTTGCGGCCGATGACCTGGACGACCTCGGCGTGGCAGCGCTCAGCGAGCTCTTCGGCGGCCTCGCGGGCAGAAAGGCTGGAGCCGTCCAGCACGGAGCACTTAACGAGCTCGTGCTTCTCCAGGTAGGCAACCGTCTGCTCGACGGTGCCCTCGTTGACATCGGACTTACCGATGATGATGGCGGGGTTGAGGTGATGGGCCATGCTGCGAAGCTGCTTGACCTGGGCTCCTGTCAGTGCCATGGGTTCTCGCTTTCTATGTATGGGGCGCCCCGCAATGGGGCCTTAATCTACGTGAGCTGTCCCACGATAGCGCAGGAACGGCGCGGTGTGGAGCGCGTTTGCCCAGTTCGCAAAGAATGCGGATGCCGGGCGGGAAGACGATGCAAGCTTTAGATGGGCTACGGGCGGGGTATGGAGACCGGCTCCCATGCAATAAACGCCCAACGGACCTTGCGGACGTGGTCGAGCATGTAACGCCCCTGCGGTACGCCCTTGGACCCTGGCTCGCCGGCATGGGGATTCTCAATCATATGCTGAGCGACGTAGTCGCGTAGACGGTCAATCTTATCCTCGTTACCGTGCTCGAGCATGCGGGAGAAGTCCGCCACTCCCGCCTCAAGGCTATCGAAGGTATCGCGACGAGGCGATTCAAAGTACGTAACCTGCGGCAGGGCGCCCATCTGAATGAGGATATTGAAGGCATACACAAAGCCATTACTGCGGGTAACCGAGGCACCGATAGCGTTCATCAGGTGCAGGTCATAGCGCGGGCTGGAGTTGGCGACCATCGTGACAGCACAACGCCGACGAGCCGTACGATCAAGCTTGGCAAGCGCGCCTTTTAGGTTGGTCGTGGTGACAGAGCGACTGGCAAAGGCAACATCTACCGCTTTCGCGACCGGTCCAACCAAATTCCAGTCATCATCCCAAGCAAGCTCAAGCGGCGTAATAAGATCCTCGAGCCCGTAATACTCAATGCCGGCATCAAGCGTGCCCAGCATGGCGGGGGAGAAATCAGCCGCAATCACAGGATGCCCGTCTTGCGCAAGCGGAATAGCAATCGACCCAGCCCCACACCCCATATCAAGCACCGATTCACCAGGCTCAAGAGCCAGCAATTTCATAAAATCCCGGGCATACGGAGCAGTCTCAAGAGGTCGAAAATGTCGAGCCCGCTTATCCCATTCAAAAGAATCATCAGCCCGATGCCGAGCGGCCTGCAGACGCATCCACTCCTGATTCCAATCAGCAGAAAGAAGCTCAGAGCGAGCATCCCCATCAACCACGGGCTAACCTCCTAGCAACAAAAAAGCGACTCCCCCCCAAAAGAAGAGCCGCAACCAGCATATATCAGAAAGAACCGATCCAACGCCAAACCGTCGCACCAGCCTAGTGGTGCAGGAGCGAAGCAACTGCAACCGGGATAGAGCCCAACCGAGGTCCCGTTGTGCGGGAGCCCCGGGGAGGGCAAATATATAAGGTCGATCGCGAGTTCCGCACGAGCCGGAGAGCACTTAATGTGCTCTCCGTGCGAGTCAGGACTGTCCGAGCAGGCGACCTTATATATTTGCCCTCCCCGGGGCTCCTCGCCAGTCCCCCTCAGCTAGTTCTTCAGCGAGTTCAGCGGTGCCGGGAAGCGTCCACCACGGTGGGCAAGCACGGTGCCGGCGTTGGGGTTCACCGGCATGATGGGCGCACGGCCAAACAGGCCGCCGTACTCGACGCAGTCGCCCACGCCCTTGCCGATGGCGGGAATCACGCGCACGGCCGTGGTCTTATTGTTGATGACGCCGATGGCCATCTCGTCGGCGATGATGCCGGCGATGGTCTCGACCGGGGTGTCGCCGGGGATGGCGATCATGTCCAGGCCGACGGAGCACACGCAGGTCATGGCCTCGAGCTTCTCGAGCGAAAGCGCGCCGGCCTCGACGGCGGCGATCATGCCGGCGTCTTCGGACACGGGGATAAAGGCGCCCGAGAGGCCACCGACGCTGGAACTGGCCATGACGCCGCCCTTCTTGACGGCGTCGTTGAGCATGGCGAGCGCGCAGGTCGTGCCCGGGCCACCGCAGGTGCCCACGCCGATAATCTCGAGGATGCGAGCAACGGAGTCGCCAATGGCGGGCGTAGGCGCCAGCGACAGGTCGACGATGCCCTTCTCGACACCCAGTCGATGGGCGGCCTCGCGGCTCATGAGCTCGCCGGCACGGGTGATCTTAAAGGCGGTCTGCTTAATCTTCTCGGCGACTTCCATCATCGAGGCGGAGTCGGGCAGCTTCTCCAGGGCTGCCGCCATAACGCCGGGGCCCGAGACGCCAACGTTGATGACGGCGTCGGCCTCGCCACCGCCGTGGACGGCGCCCGCCATAAACGGGGAGTCCTCGACCATGTTGGCAAAGCAGACAAACTTGGAGGCGCCAACGGAATCCTCATCTGCCGTAAGCTTGGCGGCATCGATGATGGTCTGGGCGGCCATGAGCACGGCGTCCATGTTGATGCCGGCACGCAGGCTGGCGACGTTGACGCTGGAGCAGACGCGGCTGGTGGTAGCGAGCGCCTGGGGGATGGACTGGATGACGCGGCGGTCGGCGTCGCCGATGCCCTTCTGAACGAGCGCGGAGAAGCCGCCCAGGTAATCGATGCCGAGCGTCTCGGCCGCGCGGTCGAGGGCATGCGCGATGGGGGTGAGGTCCTCATCCTTGCAGCATGCGGCGATCTGCGCCACCGGGGTGACGGAAACGCGCTTGTTGACGATGGGGATACCGTACTCGCGCTCGAGGTTCTCGGCGGTCTCGACCAAGTGCTCAGCCGTGTGCGTCACGTGGTCGTAGATCTTCGTGCACATGCGGTCGAGGCTCTCGTCGCCGCAACCCATGAGCGAAACACCCATGGTGATGGTCCTGATGTCGAGGTTCTGCTCCTCAACCATGCCGCGGGTTTCCGCGATTTCTGCGGGCGTGATCGCCATCCTTGCACTCCTATCTGCCAAAACGAGCATAGCCTTATCTATTCTAACGTGCCGCACGTGCCAAGTGGCGCGTGCGGCACGTTTTGGTGCTCGGTTGTTTCCGTTGTGTTACTGCCCAAAGACCTCTTCGGCGATGCGCGCGCTTTCGGCGGCATCCTTGGCGTAGTAGTCCGCGCCGATCTGCTTGGCGTATTCGGGGGTGAGCACGGCGCCACCTACGATGATCTTGACGCCCGGAACCTCGGCATGGAGCAACTTGATGGTCTCCTCCATAGCGACGACCGTGGTGGTCATAAGCGCCGAGAGGCCGACGAGCTTAATGTCGCGCTCCCGTACGGTCTTGAGTACCTCTTGCGGGTCGACGTCGCGGCCTAGGTCAAAGACGGTGTAGCCGTAGTTATCGAGCAGCATCTTGACGATGTTCTTACCGATGTCGTGGATATCGCCTTTAACGGTGGCCACGCAGATCTTGCCCTTGTCGGCAATCTCGCCGGCGGGCATCAGGCGCTTGATGGTGTCAAAGCCCACACGCGCGGCCTCGGCCGAGGCCATAAGCTGCGGCAAGAAGAACTTGCCCTGGTCAAAGAGGACGCCAACCTCGTCGAGGGCGGGGATAAAGTGATTGTTGATGAGGTCCATGGCGTCATGGTCTGCCAGCAGACGCTCGGTCTCGGCCGCGATTTCGCCCTTGCGGCCCGAGACGACCATGCGACGAATCGGGTCGTCGTTGCCGTCGGTGCCGGTGGTGCCAGCAGCGGGCGCGGCGTCGGTCGATACCGCCTGAGCCGCCGCCGGATTCGCGGCGATCTTGTACGGATCGGTCCAGCCGGCGTAGCGCTCGATGTATCCGGTCGAGCCCTCGTCCTCAACGCTCAGCACGCGATAGCTGTAGACGGTATCCATAAAGCGCTTGGAGCCCGGGTTCATGATGGGGGCGTCCAGGCCCGCGCCAAAAGCGGCAGCCAAAAAGACCGAGCCCAGCAGCGGGCGGGCAGGCAGACCAAAGCTGATGTTCGACACGCCGAGCGCGCATTTGACGCCCAGACGCTCCTTGCACAGGGACATGGCGCGCAGGATCTGTTCGGCCTGGCGTTGATTGGTCGAGGCGGTCATGACCAGACAGTCGATGAGGATGCGGTCCGGGCCGATACCGTAGCGGGCGGCCTCGGCCACGATGCGCTCGGCGATGGCGAAGCGAGCTTCGGCGGTATCGGGGATGCCGCCTTCATCGAGCGTGAGGCCGACGACGTTGGTGCCGTAATGGGCGACCAGCGGAAAGATCTCATCCATGATTTGCTGTTTGCCATTGACCGAGTTGATGATGGGCTTGCCGGCGTAGCGGCGCACGGCTGCCTCGACGGCTGCGGGGTCGGTGGAGTCGATCTGCAGCGGCAGCAGCGTGGAGCCCTGGAGCTGCTCGGTCGCCTGCTGGATGATCTTGACCTCGTCGATCTCGGGCAGGCCCACGTTGACGTCCAGGATGTCGGCGCCCTGTTCCTGCTGGCTGATGCCCTGGCTCACGACGTAGTCCAGGTCGCCGTCGCGCAGGGCCTGTTGCAGGCGCTTTTTGCCGGTGGGATTGATGCGCTCGCCGATGACGGCGATTTTGTGGCCGTCACAGGGAAGGTCCACGACCGTCTGGGCGCTCGTGGCCGACATGCTGGGCTTGCGGCGGCGCGGGCTGGGCGTGTGGTTGTCGATAAGCGTGCGCAAGGCCGCCATATGCGCCGGCGTGGTTCCGCAGCAGCCGCCCACGACGCTCACGCCGTCCTCGATCATGCCGGCGACGGCCTCGGCGTATTCGGGGGCCTGGATATCAAAGACGGTATTGCCGTCGTCGTCCACGCGGGGCAGTCCCGCGTTAGCCTGCACCATAACGGGCTTGTCGGTAACGGTGAGCATACGTGCGGCGAGCCCTCGGAGCTCGGCCGGGCCCTGGCTGCAGTTGATACCCAAAACGTCGGCGCCGATGGCGTCGAGCGTGATGGCGGCGACCTCGGGGCTCGTTCCCAAGAAGGTGCGACCGTCTTCCTCAAAGGTCATGGTGGCAAAGACGGGCAGGTCGGAGTTCTCGCGGCAGGCGAGGACGGCCGCCTTGATCTCGGCAAGGTCGGTCATGGTCTCGATAATAAAGAGGTCCACGCCCGCGTCGACGCCGGCGCGCACCTCCTCGGCAAAGAGGTCATAGGCCTCGTCAAAGCTGAGGGTGCCCAGGGGGCGCAGCAGCGCGCCGATTGGGCCGATATCGCCGGCGACGTAGTGGGCACCGGCTGCGCGGGCGCAGGCGACAGCGGCGGCAAAGACATCTGCCACGGTGGCGGTACCGTCGAGCTTGTGGGCGTTGGCGCCAAAGGTGTTGGCGGTGATCACGTCGCAGCCGGCCTCGACGTATTGGCGCTGAATATCGGTAATGACCTGGGGATCCTCAAAGTTGAGCAGCTCGGGCAGAGCGCCGGCTTTCATGCCGGCCGCCTGCAGCATGGTGCCCATGCCGCCGTCGAACAGCAGGTGCCCCGTGCCCTCGATGGCGGCGCGCAGGCGATCGTCCTTAATGCGAAGGTCGTCGATCGTGCGCGTCTTGTATGCAGCGCCATTACGACGGGCAGCATCAACGGGCGCCGCCAGTGCGGCGCCGTCCAGATCGTGAGTGATAAGCGGAGTAAACATCAATGAGCTCCTAATGGCTGGAATAGCAGGTGGTGTGGGCGGCGCGGAAGCGGCAGTGCTCGCGCATGCGGCAGATATTGCAGGTGGGGCGGCTCTGGGCATCGTGGACCTCGCCGTCAAACAGGCCGATCACCGCGGTCACGCTCTTGGTGGGCATGAGCAGGCTGGTAGGTGTGACGGTAAGCCCGATGAGCCGCGTGGCGTTGAGTGCAGCCACGATTGAGCGCTGGGCCGTAAGCGGACAGTCGCCGTAGCCGGGGCTAAAGCGCCAGTTGCCAGCGAGTCCGTGTGCCGCGGCCGCAGCCTTGACTTGCTGGTCCATCTGCTCGACAGCGGCTTCTACATAGGCAGAGCATGCGGCGTCGAGCACGGCTCCCTCCAGGGGCTGCTGGGCTCCCGTGGTGCGCAGGCGACGCTCGGCGTCCATGCCGAGGGTGCATGCCATGAGCGCGGCAAAGTGGGCGTCTTTGAGATGGCGATAGATATCGCGACCACGCAGTTCAACGTTGGTGCCGACCAAGCGAATGCAAGGCTCGCCCTGTTCATCGACGCCCGTGGCATCGATGGCAAACACGCGGCGCACGCCACGGGGCTCAATGTCCAGTTCCAGGTGCTCAACGACAAGCTCAATACGCTGCGACAGCTCGGGTTCAATCTGCTGGCCGCCGTAGCCCAGGTAGCGCAACATCTCGGCACGATCGACGCGGGGATGGTGGGCGGTATCGATACGATAAAGCGCCGGCGACGCAAGGTCGGCCGGCACTTCGGCAAAAGCTGTATCGATGTGTGGTTTTTCCATTACCCTAGGCGCTCCATAATGGTTGCGGCGATCGCAGGACGATTCATAGTGTACAGGTGCAGACCGGCGGCGCCGTGCTCCTTGAGGTCGCAAAGCTGACGGGCGGCATAATCTACACCGGCTGCCTGCAGGCTCTCGGGATCGTTCTCGTACTTGGCGAGAATCTTGATGACGGGGGAGGGCAGCGATGCGCCGCACATAAAGACCATGCGGCTGATCTGCGACTTGCCCATAAACGGCATGATGCCCGCGGTAATGGGCACGGTGATACCGGCCTTGTCGGCAAGCTCGCGAAAACGGTAGAAGCACTCGTTATCAAAGAAGAGCTGCGTCACAAAGAAGCTCGCGCCGGCGTCCTGTTTTTGCTTGAGGTGTTCGACCGAGACGTTGAGGTCCTCACAGGCAATGTGGCCCTCGGGGTAGGCTGCGGCGCCCACGCAAAAGCCGGCGTCGACGAGCTCGGGGATGAGGTCGCGGGCGTAGGCGTAGTCCGAGGCGGGCTTGTCGTCCTCGGTCGCGCCAGCGGGAAGATCACCACGCAGGGCCAGGATGTTTTCAACGCCGGCGGTGCGATACTCGTCGATCTTGGCGGCGATATCGGCGTGCGAGCGGCCCACACAGGTAAGGTGCGCCACCGAGGGTGTATCGAATTCGCTCGTAATCATATGCGCGATGGGGGCGGTGGTGGCACCGTTACCCGAGCCGCCGGCCGAGCAGGTGACCGAGACAAAGCTCGGCGAAAGCTTGCACAGATTGCCAGCCACCTCGCGAGCCGTGTCGAGGGTAAGCTCGCCCTTGGGCGGGAACATCTCAAACGAAATGGGCGCGGTGCCCTGGGATGCTGCCTGCTTAAAAACCTCGTCGACGCGCATATCGTGCTCCTCTAGATACGTAATAGTGTGATGTGTTGTAAGGATTCTACAGCACCACTGTGTCACGGTGGAGTTTCACTCGCTATTTGGGGATACCAATCAAAGATGCCCTACTATCGGCATTTCCTATAACAGGGCGGTCAATCTAGGATGGGGCTATAAAGACTGGTATCTGATGCGAAATACCAGTTAATAGAGCCCCATCCCAAATTGACTACCCTTAAACCATGGGGAGAGGTCTGCAATTTATACAGTTGATTGGCTGTTGAGGGCGGCAACGCCGCCGCGATGCGGTAACCTCATTGATTGGTTTCGTGACAGCAACATAACGGTAATGTTGCGGAAACACGACGAGCCTAATCTATGACTCGTTCGTTAGTAATCAACACCGCTTCTCACGCGGTGCCGATACGAAGGGAGTTCCGTATGGCCGAACTTACTGACCGCTTCGGGACCATGGTGTTCTCTGAGGAAGTCATGAAGGACTACCTCCCCAAGGACATTTGGAAGCGCCTTGCTGCAACCCTCGAGGACGGTGAGCCGCTCGACCTGGATGTGGCCAACGCCGTTGCCCACGCCATGAAGGTCTGGGCCATCTCCAAGGGCGCGACGCACTACGCGCACTGGTTCCAGCCGCTTTCGGGCATTACTTCCGAGAAGCACGACAGCTTCCTCGAGCCCAACCACGACGGCACCGCCATTACCAAGTTTACGGGCAAGAACCTCATCCAGGGCGAGCCTGATGCCTCGAGCTTCCCCAACGGCGGCCTGCGTGCCACCTTCGAGGCCCGTGGTTACACCGCTTGGGATCCCACCAGCCCTGCCTTCATTAAGGACGATGTCCTGTGCATCCCCACGGCTTTCTGCTCCTACACGGGCGAGGCCCTGGACAAGAAGACCCCGCTGCTGCGCTCCATGACCGCGCTCTCGCGTGAGTCCAAGCGCGTTCTGGCGTTGTTTGGCAAGACCCCCAAGAAGGTCGTTCCTTCCGTGGGCGATGAGCAGGAGTACTTCCTGATCAAGAAGGACGCTTACCGCAAGCGCAGGGACCTGGTCATCACCGGTCGCACCCTCTTTGGTGCTGCTCCCTGCAAGGGCCAGGAGCTCGAGGAGCACTACTTTGGCGCTATCCGCCCCACCGTCTCGGCCTATATGAAGGACCTGGACGATGAGCTGTGGGCGCTCGGCATTCCCGCCAAGACCAAACACAACGAGGTCGCTCCCTGCCAGCATGAGCTCGCCCCTGTCTACGGCGAGGTCAACGAGGCCATCGACCAGAACCTGGTCATGATGGAGAAGATGAAGCTCATCGCCTCCCGCCACGACTTGGTCTGCCTGCTGCACGAGAAGCCCTTCGAGGGCATTAACGGTTCGGGCAAGCACAACAACTGGTCGCTTGGCACCGAGTCCGAGAATTTGCTCGATCCGGGCGACACCCCGCTCGACAACCTGCAGTTCATCGTCTTCCTCACCGCGGTGATCGAGGCCGTCGATAACTATCAGGAGCTCCTGCGTGCCTCCGTTGCCTCGGCCGGCAACGACCATCGTCTGGGCGCCAACGAGGCTCCTCCGGCGATTATGTCCATCTTCCTGGGCGACCAGCTTACCGAGGTCGTCGAGAAGATCATCGATGGCAAGGCTTCCGTCCATGCCACGCGCGGCGTGCTCGACCTGGGCGCCGATACCCTGCCCAAGCTGATGCAGGACAACACCGACCGCAACCGCACCTCCCCGTTTGCCTTCACCGGCAACAAGTTCGAGTTCCGTGCCTGCGGCTCCGAGCAGAACGTCGCCGACTCCAACCTGGTGCTCGATGCCGCCGTGGCCAAGTCGCTCAAGTCCTTCGCCGACGCGCTTGAGGGTACGCCCGAGGATGAGTTCCAGGACGCTGCGCTCGAGTACTGCAAGAAGGTCCTGACCGACCACCAGCGCATTCTCTTTTCCGGCGATGGCTACTCCGACGAGTGGCCCGTTGAGGCCGAGAAGCGCGGCCTTGCCAACAACAAGACCACGGCCGACGCCCTGCCCGCCTTTGTTTCCGATAAGGCCATCGCGCTCTTTGAGGAGACAGGTGTCCTGACCAAGGCCGAGGCCCAGTGCCGCTACGACTGCAAGCTCGAGAAGTACAACAAGCTCATGAACATCGAGGCCACCACGATGGTTCGCGAGGCGCGTCGCACCTATCGCCCGGTCATTACCGCCTATGCCACCAAGGTCGCTAAGGGCCTTGAGACTATTCGTGCCGCTGGTGCGGAGGCCGCCATGCAGTGCGAGCAGAACACGCTCAACAAGCTCTGCAACGGTATCACCACCATCAACGACTCCATCAAGGCGCTCGACGCCGTGCATCAGAAGGCCGAAGCCCTCGATGGTCAGGAGCAGGCCAACGTGTATGCACACGAGGTCGTTCCCGCTATGGATACGCTGCGCGCCGCCGTGGATGCCATGGAGGAGATCGTGGCCGCCGACTACTGGCCGGTCCCGACCTACGACGACATTCTGTTCTACGTGTAGGACTGGGACAGCATGCCGTCACGGTTGAAAGCCGGGGTCCGCATCGCGCGGGCCCCGGCTTTTTGTTTGCGAAGGACGCTTTGGAGTCCGTTTTGCTACCGATTTGCCGGGATCCGCACCCTGTCGGGTTCGAATCCCGGTATATCGGTAGCAAAAAGCCCGTCATCGCGAGGGCAACGGGCTTCTCATTTTAAATGGTGCCCCCAGCGGGATGTCCGCGTGCGGCTGGCGCCGCCCGCTTTCGCTGCGTCGCTTCGCTCCTTGCGTGCTGCGCTGCAAAACGCTTCGCGTTTCCTCAGCTCCGCACCCTGTCGGGTTCGAATCCCGGCGCATGGGTAGCAAAAAGCCCGCTACCGCGAGGGTAACGGGCTCTTCAATTCAAATGGTGCCCCCAGCGGGATTCGAACCCGCGATATCCACCTTGAAAGGGTGGCGTCCTTGGCCGCTAGACGATGGGGACAGCGGGAAAGAGTATAGCAGACTTTTTTGCCGGCGCGTATATCGTTGGCAAACTGGAAAATCACCACACAGGAGTAGGCTTTTATTCCGATTTTCAAATATCTCAATCTGTAACATCTGAGCGGGCAAATCGGCTCTATCTGTTACAGATCGAGATAGACGGCGGGCGTCGGCACCAACATCTCAATCTGTAACAGTACGACGACTTTTAACGGTCTAGATGTTACAAATCGAGACAAACTGCCGTGGCGGGTCAAAACCACCACAAAGGTGCCTGTCCCCTTTGTGGTGGTGGGGCGTTAGGGGAGGAGCTTCATGGCGGCGTCGTGAGCGGTGCGCTCGTAGGTGTCGTCGAGGGGCTTGAGCGGCAGCAGGGCTGTGGCCTGCGCATCGCCGCGGCGCTCGAGGGCGTGGGTGATGAGCCAGTCGGCGAGCTCGGGGTTCTTGGGGAGCGCCGGCCCGTGCAGGTACGTGCCGATGACACCCTTGTAGATGATGCCCTCAAAGCCATCGTCGCCGTTGTTGCCGGTGCCCGTGACGACAGACGTTCCGAGCGGCGTGGCCTCTGCATCGAGCAAGGTGCGGCCGCCGTGGTTCTCGAATCCCACAAAGGGCTCGGGTGACAGGTCGGTCTTGACGGCGACGTTGCCGATCAGGCGGTCGGAGCCGCGTACGGTTTCGGCGGCAATGACGCCCAGGCCCTCGATGCGATCTTCGCCCATATAGTACGAACGGCCGAGCAGCTGATAGCCGCCACAGATAGCAAGCAGTGTTCCGCCGTCCTCAACATAGGCCGCGACCTTGTCTTTTTGAGCGAGCAGTTCGTGTGCCACGGCCAGCTGGTCGCGATCGGAGCCGCCGCCCATCATAACGATGTCGGCGTCGGTCAGGTCGAGCGTCTCGCCCATGTGGACTTCGTCCACACGCACGGGAATGCCGCGCCAGGCGCAGCGGCGTTCGAGCGCGATAACGTTGCCGCCGTCGGCGTAGAGGTTGAGCGCATCGGGATACAGGTAGACGATGCGCAGGGGGCGCGAAAGCTCGACCGGCGCAATATCGGTGGGGACAGCGCTACCATCGGCGCGCGTTACGGCGTGGGAGACAATCGAGCTTGCATCGTCGTCTTTAAGCCCGTCGAGCTCCTTGACTAACGGCGGGAAGGCCGTGTAGTTGGCGACGGCGTAGAAGGTGTCATCGGCGGCCTCGTCTGCCACGGCGCCGATCGCCTGCGCGACGTCCGAGATAATCGCGGCATCGATGCCGGCGTACTTGAGGCGTACCTGCATGTCGTGCGCACGCGTGCCTCCGGCAAAGGCGACAAGACCCGGCGTGTCGGCGATGCGCTCGAAGTCGACATCGTAGATCCACGAGACATCGTGGCCGTCGGCATCGTTATCGTTTAGGAAGAAGGCGCAGAGCCTGCCACCTGCCGTTTTAATGGACTGGATCTGGCGATCGAAGCCCACGGGATTCTTGGCCAGGTTGGCCTCGACGGTGCGGCCGGCAATATCCCAGCGGCCCATGCGTCCGCCGGCGGGCACGTAGGCATTAAGCGTGGGCTGCAGGTGCGCCGCGTCCACGCCCAGCTCGTGCGCCGCAAAGAAGGCGGCGGCGACGTTATAGACCATGTACAGGCCGTTGTAGCGCGTGGCGATGTGCACGGCGGGCGCGTTGGCCTCGGGTCCAAAGGTCAGGTCAAAGCCGTAGCCGTCGCAGGTAAGCTCAACGTCCGTCACGCGACGGACAAGCGCAGGGCGGGCCCAGCCGCACGAGGGGCAATGGTAGGCGCCGAGCTGGCCGTATTGCACGTAGTCATACTCCAGCGGCGCGTTGCACTGCGAGCAAAAACGCGAGTCGCTAATGCGATCGGACTCGGTGCCCGTGGCGCCGTCGATGCCAAAGGCGATGCTCGTGTTGGGGACGCGCGCGGCGATCGAGGCGCACAGCGGATCGTCGGCGTTGTAGACGAGCGTTGTCGTCGGAGAGAGCTCCAACGCATGGGCGATGACGTCTTGGGTATGGTCGATCTCGCCGTAGCGGTCTAGCTGGTCGCGGAACAGGTTGAGCAGCACAAAGTACGTCGGTTTGAGCTTGGGCAGGACGCGCACCGTGTAGAGCTCGTCGCACTCAAAAACGCCCACGCGCTTGCCGCTGCTGGTGTGCTTAAGGCCGCCGCGGGCCTCGAGCAGAGCACCCACCACACCAGGCTCCATATTGTTGCCGGCACGGTTGCACACCACGGTAGCGCCGCTGGCAGCAACGGCGTCAGCGATGAGGTTGGAGGTGGTGGTCTTGCCATTAGTACCGGTGATCACCACGCTGCGGTCGACCAGGCTCGCGAGGTCGCTTAGCAGCTCGGGGTCGATCTTCATGGCGATGCGGCCGGGAAGCACGCCACCCTGGCGTTTGAGGACAGAGCGCAGTCCCCAGCGGGCGATATCGCTCGAGGTGCAGGCAAGAGATGAGCGGAAGTTCATGAAGTCGTTCCTAACGTGAATGACATGGTCGGGGCGATCGCGTCGCTAAAAGCCGTAGCGGCGCGCAAATTCCTGGGCGAGCTGCGATACATCTTCGCAGGCGTTGGCCCAGGGGGCAAAGTCGGGGGTGTCCGAGATAATGCCGTCGGCCTCCCAAACTGCCTGGTGCGAAAGATCCCAGGGATCGCGTGGCTCGGGCCGGCAGGGAAGGTACGGTGTCTGGTACATGGGATTCAGCAAGAAGAACGCGCCACCCTCGCAACGGTTAGCGAACTCACGCAGCGCGCGCGTCGCCGGGCGCATCTTGTTTGTTTTGAACAGCAAGATCGTGCGGGCGAGCAGGTACCAAGGAGAGTTTTCGAGTGCGTCTGCCCCCACCTGTTCCTCGAGCTGATGCGCCAGGGCAAAAAAGCCGTCCTGGTCTTCCAGGCGGGCGAGGGCAAGCAATACGGTGCCGGCGGCCCGGGTGGGATAGCCCTCCGTCTTAAGGACACGGCGAGAATAGTTGGCGGCGGCGCGGTAACGAGCGCTCGCCATGCACAGCTGCGAGATGGCCTCGAGTGTGTGAAGCCACCCGATAAGGGCCGGCTCGCTCACGGTAAGGTCCGCTGCGGTGACACCGTCGGCCAAAACATTATTGGCCCAGTAGTGCGGGGCCTCCATATCAAACCCGGGCACGCTCTGTTGCAGGTAGTCGGCCGTGCTCGTCTCGAGCTTCATCAGGTCGCCCAGGCAGGCGTCGACGGGCGTGTCCGCCAAAATGATGGCGAGCAGCTGGGCATCGAGGACATGCGCATCGATGCGGACGATCTTGAGCAGCTCATCACGCATATCGTCGAACAAGCGGTTGCGCGTCTGCTCAAACTCCTCGTCGCTGCCCATGTCCTCGATGCGATGGAGCTCGTCGAGCAGGTGGCGATGAACACCGGCATAGGACAGCAGCGCCTGAGCATGCTCGGACTGCGCATACTTTTGGGGATTCGCGCTAATGTCGTTATGGACAAGCTCGCGTGCTGCATCGGTGAGCTCGGGGTGCGACGCCAGATAGGTGCGCTCCAGGTAGGCGGGGATGTAGACGCTCGGATCCATTAGAGGTCTCCTCCCTTAAACGGCAAGCCCTGCTCGGCCGCCCGCAGTATGCGCTCGTCGATCTGGGAGCGCACGATGTCGTTGGTGGCGACCCAGGCGGCAAAGCTGGCGTTGTCGGGTGCGCCCAGGCCCTCCTGCAGTACCGGCGTCGCCTCGGAGAGTGCAAGGACGAGCTCGTCGGTGGAGCCTGCACCCACGTTGACGCGGGCATAGACGCCATCGGGAAACTCGGTTTGGAAGTAGAGCGCCTCGGCTGCGTGCGGGCACGAGCGCGCAAGGATACGCAGGTAGTGTTCGGCGCCCTCGTAATCCAGCTCGCGCCAGGCAGCGCTCATCAGCGCGATGAGCGTCCACGGGTCCAAGTCGCGTTCTGCATCCTTGGGACGACGGCGCAGCGGCGTGTTGGCGAGATAGGGGACGGAGTGGGCAGAGCGAAAGCGCTTGAGCTCCTCAGCGGGGTATTCGAGCTTTGCCATGGCGAGCATTGCGGTGTGGCGGACGCCGGCAGGATCGTTGGGGGCAAAGTCGAGGCTGCGGTTTGCGGCTTCGAGCGACATGCGGTAGCGGCCGCTAATGAGCGCGCGCGATGCCAAGGCGGCAAGCCAGCGCAGGTAGGGACGGCGGGTCAGGTCGCCTGCAGCCTCGCGCTCGTAGGGGTCCTGCGCCGAGGCGATCTTGAGCGCCAGGTCGTGCTCCACCTCGTCGCACTTGGACACCAGATATTGCACGTATTCCTCGTTGGAGTCAGCGGTGAGGGCGCACAACATGCGCTGCGCATCCCAGTTGGCCGGATCGAGTGCGGCGGCCTCGCGAAGCATGTTCTCGGCAGCGGCCTCTTCCTGCTCGGCTTGGGCATCGTCGGGGATAAAGGGAATGCGGTAGTCGACGGCCTCGACCACCTTGGCAATCAGATGCCCGGCGCGGTCGCGGTCGTGCACGATGAGCGGCGCGGGGTTGCGGGTGAATTGCTCCATCAGACGCTCGACGGCGGGGCCGTCGGTGAGCGGGATATTGTCGCGGCGCAAGGCCTCAAGAACGAGGCGATGGCAATCCTCTTGAATGGGATCGAATGCCATGGGGCCTCCTTTGCTGCGGTTAGGGTTCAAATGTCTCTATATAAGGTTCTAGTTTACCCGCATGTGGCACACCGGGGGTGCCGCACTTGGACATGCACCTTTGCACCACGAAGACGGATGTCGCACAAATGTCGGCACCTTGGACGACTGAGTGGTATCACGGTGCCGCAAACGGTCGATTTTTGGCGGCGAACGGGGCGTATTTTGGAGGGGCACCGTCCTGTCCGGGATATGTGGTCAACCTTGATAAAACGTTTGCCCAGCTTGGGAGTATGAATGCCCCACAAGGGTCTTCAGGGATAGAAAAAACGTTTCATCATTGTCGGCTTTAGGTGAATAACTGACCAACCAGAACGGTAAAATAGTGTTTGTCTGAGCGTTGAGACGTTTAGACATCGCGCATTGTCATCGCCGGCAACGCGCAAAACGGTCCTAACGGAGCCAATCGGGTGCTCCGTTATATACGCAAGTCTAAGAGGGGCTTGTTTAGGAGGCACAGTATGGGACGTTTTACCAATCCTCGCGATCTGTACTTTGGTGAGGGCGCTCGCCACGAGGTGAAGAACCTCAAGGGCAAGAAGGCCATCATCGTTTCTGGCGGCAGCTCTATGCGCCGCGGCGGGTTCCTGCAGGACGTTGAGGCCGACCTCAAAGAGGGCGGCTTCGAGGTCAAGCTGTTCGAGGGCGTCGAGTCCGATCCGTCCATCGAGACGGTCATGAAGGGCGCCGAGGCCATGCGCGAGTTCGAGCCCGACTGGATTATCGCCATCGGCGGCGGCTCGCCCATCGATGCCGCTAAGGCCATGTGGGTCTTCTACGAGTATCCCGAGGAGTCCTTCGATAACATCATCCAGCCGTTCAGCTTCCCTGAGCTGCGTCAGAAGGCTCACTTCTGCGCCATCTCCTCTACCTCCGGTACCGCTACCGAGGTTACCGCCTTCTCCGTCATCACCGACTACGCCAAGGGCATCAAGTACCCGCTGGCCGACTTCAACATCACCCCTGATGTCGCCATCGTCGACCCCGAGCTCACCTACACCATGCCCGCCAAGCTGTGCGCTCACACCGGCATGGATGCTCTGACCCACTGCATGGAGGCCTACGTTTCTACCTTCGCCTCTATGTTCACCGACGCCAACGCCCTGCACGGCATCCGCGAGATCGTCGAGTGGCTGCCCAAGTCCTATGCTGGCGACCATGAGGCCCGTCAGCACATGCATGAGGCTCAGTGCATCGCCGGCATCGCCTTCTCCTCGGGCCTGCTGGGCATCGTTCACTCCATGGCTCACAAGACCGGTGCAGCCTTTGAGAACGGCCACATCATCCACGGTGCTGCTAACGCCATGTACCTGGGCAAGGTCATCCAGTGGAACTCCAAGGATCCCCGTGCTGCCGAGCGCTACGCTTATGTGGCCAAGGAGATCCTGCACCTTCCCGGCGAGACCAACGAGGAGCTCATCGCTGCGCTCGTCCAGAAGATTCGCGACCTCAATGACCAGCTCAACATTCCGCAGTCCATCAAGGATTACGCGAATGGTGGCGTGAAGGTCGACGCCGAGAACCCGCAGATGGTTTCCGAGGAGGAGTTCCTCGCCAAGCTGCCCGAGATCGCTGCGAACGCCGAGACCGACGCCTGCACGCCCGAGAACCCGCGTGAGACCAAGGCTGCCGACTTCGAGAAGATCCTCAAGGCCTGCTACTACGACACCGACATCGATTTCTAATCGACTCTTGTTATCGTAACGAGGGGCTCCGCACGTATCCGTACGGAGCCCCTTTCTTTTTTCTTTTAGAGAATGGGATAGTTATGGCTGCAATTTTCAATAGCCCCAGCAAGTACATCCAGGGTCCGGACGAGCTCGCCAAGCTCGGCTCCTATGTCGAGCCGCTCGGCGCTAAGGCCCTCGTCATCGTGACGCCTTCGGGCAAGAAGCGCGTCGGTGCCAAGATCGAGGGTGGTTTTGCCGAGGCTAAGGCCGAGTTGCTGTTTGAGGACTTTAACGGCGAGTGCTCCAAGAGCGAGGTCGATCGCCTGGTTGCGCTCGCGCGCGACAACGGCTGCGACATCATCGTCGGCGTCGGTGGCGGCAAGATCCTCGACACCGCCAAGGCCGTCGCCTACTACCTGGAGTCCCCGGTCATCATTTGCCCCACCATCGCTTCGACCGATGCCCCGTGCTCGGCGCTCTCCGTGCTCTATACCGATGACGGCCAGTTCGATAAGTACCTGTTCCTTAAGGCGAACCCCAATATCGTTCTTATGGATACGACGGTTATCGCGGCGAGCCCGGTACGCCTGACGGTGGCAGGTATGGGCGATGCGCTCGCAACCTACTTTGAGGCCCAGGCGACGCACGATGCCGACGGTGGCACCTGCGCTGGTGGCAAAGGCGGCATGGCCGGTCTGGCGCTTGCCAAGCTCTGCTACGAGACGCTTATGGCCGATGGCGTCAAGGCCAAGGTCGCGCTGGAGAAGGGTGCGCTCACGCCTGCCGTCGAGCATATCATCGAGGCCAATACGCTGCTTTCGGGCATTGGCTTTGAGAGCTCGGGCCTTGCTGCTGCTCATGCCATCCACAATGGCCTGACGATGCTGCCCGAGTGCCACGGCATGTATCACGGCGAGAAGGTCGCCTTTGGCACCATCGTTCAGCTGGTACTCGAGGATGCTCCGACTGAGAAACTCGAGGAAGTCTTGGGCTTCTGCATTGAGCTGGGCCTGCCGGTCACGATGAAGGAACTTGGCGTTGCCGAGCTTACGCGCGAGCAGGCCATGATTGTTGCCGAGGCCGCCTGCGCGCCCGATGACACCATGTGCAACATGCCGTTTGAGGTGACGCCCGAGATGGTCGCAAACGCCATCCTGGGTGCCGACGCGCTGGGTCACTACTACCTTATGGATGAGTAAATCAAGCTAAGGAAGGGGCAAAGCCAGCAGACGGCTTTGCCCCTTTTTGCTATGGTGCAAACCAACCTGACCCCATCGCACCAAGTTGGTGCAAAGGGGTCAGGTTACTTTGCACCAATCGTTGTTTGATGAAGGGCGGATTCTCGTATGGCGCTTCCTATGGTTTACGGCGGTCCCGGTCGGTATGTTCAGGGGCCGGGCGAACTTTCGCGTCAGGGCAGGTATTTGTCATGGTTGGGCTGCGCTGCCTATGTCTTGTTTGACCAGGGCACCGAGGATCGGCTGTGCAGGCAGATTGTCGATGGATTTCTGGACGACGATCTAAGCGAGCCGTTCTTTAAAATTTACAACGGTCCGTGTACGGAAGAGGCTGTTGCCGAAATGGCTAAGGAAGCCCAGGCTGAGTATTGCGACATGGTGGTGGGTATTGGCGGTGGCAAGATGCTCGATATCGCCAAGGCAGTAGCGTTTTATGCCGAGTTGCCGTTGTGCGTATGTCCCACGGCGGCCTCAATGGATGGTCCGTGCAGCGCGATTTCGGTGCTGTATCACGAGGATGGGTCGTTCGACCGCTACCTGATGCTCGAGAAGAATCCAGATCTGGTCGTGGTCGATACCAACGTGGTCGCAGCGGCCCCACTGCGTATGACGGTCGCTGGTATGGGCGATGCGCTGGCAACGTACTTCGAGGCGCGTTCGTGCGCCGCGGCGCACGGCGCCAACGAGCACGGTGGCGCGCCGGGGCACTTGGCTCTGGTTGCGGCTCGTGCCTGCTACGACACACTTATGGAGTGCGGCGTCGCTGCCAAGCGCGATCTCAAAAAGGGGCGTACGTCGCCAGCGGTTGAACGCCTGATCGAGTGCAATATTTTGCTCTCGGGTGTCGGCTTTGAGAGTGGCGGCTTGGCGTTGGCGCATGCCATCGCCAACGGGCTGACGATTCTGCCCGAGTGCAAGGCCATGCATGGTGAGGCCGTGGCATTTGGTCTGGTGGTGCAGCTGCGCCTGGAGCGTGCACCCGAGCTTGATCAGGTGCTCGAGTTTTGCCAGCGCGTCGGTCTGCCGACGACGCTTGAGGAGCTGGGGCTTGATGAGATTACCGATGCCGATTTGCTGAGCGTTGCTGACGCAACTTTTAAGAACGAGCGCAACATGGCCAACGAACAGACAAAGGTGACCAGGCAAAAGCTCGTGCAGCTCATGTGCGAGGCATAGTTTGGCGCTTGATTGGCCTTGTGCAATCGAGGCGGCGATAGGCCATGGGCTATTTGCCGCAAAGATGCTCCGCGTGTAATTTGCCCGAGGCGTGGGCCGATAGCGTATCATTATCTCTTGCTTGTTTGCACTGCTCAGGGAGGGGCCGCGCATGGCGCAGGAACACGATCTGTTTGATGACATTATCGAGATCAGCAAGGGTTTCGACTTTCTTAAAAACCCGCTTGGCGGTGTGACCGATGCGCTCGATCCGTCGGCGCCGCAGTGGAATCCTGCTGACTACAAGGAGCGTCCGCGCGGCAACACCATTCCGTGCTTGACCTGCAAAAACGAAAAGAGTGGCTGCACCGCGTGCATGGACGTGTGCCCGGTCAACGCCATCGAGGTCGAGGAAGATGCCATCGAGATCCTCGATTCCTGTCGCAAGTGTGGCCTGTGCGCCGCTGCCTGTCCGACTGAGGCGATCATCTCGCCGCGCCTGGCGCCCAAAAACCTGTATGACGACATTGTCTCGGCGGCTACAAGTCACGAGACCGCCTACGTTACCTGCACGCGCGCCCTTAAGCGCATGCCGCGCGAGAACGAGGTCGTCGTTGCCTGCGTGGGCGATATTACAGCCGAGACCTGGTTCTCGGTGCTGGCCGACTATCCCAACGTGAGTGTGTATCTGCCGCTGGGCGTGTGCGATAAATGCCGCAACACCGGTGGCGAGGACATGCTGGGCGAGGCGATTGCGAAGGCCGAGGAATGGGCTGGTACGGGTATGGGCCTGGAGGTCGACCCCAAGAGCCTCAAATGCCATAAGCGCCGCGAGTACGAGCGCAAGGAATACATGGAAAAGATCGCCCGTACCACGGGCCTGACCGTGACCAAACTCAATCCGGCGACGGCGGCACTGGCTTCGGTGACGCAGAAGCTCAAAGCCCATCGCCATCAGATCACCCAGCTGGAGCGCACGCTCAACACCATGTGCGGCACCACGACGACCAAGCGTCGCCGTTCGCTCACCCATGGGCGCCAGCTGGTGCTCTCGACGCTGCAAAACCACCCCGAGCTTGCCCAGAACATGCAGGTGAGCACGCCGGAGTGCGATTTTGACAAGTGCACGTCGTGCGGCGAGTGCGTTAACGCGTGTCCCACGTCCGCCTGCGATTTGGTGGGAAGCGGTCGCTTTGCACTGGAGTCCACGTATTGTTTGGGTTGCGGAGCCTGCGTCAAGGTTTGTCCCGAACATGCGCTCAAGCTGGTCGAACACGATGCGTCCAATCTGGTCGTCGCCGATCCCGAGGCCGAGGAAAAGGCCGCCCAGAAGGCGAAGGCTCACGAGGAGGCCGAGAAGGTCAAGGCCGAGGCAAAGGCCAAGCTCGATAAGATGCTCGATCAGGTGGAAAAGCTCGCAGACTAGTCAGCGACCCCTATCTCTGCTTCATTTGCGCCGCCGTGGCGTCCGGGTTCGCCTGGATGCTGCGGCGGCGCTATACTTATGCAGTTTGAAGTACCTGTATCAAAAGGAGCTGTCGTGTCCCTTTCCATCGGTATCGTGGGCCTGCCCAACGTGGGCAAGTCGACGCTGTTCACCGCGCTTACCAAAAAGACCGGCCTTGCCGCCAACTACCCGTTCGCCACGATCGACCCCAACGTGGGTATCGTCGATGTGCCCGATAGCCGCCTGCAAAAGCTCGCCGACATCGTCAACCCGGGTCGCATTGTGCCGGCTACGGTCGAGTTCGTCGACATCGCAGGTCTGGTGAAGGGCGCTAACGAGGGCGAGGGTCTGGGCAACCAGTTCTTGGCAAACATCCGCGAGACCGACGCCATCTGCGAGGTCGTGCGCTACTTTAAGGACCCCAACGTCATGCGTGAGGTGGGCCGCACCGGCGAGTTCGTCGATCCCGCCGGCGATGCCGACACCATCATGACCGAGCTCATCCTGGCCGACATGGGCACGCTCGAGAAGCAGCTGCCCAAGCTCGAGAAGGAGGCCAAGCGCGACAAGGAGCTCATGCCCAAGTTTGAGGTCGCCAAGCGTCTGCTTGCCTGGCTCAACGAGGGCAAGCGCGCCGCATCCATGGAGATGACTGACGAGGAGCGCGCCGCCGCCAAGGGCCTGTTCCTGCTCACCATGAAGCCCATCCTGTATGTGGCCAACGTGGACGAGGATATGCTCAACGAGGACCTGGCGCCCATCGATGGCGTCAAGCCGCTGCCGATCTGCGCCAAGATTGAGGCCGAGCTTTCCGAGCTCGATCCCGAGGACGCTGCCGACTACCTGGAGAGCCTGGGCCTGGAGCAGCCCGGCCTGGACGTGCTCGCGCAGGCCGCCTACAAGCTGCTTGGCCTGCAGTCGTTCTTTACGGCTGGTGAGATGGAGGTCAAGGCCTGGACGGTTCGTCAGGGCGCAACCGCTCCGCAGGCCGCCGGCGTCATCCACACCGACTTTGAGCGCGGCTTTATTAAGGCCGAGGTCATTGGCTACGACGATTACATCGAGCTCGGTGGCGAGCAGGGCGCCAAGGCCGCCGGCAAGCTGCGTATCGAGGGCAAAGAGTATGTCATGGCCGATGGCGACGTCGTGCACTTCCGCTTTAACGTGTAAGGACGACGCATATGTTTAAATATGGCAAAAAAGCTGGCTACATGGGTATTGCGTTGCTCGTACTTGCGGTGATTCCGCTGGTGGTTGCAGCGTGTGTTATCCCCAACATTGGTCCCGAGGTGGCAACGAAGTTTAACGCGGCCGGTGAGGTGACGCGCTGGGGCAAGAGCTACGAGCTGCTGGCACTGCCGGTGCTCAACCTGCTGCTGAGCGTGGCGACGTACTTTACGGCAGGACGTCAGGCTAAAAACAATGATGACTCCGCCGCCATGGCGCGCATCGTGTGCGAGCGCTACCTGCGAAACGGCTGCATCACGGGTGTGTTCCTCAACGTAATCAACGTCTACTTTATGTACTCGGCTATTACCGGAACAGGCTTTGGCTTTGGTTTCTAGCCTGTCCTTTTAGGCAACGAGCCTGCACGCATATTCAATGGCTGCTGCGAGACCGCCGCTCGATCGTGGTTTAAAGACCATATCGGCGGCGGCCTCGTTTTCGTATCCGGAGCCGCGGAGGGCGAGTGCGATACCGGCTTCTAAAAGGAGCGGCAGGCCGCGTTGGCTGGTTGCGATTACGGCAGCCTGATTGAGCGAGCAGCTGTGCGCTTGGCATTGGATGGCAAGTTCGCCTTGCGCCGGGCAAGGGACCAGAACGGCGGCGACGCGACTTGATAGTAATGCAAATGCTGTGCGCTCATCGGGCGAAAGGCATTCGGCTTCAACGACGACGAGCTTGGGCGGTGCGCTGTTTGTGCGAAGCGTGGCTCGGTACATGCGGACCGAAGAACCCGACATAGAAAACTCCTGTGTATTCGGCAAAACGTAAACTATAGTTTACGTTTTTGTTCAGCTCCATTTCAAACTCGGCTGCATGGACGAACGTGCGAAACAGATTCTTGGCAGGCGGGTCGAAGAGACACGCAGGGACCTTGGTATCTCCAAGGTTGATTTTTGTGTGGCGACAGGAATCAGCCGACCCTACCTCGACCGAATCGAAGATGGGACGGCAAATATCACGCTCAAGGTTCTATTTAAGATCGCGCCCGCACTCGGCATGACGGTGTCAGAGCTTCTCGAGGGGATCGAATAGGGGATACCCGTCGACAACTGAATTACGCCATCGGGATGCGGTCGTGGTTGACTTGGCTGTAGAACAGGCGCTGAATCTCGGCCGCATCACGTGACTGGCCGAGTGCCCACATGGTTTTGGCCACGAGCGTCTCGGTGGTCATGTCGTCGCCGCGCAAAATGCCCGGATGATCGGCGTAGGCACGGCCGACCTCATAAACACCCAGGTCAAGGCCCTCTTCGGGGACCTGCGTGGTCATAACGACAGTGCGACCCGAATCGACCCAGCGGAAAATTGCCTCTTGGAACGACTCGCCCGACTCACCAAACTCGGGGATACCGCCAATGCCAAAGGTCTCCAGAATCACAGCGTCGTAGCTATCGGCAAGAGCGTCCAGGATACCCGGGTTCACGCCGGGTGTCAGCTTAAGGACAAATACGCGCGGGTCGATGCTGTCGTAGAAGCGAACCGGGTTCTCGTCCTGGTGAGTGCCGTGGAGTCCGTTGCGAACGATGCGGTCGTTGCGGATATAGGCAATGGGCGGATAGTTGACGCTAATGAACGCGTTAAAGCTCATGGTGCGCTGCTTGCGGGCGCGCGTGCCGGCAATGGCTACGCCGCCAAAGACAATCGAGACGTCGTGCGAATGCTCGTCGAGCGCATAGAGCAGGCTCTGGTACAGGTTGAGCTTGGCGTCGGTAAAGGGATTGCCCATGGGCTTTTGCGAGCCGGTGAGTACGATGGGCTTGGGGCTGTCCTGAATCAGATAGGAAAGCGCCGCCGCGGTGTAGCTCATGGTGTCGGTGCCGTGCAGAATCACGAAGCCGTCGTGGTCGGCATAACCCTCGACGATGACGTCGCGGATACGCATCCAGTCGCTCGGACGCATATTGGTGCTGTCGATGTTCATGGGCTGCACGACGTCGAGCTCGCAGAGGCCCGAGATCTCGGGGACGCTCTGGGCGAGCTCCTCACCGGTCAGGGCGGGGGAGAGGCCGTTGCCGTCCTCGGTCGATGCGATGGTGCCGCCCGTGGCGATGAGAAGGATGCGCTTCATGCTGGTATTCCTATCGTATTTGCCGCCGCAGAGGCGGAGTCGTTCGGCAGTATTGTGGCACAGGGCGTCCAATGTTCAAACGTATTACATCATCTGTAACGTTTGGTAACACTTCAATTGCCGTCAAATAGGCCCCGGTCGTGCGTTTGCCGTGCGCTGATGGCTGCGAGGGACGAGAAACCCCATATAACGTGTACACTATGTAAGCTGTTTTCGTTTATTCGCGCGGGTGGGCACAGGCTCCCCGCCAACAAGAGGGGGAAACCATGGATCAAAAGGCTTCCGCAAAGGTCCTCGTACTCGACTTTGGTGCGCAGTACGGTCAGCTCATTGCCCGTCGCGTCCGCGACCTCAACGTGTATTCCGAGATCGTTCCCTGCGACATCTCGGCCGATGAGATTCGCGAAATGAACGCCTCTGCGCTCATCCTCTCTGGCGGCCCGGCTTCTGTGTATGCCGAGGACGCTCCGTCCATCGATCCCGCCATCTTTGACCTGGGCCTTCCCGTTCTGGGCTTTTGCTACGGCCATCAGATCACGGCCGTGACGCTCGGCGGCAAGGTCGGTCACTCCGAGGTGGGCGAATACGGCCGCGCCACCATCACGCGTACGGCCGGCGCCAAGCTCTTTAACTCCACGCCTATGGAGCAGACCGTGTGGATGAGCCACCGCGACGCCGTGTCCGAGGTGCCCGAGGGCTTTACCGTTACCGCCAGCACCGACGTGTGCCCGGTTGCCGCCATGGAGTGCGTCGAGCGCAAGATCTTCACCACGCAGTTCCACCCCGAGGTCAAGCACTCCGAGTACGGTCAGCAGCTGCTGAGCAACTTTCTGTTTGAGATCTGCGGCCTGGAGCCCAACTGGAGCATGGATAACCTGGTCGAGACCATGACAGCCGAGTTCCGCGAGAAGGTCGGCGACGACCGCGTGATTCTGGCCCTGTCCGGCGGCGTCGACTCCTCCGTCGTGGCTGCGCTGGGCGCTCGCGCCGTGGGCAAGCAGATGACCTGCGTGTTCATCAACCACGGCCTGCTGCGCAAGGGCGAGCCCGAGCAGGTGGAGGAGGTCTTCACCAAGCAGTTTGACGTCGACTTTATCCACGTCCACGCCGAGGACCGTTATGCCGAGCTTCTGGCCGGCGTGACCGAGCCCGAGGAGAAGCGCCGCATCATCGGTACGCAGTTCTGGAAAGAGTTCTTCGCCGTGGCGCAGCAGCTCGAGACCGATGGCAAGCCGGTCAAGTACTTGGCTCAGGGCACCATCTACCCCGACATCATTGAGTCCGGCGCTCGCAAGACGGGCGGCAAGACGGCTACCATCAAGAGCCATCACAATCTGATCCCGTTCCCCGAGGGCGTGCACTTCGACCTTATTGAGCCGCTCGACCACTTCTTTAAGGACGAGGTCCGCGCGCTTGGTCTGGCGCTCGGTCTGCCGGGTCATATCGTGTTCCGCCAGCCTTTCCCGGGCCCGGGTCTGGCCATCCGCATCATCGGTGCGGTCGACAAGGAGAAGCTCGAGATCCTCAAGAATGCCGACGCCATCGTGCGCGAGGAGCTCGACGCCTATAACCAGCGTCTGTTTGAGCAGACCGGCGAGCGCAACTCCGAGCATAGCTGCTGGCAGTATTTCGCCGTCCTGCCCGACATTAAGTCCGTCGGCGTTATGGGCGACGAGCGCACCTACCAGCGCCCAATTATCCTGCGTGCCGTCGAGTCCAGCGATGCCATGACCGCCGACTGGGCCAAGCTGCCCTACGACGTCCTGGCCCGCATCTCCGGCCGCATCGTGGCCGAGGTTCCCGGCGCCAACCGCGTGTGCTACGACATCACGTCCAAGCCGCCCGCGACGATTGAGTGGGAGTAGGCTGACAGGGTTCTGACCTGCACTTTTGAGTGCCGCACTGTGCTCCTGAGTTTCGTTTCGTACGAGAGTTACGGCAAAGCCACCAGCGATAATGGTGAGTAAATACGATAATCTAGCCTCTGTTTCCGCGTCGGAACGGAGGCTTTTTCTTTGCCTTTTTACTCCCCCCTTTTACCTGCGATTTCGCGATTTACTCCCCGTGTTTCAAGATGGAAGCGTTTGGTTGCGAGGCGCTCCGGTGTGAGGGCCTGAGTCGTCAGGCCCCGCACAGGGGGACCGCGATGGTGGCCACCGCGCCGCCCGAGGGGCTGTTGGCGAGCGAGACGGAGCCCCCGTGGGCGCT
>ERZ857951.37-NODE-37-length-166649-cov-6.912662_pt1 | contig 166649 bp, 158 predicted proteins | sample MGYA00519759_ERZ857951 | MGnify/ENA primary metagenome ERZ857951 (study PRJEB31778, sample SAMEA3449377) | human gut metagenome | biome: human gut; feature: human-associated habitat; material: faeces | place: United Kingdom | collected 2010/2012 ...
TGAAACTTACAGCAGCGGGACTGTTCAGGATTTGCACCTGATTCCCTTTTAATTACCGTCTCCGAACAAAGACAGTAAACCAATGCATCGCAAAGATAAGGAAAAAAGTGATTAGTGGTTAGTGATAAGTGATTATTTTTCTTTTGCCAGTGTGAATACGAATTCCAATCCGCCACCTTGGTTGTTCTTGGCCGAAATGGTACCTCCATGGATGATTACCGAGTTCTTTACGATAGCCAATCCCAATCCCGTACCGCCCAGTTTGCGTGAGCGTCCTTTATCTACCCGGTAGAAGCGTTCGAATAAGCGGTTCAGATGTTCGGGAGAGACACCTACGCCGGTATCGGCAAAACTGAAATAATAAAAATTCTCGTCTTCGCGGAAACAACTGATGTTGATGCGTATATCTGTGCCTGCATAGGCAATGGCATTGTCCATCAGGTTGCGGAAAATGGAGTATAGCAGGGAATAGTTTCCCCGTAGTTGTATCTTCGGTTTTAGGGAGTTGACTACGGTGATATGCTTTTCTTCCAGTTCCAGGGATACCTCGTTTACAATGTTGCCTACCAACAGGCTGATGTCTATTTTCTCCATGTCGATCATGTTGGCGGCTTCGTCCATACGTGTTAATACGGAGATGTCGCGTAGCAGTCGGCTCAACCGATTGCTTTGAGCATAGCATCGCTCCAGGAATGTCTGCATCTTCTCCCGCGAAATGTTTTCATTGTTCACGATGGTTTCCAAATAGCCCTGTATACTGCTGACCGGGGTCTTCAGTTCATGTGCGATGTTCTGTGTCAACTGGCGTTTCAGGCGGATCTGCTCTTCTTCCTGGGTGACATCATTGATGGATATCTCGAAGCTTAAGTCTTGGAATATAATACATTCCACAATAAACATACGTCCATTCTTATTGATGCTGATAGACATACGCTTTTCTTCCTTGCCCGGACGCTTGGGAGTCTTGTTGATGAAATCCGTGATTTTCTGGAACTCACTGATAGAGAATATTTCCTCTGTTGTTTGTAGGTTGGAGTCTGAAATCAGGTTGCTGTACTGTGTGAACAGGTTGTTGACCAGGATTTCTTTCTTGTCCTTATTGAATACGCCCAATCCTTCATGCGAGGTTTGTAAGTGGGTGATCAATTTCTCCCGTTCAATGTATAGCGCCTCTTTGGTTTCCCGCAGTCGCTTGTATATCTGGATGATATGCTGTGAAATCTCTCCCAGTTCGTTGTGTGGGAAGGCGGACTGCATATCTGTTTCCACAGGCTCATTTTTATCGGCACGTTTGGCAAACTCGCGTAGCTGATTGATGGCTGTCCCCAGTTTAGAGGTGAATTTATAGAAGATGAAAATTAATAGCAATGATACGATGAGGGTAAACCAGATGTAGTGCTGGTCTGCTGCAAGGTGTCTTGCAAGGTTTAAGTCATAGGGGAGGGCGGAACGTATAATGTAGCCTTCATAGAGTGTGGCAGAGTAGAAGTAGGGTACTCCTGTTGTTTCGGAAGTACGGCGTACATCATATCCTTTTCCTTCTGCCAGTGCCTTTTGTACTTCCGGGCGATTGACGTGATTGCCTAACTTCTGATTCTCGAAACTGTCATATAATACGTCACCCTGTACGTTCACTACCGTAATACGTAAGTCCTGTTTGACGTACTTTTGCAGGTATCGTTCCAAAGTTTTATCCCACAGACTGTCTGGAATGTGAGTAAGTTCCTGGTGTAGTCGTTCATTATAGTCCTGTAGCTGTATATCCAGCAGATCTATCTTATATTCTTTTTCACGCTGGTATTGATACGCTAGGAAGCATCCGGCAAATACCAGAAACAGTGAAATGACCGAAAGAAATAACTTCCGGCTGAACGACAGGAAATGTGTGGTATTATTCAGCTTCGAAGCAGTATCCATATCCTAAGCGAGTTACGATGCATTTACCATAAATACCTATTTTTTTACGCAAACGAGTGATATTCACATCGATGGTGCGGTCCAACACATAGACCTCGTCGCTCCATATCCGTGCCAGTATATCTTCGCGGGAGAATACGCGTCCCTTGCTCTGGAGGAGTAAAAGTAATATCTCAAATTCTTTTTTGGTAAGAGGGGCTTCTTCCCCGTCGATGCTTACTTTCTTTTTTACAATATCAATGACTAACGTCTTGTAGCTGATTTGCTCCGGTGCCCGTTCCGGTTCTCCCTGTTGGGTGCGACGCAATACAGCTTTGACGCGTGCGATGACTTCACGCAGAGAGAAAGGTTTGGAGATGTAATCATCAGCTCCCAGATTGAAGCCGGTTACCGTATCATTTTCCGTATCCTTGGCGGTGATGAATATAATAGGTACCTGAGCGGTCTTCTTATCTTTCTTTAGTAAGCTGGCCATTTTGAAACCGGATATCTCTCCCATCATCACGTCCAGCAGCAACAGGTTGTAGCTACCGATATTCATTTTCAACGCCTCTTCGGCAGAGTTGGCCGTGTCCACTTCATACCCTTCATTCTCAAGGTTGAATTTCAGGATCTCGCAAAGGTCCTCTTCATCGTCTACAACTAAAATACGATAATCGTTCATTGCTTTTTCTAATTAATATGAGGTATTCAAAACAAATTCTCCTACCACAAAGTTATACTTTATTTCTTTTCAGCGACAAAGGTGCGGTGTTTTTGTTACGGGAAAGTGAAACACGTGTTACAATTTGATTACATTTTAGTATGTGCTGAAGGTAATCCGGTCCATACCAACTCCGTGTCAGATCCGTAGAAACTCCGTACCAGGTCCGTATTAACTCCGTATTGGGTCCGTATCAGGTTCAAGCATATAGGCACGGAGATGGTACGAACCTGACGCGGAGTTGGTAAGGCTTTGACACGGTTTTGGTAAGGTGAAGAACTGTAAACTATTACTTTTGCATTCCAGTTTTTCAGTTTTTATACTTACCTTTGTCTTAATATAAATAACATTGGTATGAAAGAGTTGACTAATATAAATTTTCGGCGATATAAATGGCGTTTGCCCGCTCTGATAGCTTTATTGGTGGTTGTTGTGGCAGGTTCCTTTTGGCTGAATACGGCTCCGTTCCGTTCCGGGTTTGAGATAACGGATGAGTTGGGAGGCAACATCTTTCCTTCCAGTATTCTTTCTGTAGCGACGACGGATGCGCAAGTCATTGTTCCGGCTGATTCCTTATATGTGGGTAATTCTAAATCCTGCATTTCTATCCGGATTCGTTCGGGGAAGGCGTATAGCAGGGTGCGTATTGAAGTTGCTGAAACTCCGTTCTTTTCCCGTTCCGTATCTGAGTTTGTGCTGGCTAAACCACGGACGGAATATACGATCTATCCCGATATTATCTGGAATTACGAAGCGCTGAAGAATAATAACCAGGCGGAACCGGTAAGTGTGGCTGTTAAGGTAGAAATGAATGATAAGGATTTGGGCCAGCGAGTTCGTACTTTTTCTGTTCGCAGCATCAATGAATGTCTGTTGGGCTATGTTACGAATGGAACTAAGTTTCATGATACAGGAATTTTCTTTGCGGCATACGTTAATGAGGAAAATCCGATGATTGATAAACTGTTGCGTGAAGCACTGAACACCCGTATTGTCAATCGTTTCTTGGGCTATCAGGGTGGCAATGCTGAAGTGGTGGACAAGCAAGTCTATGCTTTATGGAATGTGCTTCAAAAGCGTAATTTCCGTTACAGCTCTGTTTCCAATACCAGTTTGTCCAGTAATGTGGTCTTTTCCCAGCGTGTTCGCACATTTGATGATGCACTGGAGTCTTCGCAGATTAACTGTGTGGATGGTAGCGTGCTGTTTGCTTCCTTGCTTCGTGCTATTAATATAGAGCCAATATTAGTTCGTACTCCGGGACACATGTTTGTGGGGTATTATACAGATGCCGGTCGCAAGAATATGAACTTCCTTGAAACTACTATGATTGGAGATGTGGATCTGGATGATTTCTTTCCGGATGAGAAGCTGGATTCAACGATGGTAGGTAAATCACAGAATCAAATGTCACGACTGACATTCGATAAGTCTAAGCAATACGCTAATAATAAGTATAAGCAAAATGAAGAAGGAATACATTCCGGGAAATTGAATTACATGTTTTTGGAGATTTCTAAGGATGTGAGAAGGAAGATACAGCCTATTGGAAAATAGAAGATACCAAGAGGTTAGTTATTAAGAATCGCTGCTTTTTTGCATATTAATCTATAAAATTCCATAGTTTATAGAACGTTAATTTAAATATCTTAAAATATTGGGAATCTATATATTTCATTGATTATCTTTGCGCTCGGAAACAGAAATATGATTTTCTTTGAAGTTTCATAGAGATTTAATAAGATATTGAAGACTGTAACGGTCTTCATTCATAGATGATGATTGGAACAGTCGGTTCGTGAGAATCGGCTGTTTTTTGTTTCTGTTTGTTTGCATATCAACGGATGTAATGTTACTTTTGCCGAACGAGGTCAGGTGGCCTCGTTATTAACCTCTGAATAGCAATGGCACAAAGCAAGAAATTTATCTCTCCGGGAGCATGGTTTTCCATGTTGTATCCCGCAGACTGGAATGAGTTTGAAGATGGGGAAGGCTCTTTTCTCTTCTATAATCCAAGTGAATGGACTGGAAATTTTCGTATTTCTGCATATAAAGGTAACGCTATGTATGGTCGGGAAGTTACCCGTCAGGAACTGAAAGACAATCCTTCGGCAGTCTCCGTTAAAATAGGAAGCTTGGCATGTGCTTACAGTAAGGAGATGTTTGAAGAAGAAGGGGCTTATTATACTTCTCATCTTTGGATTACAGGTGTGGATGATGTTGCCTTTGAATGTTCCTTTACGGTAAGCAAGGGAGCATCTGTGGCAGAGGCCGAAGCCGTTATCGCCTCGTTGGAAATACGTAAAGAGGGAGTGAAATATCCGGCAGAGCTTATACCTGTCCGCCTGTCCGAAATCTACCAGATTAATGAGGCTTTTGAGTGGGTGACCACTACTGTAAAAGAACAACTGAAAAAAGATTTCCAGGGTATGGAAGAAGATTTGGACAGTATGCAACAGGTCATTGATAGTGGAACTATCGGTCCGAAGAAGAAAGAAGCATGGCTTTCATTTGGTATTGCCATCTGTGTGATTCTTGCCAATGAAGTAGATGGGTTAGAATGGATGACTCTGATAGATGGTAATCGTGAAGCTCCTGTATTGCAGAATCTTACTACCGGAGAATGGATTGACCCCATGAAATTAGTGTGGAGCAAAGTGAAGGCAGGGGAACCTTGCAATCTGGCAGAAACCTACAAATCCTTACTCTGATCATTTGCCAACCAGCCATAAATCATAAATTATAAATCATAAATCTTAAACTGTGATTAGTTATCTTCAGATAGAAAATTTGACCAAGTCATTCGGTGATTTGGTATTGCTTGAGAATACTTCGCTCGGTGTGGCCGAAGGGCAACGTATCGGACTGATTGCCAAAAACGGCAGTGGTAAAACTACTTTGTTGAATATCATTGCCGGAAAAGAAGGCTATGACAGTGGAACCATTTCTTTTCGTCGTGACCTTAGGGTCGGATATTTGGAACAAGACCCGCAATATCCCGAAGGACTGACCGTTCTGGAAGCTTGTTTCCATCATGGCAACAGTACGGTAGAACTGATAAAGGAGTACGAACGCTGCATGGAAACAGAAGGACATCCTGGTTTGGACGAAATCCTAGTGCGCATGGATCATGAAAAAGCATGGGAGTATGAACAGAAGGCCAAGCAAATCCTTTCCCAGTTGAAGATAAGAAACTTCGATCAGCAAGTAAAGCATCTTTCTGGTGGACAGTTGAAGCGCGTGGCGCTTGCCAATACCCTTATCACTGAGCCTGACCTGCTGATTCTGGATGAGCCGACCAACCATCTCGATCTTGATATGACTGAATGGTTGGAAGATTACCTGCGCCGCACAAACCTCAGTCTGCTCATGGTGACGCACGACCGTTACTTTCTCGACCGTGTCTGTACCGAAATCATTGAAATAGACAATCGTCAGATCTATCAATATAAGGGAAATTATAGCTATTACCTGGAGAAACGTCAAGAGCGTATCGATGCAACGAATGTTGAAATAACCCGTGCCAACAATCTGTATCGCACTGAGTTGGAATGGATGCGTCGTATGCCGCAAGCCCGCGGGCATAAAGCGCGTTATCGCGAAGAAGCTTTCTATGAACTGGAGAAAGTAGCTAAACAGCGGTTTAATAACGACAATGTGAAACTGGAAGTAAAGGCCTCCTACATCGGTAGCAAGATATTCGAAGCAGACCATTTGTACAAGTCGTTTGGTGACCTTAAAATATTAGAAGACTTTTCTTACATTTTTGCCCGTTATGAAAAGATGGGCATTGTAGGTAATAACGGTACCGGTAAATCTACTTTTATCAAAATACTGATGGGAGAGGAGAAAGCCGATAGCGGAACGATTGATATCGGAGAAACGGTACGTTTCGGTTATTATTCGCAGGATGGCTTACAGTTCGATGAGCAGATGAAAGTGATTGATGTGGTACAGGATATCGCCGAAGTCATAGAGTTAGGTAATGGTAAAAAGCTGACCGCTTCCCAGTTTCTGCAACATTTTCTCTTCACTCCCGAAACCCAGCATAGCTATGTTTATAAACTGAGTGGTGGAGAGCGCCGTCGCCTGTATCTGTGTACGGTATTGATGCGTAATCCTAATTTCCTTGTGCTGGATGAGCCTACCAATGATCTGGATATCATTACCCTGAATGTACTGGAAGAGTATTTACAGAATTTCAAGGGTTGTGTTATCGTAGTAAGCCACGACCGCTACTTTATGGATAAAGTCGTAGATCACATGTTAGTCTTCAACGGTCAGGCGGATATCCGTGATTTCCCCGGAAATTATACCCAGTATCGTGACTGGAAGGAAGAAAAAGCCCGGCTGGAAAAGGAGAAAGAAAAAGAAGCCTCTAAACCGCAGGAAGATAAAACCGCTAAAGTGCGTTTGAATGAAAAACGCCGGATGTCCTTTAAAGAGAAAAGGGAGTTTGAACAGCTGGAGCAGGAAATTGCTACATTGGAGGACGAAAAGAAAACCATTGAAGCTGCCCTGTGCAGTGGCACCTTATCCGTAGAAGAACTCACAGAGAAATCAAAGCGTTTGCCCGAGATCACGGATTTGATTGATGAAAAGACCATGCGTTGGCTGGAACTTAGTGAAATAGAAGAATGATAGGGTGATAAGATGATAAATGATAAGATGATAAAATTATGAGCAACAGAACTGGAAATTTAACGAACTATCATAGTCATAGCTTATATTGCGACGGACGTGCTAATATGGAAGACTTTATCCGCTTTGCCCTGAGTGAAGGATTTACTTCTTATGGATTTTCTTCCCATGCCCCTCTGCCGTTTTCTACAGCGTGGACTATGGAGTGGGACGCTATGGATGACTATCTGGCCGAATTCCATCGTCTGAAGGCTAAGTATGCCGGACAAATAGAACTCTATATCGGTCTGGAGATTGACTATCTGAATGAAGAGAGCAATCCGTCTGTTGTCCGTTTCCGCGAATTACCGTTGGATTACCGTATCGGTTCTGTGCACTTGCTTTATGATGATAAGGGAGAAATAGTGGATGTGGATGTGACGGCTGATAAATTCTGCAGAGTTGTGGATAAACATTTCAATGGTGACCTGGTGAGAGTGGTGCATCTTTATTATGACCGTTTGATGCGTATGGTGGAACTGGGCGGTTTTGATATTGTCGGTCATGCTGACAAAATGCACTATAACGCATCTGCTTATCATCCCGGCTTACTGGATGAGCCTTGGTATGATGCTTTGATTCAGGAATATTTTGATGCTATTGCCCGAAAAGGATATATCGTAGAGATTAATACAAAATCTTATCTGGAATTGGGTACTTTCTATCCTAATGAACGCTACTTCCCTGTATTGCTTGAAAAGGGAATCCGTGTACAGGTTAATAGTGATTCCCACTACCCGGAGCGTATAAACAACGGACGCCTGCAAGCTTTGATGGCCCTGCAAGCGTCCGGTTATCACACTGTCACGGAGATGTACAATAATGAGTGGAAAGATATGCCACTCCTCATTCATACATAACTCCAGTGACTTTTTCTTATATATTATTTCTTCTTTAACAAGAAATCTTCAATTGCCTTTTGGTAAGTGGCTTTATCAGCTGCACCACGGAAAAGCTGAGGTTCTCCTTCCATCGGAATGAATACAAAGAGAGGAATGCTGCTTGCATTGAATAATGCGGCAAGTTCACGTTCTTTGTCCACATTCACTTTGTAGATCACGATCTTTCCGGCGTATTCTTTTGCCAGATCTTTCATGATGGGCGCTGTCATGCGGCAGGGACCACACCAGTCGGCATACAAATCAATGATGGCGGGTTTGTCACCCTTATATTTCCAGTCCTGGGATTTCTCGTAATCGAATACATCTTTAATAAACATATCCTTGTTCATTACGATTACTTCTCCGCTCTTGGCTTCTTTTTGTTCCGGTTCATTGGGTTGTGCTTTTGCTCCATCCTTGCAGGCGAATGTCAGTACGCTGGCAAAAATCAGAATGGCAAAGGTTAGTACTTTCTTCATAATGTTTGTTCTTTATGAATTTTGTTCAATGACGCCTTTCAACTCACTGCCCTTAATAACTCCGGAATGACGCCAAACGGCTTCACCTTTCTTGAATACGATAAAAGTGGGTACCGCTTGTATACGATACTTAGCAGCCAGTTCCTCATGTTGGTCTACATCGATTTTCACGATGCGGGCACCATCACCGATTTGTCCTTTCAGCTCTTCCAATACGGGATGCATTGCCTTACATGGGCCACACCAAGTTGCAAAAAAGTCTACTAAAACAGGTTTTTCTGATTGTATAAGTTCTTCAAATTTCTCCATAATCTTTTCCTTTCTGTTATTAATTCATTTTTTTTATAAATACAATATTAGTGTTGTTGTCTGTATAGTGAAACAGTTTGTGGTGTCTTTTGTTCACGATCTATTGCTTTTCATACTATTTAAATGGCATATTTGGGTATTTTTTAGAATACTTTCAATTTTGAAACATTTTCCATCGGAAAATTTATCAAATGATTCTGATTTCTTTCCTGGGTGCTCTGTGGGTAACTGTTATACTATGGTTGAATGAAAACATTTCGCCCCTGCAAACATTGTGATTGACTTTAGTTATTCACTTTACTTGCAGGGGCGAATTATGGTTCACTTGAATATCCGAGTGATATTTTTATACTTCCTTTTATTTATTCCGCAATAGTCAGTTCCTTGATAATATGTGAGGCACCGGCATACTTCTCTATGATAAATAAAGTGTAGCGAATGTCTACGCAGGCTGCACGCTGTGAAGAGGGGCGGAAGGCTATATCTCCTGTAAGTCCTTCATAATTGCGGTCGAAACCTGTACCGATGAGCTCACCTTTGGCATTGAATACCGGACTGCCGGAGTTACCGCCGGTGTTGTCTGTATTCACAATGAAGCAGATAGGCATTTCACCATTCGGCATGGCATAGCGTCCGAAGTCCTTGGACTGATACAGTTGTTTTAATTTGGCAGGAATCACAAACTCCCAATTGTCGGGATCTTCCTTTTCCATGGCACCTTTGAGGGTGGTATAGTAACCATATTCCACTCCGTCAGCCGGTTCATAAGGCAACACCTTTCCATAGGTGAGGCGCAGGGTGGAGTTGGCATCCGGATAAATGGGAGTACCTGCACTCCGTTTCATGTCCATCATACCTTTTACCCATACTTTGTGTGCGGCATTGTAATTCTTGTTGGCGTCTGCCATAGCAATGGCGGTCTGCACCAGTCCGTCTGTGATGGAATGTTTGAACAGTACCATCCAGTCAAATCCCAACTTATACGAGCCCGGTTTTCGGATGAACTTTTCAAAGTTTTCCTTCTTGCCGAAGATAGAGTGGTCGAAACAAGCATCGACAAAGGCATCACTGTTACCTTTGAAACGTTTGTCAATGACCTCAAAGATGCTGATGCGTTGTTCCGCCGGGATATATTGCATATAAGTCTGCAACATTTTCTTGGCAACTGTACGTTCCACATCAGGGAAAGGTACGGAAGCAAAGTACTTCTCAGCGGCAATCTTTAAGCTATCAGCGGCAGCCTTTATCTGTGCCTTGTCCTTACTTTTCAGGGCAGCCAGCATGGCAGAAGTGTTGGGGATGCGCATAAAGTCCAGGCCTGTCACCAATGCTTCCTGAATGGCTTGCTGATGATAGAGGGCAGGGCGGCGATGCTCAACGATACTGCGTATTTGATCGAATGCTTTCTGGTAAGAATCATCACCCTGTTCACGTCCGCGAGCCAAGAGTTGTTCCTGCTGGGCACGTTTCGTGTCGAGTACTTTCAGGCGGATAAGTCCTTCGTTCATACCAATGGCATTTTTCCAATAATTGGCAGAAGAGGCATACTTACTGGCATAATGGATACGTACAGCAGGATCTTTCTGCATTTGTTCCATCAATGCTTCCTGGCGAACACCACGTACATGATGGCGCATGAAATTAGTGGTTTGCATACGTTCTTCCACTTCGTCGGAAATCATATAGCGCCAGTTGCGTCCGGGAAATCCCATGACGAAAGTGAAGTCACCTTCTTTGTATCCGGCAAGGCTGATGGTAAGATGTTTCTTTACTTTCAGGGGAACGTTATCCTTGGCGTATTCCACCGGATTTCCGTCCTTGTCGGCATATATGCGGAACAAAGAGAAGTCACCTGTATGTCGCGGCCACATCCAGTTATCGGTATCCGCACCGAATTTACCGATAGAAGAGGGAGGTGCACCCACCATACGGATGTCACTGTAAGTGGTTTTAACAAACAGGTAGTAGCGGTTACCACCATAGAAAGCTTTCAGTTCAAGCTTGCGTCCCGGTGTCAGGGCAATGCCTTGTTCGGAAGAGAAGCGCTCGGCTACTTCCTTCAGGTATTTGGGTGACAGATAGTTTGTACCGTTTGGGTCCGGATCTATCTTCAACTGTTCGTTGACGTAGTCTGTTACATCCAGGATTTCATCAATGTAAGTAATGGTAAGTCCTTTACAGGGAAGCTCTTCTTCGCGGTTCATTGCCCAGAATCCATCTGTCAGATAGTCATGCTCCACTGTACTGTGCTGTTGGATAGAACCATAGCCACAATGATGGTTAGTCAGTACCAATCCTTCGGCAGAGATCACTTCACCTGTGCAACCGCCACCGAAGTGAACCACTGCATCTTTCAGGGCGATGCCGTCAGGATTATAAATCTGGTTCACCGGGATTAGTAATCCCAGTTCCGTCATAGCGACTTCGTTCTGCTTTTGCAGATCGGTCAGCATCCACATGCCTTCGTCAGCGTGTGCGGCGAAGGCAAGTGATGTTATGAATAGGGATAAGATTGTTTTTCTCATTCTACAATTTTCATTTCTTTAATCAAATGTTCGCATCCTCCCAGTTTTTCAAGGATGAACAGTACATAGCGGATGTCCAGATTGATACAACGTTGCAGGTTATTATCAAAATTGATGTCACCGCTAAGAGACTCCCAGTTACCATCGAAAGCAGTACCGATTAATTCACCGTTTGCATTCAGCACGGGGCTACCGGAGTTACCACCGGTGATGTCGTTTGTGCTGAGGAAGCAAACCGGCATATCACCGTTTGGCAGAGCATAACGTCCGAAGTCTTTTTTCAGTATCAGCTCCTTCAGTTTGGCAGGAACTACGAATTCACGGTCCTCGGGATTTTCTTTTTCCAGAATACCGTCCGTAGTAGTATAGTACTTGTAATGTACGGCATCACGCGGATTGTATGATTTCACGTTACCATACGTCAGTCGAATGGTAAAGTTAGCGTCCGGATAAGAAGGAACGGGTTCTTTCATTTCGCCCAGTCCGCGGATATATGCTTTGTGCAGTAATGCCAGTTCTTTGGAAGTACTGTTCAGTTCCTGTGCCAGTGACCTCAGTTTTTCAATCTTGGCGCGTGAATATTGAGTTGCCAGATCCTTTTCGATAGCTTTTACTGTAGGTTTCTTGATGAACTTGTCAAAGTTGGCCTGGTTTGCCAGGATGGAATTGTCATACATGGCATCAATATAAGCATTATAGTCGCCTTTAAACTCTTTTTCAATATCCTGATAGAAAGCCGGGCGTTGTTCTGCCGGAATAATTTCGGCATATACCGGGAAGATAGCTTTGGCTACTTTGCGGTCTACTTCATGATCGTAGTCTTTATTATGGATGTCAGCAAAGACCTCTTTCAACTGTTCGAGAGACTTATTGATGAGAGAGTCGTTCTTTTCTTCCAATCCCTTTTTCAGGTTATCCATAACCATGTACGGGCTACCGAATTCAATGGCGCCACTGAATGCTTCCATCAGGTAGTAATACTGACCGGTCACCGGCATTGTCTGGTTTACAATGGCATCTATTTTTTCTACTACACCTTCGTACTCCGGTTTACCTTTAGCGAATTCTGCGAATTTCTTCTCCTGTTCTGCCTTTGTACCCAGTACATCATTATCAATGATCGCTTTATTCATACCGATGGAGTTCTTCCAGTAATTGCTGCTGCCGGCATACTTGTTGGCATATTGAATACGAGTTTTGTCGCTGGCAGCCATCACTTCTTTCAATACGGCGAGGCGTGCGCCACGTATAGTGATACGCGGTTGGTTCTGTGCTTCCATACGTTCCTTTACTTCCGATACGGTGAGGTAACGGCTTGTGCTTCCGGGGAAACCCATGATCATGGCGTAATCACCTTCTTCCAGCCCCTTGATAGAGATAGGCAGATATTTGGGAGTCTTCAAAGGTACATTTGATGCTGCATATTCTGCGGGATCACCGTTAGCATCGGCATAGATACGGAACATGGAGAAGTCACCCGTGTGGCGGGGCCACATCCAGTTATCCGTCTCCCCACCAAATTTGCCTACGGAAGAAGGAGGTGCGGCTACCATACGTACGTCTGTGTACACTTTCTTATAGAACAAATAGAATTTATTTCCGGCATAGAACGGCAAAGCTTGTACTTCAATGCCTTTTTTACCTTTCAGATCGCTCTTCTCAAACAATTCTTTAGCCAGTTTATTGAGGAACGGGCGGGTGAGTGCATTTACTTCAGTTACTTCACCGGCAGCGATCTTTTGGTTCACGATGTCCGTAATGTCTTCGATACGGTCAACGAACTGGAATTTCAATCCCGGAGTAGGCAATTCCTCACCACGGTTTTTTGCCCAGAAACCATCGGTCAGATAGTCATGTTCCACGCTGCTATGTTGCTGGATAGAAGCGTATCCGCAATGATGGTTTGTCAGAATCAGCCCTTCCGGTGAGATGATTTCACCTGTACAACCACCGCCAAAGATACCTACCGCATCTTTCAGTGATACTCCATTCGGATTATACAAATCATCCGCTTCCAGTTTCAAACCTTGTTTTTTCATCAACTCAATGGAGTTCTGCTGTTTCATCAGTTGCAGTAACCACATTCCTTCGTCGGCACGTGCTGTAGAGCCGAACGCCAGCGCTGCAAGCGCTACTAAGTAGGTTCTAATTTTCATTGTTATCTGTTTATACAATTTATTGTTTTATGAAATTCATTACATTGGCAGGCGGACGTTGGTTCATCAGTTCATTCTTCATGAAGTCCATGTATGGCGCTACATGACTGAAAAAACGATGATATCCCTTGCACAGATAATTCAGTCCCGGTTCGCCACTTGCCGTTCGTGCGAAGCGGTTTTTAGGACATTCGCCATTGCAGGCAAACAGCCATTCACACTCCCGGCATTGGGTGGGCAATGATTGCTGCTTCATTTGTCCGAAAGCCTGCTGCTTATCACTGTACATCATCTCCACCAGCGTCTTCTGGTAAATGTTGCCCAACTTATATTCGGGGAATACAAAATGGTCGCAGGAGTATACGTCTCCGTTGAACTCCATCACTCCCGCATGTCCGCAAGTCTTTGCCATGGAGCAAACGCCCGGTTGTTCGCCTATCCAGTTGGCCAGGGTAGAGTCGAACAATTGAATGTAATAGGTACCTACATCCTTTTTCACCCATTCGTCAAAGAGAGTGCAGAGGAAATTGCCCCATTGCTCAGGGCTGATGGAGAAATCCGCCAGTTCGGCCACCTCTTCACGATCGGCCAGTGAGGCCAGATGACGTCCGTCCTGATGTCCGAATACGCGCTCTACGATGGGGGCGAACTGTATGTAGTGACAACCTATTTCTTTGAAGAAGTTGTAGAATTCCAGAGGATAATCGGCATTGTAGTCGTTCACTACTGCCATGCCGTTCCATTCCACACCATGCTTTTTCAGTAGATTGATGCCTTGCATTACTTTTACGAAAGAAGGCTTACCTTGCTTATTCTTGCGATATTCGTCGTGAAATTCTTGTGGCCCGTCGATAGAGACACCTACCAGCCAGTTGTTTTCACGGAAGAATTCGCACCATTCATCCGTCAGCATGGTTCCGTTGGTCTGTATACTATTGTCTATGGTGCGTCCGCGGGCATATTTTTTTTGCAGTTCCATGGCCTTTTTGTAGAAGGACAACGGGCGCATCAAAGTTTCCCCACCGTGCCAGGTGAACATTATCTGCGGCATGGTTTGCGAATTTATGTATTCTTCAATAAACTTTTCCAGCAACTCCTCACTCATTACGTGCTTGGGGTTGTTTTGGTATAGCTTGCTCTTTTCCAGGTAGTAACAGTAATCGCATGCAAGGTTGCATACGGCGCCTACCGGTTTCAGCATAACATAAAGAGGCTTGGCAAAAGGAGCATAAGTTGACATAGGAGATTAACTTGTTTCAGTTACAGGGTTTACATTTTGTTAGTTATCACTGCAAAAATAAGTAAACTAAATGAAATATCCTTTCTTTTCTCCCTCCTTATAAGGATTATTAATGGAAAAAAGAGAGCAAAAATTAAATATTGATAAAAAGTTTCTTTACAGCCCGAATAGGTTGTACCTTTGTATCGTGTTTCATAAAAATCGTTTCCTGCATGATTAGAATGAATGTGAACCGTATTTTGCCCTTAATGCTTTTGCTCGTGCTTTTTGCTTCGTGCAGTCGCAAGTATAAAGTGGAGGGTGTGTCATCGGTGACCAGCCTCGATGGTAAGATGTTATACCTGAAAACGCTCCGCGACGGGCAGTGGATAGCAATTGATTCCGCCGAAGTGGTACACGGTTTGTTCTCTACGAGTGGTCCGTCGGACTCTGTAATGATGGTGACGCTCTACATGAATGATGAGGCTATCATGCCTCTTGTACTTGAGAACGGTAAGATTGAAGTCTCCATATCCAACTCTCAACTCACCGCTAAAGGTACGCCGCTAAACAATGCTTTGTATGAATTCATCGAAAAGCGTAATTCGCTTGAGTTGAAGATTGAAGAACTGGAAAAGAAAGAGGCACGTATGGTGCTGGATGGCGCCGCATTGGATGACATCCACGAACAACTGACTCAGGAGGGAGAATCCTTGGTAAAAGAAATGAATGACTATATCAAGGAGTTCATTTCCACCAATTATGAGAATGTCCTTGGTCCCAGCGTATTCATGATGATGTGCAGTACACTGCCTTATCCCATCATGACACCGCAAATAGAGGATATCATCCGTACAGCCCCTCAAACTTTCAAGAGTAGTCCTTTGGTGAGGGAATTCCTCGATAAAGCTAAAGAGAATATGAAATTGATAGAGGAACATCGGCGTATGGAGGAGAGCGGAAAAATTAATAATTAGAAATTAAAAATTAAAGGCATGTTATCATGCTGTTTCACAAACTCATCTTTTGGATTGCAACGTTTTAATTTCTAATTTTCAATTTTTAATTTTATTATTGGTCCTCGTTTTTCACCATTCCCTTGTATTCTTCCGGTAAAGCACTTTCTACGGCGGCGTAGGCTTCGGCCATCGTCGCCTTGATGTTTTCTATACCTTGTCCTTTGGGCGGGATCGGATCGTGAATGGTCAGTATCATGCGATATGGGTGTATCCATTTTCCCGTGCGGGGCAGAATTTTGAATGATCCGTCGATAGTGACCGGCACCACTTCCAGCTGCAATTCATCTGCCAACTGGAATGCACCTTTTTTAAAATATCCCATGTGTCCGGTAAAAGTACGGGCACCTTCCGGGAACACAACCAATGATACGCCGTCTTTTAGCGAAGCCTTTGCCTGGCGAATGGTTTCCAATACTTTCTTGGGACCAGAACGATCTACAAATATGTGTCCTGCACTTTCGCAGGCTTTCCCTACGAAAGGTAATTTCCGCAGGCTCTTCTTCATCATCCACTTGAAGTTACGCCCCAGAAATCCGTAAATGAGGAAGATATCGAATGCTCCCTGGTGGTTGGGTACGAATACGTACGATGTGTGTTTATGTATTTTCTCCCGGCCGCGCACCTTTACAGGAATCAGCAGGAAAACACAAATCAATTGTGACCATATTTTTCCGGGATAATAGCCCCAGATATGTGCACCGCCTATCAGAGAGCCGACGATAGTCACCAAAGCCGTGAGAATAGTCAATACCAACAGAATTGGTAAAGCAAAACATATTTGGTAAATATAATAAAGTATCTTCATAGGTGTTGGATTTTTGTTTCCGCAAAGATATATAATTTGATTTAGATATGCTACCCGGTTATCGTACTTTTAGATTATTCGGTAATTCGGCTTTTGCCAGGGCTACACCCTTTGTCCCGGATGGTGTAGCCATTTGCACTAAAGGGTGTAGCCATCCGAGGCAAAGGGTGTAGCCATTTTTTATATCCCCCACAAGAGGTTTCTGGAGGGGTAATAGGGAGATGTCGGTGAAATATTCTCCGTTTTTTCGGAATATCGGAAAACGAAAAAAAGAACAATAATTCTTCTTTCGTACCTTCCTTGTATCTTCTTCGTACCCTCTTCGTACCAAGTTCGCTATTTTGTTCTCTCTATAGGAGCGAAGGAGATGCGAATAGGGTGGATGGGAGAAGAGAAATGGAACAAAGCTGTATGATATGGAGAAAGATCTTTTGAATAAAACTTGGAAAATTATATGAAAATTACAATTTAGTGTATACATAGTTCTTATATTTGCCCAGGCAAAACATCTAATATATAATGTATATGAAAAATGAAACAACGAAGTTTTCTGTATCGAGCGCAATCTTGGTTATTAGTAATCGTATAAAGCATTGGGCATTAATCATATTTCCACTTTGTTTCTTCTTTATTTCTTGTAATGGGAGCAAGAAACAATCTGCGGGACAAGAGGTTAATGAAGTGAAGTTGCAGACGGAAGATATTCTGTTCCCCGTTTCGGAGGTTTTGAATTTGAAGTCTTATTATTTGTCTTCTTATTTTCATAATGACTCTCTGAGTTTGATTTATGGATACAATTATAAATCTCATGCTTTGGATTGTATGGATTTGAAGCGTCATCAGATATCGCAAATATTGCTTTCAAGTCAGGGGAAATCAGCTGTAATGCGTTCTGTAACCGGGCTTTTTATACAAACTCCGGACTCTATCTGGATTTATGATGATACGCAACGGATACTCCTGATAAATGGTGATGGGAAACTTTTGAAAACAGTAGATTTACGTCCGGAACTGAAAGACAATGAACAAATTCTGATAAACACTAATCATGCAATATCTACAGCGCGACTGTTTTATGACGGAGGACGTCATTCATTGCTTTATGGAATAAAGGATTTCTCTACATCGCCGGTTACTTTTAAAGTTCGGGAAACTTTTCTGAACAGTATGACTCCGTCTGTCGACTATCTATTGCAGCTATCGGTGGCTGTTACGAATGTGAGTGGCAGAGATTATGGCAATATGAGTGATTTGAATATAACCTTTACAGCGGAAAAGGTCCTTTATAACTATCCGGTCGAGTCTCATGTATATGTTATGGATCGTAAGAGTGGAGAGCAAAAAGTTTTTGAAGCAGATAGTCGTTTCACGAAAAATGTAGTGGAAAAATGCGAATCGGGTAACTACGAGCAATGGGAACGGCATAATATTGAGAATCCTCATTTCTATGATCTTATGTATCTTCCGCAAACGGGAATGTATGCCCGTTTACATCTTGGAGGAATAGAATTTGATGCTACGAGAGATATACTGAATTTGATGGATGATCGTGATCTTTATCTGACGTTTTTTGATAAAGACTTTGTGGTTGTGGGAGAGGCTAAGTTACCGTCTCATCGATATAACTATTTCACAGGATGGATGGAAACCAATGACGGAGTTGCCCTTTTTGTTGATAATTCGCTGGATGAGAATGAGAAAACAGAGGAATTGGTACTGGATATAGTGCGGCTGCAAGCAGACTGAATCTATTTGTCCGATTAGTTTTGAGCCGGATAACGTTGCGCCTAATCACGCAACGTTATCACTGTAATTTCCGGCCATGCCCCGAAGCGGAACGGTAGTCCTACATAACCGATTCCTATATTGACATATAATCCCCGATCTCCTTCAGTGTACATCCCTCCCCATTCGGGATAAATCAGCGAAGCAAGTGAATGACCGAACATGATAGCCTGCATCGCATGAGTATGTCCGGCAAGCATCAGCTCGATGTCTGTATCCGGCAGTACTTCCCGGCGCCAGTGCGTAGGATTATGGCTTAACAGAATGCGGAACATTCCATCTGTACCTTTAGTCGCTTTTTTCAGGTCGGCAAATTGTGAGAAAGGAGGTTCACCATCATTCTCTACACCGATAAGTGCGATGCTGTCCCCTTCATGATGTAATATATCATACTCATTGTTCAGTAGTTTCCATCCCATTGCCTTTTGCATCCGAACCAGATTGTCAATGTTATTAACCTGCTCTTTCAGGTTTTTCCAATGATAGTAACTTCCGTAGTCATGGTTACCCAGAATGGAATATACTCCATCTTTGGCATGCAATTGCGCCAGAATGTCCTGAAATCCTTCCAGTTCGCAACTTCTTTGGTTCACCAAGTCACCGGTAAAAACTATCAGATCGGGTTTCTGGGCATTTACGAGTTCTACCAGTCCATTGATGGGTTTCTCATTGTCTATCCAGCTGCCGATATGTATATCCGATAGTTGCACGATACGGTAACCGTCAAATGCTTTCGGAAGATTGGAGTGGTGAAATTCGATATCCTTCACTTCAAATTTGCTGATACCCACCAGGGTGCCATAAAGTATATTAAAGAAACTGACTACACCCAATACTAACCCTACAGCCGTAAACGGTGAACGGGGCCAGCGCAGCAAATAGTGAAAAGGTAGCCCCACCAACGAGCATATCATAAAGATGGTCTTGGGGATGGCAAACAGGAAAATGCAGATAGCCAGTCTTCCGATGGCTTGTGCATGGTGAGCCATCGCATTTTCGCCTATGCCCTGCATCAACAGAAAGTAGCCTGCTATCAATAAAAGAGTGGGGATCCAGTGCGCAATGCGTAGCCAGATGTTTTTGGTTTTCCGAACAATGTACATAAAGTAGATGTACAAATCGGGGATCAATAAAAAAAGGATAAGGAGTAGGGTTATTCTGTGCATATATCTTCTAATTCTTCTATATTCTTCTTGATGTCGTTAAGGAATTTGTAAGCTACTTTTTTGTATAGCAGATAGATGATGGCAATGTCACACAACACAAAGAATGCAATCAAAGTGGCCTGAACGCCGAAAGAAGCTTTGTAATAGCCCATCACCCAATAATTGAGTACATTGAAAACAATCACCCATACGGAAATAGCGATAATTTCATATCTCGTCCATCGGCGGAAACTTGCCATACGTTTGCTTACTATGGCTACAGGCATTTCATCTATTTTCGTGTTTCTTATCCAGCGATAGTTTTTGTGATCCCACCAGATCCCCAGCAGAATACTGATGCCGACAAATATTACGAGTGTATTAATCTTGGGTTGCCATTCTTCGTTGATCTGAAAGATGGACGGCAGTAACCAAATAACCAGAAGGAGAGCCAGTCCCACGACTCCAATACCTATGGAGAAGCGTTGCCAACCCGTAAGGCGCCCTATGCTTTTGCGTGCGTTTGCCTTGTATTCGGCAATCATGCCCGCAATCTGCTTTTCATCGGCAATCGGTTCTTTCTTCAATTGCTCGTCCAGCGCGTTCCAAGATTTCTTTAGTTCATCCAATTCCATATTATTCCTCCTTGTTCATTTTTCTAAGTTTGTCTTTGATCCGGCTGATTTTGGTAGCGACGTTTGTTACCGTCAGGCCGGTGATTTCAGCAATTTCCTCGTAGCTTTTTTCTTCCAGATAAAGCAGAATAATAGACTTTTCCAACGGGCCCAGACGGTTAATCATCCGGTAGAGCTGCTTTAGCATGGCTTGTGTTTCGTCCGATTCTTCCATTCGGTCGGAGTCCTGGCTTAGAGTCACGATTTCGGGAATGTTCTTTTCTTTGCGAATAAAGCTAATACAAGTATTCAGTGCGATGCGGTAAATCCATGTGGATACTTTGCACTCTCTCCGGAATTTGGGGTAGGCTCTCCACAAATTGAGCACGACGTCCTGATACAGGTCGTTAAGAGTAGCATTCGGCGTCGTGTACAGATAGCACACTTTATATATGACGCGTTCATACTCCCGTATCACGGACAAGAACTCCTGTTCTACATTCTCCATCGTCTGTTTCTTGCTTCTTGAATTGCTTTTGCACTGTTAGTCGCAAAGGTAATTAGAAAATCACAAGGGTGTGATTAGATTTTAATCATTTAGTATTCCTTTTAGGCTATTTGGCTGTTGAAATTGCTTTTTTGGCTAAATATTATAAAAAAAGGGTTTGATTATTCTAAAGGAGTGCATTATCTTTGCAAGGATACTATTAACAACAATATAAGAGAACGATGATGAAATATTTTATGGGAGTGTGCTGTGCAATGCTGCTGGGCTTGTCGGCATGTGGTGATATTGATAGCCCGGAGTTTCCGCCTTCTGAGGTTAAGAGTGAAGTAAAAGAGGCGGTGGATTTTTCATATACCGAACTGGAAAATTTAGAATCTACTCATGGTATGCATCTTAATTACCATAATAGAGTGTATGTGTTGTCAGCTGATATAGTGCTGGATTCTCCTTATCAGTCATTCGGGCATATTGAATACTTTATATCTCCTGATAAAGACAATTTGACGGACAAGGCTTTGTTGTCATATAGCTTCGATTATGACAATGTATATAGTGTCTATCCCGAGTATTATTATGGTTGGCAAAGTACTACAGCTATTTGGTATTTTGATCATTCTGATTGGCAGGCCGGTACCTATTATTATCGTGCGGTTGCTTATAGTAACAGTTGGGGTAGTGGTCCCGGTATCCTTCATGACTGTTTGCAGCAAGATGGTAGGCAAGCTACTTTGGATGATCTTAAGTCCTTTACGATTCCTACGAAATACCTTCCTTATGCAGATTTAGGATATGCTAATGAAAATGAAGTATCAGTTTACTTTGGGGTGGATGGATTTGAAGGAAGAATTAAAGAGGTTGGAGTTTGCTATTCCGATGTAAATCAACTCCCTACCATTGATGATAAAAAGTATGTTTCTGAGTCGGCTGACGGTATGCATTTTATTGGTCCTCTTCTACAGAAGGCTTATTATATGCGTCCTTTTGTAGTAACGAAAGATAATGATACAATCTATGGATATGTTCAACGGATTCAATACTCAAGATAAGCAAAGATGAAAAAACTGATTATAACCATGCTCATGACGATTGCCGGACTGACAACCCTCATGGCACAGCAGACGCACGATATAAAAGGTGTGGTAACAGACAAGAGAAATGAACCGATAGTAGGTGCTTTGGTCACCGCAGAAGGTACCGACATCAGTTCTATAACCGATATCGACGGTAAATTTCTGTTGCGGGACGTACCTGTTGATGCTAAGAAAGTGATCGTAGAGTCAATCGGTATGGAGACTACCGATGCAAAGATTGATCGGCCGATAATGATGGCTGCTCGCCCGAAGCGTCTCTCGCTGGTAGTGGAAGCCGGAATGGACTGGAGCCGTTATACGGCAGAGGGCTCTGATAGCAAAAACGGTTATCACTTTGGTGTAGGTATGGAAGTGCGTATGTCTAAGCGTTGGGCATTTCGTCCGATGGTGCAACTGGCCAATCGGGGCGCGGAATATAATTTCACGGAAGGATCATACTCTTATAAAGAGACCTGGAATCCGTTGATGCTGGATGTACCGTTTAATTTTCTGGTACGTTATGACCTGGCTCGTAATATGAGTTTGGTACTTTCTTTCGGCCCGGTATTTTCATGGGGACTTAGCGGTAAAGTGAAAGTTTCAGAAACGGGTAAGGAAGATGCTGAATATGACATTTATAGTAAAGATTATGAGAGTAGCTGGGGAAATTATAAGCATGCATTGCTGCATCCGCTCGGGTTCGGTATGACTTATGGCATAGGTGTGGAATATAAGAAGCTTATGATAAATGTTTCCGGTAAGAATATGGGAATTATTGCGGAGGATGAAGGACCGGGAGATGTGAAGGAACATAACTTTGTGCTGGGTGCCAGTGTTTCATACCGTTTCTGATTCTACTTATCAAATGTTGAATTTATAAAGAATACTATATATAATGAAACGAATAATTATATTAGCAATTATAGGCCTCTGCATATCAGGAGCATCTATGGCGCAGGGACAAAAACTGAAAGGCAGACTTATTGATAAGGATCATTATCCGGTGAAGAATGCCAAAGTAACCGTAAAAGGCACAAATTTGAGTACTACTTCTGATAAGGATGGTAATTTTTTCATTGAAGATGTACCGTTGTACCTTGATTCTATTCAGGTGGAGAAAGGCCGGAAAGACATCACCGTTAACACACCTATGAAGATTTCGATGGGGCGGTTGGTTATAGATAAACGTTTTTCCTGGTTTGTGAAGGCAGGTGTAGGTGTTAGTCGCTTTTTGGGTGCTGACGAGACGAAAGATAAAGTGTCTTTTCATGTCGGGGGAGGTGTAGACATTAAAATGGCCAAGCATTGGTCTTTCCAGCCGGCAGCTTACATTGCGCACCGTGAAATGGAGGGCAATACTTGGTATTATAGTGATGAAATTACCAACTATAAATTGACGTATCTGGAAATTCCTTTGCTATTTGCTTATAAGTTCCGTTTAAGTTCCTCGATGAACTGGGTAATTGCTGCCGGCCCTTATGTAGATTGCGGTATTAATGGGGATATTCGTGATGTGAGAAAACTTTATAATTCCAGCCCGGATGGCTATGGCTCTCAGTATACATACGAAACAGAAGAATCTGAAGCTTTTGGTAAACGCTTCACCGGTGGAGCAGCTTATAGTATGGGGGTAGAAGGACGCCATTTCACATTCGGTCTAACCGGACGTACAGGTTGGACTTCATGGCGTAGGAGTGAAGGATTTACGAATCTGGAGTTTGAAATAGGATATAAATTCTAAATAGAACACTTGCGGTTGCATCAGTTTACACTTGCGGCTGCGTTGTCTTACACTTGTATAAGTGTGAGCTGACGCAGCCGCAAGCATATAATAACGCAACTATAAGCTGATGTTATTCTTTTTAATAGGGAGAAAGTTAGAGATTGGCCGCCAAAAACTTTCTTACTTCATTAATTGGCATTCTTCTGCGTCGTGCATAATCTTCCAATTGATCATTTCCAATCTTGCCTACTGCAAAATATCGTGCGGCAGGATGTGCCAGCATTAATCCGCAAACAGTGGCGTGTGGACGCATAGCACCGTTTTCTGTAAGCGTAATGCCTATTTGCTCCATATGAAGCAATTCATTCAACAGAAAGTTGACAGACTGATCGGGCAGAGAAGGGTAACCGACGGCAGGACGTATGCCTTGGAATTTTTCCTTTAACAACTCGGGGATGGAAAGATTCTCATCCTTTGCGTACCCCCAGGCAACTTTACGCACGTATTCATGCATCTTTTCGGTAGCGGCTTCAGCAAGTCGGTCGGCAAGTGTCTGTACCAACATACGTTTGTAGGGATCCTCCTCATAGAGAAGTTCAACTTCTCCGTCACAGGAAGCTGCAAAAATACCTACCGTATCAGGTGTACCGGAAGCAAGAGGGCGGACAAAATCGCTGAGGCAGAGAAAAGGACTGCCATCCGGATGGGGGATCTGTTGGCGGAGTAAAGGAAAGCGTGTGCCGTCCAGCAGTAAATTATCCCCATCGGCATTAGCCTTGCAAAGACGGAAAATGGTGTGTACATGGTAAGTCTCATCCAGCTGGTTAAGCATTCGGTTAGCTTCTTTAAGTAGCTGCATTGCCTCAGCGGCTTTGGCACGATCCTCTTCAGAAAAAGTCGTAAGCCAGGAAGCACGGCAGGCATCGCAGCCATGGATATCCGCAATAGTGGCGAAGCGGGGCTGAAATCCCCACGCATGAAAGAAGTATATCCAGTTGATGTATGGAGTAACGTCATGAATAGCGTACGTCAACACCTTATCCGCAGGGCTGTTCATCATTTATCTTTGTAATCGAATCTCAATTCTTCGCCACGGTAAGTATCATCTACTTGTCCGTCACTGTATATCAGGTGTCCGTTAGCAAATGTTCTTTCTACTTTCCAGCGGAAAGAATTACCTTCCAGCGGGCTCCATCCGCACTTGCTGAGAATATTCTCAGAATTGACTTCCCAACGGTCTCCGTGGCTGACAAGTACAAGGTCGGCCTTATAGCCTTCGCGGACATAACCGCGATCACAGATACCATATATCTGGGCAGGGGCATGGCACATTTTCTCTACAATGGTTTCAATAGAGAAAATTCCTTTTTCTGCCAGTTCGAGCATGCTGACCAGAGAGAATTGAATCATCGGCATACCTGACATGGCTTTTAGTGCGCCACCTTCCTTTTCACTAAGCAGGTGGGGCGCATGATCGGTAGCAATCACATCAATCACGCCGGTATTGACGGCATTCCGTAAAGCATCACGATCAGCTTGTTTCTTTATGGAAGGATTGCACTTGATACGTGTTCCCAGTTCTTTATAATCCTGTTGGCGGTATAACAGATGTGCAACACAGGCTTCGGCTGTAATGTGCTTTTCTTCCAGCGGTATATCACTGAACAATTGCAGTTCTTTGGCTGTAGAGACGTGAAGCACATGCAGACGTGCACCCGCTAAGCTTGCCATGCGTACCGCAAGTTCTGTTGAGGCGTAGCAGGCGGCTGAAGAACGTATGTTGGGGTGCTTGCTGATAGGAACTTCCGGTGCATCACTGAACATCTTCTTATAGTATTCGGTGTTTTTTTTGATGATTTCCTGGCTTTCGCAATGAGTAGCAATCAACATATCTGTTCCATTGAATATATTGAGCAGACTGTTTGTTTTGTCTACCAGCATATTTCCGGTACTGGAACCCATGAAAAGTTTGATGCCACATACACGATGTTTGTCCAGCTGGTTGAATTCCGTATAGTTATTATTAGTGGCTCCGAAGTAGCAGGAGTGGTTAACAATACACTTCTCATTCAGCAAATCAAACTTTTGTTCGAGCGCACTAAGGGTGGTAGTCAGAGGGTTGGTGTTCGGCATATCCATGATGGAAGTGACACCACCTGCGGCTGCTGCACGACTTTCGGTGAGAATATCCGCTTTGTGGGTTAATCCCGGATCGCGGAAGTGTACATGGTCGTCGATAACACCCGGCAACAGGCAACAGCTGGTAGCGTCTATGGTTTCATCACAAGGGACAGAGAGCTTTTTCCCATAGGTAAGTACTTCGGCAATCCGGTCGCCTTCAATCACTACGGAACCTTGTACAGAGCGTCCCTCGTTCACTATTGTTGCGTTATGTATCAGTGTTCTTTTCATCTTCACTAATCATTTATCATTAATCACTAATTGTTTTTTACTGCTTGCGGGTATTTATGGAACCAACTATGCATTTTCAGTTTGATAACACCAAAAACGGCCTCTCCAAAGATACTGCTGTTCATTTTTGAGGTACCCAGTTCCCGGTTGATAAAGATAACCGGTACTTCCACAATCTTGAAACCGCATTTGTAAGCAGTGAATTTCATTTCAATCTGGAAGGCATAACCTTTGAAGCGGATACCATCCAGATCGATTGTCTGCAATACCTCACGACGGTAGCACTTAAAGCCGGCGGTCGTATCATGTATCGGCAGTCCGGTGATGAGGCGTACATACTTGGAGGCAAAATAGGACATCAATACCCGTCCCATAGGCCAATTCACTACATTGACGCCACTGACGTAGCGTGAACCGATGGAGACATCGGCACCTTCTTCGGCGCAGGCTTTGTACAGGCGTGGCAGGTCAGCAGGGTTGTGGCTGAAATCGGCATCCATTTCGAAGATGTATTCATAATTATGTTCCAGCGACCATTTGAAACCTGCGATATAGGCAGTACCCAGCCCCAGTTTGCCTTTGCGTTCTATCATGAACAAACGTTCGGGAAACTCTTGCTGAAGGGTCTTGACTATGTTGGCAGTGCCATCAGGCGAGCCATCTTCTATAATCAGGATATGGAATACTTTTTCCAGGGCGAAAACGGCACGGATGATGTTCTCGATGTTTTCCCGTTCGTTGTATGTAGGAATGATAACGATGCTGTCCGATGTCTGCATATTCATAAAAGGAGGTTCTAAATTGGGAACAAAGTTAAGTGTTTTCTATCACATACGAATAAAACTAAGGATTATTTAGTAATTTTGCGCCCGTTATGATGACTATTACCGAGCTACAACAACGATATGCCGCCCATCCCAATGTGGAAGCTATGAGTGGTTTACTGAAGAATCCGTCTGTCCGCACTCTTTTCTGTGGTGGACTATGTGCTTCTGCTGCTTCACTGTTTTCGTCCGTGCTGGTGCAGCGTGGAGAATTTCCTTTTGTTTTTATTCTGGGCGATCTGGAAGAGGCGGGATATTTCTACCATGATCTTACGCAGGTGCTGGGGACAGATAAAGTCTTGTTTTTCCCTTCTTCATTTCGCAGGGCAATAAAATACGGACAGAAAGATGCTGCGAATGAAATACTTCGTACAGAAGTGTTGAGTCGCTTGCAGAAAGGTGAAGAAGGGCTTTGCGTGGTGACATATCCTGATGCATTGGCCGAAAAGGTCGTTTCCCGGAAAGAATTGGGGGATAAAACCCTGAAACTGCATTCGGGGGAGAATGTGGATACGAACTTCATCATGGAAGTATTGCGTAGCTATGGCTTCGAGTATGTAGATTATGTGTATGAACCGGGACAATATGCCGTACGTGGTAGCATTATCGATGTGTTTTCTTTTTCTTCCGAGTTTCCGTACCGTATTGACTTCTTCGGGGATGAAGTGGAAAGTATCCGCACGTTTGAGGTGGAGACACAGCTTTCCAAAGAAAAGAAAGATAGCATTGTAATTGTCCCCGATTTAAGCCGCAGTCTGGAGCAGGGTGGTGCGAGTGGCATGGTTTCGTTTCTGGATTTTCTGTCGGCGGATACCGTACTGGCAATGCGTGATTTACTTTGGTTGCGTGAGCGCATTCAAACAGTGCATGATGAAACACTTACTCCACAGGCAATTGCTGCCCGCGAAGCAGAAGAAAGTGGCTGTATAACCTTAGATGGCAAGCTGATTGACGGAAGCGAGTTTACACTCCGTGCATTGGATTTCCGTCGTATGGAATTTGGTAATAAACCGACAGGTACACCGGATGCTACGATTACTTTTGATACGTCTGCACAGCCTATTTTCCGCAAGAACTTTGATATGGTGGCTGAGAGTTTCAAAGAATATATGGAGAAGGGATATGCGTTGTACATCTGTAGCGACAGCATGAAACAAACTGACCGTATCCGTGCCATCTTTGAAGACAGGGGGGATCAGATTGCATTTACGGCCGTGGAACGTACGTTGCATGAAGGGTTTGCCGATAATGCCTTGCGGCTTTGTATCTTTACGGATCATCAATTATTCGACCGTTTTCATAAATATAATCTGAAGAGTGATAAAGCACGTAGCGGTAAGGTGGCTCTAAGCTTGAAAGAGCTGAACCAGTTTACTCCGGGAGATTATGTCGTACATACCGATCATGGAGTAGGGCGTTTTTCAGGGCTGGTGCGTATTCCTAACGGAGATACGACACAAGAAGTGATGAAACTGGTCTATCAGAATGAAGACGTGGTGTTTGTTTCCATTCATTCATTGCATAAAGTATCTAAGTATAAAGGTAAGGATGGTGAAGCTCCTCGCCTGAATAAGTTAGGTACCGGTGCCTGGGAAAAACTGAAAGAGCGCACCAAAACTAAGATTAAGGATATTGCACGCGATCTTATCAGGTTATATTCTCAGCGTCGGGAGGAAAAAGGATTCCAGTTTAGTGTGGACAGTTTCCTGCAGCGGGAGTTGGAAGCATCGTTTATCTATGAAGATACGCCTGATCAGAGTAAGGCTACGGCGGATGTAAAAGCAGATATGGAAAGTAATCGCCCGATGGACCGTTTGGTTTGTGGAGACGTTGGTTTCGGTAAAACGGAAGTGGCAGTCCGTGCAGCTTTTAAGGCGGTGGCGGATAATAAGCAGGTGGCTGTTCTGGTACCTACGACAGTGCTGGCTTACCAGCATTTTCAGACGTTCAAGGATCGTTTGAAAGATTTGCCTTGCAAGGTGGAATATTTAAGCCGTGCTCGCACGGCAGCGCAGGCAAAAGCTGTTATAAAAGGTTTGGCTGCCGGAGATGTGAATATACTGATCGGTACACATCGTATTTTAGGTAAAGATATACAATTCAAGGACTTGGGATTACTGATTATTGATGAAGAGCAGAAATTCGGGGTATCTGTAAAAGAGAAACTGCGCCAGCTGAAAGTGAATGTAGATACCTTGACTATGACGGCTACACCTATTCCCCGCACATTGCAATTCTCATTGATAGGGGCACGTGACCTGAGTGTGATACAGACACCTCCGCCCAACCGTTATCCTATTCAGACTGAAGTGCATACCTTTAACGAGGAAGTGATTGCTGATGCCATCAACTTTGAAATGAGTCGTAACGGACAGGTGTTCCTTGTAAATAACCGTATTTCCAATTTGCCCGAATTGAAAGCAATGATTGAGCGGCACATTCCGGATTGCAGAATAGCTATCGGACATGGGCAGATGGAACCGACAGAACTGGAAAAGATAATTTTTGGCTTTGTCAATTATGACTATGATGTATTGATAGCTACTACCATTATAGAAAGTGGTATTGATATTCCAAATGCTAATACTATTATTATCAATCAGGCACAGAACTTTGGTTTAAGTGATCTTCACCAGATGCGCGGCCGCGTGGGAAGAAGCAATAAGAAAGCTTTCTGTTATTTGCTGGCACCTCCTCTTTCTTCTTTGACTCCTGAGGCGAGACGTCGTTTGCAGGCTATTGAGAACTTCAGCGATTTGGGTAGTGGAATTCATATTGCCATGCAGGACCTCGATATTCGTGGTGCAGGCAATATGTTGGGGGCAGAACAAAGTGGTTTCATTGCCGATCTTGGTTATGAAACTTATCAGAAGATATTAACGGAAGCTGTTCACGAGTTGAAGACTGATGAGTTTGCCGATCTCTATGCTGAAGAGTTGAAAGCCGAAGGTGGTGTCATTAGTGGCGAACAATTTGTTGATGAATGTCAGGTAGAAAGTGATCTGGAACTGTTGCTTCCCGCTACATACGTCACGGGTAGTAGTGAGCGTATGTTACTTTACCGCGAGTTGGATAGTCTGACATTGGATAAAGATGTAGAGGCTTTCCGTAACCGGCTTATCGACCGTTTTGGTCCTGTTCCGTCAGAAACGGAAGAGTTACTGCGTATTGTGCCGTTGCGTCGTCTTGCTGCCCGCCTTGGTGCGGAAAAGGTTTTTCTTAAAGGTGGGCGTATGTCGCTATTCTTTATTTCCAATCCGGAAAGTCCCTATTATCAGAGTCAGGCATTCGGTAAAGTTATTGCATACATGATGAAGTATACTCGTCGCTGCGATTTGCGCGAACAGAATACTCGTCGTAGTATGCTGGTGAAGGATGTGAAGAATGTGGAAACGGCAGTTGGTGTTTTGCAGGAGATTGTGGCGATGCAGGTGGAAGAGGGATAGTTTTCTGATAGCTATCGTCCAAATTGTATCGCAAATCCCAGATTAAAGAATGTAACATTGTTTTTAAACCAACTGTGGTCTATTCCGTCATCATAATCGTATGGATTGGAAAGCCGTGCGTCGGGGTTTGCAAACCAGTCGGCTGTGAGTATATCTGCACGAAACACTCCTGATAATTTCTTGGTAATGTAGAACTCGTAACCCATGCCGAATGACAGTCCGCAATAGCCTCTCTGAAAAGATATTCCGTTCCGTTCACTTCGTTGGTAAGTACGCTCCTGATAGTTCATGTAGCCTATGCCGAATGAAAGAAATGCTCCTTGATTTCCCTCACTCCACAAGTAGCGGTAAGTAATATTGGGGTGTATATAATGGAGGTGCATTTTATCCGGCAGACGAGCTACCCGTAAGTAATCATACTGAAGCCCTAGGGCAAAGTTGGGCATGAAGTAGTAGCGCCCTTCTGTCATCAGGTTGTATCCCGCACGGTCGCCATTTTTACTGAAAAAGTCATTACGGTTTCCTTCTACACGCGGCAATGTTACTCCGCCACCCAGTGAGATACTGAAGTTTTGCGGTAGGTTATCTTGTGCTTGCAAGGTCGTGCTTGCATAACTCAAAAAGATAGTGAAGAGAATAAAGAGTCGTTTCATCATTGTTAGATTAATATTTATCGTTTTCCATATAGTTTGTCTATCAAATCAATCCGTCCGATACGGCGTAGTTCGTTGATGATGTTCTTTCGTTCTTCCGGTTTATACCAGAAAAAGAATTGGCGTTGCGCTAACTTTTCACGTGGTGTTTTAGCACTGAATACAGGCTCCAATGTGTATGGATGGTAGCCGGTATACCAAGCTTCAGTGGCTACGGTCATGGGGGTAGGGGTAAAGTCTTGCACCTGTTCCAGATGAAAATCAAGGCGTTTGGTGATAACAGCCAGTTCTGCCATGTCCTCTTCCTTACAGCCGGGATGACTGGAAATGAAATAAGGAATCAGCTGTTGTCGCAATCCTTCTTCGCGGTTGATACGATCGAATATTTTCTTGAATTCTTGGAACTGGCCGAACGAGGGTTTGCGCATGATACTCAATACCCGGTCACTGGTATGTTCCGGAGCTACTTTAAGACGACCGCTGACATGGCGGGCTATTAACTCGCGGGTATATTCAGCAGTGCTTTTATTAGTTGCCGGATCTTTGCTTTGATGCAAGAGTAAGTCGTAGCGTACACCACTACCGATGAAACTCTTTTTGATGCCGGGTAAAGTATCTACCGCATGATAAATATCCAGTAAAGGCCGATGGTCGGTATTCAGGTTCGGACAAACTTTGGGATGAATACATGAGGGGCGTTTGCATTTCTTGCAAATGTTCTCATCCCTCCCTTTCATCCGGTACATATTGGCAGATGGACCGCCAAGGTCACTCAGATACCCTTTAAAATCGGGGAGTTCCATTAGTGCCTTTACTTCTTTAAGAATGCTTTCTTTACTGCGGCTTACAATAAACTTTCCTTGATGTGCCGAGATCGTGCAAAATGCACAACCACCGAAACACCCACGATGGATATTTACCGAAAACTTAATCATATCGTATGCCGGAATTCGCTTGCCTTTGTATTTGGGATGAGGCAGACGGGTGTAGGGCAAATCGTACGAATGATCGAGTTCAGCTTCCGTCAGGGGTGGGTAAGGAGGGTTGACAACAACAGTCATACCATCCACTTCCTGTGTAATACGGGAAGCAGTATATTTATTACTCTCTTCTTCAATGTGGCGGAAATTGGCAGCCTGCTTCTTCTTGTCTTTCAGACATTCAGCATGAGAAAAGAGACGGATATCTCCTTCTTCGCTGATGAAATCCGTTGTCTTGCATAGGTAAGCAATTTGCGGAATGGTATTTAGTGATAGCCGCTTATCATTGAATCTTCTTATCAGTTCCACCACCGGTTTTTCTCCCATTCCGTAAATCAACAAGTCAGCACCACTTTCTACGAGAATGCTTTTCATCAGCTTATCCTGCCAATAATCGTAATGCGTCACGCGACGCATGCTCGCTTCGATACCTCCCAATACGACGGGAACATCGGGATATAATTTCTTCAGAATTTGGGTGTAAACAATTGAAGGGTAATCCGGACGCATATCCGGACGTGCATCCGGTGTGTAGGCATCGTCACTACGTAAACGCTTGTTGGCAGTGTATTTGTTTACCATAGAGTCCATACATCCGGGACTGATGCCAAAGAACAGGCGGGGACGTCCTAACTTCTTAAAGTCGCGTAAGTCATCCCGCCAATTGGGTTGAGGTATAATTGCCACGCGCAAACCTTCTGCTTCGAGGATACGTCCGATAACAGCAGCCCCGAAAGAAGGGTGGTCTACATAGGCGTCACCACTGAACAGGATAACGTCCAGTTCGTCCCATCCGCGCAACTCCACTTCTTTTTTCGTTGTGGGCAACCAATCAGTCAGTCGATATTCTTTCATGCCGCAAAGATACGCATAAAATGAGGTTCAGCCAGAAAATACGTAGTTAAATTGCTGTTGATGATGCTTGCGGCTCTTCCCCAAGTCCGGGGCAAAACGACTTCGTGAGACGATGAAATCCATCTCGTGAGATGGAGGCTAACAAAAATATCAAAGAATCGTCTGTTATATCCTTATATTTTATACTTTTGTACGCAGATGGCACAAGCAAAATATAAATCAATCTATATATTATGGAAATACCTCCGTATGAAGAATCAAAAGATGTGGTACAACGCAAACTCGATCAGACAACTATGATTTTGCAGAATATCAATGCTTATTTTTTACTGATAGATAAAGATTTTATAGTCTGCGATACCAATTACTATTCCTTGAATAAGCTTCCAGCTCCTGAGGTTGGTATGACACAAAAGGTCGGTGACCTGTTGCATTGCCGGAATGCTGCCGAAGCCGGCGAATGTGGTATGCATCAGCAGTGTAAACTTTGTGGTATCCGCGCGGCTATTGGAAGAGCTTTTCATAAGAAAGAGAGTTTCCAAAAAGTAAATGCTTCTATGAATCTTCTGAATGACAAAGAAGACAAAGTGATTCCTTGTGATGTTTCAGTATCGGGTGCTTATGTTGTTATTAACGGGGAAGATCATATGGTATTGACGGTTTATGATGTGACGGAACTACAGAATGTTCAAAGGTTGCTGAATATTGAGAGAAAGAACTCGATATCTGCAGAGAGATTAAAATCCACTTTTATTGCGAATATAAGTCATGAAGTCCGCACACCATTGAATGCGATTGTCGGCTTTTCGGGATTAATAGCTACCGCTTCTGATGAAGAGGAAAAGAAATTGTATATGGATATTATTTCAGAGAACAATGAGCGTTTGTTACGTTTGATAAATGATATCTTTGATCTTTCGCAGATAGAAGCCGGAACTTTGAATTTTGAGTATTCTGAATTTGATGCCAATGACTTGTTAAGAGAGTTGGAAGGTATGTTTAAGGTGAAACTATTCAATAACCCTTCAGTTGATTTGATTTGTGAAGACTCAGTGCAATCTATTATCATGTATTCTGAACGCCAACGCATCATTCAGGTGATGGCAAATCTGATTCATAATGCGATCAAGTTTACCAAATCAGGTGAGATACGCTTTAGTTGCCGTATGGAGGGAACGGATGAGGTTTACTTTTATGTATCTGATACTGGAATTGGAATTCCGAAAGAAGAACAGCAAGAAATATTTTCCAGTTTTAAAAAGTTGGATCGGGAAGTACCGGGAACAGGTCTGGGGTTGACACTTTCACAAACTATTATCCAAAATTTGGGAGGTAGGGCTGGTTTGGAATCTGAGGTCAATAAAGGTTCTACATTTTGGTTTGTAGTACCCTTGATTATGGATCCGTATAATTGAATGAGAGAAAATAATATAAAACGAATCCTGTTTCAGCATAAGAAAACTTCTAACAGGATTCGTTTTTTTATTTCTTATTTCCGGATACGATCATGAATGATGATTTGCAATTTACTGCACAATTTATTTTTTGGTGAATTGTACCGTCATTTGTTCGCCATCGTAAATCTCACGAAAGCCGATTTGTTGTTCTGCGAGATATTCTTTTAAATCATTGAAGGCAGCAGTATCATTCATAATAATTTCCAGTTTCTCACCCAGTGTAGCTTCGCACATGGCTTTGACGGCCGGGATGAGAGGACTGTAAAGTTTTTGACCGCACGTGTCGATTGTTTTCATTTTATTATTCCTCTTCTATGGGTTCCTGCTTTGAAAACCATTCCAGATAGAGCTTAATCAGTTGCTGTAATCCGAAGGCTTTCATGTTGTTGTGGTATATCACGTCGATGCAGAGGTCGAGCAAGTCTTTGCTGTCTTCTTCTTGTGATGCGATGAGGGAGCGGATATTCAGTCTCAGTTTTTCCAGGACAGATTCGTCTACAATACCATTACTGTCGATAAGATGACGGAAAAGTCCGTATTTCTCAATGGTTGCCAGGTTCTCTTCGGATATCTCTAAACTGCGGGTACCGCTGGGGTTTGCTTGTATAGTATACATAGTGTTTTATATTTTTAAAGGTTTATACTCTGAGAGCAAAGATAAGCGTTATTTTTAATTAGGCGCATTGTTTTTTATTTTTTTGCTTGAAAGAATTGCAGGATAGAAGCCATGACAGCGTTGCGATCCGTTTCCTGTTCAATACTTTCTAATGGGAACCCCATAACGAAGGTACGGTAGTTGCCCTGATAGGCAATGGCAGCACTTTGATTTCCGGAAGTATAGGTGAGCACTGGAAAAGCAGTATCTGTCGGTAGAATACATTCGGGAGCTGTTACGGGATAAGCGTACTCATTGGGTAGGCGGGGGATACTGAATGTACGTCCCAGACCATTAATATTTCCTGAGCGATTATCGGTGATGGATTGTCCGTAGGCATATTTCAGGATGTTTTGTGTGAACTCCCGGTCTCCCTGCGAACCGTTCATATCGCTGCCAAGATAGGAACCGCTCACAAGCAGATTTCCACCGGATTGGCAATAAGCGGTCAGTGCTCGCTGCATGGCAGAGGAAAAGGTTTTGTAATATGCATTGCTTGCCGGATTGCTTTGGCGGTCTTCTTTTTCCAGTCCGAGGATATAGTCTACGATATCGTAAGCTTCCAATGGAATACGTCCGCTTTCTACGGCTTCATCACTGCATGACACGAAACTATAATCTCCGGATGCCTGTATCGCCTTTCCGTGTATGAACGGATAATCGAAGCTATTTCCGGCAATTCGCATTCCTTCCCATTCGCTACCGCTACGTCCCAGTTCCTTCCCGGTCTGTTTGCGGGAGAATTCTGTTTGAGCACCACAAAGTGAGATGTCATATAAATAAGGTACACCCGGGTCTTTCGTTAAATCGAATCCGGCTTCAGTGGGGGTATCAATGACGGCTGGCCCACTGAGGCGGTCAAAACCATTGACAATCAAAATACGTCCTTTTTCTCTTTTTGCTTTATAAGCTGCAAGAATCTCGGATGGAAAACTTTCTCCACCCCGGTTGGCTGCGGTTACTTTAAAGGAATAGACAATACCGGGTTCTATCTTTACGGTATAAGAGGGACTGCTGACACGTACGCCATTGTCAAAGCCTCCACGACCGATGCGGGTATATACGATGTATTCGCGCGGTTTGGCTGTTGGTTCCAACAGGTCTTCTTCACCATTCCAGGAAAGTTGCAGTGTGTTCTTTTTATTACCGAAGCGAATAGCAAAGTTACTTACAGGAAGAGGTTGTACTATATAATCTTTGCCATGCTGATTGCAAAGGTATTGCAGAATAGCTTTATAAATAGAGCGTCCTACAATGAATTTAAAGTTGGGATCATGCCCGAGGCGCATATCGGCAAAGTTTTGGTGCGAAAGTAATTCGACAATAGTGGAAGGAACGGCGGGCAGTCGCGTTTCACTGTAATTACGATTCCACATGCTGCGACGAGTCCAATCTATGGCATAATTGGAACGGATATCCCGCTGGAGTTGGGTAAGCAGAATGTCGGAAAGGTCTCGGGAGGCATAGCGGTCTGTTCCGGCTCCGAGTACTCCGTTATTGAAATCGGTGGTATATATGCCGAGCGTACCTATGATTTTATCTTCTTTGCTGGCACCCGCATCGCTGTGCAATGCCATTGAGAGTTCAAAAGGTACTCCTAAACCTTTGTCTTTGGGATTGAATATCGAACCGCCGGACAGATAGTTAATCATTCTGGAACGTACATTAATGTCATCAGACATGTCATCTTTACCTTCACGTCCGCCATAAACCGGATAAGGCATGCCGGCCCATTGTGCAGAATAACGGGCACCTTCCAGATAGCGAGGCATTCCACTGGTTTCTCCACCGCGTTCTATATTGCCCATTCCACCGCCAAAGCGTACGGCATCAGCGCAGACTACACCTTTCTGTTTGCTTTCATTGCTAAGTACCACCATGCCATAATCGTTCTTTCCCTTATCAAAAGAAAAAGTACCGAGATACACCCACGTACCACCACCTATCTGCTGATTTACTTTGAACTCAGTGGTTCCTCCATTATGGAAAACAATATATTTGGCGTCACTTACGCTATTAGGCAAAGTTTGATAAGAGACGTATACAGCATAATCCCCTGTTTCCGGAATATCGGGTATCCACTCGGCAAAGGCTTTATCTTTTTTCTTTTCGGTTTGGGCATAGCGGGCTGTACCGGTAATGAAAGGATTTTCGTTATCTTGATATACTCTCTTCTGTTGGGCAAACCCTGGTTGGCTTGTCTGTTGCCAACGTGCTTTTCGGCTTTTGACTTCTAAATAGAGGGAACCTTGTCCACCATATCCGCTCAGGTTTCCGTCATTGTCGACGATTACTTCTTGTTTTTGCGTATCCCGTTCACGGGGGGTGAATACGTTGGCTCCGGCATTTTCCAGCATGGGTATGAGGTAGGGTAAAATGAATGATTGTGTGAACTGGTCTTCCGTTGTACAAAACAGGCGCGGACGTTGCCATCCCCATTTATTTTTGTTGTTGATATAATATTTTCCATGACTTTGCCAAAGGGCGATATGTCTTCTTTCCAATCCACGGGTAATTTCGTATGGACGTGAGATACGGGATACCCACGGACTATCTCTGTATTCCAACTTATTAAACAGACGTGTCTTGTCTTTCTTCTCTTTCCGATAAAGATTTGGAATGAGGTCTTCAATGCTTCGTCCGTTTGCAAAAAGGGTTATTTTGAAATAACTCACCGGTCCCGGCAAGATTTGTTTCAAATGTCGATAAATGGCATCTACTGTTGCTGGTCGTAAGGGCTGGTAGGCAAAGCGTTCGTTTGTATAGATGAGCAACCTTTTTTTCCGGAAGTCAATACGGAAACTGTCCAGCTTGCAAGTCCCTATATTTACCGTATTGGTGGTATATTCTTTAAAGAAAGCTTGTAGACGTTCTTCTACATTTTGTTTGATTTCTTGTGCCGGAAGAAATGTCCCATACAACAAAAGTAATATGCTGATTAGAATTATTTTTTTCATACTTATGGAATATTCAAGTTTGTAATGTCTGCTTCTATGTGGAAGTAGTGCATACAAAAGTACATAAAAGAAGATTGCATTGTTTATTGAATTGCTCTCTTTTTGATATATTTTGCAAATCTGTATTTCAGAAAATGTTCCCGATGATTTAGTTGTAAATTATTTTGTTTGATAAAGATTCGATATTTGCAATGTTGTTGAATTCATACATAATACTTATGAAAAAAATATGGCATTATCTGGTTGAAAACGCGCAGACAGAAATGTATCCTCTTTTTTTATCCTTACATTTTTCATGAAATCGTTTCCGATGATTTATCCCTGTTTCTTTGAACAACCTGCTTCAAATCATTAGTTTTGTCTTGCCAGCCAGTTTCCGGCTGTAATTGTATAATCACTAAATTACTAAAATTTATGCAGAAAAAGACACTACTCCTTCAATCGGTTCACAAATTAAAACGGATTTGGATATTATGTTTGATAAGTCTGTGCATTGTACCATTAAATGCACAAAATTTTTACAAAATTGAAATGCCTAATTACATCCTGCAAGCATCAGGCACAAACACAGAGACTTTGTATATCAAAAACAAGGAATCTGAAAACCTGATTCAACTCGGAAAACTAAAGTTCGGATGGACACCTGCCATCACAATGGAAAATACATGCAGTTATGAAATCATTGAAGTAAACGGATATCAGGCCATCCGAGCCACCTACACTTTTCCTTCATCCGTGCCTTCTTCTATTACACTGACCGGAACCTTTATTGCACGTCCCGACCGAGTAGACGTCCAATATTTGGTTTCTGGTGTTCCTACTGGATATGTCACCAACTGGGGAGGCTCACAATTCCGCTTCATACTCTCCAACAAGGCAAATACCCAAATATTGCCAGAGGCCAAACTCGGCTTATGGCAACGGGATGCACAAGGAGGATTGCCCATTGAAGCCGCAGACTCCAATTTCTTCCCATTCCTCATAAAAGATAAAATAATATGTTTGGCCTATGGTCCTGAGAATAAGGCTAATTCCAGTTGGAAGGACGACTGGTACAGGCATACTGTCTTAATTGATAATAAGGACGGTTCTTACTCCACGAAGTTCTCCGTACTGGTGGCTTCTTCGGACTGGCCGTACGAAGCCATCTGCGCCCAATGGAAAGGACGTCCCTTTGCATTAACTCTCAGCACCGATAAATTTTACAATTGGTGGGAAAATGCATCCGGAACATTAAGTGTAAAGGCAAATCTGGCCAACACTTCCCAAGAGAAGAAAAATTGCACACTCAAATATTGGATCAGAGACTATGCCGGAAATTATGTTGTCAATGAAAGCCTGTCACTTACTATAGAAGCCGGTCAGCTACAAGTCTATCCCATTGAGTTCACCCCTGAAAGCGAAAGAGAAATCTACTTTGTGGAGGCTTCCATTGAGGATGAAACTGGCAAGGAGCAAGTGTTCCACAGAACGAATCTAGGGCTCCTACCCCCACACGAGTTTACATCTACTCCTGATGAAAACATCATGGGACTTTCCGCTTACTGGGCTATCCCTGACTCAACAGAATTGAAACGGTTGTTAAACAGAATGGGGGTCAGATGGGTAAGAAACGGAATTAACAGCAGTTTCAAGAATATCGAAGCGATGTATCATAACAATATCGACTGGACAAAAAAGTGGACTGATACAGAACGAGATAAACAAATCCGAACCTGCTTCCAAGAAATGGTGAAGAATGGAAACAAAATTTGGGAGTTTGGCAATGAACTGAATATGAGTTCTCCTGATATAGGTGGAGCCGGTGAAGGTATCGGAAAAGCACTATTGGCCGAGCCTTATGTGAAATGGTTAAAAGCCATCCGCAAGATACAGTCGGAAAAAACGGAATGGCAAAAAATCAAAATTATATCTTTCGGTTTTGCCGGTACTGACGAAGTATTCCTGGAAAAACTCGTCACACTAGGAGGTTGGGAATTGCTGGATGGAATAGCACTTCACCCAGGAAGAGGTAACTTTACTCCCGATTATCCTGTAACAGTTCCATGGAATGAATTTGAGAAACCTTCTTCAGGATATCAATACTGGAATTACTATGGTTCCATCCGTATTCTCAAAAACTTTATTAAAGCACATGGAAATGATAAAGATTTATACCTGACGGAAGTCTACGCACTTGACTTTCCGAACCATTCATGGAATGATACTCCCCGCGAATCAGCCGAGAACGTGGTCCTTTCATTTGCACTTGCCGCTGCTGAAGGAGTAAAGAATGCACTCTATTACCAGCTATTCAATTCTGTATGGAATAATCAATTAGGTGTGAGAGAAGACAACCGCGAATATTTCTTTGGTCTAATCAACCGCGATCTAAGTTTCAAGCCTTCCTTCATGGCCTACTGCAATATATCCGAAGCATTGGATGGGGCCCGTTTCAAAGGATGGATTAAGTTCAGTGAAAATAATCCTTTCAGCAAAGGAGTCATGTTCGATACGCCTAAAGGTCCTATGAGTATTATTTGGGACAGAATGGAAGGCGATATACTACCACGTCCCAACGGGAATAGTTCTCCGGAACCTTGGATCAGTTCATGGAATATACAAACGGAATTGACTTTGCCTTGCAAAGAAGAAAGTATTACGGTATTGAATGCCATCGGACAAAAAGAATCAATCCCGGTGAAAGACCATAAAGCTACAATAACTCTAACCGGAGCTCCTGTTATTGTTTACGGCATGGATGCCTCTCAGATACAGCTTCACGGAGATGCCCCGACCGGCATAGAGAACCTTTATGTCGATGGGAAAGATATACAAATAAGTCCTAATCCGGTAAAGGACCGACTGTTCATCAAAGGTAATTTTCAGTCGGACATCGAGCAAATACACCTCTATATTTATAATGTAATCGGGCAGCAGATTGCAAGTCAGTCAATTTCGGTATTAGGTAATACTTTGGAACACAGCATAAACATGACTGGAATCAATGTAGGAATCTATTACGCAGTCTTCGACATAAATGGTGCCAAACGCATAACCAAGAAGATTATCAAGCAATAAAACAGTTTATATTATTCTTAAGATAGAAGTGTTACCCGAAGCAATCTTTTTGCTTGGGTAACACTTTTATCTATCTTGCTAGCCATGCTCCATGTGCCTCGGTGCTATCTATTGGGCAAACTGGACAGAATGTATTACGGAAACAACAAGACCACCGCGCGGAATATAGGTTTTGATGACTCTTTTATTTATGACGAGATTGCCTTAAAGCTTGCTAACCGTAAACTACCGCCGGAAATATTGTTGCACAATGAAGAGATCAAAGTTTTTGAGGCATGGACTCAAAAGGAAGGAAAAACAGGCTATTAAGCTTTCACAATGGCCTGCAACTGTTCCATATTGTTGAAATTGAATATCGGGATGGAATACATTGCATTATGAGCATTATCTTTTTTAAAAGTTTCTAATGGTAATTTTAGTGTGCCGTCGTTCAGAACCATATTTTCTACTTTGTGGGGCTTCATCAAATCTTCTGAAATTTCATAGTGTATGGAAACATTTCGCATAGGAACCTGATCCTTTCATACGCAAATAGAGACGGTTGCTTTCTCTTCGGTCTTGCATAGCCAGTTTGCATGATCGGGAGAGACAGTAACTTTTATCAGTTTTAGGGTGGCTGTGAAAAAACATATATTGTCTTCATTTCTAATAAATACAACAATACTAATCTGATAATAAGTATTTTATTCATTTCTGGTAATATTTAAAAAGTTGTATTGAATTTTATAACCGTGGGCGGATGTTTTATTTGAATCATTTATCTGCGAACTTTACATACTGTTTCCAGTCATATAGAGTGATATTATGTTTTCCGGAACGAATATGGTAGGCCCGAATATAAACTCATATACCGGAGGATGTACTCCGGATAGGAATTCTCCTTTAGGGTCGGCTCATTGGCCTTCGGTGGTGCTGGCAATATAAACCGGACGTGGGGCTAAAAGAGTTATCAACTCATACAGGTCAAAAGGAAGCGTGTTTTCTTTGCCGTTGTATTTCTGGAAATTGCGATAAAAATAATGGGGAAACTGCCAGTTGACAGTCTGAACAGTCTCTCCGAAAGTGTGTCGGGAAAGGGCGGCCCCTCCACAACTGAAACAATTGGAAATAATCATAGCAAATTTGGGAAGACTTTCAGCCAACACCGTGAACGTAAAACACTGTAAGAAGAATAAAATTCCTGTAATCACTTTTAGAGTATTCATGGTAAAATGTTTATATTATTCTTATTTTTTTAACTTTATGGTATCCTTGATTAATGATAAAGCTGAATTCGTGACGCGTCTATTCCGTATATCACGCAAGGAGCGCCAGTCAGTTCTATAGTCACTTGGTTGTTAATAGCGGGTACTATTTGTTTTTGTCCGATGGCATTCAGTAAGGTAACCTCGGGAGCACTGCTTGGCAAGGTCAGTTTCTTTTTTATTCTCCATGAGCTTACCCAAGGTTCCGGAAAAATATCTCCGTTAGGATGGGTCAGGATATTTCCTTCTGTCCTATCCCAAAGTACAACCATGCTTCCCCGGGGAGTGTCGAACAAAATTCCTCTGCTAAGCGGATGCTTTTCGTCCATCCGTATCCAGCCTTTGAATACAGCTTTATCCAATACTTCAGCCGTGTTGCAAAAGGCCATCAAAGAAGGTTTGAAACTCAAATCTCTGTTGATCATCCCAAAGAAATACTCCCGGTTGGTGGCATTTACTCCTAAATGGTCGAACCATACGGAGTTAAATAGCTGATAGTAAAGCGCATTCTTTACTCCCTCTGCTGCTGCAAGCACATACGATAATAATAAATTCTCTGCCGCTTCGCGAGGGGGATCGTTCCATGAATGATTTGGATAATCAAGTGCGTATATTTCGGTAAGGTACAAATCTTTGTTACATCCATGCTTTTGTATGAAATTCTTAACTATCCGGATAGAACCGTAATAATTCCAGTATTGATATCCGGAAGTAGGCTTCTTGAAATCTTCCCAAGGAGCGGCTACCGGGAAATCTGGTGCAAAATTACCTCTGCCCGGATGCAATGCGATTCCGTCCAGTAAGTCCCATCCTCCCAATTCTACAATTTTTTCCAGGAAGACCTCATCTGCCCCTGCTATTCCGAATGAGATAATCTGAATGTTCCGCCATTCAATTTGTTCTTTTTGAACTTTGCGTATGGCTTTCAGCCACTCTATATATGCTTCGGCTAAACGAGCTTTGCCAATGCCTTCGCCGGCACCGGCAATATCCGGTGAACTCATGTTCAGTTCATTGCCAAATTCCCATATCTTATTTCCGTTCTTTACAATCTTTCGGAAAAAGGAGCGTATCAATTCTTCTCGCTCTGGGTCTTTCCAGTTCTTCTTCCAGTTTATGTTATTGTGAAATGTAGCTTCTGTATTTTTGAAACTGCTGGTAATTCCATTACGTACCCATCGGACACCCATCCGGTTTAATAAACGTTTTAGGTTCATGGAATCGGGAATGGCCCAATAGGCTGAAAGCCCCATAATATTTTCATCGGGTGTGGCTTTAAACTCATGCGGGGGCAATATAGCCAGACTTGTCCTTGAAAAAGTTTGTTCTTTTCCGTTTTCGTCTTCAACGGAGACTTCTACAAAATAAATTTCCCGTTCTGTGTTTGCTGTAAATTCAATAGAGTGAACTTGTACTTCTCCTGTTTCTAAGAAGTATTTCTTGGAGTCATTCACTATGTAATTTCCGGCATAGTCGCGAATCCAATACTTAAGCATACATTTTTGTGGAACTGGTGACGTATTGATGATTTTAGCTTGTACGCCGATTGGAGCAGTTGCGTCCTCCCACCAGTTATAGACTTTATCAGTGGTAAGTGTCAAGGCAAACGGACGTTTCTGCCATTTTGCACTGATAGCTTCGTAAGGCCATCCATAAGGAGGAAATAGGATTGAAAACTGAGTGAAATAGTTGCCGTCTTCCTGACGCGACAGAATCGTATGTCTGTAGTCCTCGCTTTTCCAATTTGAGTCGATTTTGTTATCGGCTCCATAAGTAAGGCAAAGCAAGCGGTTTTTTATCAAAAACGGGAATATTTTGGCATCGGCTGTTTCTAACGGAAGTCCTCCTTTAGTATCCCGCTGCCATATCCCCAATTTGGCTTCCGGAAGTTTTTGAGTACCGGCGTTTTCGGGCAGGCAGAAACGGAACTGACATCCTTTCCAGTCAACCTTATACTTTTCGGGAACTCCTGAAAGCAAATACTGTACGTCCACTCGGTCTTGGTGTACTATGAATGTACCTGTAAGTTTCATCGAAGTCGGTACTGATGGAGAAAAAAAATAATTGATACGAATGGCACTTGCCCCATCCACCTCTATTATTTCATACTTGCAATTGTTTTCGAGTTCAAGTTGAGGCCACCGGCCAAGTTTCAGCTCGCCAAGTTGTACCAATGTCTCCGATTGTTTGTTTTGCAACAGCAATCTTCCTTTATCTTTGGATGCTATTCTTAAAATATAATTGGAAGATTCAATCTTATAATTTGCCAGCATTTCTATGGGTGTTATACAGAAATTGATTATTAACAATAATAACCATTTTCTTTTCAATTCGGCAAATGAAATGTTATATAAAAGCTTGTACATATCTTTATTCTTTGTAAATTATAAAATTTACCCCTGCTACAAATATTATGTGGCAGGGGCAATCCTTTATAAAAGTGGATATCCACGATTAATCTTTCATGAACTGGCCTTCTTCGGGTACCTGCAAGGGGGTTACATTATTTTCACAGCCTAAATAACCGTTATTTTGATTAATGTGTCCATTGGTGTTGGCTCTGATATCTTTGTTAGGAATAGGCCATAACATGTGATGAACACTCATAGTGTATTCAGCAAATCTGTTCTTTACACCTTTGTTGTAAAAATTGTTATGTTGGCTGATCCAGTCGAACCAGAAATTGTATCCGGCATCTTTCAAGTTGTTGGCACCCTTCGGACCACATAAGTTTTCCATTTTGTAGATACGTCCGTCGAATATCTCACAAGGTTTACCTGTCAGTGCGTATGTATAAGCGATACGAACTAATGTAATGTGACGATGTTCTTCGTAATAAAGTTCACGTGCGCGTTCATTCAGAATTTCACCGATATTGATGTCCTGAGCAGTCAACAGATCGGCACCTGCACGTTTGCGTACTACATTCAGCATGTTGGCAGCTTCACCCAGATTATCTTTCCAATAATAACATTCGGCAAGCATCAGATAAACTTCGGCACTACGCATTAGATAGATAGGACTTGAACCACCTTTCCATTGACCGCTACCTGCTGTTGGATCTGGAATATATACTTTGTAGTGGGGCCATGAAAACCAGCAACGAATGGAATCGCCACAAGACATATTTACAGGCTTTACAGCTTTCTTTCCATACCAGGGATCATTGGCTTTTTTCAGGGCCGGGTCATTATAGATCAAGTCTTCCATACGTCTCCAACTATCGTGGTTGTATCGGCCACGTAAGTCATTTTTTTCCTTCTCTGTCCAAATGGTATATTGGAAGTAGTTGGTGGGGCGTACACGGGCAATGCCTCGTCCATATGTTTTATTCACGTCCTCCACAATACCGGCTGCAACGTCTTTGCTGTCGGGAGTGACGGCGAAACCTGTTTTTCCACTCGGAGTTTTTACTACGTTATTATTCCACATAGGAACACAGTTAGCCATGATTTCTGTTTTTGCAGAGCCTGTACCACTGGCATTATTCGGTTCGGATACACCATATAATATACCTTCTGTATTGGTCGGATCACTTTTGGCTTCTACACTGTGCAGATCAAACATTAGGTTGGGGTGATTGTTTTTAGTGGAAGTAAAACGGTTTACCATCAGTGGGTGTTTAGCTACGATTTCATTTCCAACTTTGATAGCATTGTCGAATTCCCCCAATGACATATAGACTTTCATCAACAGTACTCCACAGGCCGATTTGGTGGTGTGTCCACGGTCTACTTGCTCGGGTACCCATTGGTATGCAAATTCCAGTTCTTTTTTCATACGACGTAAAATACTCCAACGATCACATGTATTAAAATCATACCGTGGGTATGTGACTTCAACATCAATGAAGGGGACATCCCCGAACTGGTTGATCAGTCGCCAGTATCTGTAACAACGCTGAAAGTAACCTGTACCCAATACTTTGTTTTTTTCTGCTTCATTGACGAATTTAGTATCTTTCATACGTGAAAGTACTACATTTGTATATTTTATTTGATTCCAGTTCTCATCCCAGTTGTGCGATGTCAAATAGGAGTTTTCCGCATTATTAAAGTTAGCATCCGGCATTAATTGGCGATCCATATCCTGCAAGGGCCCTGCTTTATCAGTTGTTCCGCTGATACAGAGATCGGAGAAGATAAGTTCACAAGTATATCCGCTTCCGTTTCCAAAGTATTCATGACGCATGGAACGTTCGGCTGCTGCAAGAGAAGTGAGCAGACCGTCAGCATCAACATATGCATTTTCAGGAGTGAGGAAAGAGAGGGGCTTAGGTTCCAGCCAACTTTCGCTACATCCGGTTAGTAGTACCGTACATAAAGCGACACCACTGATAGTTTTGAATATTCTGTTCTTTTTCATTGTTCTTTCAAATTAGAGTGTAAAGTTAATACCGAAATTGAATGTTCTTCCCATTGGGCTATTTGATTCAGGATCCCAACCGTCGTAATGAGGAGCAAAGACTGCTACATTATGAATGGATGCATTGAAGCGTAAATCTTGGATACCTACAACTTTTGTCCATTTTTGTGGCAGGCGATATGAAACTGTGATGTTGTCCAAACGGATAAATGACTTGTTTACGTAATGTGTTCCTAAGTTCTTTGAACCGATACGTGCATAGTCATTAATCGGATTTTCTGGTGTCCAGTAAGGCTGATCGTAACCGCAACTGATAGAAGCATCGAAGTTATTGTTGGCGGCATCAGCATATGAACCGTAGTGACCCCATAAAGAGTACAACATAAATGAAATATCCAGATCATTGAACAATTGGAAGTTGTTACGGAATGTCCAACGGAAACGAGGGGTTGTATATTTCTGGTGTTTCTTGTCATCCTGGTCCAATTTCCCATTTTCGTTGAAGTCCAGATATTTAAAGTCACCAGGCTGGCAGCCGTATTTTGCCGCTTCTTCAGCTTCATCTTGTTGCCATACACCATCTCCTACATAATCCCAAATGCGGTCTGGGTCCTCACCAATAAACCATTTGTTAGTGATATCATCGTCTTCTACCTGACCGATGATATTACCGTCAGCATCAAGAATATTCTTCATGTTACCGTATAAGTGTTTAATCTTACGACGGTTGAGTGAGAAGTTACCTGTAGCACTCCATTCAAAGTTTTTGCGTCTCATGATGTTGGCATTCAATGTCAATTCAAAACCTGTATTCTGGAGTTGTCCCATATTACTCAATACTTTGCTGAAACCGGTGATGGGTGGGATGGCACGGTCCATGAGCAAATCATTGGTCATTTTCTTGTATACTTCGATAGAACCGCTTAAGATATCTCCGAAGAGTCCGAAGTCCAAACCTATATTATATGATTTGGCACGTTCCCATTTTAACTTGCTATTTGGCATTTTTTGGTTCAACGTATAAGTGGTGGTATAGAATTTGCCATTTCCATCGATCCAGCAAGTTGGGTTAGAGGTTAACTCTGCAAGGGCAGCGTAGATACCGATGTCTCTATTACCATTTTCACCCCAAGAGAAACGTAATTTACCATAGCTTAACCATGAGGAGGTTTTCTTCATGAATTTTTCTTCTGTGAATACCCATGCTAAGGCAATGGCAGGGAATGTAGCACGTGGGTTCATCATACCGAAAGCTGAGTAACCGTCACGACGAACCGAAGCGGTCAACATATACTTATTACTAAAAGAGTAGAACAAACGCCCCATCAAAGCATCGCCGGTAGTATATTGGTCAGTACTCAATGCAGTAGGATTGTTGCCCAAGTGGATACCATGATAGCCTAATGCGTCACTTGGATTGTATCCTTTGTTAGTGCTCTTAGTCATCCAACTTTGTGACTTTTCGGCATTGACTAGGAAAGTTGCTTCTACTTTATGTTTATCGAGGAACTCATATTTCCAGTTGAAAACATTGTCTACCTGCCAGTTGAAAGCTTTATTATGCTGGCGGAAGGAAGAACCTCCTTCTCCTGCCCAGGCATCGTTCTTGGCTGATTTGTGCTCAAAGCTTTCGTTCCAGGCTAAACGCGGAGTAAAGTTCATCTGGTAAGAGAAACCGAACGGTAAATTCAGACGCCCGTAGATCGTTCCATCTAGATTCATGTATACTTGTTTCTTATCTGTATATTTACGGTCATAGAATGGGTTGGCGATGGTGTTTGAACCATTAGGATAGTGCTGGTTAGCACTTTCTGGATTGTTAACATCATTACTACAATACGGAGAAAACCATGTCAGAGCTTTAGTATCGACAGCAATAGCGCTTTCGTCACGGCTGGAGAAGTTCATATTCAGTCCCACTGTGATATACTTGCTAACATTGGATTCCAGATTCAGGCGGGTAGTGAAACGGCTAAATGCATCACCATCTTTGATACCTTCATTGTCCATATAGCCAATAGACCAATAGTATTGGTAATCTTCACCTTTCTTGCTAATGCTGACGTTGTAGTTTTGTTGTACTGCATTGTTTAACATCAAATCTTGCCAATTGGTTAGTTTACCATTGAAATAATTATTGATTTCAGGGGTAGATAGATCCAGACGTGACAACCATTTCGTTATTAGTTCTTCTTCTGATACAGACGTAACTTTATCCTTCTGGTCATAATTATACCAGTCTACTTTATCTATTCCATTAAGCTTTCTTGGATCGGTATACATTCCCGGATATTGTTCAAGGTATTCATCCGTTTGCCTACCGATTTCGTATGCTTGGCGGAAATCAAGAAATTGCTCGGCATTTCTGAGTTTGCGGCTCTTAATAGGAGTGACCAATCCCCAACTTGTATTGACGTTAATCACTGGCTTACTGCCTGCTATACCTTTTTGTGTAGTGATAGCAATGACTCCGTTTGCTGCTTTTGCACCATATACGGCAGCAGAACTGGCATCTTTCAGTACGTCGATTGAAATGATGTCGTTGGGGTTCAATTCACTAAGTTCGCCATTATAAATAACCCCGTCTACAACAAGTAACGGTTGTGAACCGGCTTTTAACGTACCCTTACCACGTATCAGGAAGTCACCGCCACCTTTTGCTTCGTTGTTGACTGAGATATTCAGACCGGCAGCATTAGCACGCAATAAGTCGTGCATATTACGGGGCATTTCTGCTTTTAAGTCGGTCGGACGAATGTTTGAAATAGCACCGGTTAGATCCTTCTTTTTAGCTGTACCATATCCGATAACTACAACTTCGTCGAGTGCTTGAGCGTCTTCCTGCATTGTAATGTTTAGATTGCTTTGCTGTACTTTGACTTCCACATCTTTGTATCCGATATAGGAAAGAACCAGTGTTTGACCGTTTTTTGCGGTAATGGTAAAGTTACCATTCATATCTGTGATGACACCGTTATTGGTACCTTTTACCATGACAGTAACGCCAATGAGGACTTCTCCCTTGTTATCTACTACATGCCCTTTTATTGATATATTGCCCGTTTGTTGTTCTGGAGCAACACTATGAACCTGCATTGAAAGGGATGTCGTAATGAAGGGCTGACCAGCTTGTACTGTACCAATGCCCAACAAAGCAGTCAGAGCTACTGATTGGGCCAGACGATAGCATCGTTTGTGACCTTGCTGCCACATGCATGGATGTGATGAATTGTTTTTCATATAACTGAATAATAATTTAGTATTTAGATATTTATTAGTCTTTACTGATTGCAACTTTATGATTTTCAACCTCAAAATTGCTGGATAATAATATTGTTTCTGTTCTATTCTTTTTAGATTTGCTTTATGTTATACATTTGATTACACTTGCAAATCTCTGAAATAATATTATAACTTATGCAAAGAATGATGAAAATCATCGGGAACGATTTTGTAGTTTTTTGATGTTAATAGCTTGTTATATAGTTGATTATTCCTATGTAAAAACATGTTTTTGCATACCTTGTGCAGAAAGATAGTTAGCTTTTGTTAAGGAAAACGTTCCCGTTGATTTTGCAGATAATGATTCTATATTATTCTATAATATTGTGATATTTGCCATGTTGTTGAACTTTTAAGTAATTAATATGATGATATATTTATCCATTTTTTATAAATTTCGTCTACAGAGAATAATCTTATTGTTAGTTTTAGCTTTTTATTCTTTAGTTCTGTGTGCGCAGTTTGTGGATTATGAAAGAATAACCCCTCATCCTCGTTTATTATTAACGCAAGGAGGAGAAGAAGCTGTAAAGAAATCAATAGCAACGTTTCCATCGTTATTGAAGGTTCATAAGCGTATATTGGAAGAATCTGATGAGATACTCATCCAACAAATGGCGGAACGAGTTATGGAAGGGAAGCGGTTGCTGAGTGTTTCCCGTTTGGCATTAAAACGTATTTTCTATCTTTCATATGCCTATCGTATGACGAAGGAAGAAAAGTATGCCTATCGTGCGACACAAGAAATGCTTTCGGTAAGTCGTTTTCCAGATTGGAATCCATCTCACTTTTTGGATGTGGGAGAAATGGTGTTGGCATTATCCATAGGTTATGATTGGCTTTATGAGTATTTGGAATCGGAAACACGTTCTATAGTACGTGACGCAATTGTAGAAAAAGGCCTGGATGCCGCTGCTCCTGATGAGTGGTTTTACAGGGCAGCCTCTAATTGGAATTCTGTTTGTAATGGTGGCTTATTGTATGGTGCACTTGCAGTTTTTGAGGATGTGCCGGATAAGGCAAAAAAAATCATAGAGAGGTGCTTGCTGACTAATCCTAAAGCTTTATCGGCTTATGGACCGGACGGAGGATATCCGGAGGGCTTTCATTATTGGGGATACGGCACCAGTTTTCAGGTTTTACTTATTGCTGCCCTTGAAAGTGCATTGGGGACGGATGCCGGATTGTCCGAATATCCTGGTTTTTTGGAATCAGCTCGCTTTATGGAATTTATGACAGCTCCAAGTGGTGAATACTTTAATTTTTCGGATGCTGTTAATGGAGTGAGATGTAATATGATGATGTTTTGGTTTGCTAAGAAAATGGGGGATTTATCTTTACTATGGTTAGAAAATCAATATTTAGAGAATCCTTCAGTTTGTTTTGCAGAAGATCGTTTATTGCCCTGTCTGTTGATTTTTTGTGCTCATCAGGATTTGAGTAATATACAACCGCCTTCCTGCCATTTCTGGCATAATAGTGGAAAGACTCCGGTTTTTATTTATCGTGGCGGATGGAATAGTAAAGAGGATAGCTATTTGGCCGTAAAAGGAGGTTCTCCTCTAACTTCTCATGCACATATGGATGCCGGTTCATTTATTTATGAAAGGAAGGGAATACGCTGGGCGATAGATCTTGGAATGCAAAATTACTTAAGTCTGGAGAGTAGAGGAATAAATTTATGGGATCAGTCTCAAGAAGGACAACGGTGGGGAGTGTTCCGTCTTGGTAATATGGCACATAATACGCTTACGATAAACAATAAGCGGCATTTAGTGAATAGCTATGCTTCTATTAACAGAATATATAAAAGTGAAGATATGAAAGGGGCAGAAGTAGATCTTATAAGCGTTTTTGCTGATGATATGGAAAAAGTTGTCCGCATCATTTATCTGAATGAAGAAGATGATCTGATTGTGAAAGATGAACTGGTTACGGGAGAAAAAGAGGCTTTGGTAACTTGGATTATGGTAACACCGGCTGAAGCAAAGATCATCGGTAAGAATCAAATGGAATTGGCTAAGGATGGACATCGAATGTTGCTTACCGTGATTGCACCAGGTGATGTTGAAATGAAACTTTGGTCCAATGAACCTCTCCATGCTTTTGATGAACCTAATCCGGGAAGTATGCGTGTAGGTTTTGAAACCCATCTTCCCGCAAACCGGAAGAATTTGTTGAAAGTGACATTAAATCTTATCAGATGAATTGTTTATTAATTAAATTATAAAAAGGATTTATGAAAGAAAAATGGCTCTTATTAAGTTTAATTGGTTTCCTTATTTCGTGTTCGAAAAAGGAATCAATGGATGCATTGACGGCACGTGTATTTACCGTTGCTGAACAGCAGTATTTGACAATGGATACTCGTTTGGAGGTTACTACTTTACCGCAGTCCATAGCTTCGGACAGCACATTTAAATCTTCGACAATTTATTGGTGGTGTAGCGGGTTTTATCCCGGTTCACTCTGGTATATTTATGAGTATACTCAAAATGAAGCCGTGAAGACATTGGCCGAAAAGAATACGTTGAAGCTGGATCCCATTCAATACGTGACCAATGATCATGATGTAGGTTTCCAGTTAAATTGTAGTTATGGTAATGGTTTTCGTCTTACGGGAAATGAAGATTATAAGAAAGTTCTTTATCAAGGGGCACAATCATTGGCGACCCGCTTTAGTTCCGTAACTGGAGTAATCCGGAGCTGGGATTTTTTGCGTCGTGGTTGGAAATACCCTGTTATCATTGATAATATGATGAATCTGGAATTATTGATGTTTGCATCGAAAGCCTTTGATAATGATACTTTGGAATATGTAGCTCGTACGCATGCAAATACTACCCTTAAAAATCATTTCCGTAAAGATTATTCTTCTTATCATCTAGTAGATTATGACCCTGAAGATGGACATGTGCGTAGCCGGCAAACAGTACAGGGTTATTCCAATGAATCATCATGGGGGAGAGGGCAAGCCTGGGCGCTTTATGGCTATACAATGATGTTTCGTATGACCGGAGATGAAAAGTATTTGGAGCACGCAGAAAATATTGCCGATATGCTTCTTTCACGTCTTCCGGTTGATGGTATTCCTTATTGGGACTTTGATGCTCCTAACGGTAATGAATATCGCGATGCTTCAGCCGGTGCAATAATGGCCTCTGCTTTTGTGGAACTGAGTGGTTTTGCTACGGATGAGAAAGCAAGACAAAATTATCTATCAATAGCTGAAAAACAACTTCGAACTCTTGCTTCATCTCATTATCTTGCTGAACCGGGAACTAACTGTAATTTTATTCTAAAGCATAGTGTCGGTAATCTTCCAGAAAAGAGCGAAGTAGATGTACCACTTTCTTATGCCGATTATTATTTCTTAGAAGCATTGTTACGTTATAAAAAGGCTATGGGATAGGCTTGCATAGTTTTTTCTCTCGAAGAGTTGGCTTGTTTAAGGCTAACTTTTCGAGAGAAAAACGTATTTAACTTCTGCTTTTTCCTAATATATTCCGCTGGATATGCACGTTTCTATAGGGTTATGAACAAAATGTGATAAAGTGGTAGGGTGATAAAGTGATAACGCCCTGTGATATATAGCGCAGCCACTTTATCACCCTATCACCTTATCACTCCTTTATTCCTTCCCATACTGTTATGGATTATCTTACTTCACCTTTATAAGTACACAGTCGTTTTCCTTTCATGGAAATTCTATTTACCCCAAATGGTAACTTTGTTCACTTCACACGGTAACTCCATTAACATGCCGAGGTAAAGACTGTTACATGCCGAGGTAAAGGTCGTTACAATAAGGGGTAAAGGCAGTTACATACGGCGGTAAACGCTTTTACATCTTATGGTAAGCTTTTGGTAAATACTATTAGCTGATTATCAGTAAACTAGCAAGAAACTCATCAGCAATCTTTGATTCATTCCTTTTCGGTTATGAATTAATTCACCACAGATTACACAGATTCACACAGATTTATTAATCTAATAATCAGTAAAATAAAATCTGTGTCAATCTGTGTAATCTGTGGTGAGTCTTATTCCTTTCTATACCGTTATGAATCAATTTCAACTCCTGATTCGCATTAATATGAGATTATGCTGATGCACGTTTAGTATGTTGTTGTTTTAAGATGATAGCGATGGGGTTTGGACGATAATGTAGCTTCTTGGCTAAAGCCTGTACAGCCTTTCTGGTGTTCAGGCTAATATCTTTTTTATTGGCTAATGCGCGTGATATGGTAGATGGTGCCAGATTGAGTTGGCGTGCCATTTCTTTGATGGTAATTTTAGGTTGTTTGCAGACTTCCGTATTATTCTTATGGCATTGTTTAAGTTTCACTGCCATGATATTGGGCTTGTAGTTTAATTTGGTGGCCAATTCCATCACGATTTCTTTTGTTTGCGAATTTACATCCCACTGGTCTGCCAAAGCTCTGGATACAGTGGAAGTAGAAAGATTTAGTGCTTTAGCGATTGTTTTAAGTGTTACTTGAGATTTCATGGTATTTACTTTATTAGGGTTAATATTATTTTCTTTATTGTTGCTGCAAAGTTAGAATGCAATGAATATTAGGACTTTACGATATGTCTCAGAAACTCCCGGATTTGTGTCATTAAGGAATAAAAGGTATATTTGCAGCATGTTTAGCCGATATATAGTATTGATATTATTCTTTTTTTGTTGGTCGAGTGGAAGTGCCCAGCTTTTAACCGACAAATTGTTCTTCGAACATTTGACTACCGAAGACGGACTTTCTCATAATTATGTGCAATCCATATATCAGGATAAGGATGGTTTTATCTGGTTGGGAAGTGATAATGGTTTAAACCGTTATGACGGACAGCGTATCGATATTTTTAGTACTAATACCCAACCCACTCTTGGAGGTAATAAAATACGCCGCATCATTCAGGACAGGGATAAGAATTTATGGATATTGCATGAAAATGGTTTGGACAGGATGAAATATTCTACTCAGCAAGTAAAAAGTTTCCTGTATGACAAGAACCAAAGTAGCCGTTGGGTTGGGATTGGGGTTGATAAAGAGGAGAGCTTGGTAGCCTATACGGAAAAGAAAATATTCAGATATGATATGGAAAAAGATACTCTTGTGGTTCTGCAGGACGCTCCGGAGGAATATCGATATTCTGCATTTGTGCAGGCTGGTGGGAAATATTATGTAGGTACTCGCCAACATGGCATTATTGTATATGATGAAAACTGGCAATTGCTTGAGCATATTTATCCCAAGTCCATAGAGAAAGGCCCCTTGACTGACGGATTGATAAATGTGTTGCGGGTGGATTCAGAAGGTTGTCTTTGGAGCGTGATCGTAGGTATATGTATTAACAAATATAATCCTAAGACCAAGGAAGTGAAAACTTATAAGCTTTCTTCTACATCTCTCCTTAATAAGGAGATTAGGGATATCATAGAGTTGAATAAGGACTATATGTTGATTGGCACTTTCAACGGTCTATTTAGGTTACATAAGGATAATATGGAGGAAGTGATAGTAGAAAAAGGAGAAATCGGGGAAGAAGGAGGCTTGAGCTATTATTCTATATATTCTTTGTTTAAGGATAGGCAAGGAATAGTGTGGGTTGGTACATATGCCGGTGGTGTGAACTACAGTCACAGCTATAATCAGCGCTTCAGATTCTTTGCTCCTTCTCATTTGGCTGGACGCTTCAGGATGGCAAAAGAAGATGCTGATAATAATATTTGGTTCGCAACAGAAGGTAACGGTTTGCTGTGTCATCGTCCGAAAACAGGCCAAGTGGAATCTTTTTGGTTGAACGAAAACAAGCATCACAATGATAATATTATTAAATCGATCTGTATATCCGGTGATACAATCATGTGCGGTAATCAACGGGGAGAAGTCTATAATTATTCTATAAAGAGGAATAAATTCTCATTATTGCGGAAATACGATAATACAAATATATTGTATATTTTCAAAGACTCTAAAGGACATTGGTGGATATCCGTACAGGATCAGGGCGTTTTCTGTCTGAATATGGATTCCGTGCGATTCCCATGCTCGAATTACATAGATGAGATAGATCCTGGAATACTTGTGTTTGCCACCCAGAAAGATGGATTGTATGTCTATAATCTGAATACAGGACAAAAGAAACAGATAAGTGCGGCAGATTTGGGGGTTCCTGCAGATAAATCGCTTAGTATAACTTCTTTTTGCCGTGATTCGGAACATAACCTATGGATGACGACTGAGAGACAGGGACTCTTATCTGTAGATAAACATTGGAAAATGCGAAAGCAACATTTGTCGCATACCAAGGTTCATTCGGATAAACTTTATTTCGTTGCCAAACAGAATGAAGAGAGGTTATGGGTAATTGGTGCACACAAATTGTATTTGTTCGATCCAAAAGAAGAACAATTACATACTTTTGATAATAACAACGGTTTGCGTCTGACCGATATGGATGCCTCCAGTCTGATAGATTCAGCCAATCGTTTTTGGATATTGGGTAATACCGGCTATATAATGGTAGATAATCGGAATTTTATGTTGAATGATATACCGGCTTCTGTGATTCTTACTACGTTACGTATTAATAATAAATTGCAAAGACCTTGTGAAGGTTCTGTGTTAGATAAATGTTTGGCTGAGACATCCATGTTATGTTTAAAACACAATCAGACAAACATTTCAATAGCCTATGCGAGTGATAACCATATATATGGTAATAGCGACCGGTTCTTTTATAAGATGGATGGAGTAGACCCGGATTGGGTGGATGCGGGTAATCGTCGCGAAGTATTCTATAGTAATCTAGCCTCCGGTAACTACCTTTTAAGGATCAAAGTACTTAATAATGATGGAACGATAGGGCCGGAAACTCATTTGAAAATTGAAGTGCTTCCCCCTTTATGGGCGCGTTGGTGGGCATTTGCTATTTATGCTGCTATTATTTTCTACATATTGCAACGTTATATTGCCTATAAGCAAAGGAAACAACGGTTAGAGCACGAACTGTACCTCAAACAAATTGAAAAGGATAAATCTGAGGAGTTCAACCGGGAATTGCAGACCTTTTTTACGCAAGTGGCGCATGAATTTAGGACTCCGTTAACTCTGATTCTGAATCCTTTGGACGAGATACAGAAAAAGATAATACATGTTTCTGGAGTAGAAGAAGACTTGCTGTTAATCCGTCGTAATGCCAAACGATTACTCACGTTGGTAAATGATCTGATGGATCTGAGGAAGATAGAAAATGGCAATGGGGAACTGGAATTATCTTCTTTTAATTTTAATGATTTTATTCAGGAGATTTATTACTCTTTTCAGGTTACTGCCCGGCAAAGAGATATAGCATTGCAGCTTTCTCTACCGGAGATACCTATATTAGCTACATTTGATAAGGACGCATTAGAGAAAGTGTTCTTTAATTTATTGTCCAATGCTCTGAAGTTTACTCCGGAGGGGGGAACTGTCATTTTAGCTATTTTTTTGATTGAAGGAGAGAAGCCGAGAATACACATTGAAGTGAAAGACACAGGAGTAGGAATATCTAATGAGGATATAAGCAAGATATTCAAACCTTTTGCACTGTCTCATCAGGATTTGCATGGACAGATGGGAGGTAGTGGAGTTGGTCTGACCATAGCAAGAGCTATTGTAGAAAAACATCAGGGAACTATATCGGTTAGACGCAGGGAACCGCATGGTACTTGTTTTTCCATTGATTTGCCGTGGAGATATGATAAATGTTACGAAATGGCGGCTCAATACACATTGGATGAGAGTGAGGATGTAGTAGACAGTGCTTCTTCTTTTAAAGTTACTTCAATTTCTGAGACAATTTTGTTGGTGGATGATAATGTTGAAATTCTGACTTATCTTCAGAAAAAATTGTCGCGAAACTTTAAAGTTATTACAGCCCAGAATGGACGTGAAGCATTGGAGGTATTAGGCAAAGAAAATATGTCATTAGTAGTGAGTGATGTCATGATGCCTGAAATGGATGGGATGGAATTATGTACGTATATTAAAGAGAATCCTTCTTTTTGCCATCTTCCTGTCATATTGCTGACTGCAAAATCCATGACCATGTATGTTGAAGAAGGCTTTCAGGCCGGTGCGGATGACTATCTTGTGAAACCTTTCAAAGTCTCTACCTTGATAGTCCGTATTAATAATATTCTGAGCGGTCGGAAGAAATTGAAGGAGATTTATGGAAAACAACTCTCTTTAAAGAGTGTAGGCATTGAGTTGGAACCTGCAGATAAATCTTTTGCTGAACAATATGAGGCAGTGGTGAAAACACATCTTTCTAATCCAGAGTTGGATGTGGAAATGTTATGCAAGGAAATGGGAGTGAGCAGAGCTAAATTATATCGTAAGGTAAAGGCTATTACTAATCTTTCTCCGGCAGAATTGATCCGTAATATCCGTTTGGAATGTGCTGCTGAGATGCTTCGTACTTCTCAACAGACAGCAACGGAAATTGCCTATCAAACAGGATTTGGCAGTTATAATCATTTTGGTGATTATTTTAAGAGTGTTTATGGAGTTTCTCCTAAAGTATATAAGGAGAGGTATAAGAACACCTGATTTATTCGTTTATAGAGTCGATTGCAGCGTGCAAAGATTTGGAAATGTATATTGGGGCTAACAAGGCCGTCTAAAAATAAACTGTACCTCACAATTTAGAACTGCCCCCAAAAATTAGACACGAAACTTTAGGAGCAGTTCTCTTAAAACGATAATTCCGTTTGATTTGTTAGCAATGTGAATAATAGATAATGTTTACCAATTATCTGTGCGGAATAGGCAAGCCGGTAGGCCATCCTTATTATAAAGATTTCCGTCCGGATTGTTCTCCCAGTTATAGCGTACAGCAATAGGGTTAGGAACTTTCGGATTCCAAATAACAATTCGATTATCTTTGAGTTCTCCCTGTGCCCAGTAGAATTTTTTATCTTCTCCTGCGATGGTAAACCCTTGCAGACATCCATATCGGCTGCGTATTTCTAAACCGGAACCTGTATTTTTGAATGTAATTATGATTTTGTCACCATTGATTTCCATACGTTCGAACATGGGGCTTTCACTGACAATATCCGGACGCCCATACTCGTGATGCAACACTTGTAATGCTACCCTCATACCTACTTCTTGTTTGTTGCGAGGATGAAGATCATGCGGATCTCCTAAGTCGCTGGTAACAATGAGATGGGTTTTAGGAACTGTTAGAACTTTACGCTGAGCATCTCGTATTTCCGCCCAAAGTGGTGTCTTGTTAGTAGAATCGAAGTTGGGAAGTTGGATGATATAAAACGGTAATTCTGAATTCCAGCGATTACGCCAGTCACTGATCATACATGTGAGCCAATCGGTATAAGGTTCTGCATTTCCTACATTGTTCTCTCCTTGATACCAGACGACTCCTTTAATGGCGAAGGATAGCAGTGGATGGATCATTGCATTGTATACCAATGATGGATAATCATTACGCTTTGCTTCCTTATTTGTTCGTGTAAAGTATTCTGTAGGGGGGGATAGTTTCTCGTTTTTGTTATATCGGTCTAGTCGTTTTTGTGGTAGTGTATTGGCAGCTTCCAGACTTGTCCAGGTTTCTACGATTGTACCGCCCCATGATGAATTTATAATACCAATAGGTATATTTGTTTCCTCATAAACCTTTCTAGCGAAGAAATAAGCCACTCCAGAGAAACGACCTACGGTTTCAGGTGAACATACGAGCCATGTTGTGCTGATTGTATCTTTAGGGGATAATTCCATGCGGCGAGGTATGTTTAAAGTTCGGATTTGTGAATAGTTGGCATTCTTTTTCTCCACTTCCGCATTAGTGACGTTGTTTACTACCCATTGCATGTTAGACTGTCCGCTACATAACCATACATCTCCGATAAGAATATCCTTGATACTTATTTGGTTGTCTTTTCCGGTGATTTGCAGTTGATAGGGACCTCCGGCTTCCAGAGCTTTCAGGTTAACTTCCCAGTATCCCTTGGCGTCGGCTTTTGCCGTTTGTTTTTGCTCTGCGAATAAAATTTGTATTTTCTCCTTTGGATCAGCCTGTCCCCATATACGAATAGGCTGGTTCCTTTGTAGTACCATTCCATTGGAATAGATGGCTGGCAATGTCACTTTGGCTTGTACACTTAAAGAGGCAAATAGAAAAATAAATAATAAATGTTTCATGGTAGATTATTTTTAATGCGAAAGTAAGTGAATGCTATAACATATACAATAGATGTGCAGATAAAATTATCGGAAACGATTTCGTGCTTCATGTATTAGATAAACGTCTTGTATATAGTGTTTTAATGTGAAAGTGAATTTGCAAACGTTCCCGGTGTTTTCATGCATAAACAGTAAACCGGACTTAAGTAAATGTCTATATTTGTGACGCATTATTTAATTTAGTATTAATCAAAATATCACTTTAAACCAATAAAATCGATTTATGAGAAGATTTTGTCTGACACTTACATTTCTGAGTGCATTCTTGAGTTTTAGTATAGCTCAAAAACAATATCAGTTAAAGTCACCGAATGGGAAGCTTGAACTAAGTATCGAAGCCGATGATCAAATTTGTTATTCCTTAAGACATGAAAATACAGCGATTATTGTCTCTTCGCCGATTTCCATGTCATTAAGCAATAATAAAATATTAGGCGTGAAGTCTAAAGTTAAGAATATACGTAGGCGTGTGATTGATGAGAATATCACTACTGCCATTTACAAACGGAGTGAGATAAGAAATCGTTGCAATGAGCTGTCTCTTACTTTCAGGGATGGATTTCAATTAGAATTCAGAGCTTATGATGAAGGAGTTGCATATCGCTTCGTCGTTACGGAGAATAAGCCTTTTAATGTAATAGCTGAAGAAGCTACATTTAATTTTGACGATGATTATATGGTGTATATTCCCTATGTGAGAGGAGGAAAAAATAAAAAGGTGGAAGACCAGTTCTTCAATTCTTTTGAGAATATCTATACACATGTCAATCTAAGTGAAATGGGTACTAATCAATTGGCTTTTACTCCGGTTGTTGTGGAGTTGAAAGATGGAAAGAAGCTTTGTATTGCAGAATCAGACGTGGAGAGTTATCCTGGCATGTTTGTTCGCAATGCGAATCAGTCTAATTCTTTGAAAGGTGTTTTTGCTCCGTATCCGAAAGAAACGGTACAAGGTGGGCACAACAAATTACAAAAACTGGTTACTGCAAGAGAAGATTATATTGCGAAGTGTTCCGGTAGACGAAGTTTTCCCTGGCGCATTGCTATTGTATCTTCTGATGATAAAGAGCTCCTTGATAATGATATGGTTTATAAACTGGCTGCTCCCTCCCGCTTGGAGGATACTTCATGGATTAAGCCTGGCAAGGTGGCTTGGGAATGGTGGAACAGTTGTGGGTTGTCCGGTGTGGATTTCAAAGCTGGTGTGAACAATGTTACCTATAAAGCCTATATTGATTTTGCTTCTAAGCATGGTATTGAGTATGTGATTTTGGATGAAGGCTGGGCCGTAAATCTAAAAGCTGATTTATTTCAGGTTGTGCCGGAAATAGATTTGAAAGAGTTGGTTGCTTATGCTGATTCTAAACATGTAGGGCTGATTTTGTGGGCTGGTTATTATGCTTTTGAACGTGATTTGGAAAGAATCTGCAAACATTATTCGGAATTGGGTATTAAAGGATTCAAGGTAGATTTCATGGACCGTGACGATCAAGCAATGGTTGATTTTCACTATCGTGGGGCTGAGATAGCTGCAAAATACCATTTAATGTTAGATTATCATGGCACTTATAAGCCGACAGGAATGAATCGTACTTATCCGAATGTGATTAATTTTGAGGGCGTACATGGCTTGGAACAGTTAAAGTTCTCTGGCAGTGAGAATGTGGATCAGGTTACCTATGATGTGACTATGCCTTTCATTCGTATGATTGCAGGACCTGTGGATTATACTCAAGGCGCAATGAAAAATGGCAATAAACGTAATTTTCGTGCTGTTAATGAAGAACCTATGAGTATGGGAACCCGTTGCCGCCAGCTGGCTGAATATGTAATATTCGAAGCTCCGCTATCTATGTTGTGTGATAGTCCTGTTCTCTATGAGCGTGAATCTGAGTGTACCTCTTATATTTCAGATATTCCGACAGTATGGGATGAGACAAGGGCCTTGAATGGAAAAATAGGAGAATATATCTCAATGGCCCGTCGTAAAGGAGATGTTTGGTATGTAGGAGCGTTGACTAACTGGAAAAAGCGTACGATGGAATTTGATTTGTCATTTCTGGGTGAAGGTAAATGGACAATTGAGCTTTATAAGGACGGTATAAATGCGGATAAGATAGCTTCTGATTATCGGAAGTCTGTTATCTTTGTTCCCCAAAATCGTAAACTAACAGTGAATTTGGCAGAAGGTGGAGGATGTGCAATGAAAATTTATAAAAAGTAATAGAGAAATATTTATGAAGAAGAAATTTTTAGGTTGGATTTTATTTCTGATAACTATCTGTAATGGCCAGTACGTTGGTGCTCAGGAGTTACTGACAAATGTATATGGCAGACAATATACTTTCTTGAATGGAAAGTGGAATGTTATTATTGATCCTTATCAGCAAGGTCGGCGAACTTCTATCTATAAGAACAGACCTTTGAGAAATAAGGCTGACTTTAAAGAGTATGAGTTCGAAGGAGGGTTACGTTTGAATGTACCTTCCGATTGGAATTCGCAGCTTCCTGAACTTAAATATTATGAAGGTACGGTGTGGTATGCCCGCAAATTTAAGGTGAATAAAAATCAGGATGAGAATCTGTTTCTCTACTTCGGAGCTGTGAGTTACCGTTGCCGGGTCTATCTGAATGGAAAAGAGATAGGTAGTCATGAAGGTGGATTTACGCCATTTCAGTTCAATATCACTGATTTGATAATAGAAGGAGAAAATTTTCTGGCTGTGGAAGTGAATAATACTCGGACGGTAGATGCAATTCCTGCGCTGTCATTTGACTGGTGGAATTATGGCGGCATAACGCGTGATGTGATGTTGGTACATACTCCTAAAGTATATATCAGCAATTACTTTATACAACTGGATAAATACAAGCCGGATTATATTCATGCGATCTTGCAACTGTCAGAGCGGAAAGCGGGTCAGAAAGTGAGAATTGAAATTCCTGAACTGAAAATCGCATCTGAAGTACAGACTGATGGACAAGGAATAGCGAAAACATCTTTCCGTGCAAAGAACTTAGAACGTTGGTCGCCCCAAAAACCTAAACTTTACCAAGTTACAGTTTCTTCTGCAACGGATCATGTGAAAGAGAATATAGGCTTTCGTAATCTTAGTGTGAAAGGGACGAAGATTTATCTGAATGACGCTCCGATCTTTATGAAAGGAATCAGTTTCCATGAAGAAATAGCGCAACGCCAGGGAAGAGCATTTTCAGAGCAGGATGCTGTAGCATTACTTTCTGAAGCAAGGGAATTAGGTGCCAATTTAGTACGTCTGGCGCATTATCCGCAGAATGAATACATCGTTCGTCTGGCTGAAAAGATGGGTATTATGTTATGGGAAGAAATTCCTATCTGGCAAGGAATTGATTTTAAAAATGCCGGGACGCGTATGAAGGCGCAAAGAATGTATACGGAAATGGTTATGCGTGACAGAAATAGGTGTGCCTTGGCCTTCTGGGGAGTTGCCAATGAAACGGCCCCTTCCGAAGCCCGCAATGCTTTTCTGAAGAGTCTTGTCGAGCACTGTCACGAGATGGACACTACCCGTCTGATAACAGCAGCTTTCGACCTGCCGAAACTAAATCCTGAAACGAAGGCTTTTGAAATGAACGATTCTTTTATCGAAGAGTTGGATGTAGTATCGATTAATAAATATATGGGGTGGTATCATGCCTGGCCGTCAGATCCTTCGGAAGTGTGTTGGAATGTGGCTCCTGGTAAACCGTTGATTTTTTCTGAATTTGGTGGTGAAGCCCTTTACGGGCAATCGGGAGATTCTACGGTAACCAGTTCATGGAGCGAAGAATATCAGGAAAAGCTGTTTAGAGATAATCTGGAGATGTTCAACAATGTGAAAAATTTGGCCGGTATCTCTCCCTGGATACTATTTGATTTCCGTTCTCCGTATCGTTTTCATCCTACGAATCAGGAAGGTTGGAATCGGAAAGGGCTTATTTCTGATCAGGGATTTAGGAAAAAGGCTTGGTATGTGATGAAAGAGTTCTATAATAATAAGTGATGATATGAAAAAGAATAGTCTTTTATGTGCAATAATTTGGGGTATCATGGCAACTACTTTGCCCGCCCAGACAGTGAAGAAGGATTATACTCATCAGGTAGATTCTGTACTGAAGCTTATGACTGTGGAAGAAAAAGTAGGACAAATGATTCAGTATTCCAATAATAAGCTTCTGACTGGTCCTTCCCTTGACAGTCGTAATCATACGGAAGAAATCAAACGTGGTGAGGTAGGTTCTATTTTTAATATATTGACTGTAGAGCGTGCAAAGCAATATCAGGATTTGGCTATGCAGTCCCGTTTGAGAATCCCGTTAATTTTTGGTTTGGATGTTGTACATGGGATGAGGACCATTTTCCCGATACCGATGGCTGAGGCTGCCAGTTTTAATCTAGAGCTGATAAAAAAAACGGCAAGTGTGGCAGCAGCGGAGACTTCTGCCCATGGAATTCACTGGACGTTTGCTCCCATGGTTGATATTTCTAGGGATGCCCGTTGGGGGCGCTCGATGGAAGGAGCTGGGGAAGACCCTTGGTATGGTAGCCAGGTGGCAAAGGCTCGTGTAGAAGGTTTTCAGGGTACTGATTATAATGATAGAAACACAGTTCTTGCTTGTGCGAAGCATTTTGCTGCTTATGGAGCAGCGGTAGCAGGTAAGGATTATGCTGAAGCTGATATCTCGGAACATACACTTCTACAAGTATATTTACCACCATTTCGGGCTGCGGTAGAAGCCGGAGTGGGTACTTTCATGAATGCTTTTAATGAAATAAACGGTATTCCGGCAACTGCCCATAAGCCTCTTTTGAGAGATATTCTGAAAGGAGAATGGGGATTCAAAGGCTTTGTAGTCAGTGATTGGGGCTCTGTTGGTGAGATTGCCAAGCATCGGATGGCAAAAGATAATGAGGATGCCGGTCGGTTGGCCGCTATTGCAGGCTGTGACATGGATATGCATTCTATGACTTATGCCAGACATTTGGTCAATTTGGTAAAACAGGGAGCTGTAGACATTACCTTGATTGATGATGCTGTAAAGCGGATTTTGACAGTGAAATTTGAATTAGGCTTGTTTGATGATCCTTATCGTTATAACTATCGTGAAAAGGAAATCGAAAACAAGAAAGTAAATGCTGCTCACAGGAAAGTGGCTCGTGAAGCTGGGGCTGGTTCAGTCGTCCTTCTGAAAAACCAAAATGTTTTGCCTGTTACATCCACTGCTGGTAAAATAGCTGTAGTCGGCCCTTTGAATAAAGCCAAAAAAGATATGCTGGGAAATTGGTCCGCCATTGGAAAGGCTGAAGAAGTAATTTCTGTTTTTGATGGTCTGAAAGCGGCCTTACCAAAAGCTAAAATTACCTATATTGAAGGTTATGATTTGGAAACGAATGAATTGAAACCATTACCGGATTTTTCTGAATATGACGTGATTATTGTATCAGTAGGAGAGCGTGCGATGGAGTCTGGAGAAGCGAAATCGAAAGTGGATATCAACATCAATGCTAATCAGCAGTTGATGGTGAAACAAATAAAGGAGAAGGCAGGGAAACCTGTTATCACTTTAGTTATGGGAGGCCGTCCATTGATTTTCTCCGATATGGAACCTTATGCCGATGCTATTCTTATGACTTGGTGGCTTGGTACGGAAGCAGGCAATTCTATTGCGGATGTGCTTACTGGTAAATATAATCCGTCTGGTAAGTTACCAATGACATTTCCCCGTCACGTAGGCCAGTGCCCGCTATATTACAATCATAAAAGTACAGGACGTGCCTGGGCGCCCAACAATCCGTGGGTAAGCGGTTATATGGATGAGAGTGTGAAACCTGCCTATGTGTTCGGATATGGCTTGAGTTATACGACTTTTGAAATAGCGGCTCCTGTGATGTCGAAAAAAGAATATAAAGCAGGAGAGCCAGTAGTGCTGACTACCTCTGTTACGAATACGGGGCAATATACGGGCAAAGAAACCGTTCAACTCTATTTGCAGGACGTGGTCAGTTCTGTGACCCGTCCGGTTATTGAGTTATGTGGAATCCGGCAGGTAGAATTGGCACCTGGAGAAACCCGAAAGATTGAATTTACCTTGTCTGAACAAGAACTAGGTTTCTTTAATTCAGATAAACAGTTCGTCACAGAGCCGGGTGACTTTAAACTCTTTGTCGGAAGCAGTTCGGATAATTTAAAAGCAACGGAATTTGAACTTATAAAAAAATAAATGGAATTACATGTAGTACGTCCTATTTTTATCCTATTGCTTTGGGGATTTACTTTGGGACTGAAAGCGGATGATTTATCCGTCATCAGGCAGAAGTATATAGAGAGTATATTATATAAGAATAAATCAGAACAGCAGTTGATACGACTGATGTGTCAGATGTCCCATGAGAAAGTAGTCGGTGACCAGATGGTTGTAGAATTAATGGAACGTTGCCCGATAGAAGTTGGGTACGTTCGTCAATTATTATCTGATTTGAGTGAACAAGGTAGTTGGAATGGGCTCGATTTCACTAATAGTAAGGCTGCCAGTTGGCTTCCGCGGATTCATGCGGCCCGTGTGCTTGAGTTGGCTAAAGTTTATGCTAATTCGGAACATACCTTTTATAAATCAGCTGAGATTGCAGAGGCCATTCATAAGGCTATGGGGTATTGGTTCCGGATGAAGCCGGTAGCTGCCAATTGGTGGTATAATGAAATAGGTATACCTAAAGTTTTGGGAGCTGCATTTGTTTTATTTGAAGACCAGTTGTCGACGGAAGAGAAGAAGCATGCTATTGAAGTGATGAACCAAGCAAAGATAGGGATGACGGCCCAGAATAGAGTTTGGCTAGCTGGCAATGTATTGGTGAAAGGACTATTGCTAAATGATATTCAACTGGTACAGGAAGCAAGGAATGCCATGAATGATGAGATAAAAATAGCTTATGGCAAAGCAGAAGGGATCAAGGTCGATTATAGTTTTCATCAACACGGACCTCAACAGCAGGTCGGGAATTATGGTGCAGCTTATTTGGCTACTATGAGTTTTTGGGCATATATTCTTGACGGCACTTCATTAGCGTTGGATCAAGAGCGTTTTAAGCTTATCACTAACTATACGAATGAAGGTGTGCGGAGAATCTTGTGGAAAAACAAGATGGATGTGAATAATCTTGGAAGGCAACTTTATCGGCAGGCACAGCGGAATAAGGCTTTTTCGAGCTTATTCTCTGCTAATGCATTGGCGCAAGTGAATAGTAAAGATTGTAATGTATATCATATGTTGATTGATGAAAATCTTGGGAATACATCAACTGCGTTGTTGGGACAATACCATTTCTGGAAATCTGATATGACAATCCATCGTTGTCCCACTTGGATGGCATCTGTAAGAATGGCATCGGACAGGGTGATCGGCACAGAGTCGGGTACGGATAACGTAAAAGGTTATTATTTGGCAGACGGTGCTCTCTACACTTATGTGGATGGTGATGAATATACGGATATATTTCCTTGTTGGGATTGGCGTAAAGTGCCTGGTGTGACTTGCTATCAGGAAGATAAGGCTGTCCATGTAATGGGATGGCTTGAAAAGCAAAATAAAGGCTCATTTGTGGGAAATGTGAATGATGGCACTATTGGCCTTACTTCGATGGATTTGGTAAGGGACGGGCTTTATGCTAGAAAGACGTGGATTTTTACACCAGATTATGTCTTATGCTTAGGAGCGGGCATTCGTTCTGATAGCAGTTATCAGGTGAATACTTCTGTGGAGCAGGCTGTACTAAGAGATGATTTATTGTATTGGAATAAAGGAAAGTGGGAAGCTGTGAAAGATTTGAAATTTTCCTGTGGGGATTCCCAGCGCTTTTTTCACCATCAGACCGGATACATCTTGTTGGAAGGCGAGGGGCGTATTTTCTCTGAACAACGTACAAATTCTTGGAATGATATCATGAAGATATATCCTAAAAGCGAGTTGCAGACGAAAGATGTGTTTACTATTTATATGAATCATGGAATTCTTCCAAAAAATGACTCATATCAATACGCGATATTGCCGGCTACCACTCCTAAGGAAGTACAACACTTTGATTTATCTTCATTTAAAATAATTAGTAATACCAGTCAATGTCAGGCAGTCCAACTAAATAAAGAGACATATTTACTTGCATTGTATGAAGCTGGAAGTGTTCCCTTATCCGGTGAACTAAAGTTTGAAAGCAATAAAAAAGGGCTTTTTATTCTGCGTACTTATAAGAAAAAGTGGAAAGTGTATGCTTCAGATCCAACTCAGACAGAAACATCCATGGAAGTGATCCTTAATGGAAATAAAAGAGAAATCAAATTGCCCGAAGGCGAATATAAAGGAACTGTTGCCATGTTCTCTGAATGACTTGTGGAACAAAATCATAGTTATGAAGAAAATATTGATGAGATGGAGATGACGTGAAAATAAAATTAATGAAAATGTAGAATGGAAAAAGGTTGCAGTGACAAAACATTGCAACCTTTTTCTTTCTATTTAGCAAACATTTACAGCGGAATATATTCCACGAATGCTTCCATTGCTTCGTAAGATGCCAAACCGAGATTGTCATACAATGCGGCGGTACCACGGTTACGGTCTTCACTGCGTTGCCAGAACAAACGTTCGTCGTTGCCCAGGAATGGTGCACTTTCCATCTGAGACTGGTGCTTCAGGATTGAATTACGTTTTGCACGCAGTTCTTCCGGACTGATGGGCACTGCCATTTCAATGTTTTCAATTTCCCACTCGGCCCACGCACCACGATACATCCAAATACGGCAATCTTTCAACCATTTTGCACCTTCTTCTTTTTCCAGATCGATAGCAGCAAATACGGCATCTGTGCAAACACGGTGTGTTCCATGTGGATCGGCGAGGTCACCGGCTACGAATATTTGATGAGGTTTCACTTCACGCAGCAGGTTACGCACAATTTCCACATCAGCTTCGGTCAACGGACCTTTCTGTATTCTACCTGTTTCGTAGAACGGCAGGTCAAGGAAGTGGCAATGATCCAGAGGGATATTATTGTACGTACAAGCAGTGCGCGCTTCACCACGACGTATCAAGCCCTTAATTGTGAGGATGTCACGTGTATCGATGTCACCATCTTTCTTCTCTTTCAGGAATTTACGGATTTCTGCATATTTATCAACAACTACCTTGTCTTCGCTATTATTGAAGATCTGGTTGAAACCATTGATGAAATGCAGGAAGCGGATTACTTCTTCGTCACCTACGGCAATGTTACCGGAAGTTTCGTAAGCCACGTGTACGTCATGCTTTTGTTCTACCAAGCGGCGGATTGTACCACCCATGGAGATTACGTCATCATCGGGATGCGGAGAGAATACGACGATACGTTTCGGATACGGTTTCGCACGTTCGGGACGATAAGTATCGTCTGCATTTGGTTTACCACCCGGCCATCCGGTGATGGTATGTTGCAGATCGTTGAAGATCTTGATATTCACATTATATGCCGAACCAAACAGAGCCAGCAGTTCGCTCAAACCATTTTCATTGTAATCCTTGTTTGTTAGCTTCAGGATCGGCTTGCCTGTCAGTTGACATAACCAGACGATGGCGCTACGAATTAGTTTGTCGTTCCATTCGCAGGAAGTCACTAGCCACGGACGGTGGATACGTGTCAGGTTACCGGCAGCAGAAAGGTCGATAACTACATGAGCATTGTTGTGAGTTTGCAGGAAAGATGCCGGAATGGTATCCGTTACTGCACCTTCTACGCACTCTTTTACCATTTTGGCTTTGTCTTCACCCCATGCCATCAGATAGATTTTCTTGGCAGCCAGGATTGTAGAAACACCCATTGTTATGGAGCTGATCGGAGTGCTTTCGATGCTACCGAACATTTTGGATGCTTCATTGCGTGAATCGTTGTCCAGTAAAATCAAACGGGTGGTGGAGTTCAGGCGTGAACCCGGTTCGTTGAAACCAATGTTACCTACGCGCCCGATGCCCAGTAATACGGCATCCAATCCACCGAAACTTTCGATGCGTTGCTCGTACAGGCGGCAATATTCAAAGATGGTATCTTTAGGAATTGTACCGTCCGGGCTAAAGATATTCTGCTTGTCAACATCTACATGATCAAGGAACATTTCCTTCAAGGCATTCAGGTTGCTGTTGATGGCATCTGATGTAAGAGGATAATATTCGTAAAGGTTGAATATGATAACGTTGCGGAAACTCAAGCCTTCCTCTTTATGTATACGGATAAGGGCTGAGTATACGTTGCGGGGAGAATTACCGCCCGGCAATGCCAATACACAGAAACGTCCGGCTTTCTGTTTATCACGAATAAGTTGAGCTATTTCGTAGGCAACGTGGTTGGCGCCTTCCTCTGCCGATTCGTAGATGTCGGTTGGGATTTTTTCCAGTCGGGTCAATACCGACCTTTCAAATGCATTCTCAGGCCTATAATACCTGGGGGAGACTCTGTTGAGAGTGATTTGAGAACTAAGATTGGTTTTCATAACTTAATTGGTATTAATAAATTGATTAAAGCTTGTCGCTTCTAAGATTTAACAAATATACAAAAAACAATGTTCACTAATTCTAGTGTTGGGGTTGTTTTTTGGAACAAGGTGTTTTCTTCTGACACTGTTTCGGGATACAAATGTAGCCACTTTTTGGTAACTATGCACTCACTTCTTTTAGGTATTTTCATTAAAAAGACTAAAATGGAATCTTTTTGTACAAAAACATCACCTGTTCGGGGGGGATGGTATGCTGACCGGTTTCATCAACAGATAACCTTAATTGATATAGAATGTAGTGGTTACTGTATTTCCTGCTTCGTCTACCGCTGTTAGTGAATGTTTTCCGGGCGTGGGTTGTAGTGAGATCTTATGAAAGTCTTGTGTCTGGGTAAGATAAGTGTTATCAAGGTGCCAGAAAATGGTGGTACCTGGATTGCTGTGAGCCAACTCGGTGGTTAGAAAGCCCGGACTTCCATCCATCTGTTTGGGTAACACAATACGGGCATTCATGGGTGGATAGATGAATTGCATGGATTGCAATGCATCCTCTCCGCAGCCTGTTTTGAAGGGAGGAAGCGGATTGTATTCCGGATGATGTTGTTTGTAATACCATTCCCATACAGGTGGTAAAGTGAACCAGGACTTCTGGATAGTTGGTTCCAAATTTGCGCAATTCTCGTAGATACGGTGAGTTTCATCGGCTGAAAGGGTGATCAGGTGATGATAAGGGCAAGCTTCCGTCTTTAGTCCGGCAGGAAGAATCAGTAAAGTATCTGTTTCTTCGCAAAACCTACCCTTCAAGTGTCCGGATTTCCGGCATACCTCAGCTTTGACAAAGACATCTCCCGGGCGTTTGAACCACCGTGTCGGAGGTAGCAGACTAAATACATCAAACAAAACCGGACCGGCTGTCCGTGCTCCTACAAGACCAGGTTTACCTTCTCCTGTAGCATTCCCTACCCATACACCTACGGCATAGTGAGGGGTGACTCCTACAGCCCAGGCATCGCGGAATCCGTGGCTTGTTCCGGTCTTCCAGGCAATGGGGTGCATGGAGGGGATTGATTTCCAGTCTATTTCTTCGGGACGATTCACCTCGGTTAACGCATTGAAGGTTTGCCATGCGGCTCCCGATTGGAAAGTATCCGTCGATTTTCCCGAAGCGAAGACTTCTGATTCTCCTGATCCTTCAGCGTCCGCAAGCAGCAAACTACATTCTGTTTGTGGAAGCTGCAATAAACTCCGCCCCATGTAAGCATACGCATTTGTCACATCCCACAGGGTAGCTTCCGCTCCGCCCAGAATGAGTGATAAACCATAATGGGAAGCCGGACGATTGATTGTTTTTAAGCCTATTTGCCTCAGAAAAGTATGAAACTTGGGAACACCATATCTTTGTAGCATCGTCACTGCCGGAATATTCAATGAACGTGCAAGAGCTTCCGAAGCGGGAACGGCACCTTCGAATTGCAAACTGAAGTTTTGAGGTGTAAAGCCATTAATATTAACCGGTATATCGGGCAGTAGCGTATGAGGTAGCAGACTGCCTTCCTGCAACATGGCGTAATATAAAAATGGTTTCAGAATACTTCCCGTGCTTCTGGGTGCCTGAATAACATCTACTTGGTTACCGGCTTGCTTCCGTTCGAAATTGACATTGCCGCAATAAGCCACAACCTGATTGGTTCGGATATCAATCACCAGAATTGCCAGGTTGCGTATATCACTCCGGTTAAATTCATTGCTCCAACGTTCGGCTGCGTTCTCTATTTGGGTTTGAATACCCCTGTCGATGGTTGATATGGAATATTTTCCGTTTCGTTCCTGATAGAAGCGACTTACTAGATGGGGAGCGGTTTTGGGGAGTGGATGAGGCTCGTCGGGGAGTGGTTCGCTGATAGCCAGTTCGTAAGTGGAGTTATCTATAATCTTTCGTGCATATAGTTGTTTTAGCAGACAGTTTCTTTTATTAAGTAATAATTGTCGTGATTTGGAGAGATGAATCATGGCGGGTGCATTTGGAAGTACTGCCAGCATGGCTGCTTCTGCCCAGGACAGTTCTTCGGCGGGATGTCCGAAATATCGCCAGGCAGCGGCATCGAGCCCTACTACGTTTCCTCCGAAAGGAGCGTGTGAGATGTACATAGACAGGATTTTCTCTTTTGAAGCGCGAAACTCAAGTCGGGTGGCCAGGATCATTTCTATGAACTTTTCTCCAAAAGTGCGCGATTCGTTTCTTGCCAGACGGATCGTTTGCATGGTGAGGGTACTTCCTCCACTTACAATGCGCTTATTCTTTAGGTTTTGGTAGGCGGCTCTGCTAATGGAGACAGGATTGACTCCCCAATGGTGATAGAAATGCCTGTCTTCGAAAGTGATGAGGCATTGCTTTATTTTCTCCGGAGTAGTGGTCCGGGGTGGAAAGCGCCATTGACCGTCGGATGCAATGCGTGCGCCCAGTAATTCACCGTTCCGGTCAGTGACGACGGTGGAGTAGGGCACATGGAAAAGTTGCCGGGGGAGGCAAAAGATATAGCCTATCACCAGAATTGTAATAAGTATGAGTATTACTTTTCTGGTGATAGACAGTTGTTTGAAGTACTTTATAATTTGAATCTTCATCAATATTTAAATATGACTATCTTAATTCTCCTCCTCCCGGGAGGAGGAGTACCCCATATGGGGGGAGGTGGTAGGTAGAATGAAAAATACCTATGAATTAATAAGGAACTCTTTTCTTACCTACCACCCCGCCCTTTGGGCACCCCTCCTTCTAGAAGGAGGGGAATTTGGATAGTTTTGCTCAGTGGCATGTTACTTACTGACAGTCGTTCTTCCCGCCTTGGTTCGTGCTTGTGCCGAACCGTCATACATGGCTTCGCACTGGATAGCCGGCAAAATGAAATTGCCTGCATATGTAGCTTGCAGTCTTATGGTGAACTTTTTCAATTCACTGCGACGCAAGTCGAAGTAAGTCAATACGCGGTCGTCACGAATATCCTGATAGGTATACTCACGGGTAGGTGTCGCTTCCGGAGTCATCAACCGGTCATTGTAAATTTCCCAACCTGACGGCAGAATATGTGTCAATGCCAAATTGCTGTAAGCAGTGGTTCCACTGATATTACCTACAGTGATGACTGCCATAAAGTCTGTTCCTTGCTTGATATCATCTATGGATATCGTCGCTCCGTTCATATCCGTATATTTTACGTCCAGGCGGAGGTTATTGGATATTGCGGGTAACGTGTCATTAAGTAATTGCGTGCGTGTAATGAGGTCCACACTTAATGCACCTTTACCTTCATTCTTTACTATAATATTACCCGAAGCCGGTGAAGTGGACAGTTCCTTTGCAAATACAGCCTTGGCTGATTTCACTACGGGTTGCTGCTTTCCGTTCCAAGTCCAGGTGAAGTCCAGAGTACCTGAAAGCTTCTCAGCCAGGCGTCCCATCGCCATCAATGAGAAAGCAGTGGACTGTGTACTGAACCAATTCTCTTCAGCCAGATTCTTGGATACCTTCTTCGCCTGTTGCAATGCCGCCTGGTCTCGGTTCATTAGGAGTAAAGTTTCCAATATCATAGCTTCGTCACGATCATACGAACCATAGATGTAGTTCTGTGAGGAATAAGGGGTAATGGTGGTTTCTGCCTTAAATACCAGTTCTTCAGCCGGTTTCATCTTACCTGTCAGGGCATAAGCGGCTGCCAGTCTCCATTTGGCTTGCAGAGGCAGGTTAGCTTGTTCTTTCATCCGGTTCATGGCGCCCTGCTCAGGTGCACCGGCTAATGCCAGTGTGTACAATCTGTATGCTTGTTGCATTCCCGTTTGCCAGTAACCCCAACTGTCATCTTGATCCGGCATCCGCCAGTTCTGGGCAGCAGCACGTTGGAAGTGTTTCCACTTATTCAGTACATTCGAGTTGACAGCGTAGCCTTTCTCCTGTGCCAATACGAGGAACATGCCCGCATAAGAAGTAATCCACTCATCAGCACTGGCATTCCCCGGCCAGTAAACAAAACCGCCGTTCGGAAGCTGGCGTGCATAGAGTTGCCGTATCGCTTCCTGTACGTTAGCCTTAATCTTTTGAGCTTCTTCCTCATCCACAGCTTTAAACTGGCTGACGAACAATAACGGCAGAGCTTTGGAAGTCAGCTGTTCCGTGCAATGATGCTGATAATTATACAGGTAGTTGAACCTGCGGCTGATATCTACCGAAGGAATACGTGAGACTTCCAGCAGCATACGGCTATTTGCTGGAGAAGCACCATTCAATGAATAAGGAAGTGTTACACTTTCTCCTTTTTCCACCCATTGGCTATTGCGGAAAGTCACTGCCGGATTCGGGTTTCGGACTTCGATTTCAATGGTCTCTTTCGCCTGCTGACTGCCACCGCTGGCAGTGATATGTATCGTTGCTTTTCCTGTTTTACTTCCGGTCTTTATCTTAAAGTAAACGAGCTGGTCACCCGGTTGGCTGAAAGTAATGGATTGTTTATTGGGATCGATCACTTGTACACCTCCACCTGAAGCCTGGATGGATACTGATACATTCTTCACTTCCTTCTCCATGGCGAAAACATTCACCGGAACGGTAATCTCTTCTTGTGTGCTCAGCACACGGGGTAGTGTGGACAACAACATCAATGGTGTCCGCACGAAAGAAGTCTTTTCCGCTTTTCCATAAGCTCCGTCTTGCCCCGCTATCACCATCGTACGCACAGAACCTACGTACATTGGTAGTTTCAGCGTGTGCGTCTTCTGTTTTCCTTTATCCAGATAGAACGGACCGATGAATTTCACTACCGGCTTGAAGCGATTCGCTTTTGCATCGGCCGGTTTCAATGTCTCATCACCACCCGTACTGAACAATGAACTGTAGCGTCCGGCAGATGCTCCGAGTACATCATCATACATATCCCAGGTGCGGATGCCCAATGCTTCGCGGGCATAGAATTCATTCCACGGATCGGGAGTCTTGAAATTAGTCAGGTCGAGTAATCCGTCGTCTACAATGGCCAGTGTGTATGTCATCTGCTTGCCGTTCTTTTCGCTGACGGTAACGGTGAAGTCCGTTTCCGGCCGCAACACTTCCGGCATTTTAATTTGCGGTTGCAATATAGTTTGTTTATTAGTCACCAATACCGGAACCACACCGTACATACGTATCGGCAAATCATTCACCGTCTGTGCATGAGGTTGCAACAGGCTGATGTGCAGGTAAACGTTCGGCGCCATTTCCGGAGTCACTTTGAAAGAATACTTTGTGTCTCCGTTGTTGGAAACTTCAATCCATTCACGTTGCAGAACGGTTGAACCGTTTTCCAGGGCTACCAATGCACGTCCTCCCGCAGCGGCAGGAATGATGGCTGTTGCCGTTTCACCTATTTCATACGAGTCTTTATCCAGAGAGAAAGCGAGCATTTTAATGCCGCTGGGGTCTGTCTTGCTTGAACGTCCGCGCCAATCCGGCCAGTCTATATAAACAGTTCCACCGGTGGCATGTCCACTTTCCTTATCTTTCACATAAATCAGGTAACGTCCCCAGTCCGGATAATTTACCCGGAATTTAAAAGTTGCCTTTCCGCCTGTAGTCTGTATATTGCCACTGGCTACGGGAGTGATGGAACTACTGTTGACATAAGTTCCGAATGATTCGTCCCGGTTCTCCCACCACCAGCTCCAGGAGATACGGTAAATCTTATATTCCAGATTGGAGCGGTTCATTAATTGTCCTTCCGCATTTACGGTGACAATGTCGAATACATGATCCTGGTCTGTCTCGATGTATTTTCCTTTCGGTTGGTTCAAATTAATCCCTACGTAAGAAGAGAATGGAGAGAACGGAATGCTTTGCGTGTAAATACTGGCGTCTCCTCCCGGTTCGAATACACGGCTGGTTAAGGTTGCATTCAGCATTCCCGGGGCATTGGTGGCAGCCGGAAGTTTCAACATAAAGTTAGCTTTTCCTTCCGCATCCAGTGTTCCATCGAATACATCGTTTTTTACAGTTGTAAATTCGGTAGCCGGATTATTAAATATGTATTGTCCGTAGTTCTTAAATTGCGTATTTACTTTTGACAGGGACATTTCCACTTTGGTTTTCAACCGTGAAGCGGTGGCGCCTGTCAGCCATGTGGAAGTAAGCATTACCGGTATTTCTTTGGTAGAAGCCTGGATTGCTTTCTCCGGTAGTTTCAGATTAATTTTCAGGCGGTTTGGTTTCACCGTTTCTATGCGAAGGCTTTTGTGGAAAGCGGTTCCGCCTACTTTGACGTAAGCGTTCCATAATCCCGTCGGGTCTTCCGGGCGTGTCGGCAGGTCAAATGTGTAGAAACCGTTTATACCTTGCGTGGAAATCATTTTGGTATAGAATTGTCCTCTCGGATTATATAATTCCAATGCTACAGGGTGTTTATCCGGAATTCTTTTTTCACGGTCTTCCATAATAAAGCTTACATGCAGCGTATCTCCCGGTCGCCATACCCCTCTCTCGCCATAGACGAACCCCTTCAATCCTTTCTGAATATCTTTTCCGCCTACATCGAACCGACTGACAGATTGTTCTTCACCATCTGCTACACGAACATAAGATTTCTGTTTCTCTACTTCGGCTACCACAATGAAAGGAACACCTTTCGGAGTGATTTCTGTAAATCCTTCACTATTGGTTTCACCGGTTCCTATGGCTTGTAACTGGAAGTTATAAACAGTCACTTTCGCTTTCTCCATTGGTTTGGTATCCAAGATGTTGCTTACGGCAATCCACAGTTTGTTCAGTGAATTCCGTTTTACAATCATTCCTATATTGGAGGCAAATACGTTGCACGATGCTGCCCGGTCAGAGTCCATATAGTAGGAGGCATGACAAGGATTATTGCGTTCCCGCCAGTTATACTGGCTCCAGTCCATCTTAATGTTACCATTATAGTAGAAATAAGTTTCCGGTGTATCCCATTCAGCTTCATTTTCTTCGAAAGTACTACTTCCGCTGACTTTCGTCAATCCCTCTGAAGCAGTATTGTCTGCAAAGCTCATCTCTTGTTTTTCTGTTCCGCTGCAAGGATAGGCTGAGTATTCCTGCCGGAAAGAAAGTATGACACGGTAGATAGCACCCGGTTCCTGCCGAATCAGTCCGGCAAGGTCTATTGAATAATCTTCCCATCGGTGCACGTCTTTTGTACTGTCCTTGCTTAGCCACAATGTGTTCTGATAAACCAATCGTCCGGAACGGCGCAGTTCACTGGCGGATGAGAGCGTATTGGTCTGCATGAACATCAGTACATTGTTTTCAAAAATACGGATTACACTTAAATCTACCGCATAGAGATTGACTGCCCGGAACGGGATGATCAAACTTTTGGAGTCGGGTAGGATAGCGGCTGATGTAGACATGCTCACTTGTGGTTTCAGATTCAGTTCGCTGAATGCGATGGAGTGTGATGTGCCGAGCGATTTATCCCGGCTGTTTTTCACCCCTTCGTGTATCTTCAAAGTCAGTTTGCTCAGTTGGTTGGCTTCAAAGTAGACATATACTTTATTATTCTCCACTTGAAATATGGAAGAAGCTACTTCGGGGATTTCAATCAATCCGTTCAGGTCTTGTGTGGTAGAAACAGGATCGGAGAATACTATTTCAATTCCATTTTCCGGTTCGTCAATGCGTTTGGCAGAGAGGAAACGGAAGTCATTCTTGGCAGGGATCAGTACGTTTTCTGTCAGTTTGCGGTCGATTCCTGCAGGACTGCCGTCGGCGGTGATTTCTAACTGATAGTCTTCCGCTTCGCGAATAACACCGGCTATTTCAAACTGATAGCGCGTCGGATGATCTGTCGGAGTGATACTGACCGGATAGCTTTGGCCGTTTCCGCCTTTGGCAGAGAGCATTTTCTCAACTGCTTCTTTGGGAGTGGCATCACTGAAACGTACTTCACCTTTCAATGTCACCAAGTCGCCATGGCTATCTATGTCGATGGTTGTCAGTGGTTCGATATACAGTGTGAAATTGGGTTCCTGTACTCTGAAAGAGAATTTGAATTCTTTCAGACGACTGTCCACTTCTACAAACCTGCCTAATTGGAACGTACCTTCATAGAACTCTCCCGGCTTTAAAGTTCCTGATTCAGGAACGAATTCAATCGTATTGTTGCTGATCCAATACGCTTTGCCTTTTAGGGAGGGAGAGAAGCTAAACGGATTTTCTTTCAGTTCATTGTTCAAATCTACCATAGGCTGATCCTGCGTCAGTTCTATACGTATGTTCGAAGTTTGCGAGATAACTCCTCCCGTATATGCATTCACAAAAGGTGCATACTCGGCAGAAGGAATAATATCCTTTTTGCTGTTTGCGCAAGAGGAAAAAACTAAGATGGTCAGTAACAGAAAGAATAACCTGTCAGCTATGCGGTGTTTAGCTTTCATTCGTCCCATAGTGCTTTAATTGTTAATTATTAATTCTTAATTTGGAAACATTCAGCATCTTTCCATGCAGGGAATTTTTGTCTGAATTCTCTCAGGACAGAGAGGTCGAGAGTTGCGGTGGCGGTTCCTTCTTCATGGTCGGGTACGCTGGCAAGCAAATCGCCCTTTGGTGAATAAATGACGCTGCCGCCATTATATAGCATTTGATTTCCATCCGTACCGATACGGTTGACACCACAAACATAACTGATATTTTCGAGTGCACGGGCTTGTAACAGAATGTCCCATACCCGGCGGCGGGGAACAGGCCAGTTGGCAACGTATATCAGAAGATCATATTCATTATTTACGTTCCGGCTCCATACCGGAAAGCGAAGGTCGTAGCAGACTAACAGCAGTATATTCCATCCCCGGTAGGAGATAACAGGCCGCTGGCTACCCGCTGTAAAATGCTCCGTTTCCTGCCCCATACGAAAGAGATGTCGTTTATCGTAGTAATAAGCCCCCTCTTCAGGAGTCAGGAAAAAAGCACGGTTATAATAAGACTTATCAGGAATGGGAACCGCATTTTTATTTGCATCTACTTCTTCATCACAAGCTATATAACTGCCTGTAATGGCGAATTGGAATTCCGCTGCCCATTGGCGCAAGGTGGCGATGGTTACACCCGATACCGGTTCAGCTAGCCTTCGGCTGTCCATACTAAAACCGGTAGAGAAGGTTTCGGGCAAGACAACAATCTCCGCTACTCCACGAAGCGCTTTGAGCTTCCTACGGAGTAGGCGGAGATTTTCTTGTTTATCTTCCCAAACAATATCTGTTTGTAATAGAGTTACACGCATAACTTCATTGAAATATTTTAGGCGCGGATTATACGTATAACGCGGATTAATGTGCTACGCTATACTTGCAGGCAAAGATTATTTGCCCGGCTTTCCACGCCGCAAGGTAATAAAAATCCGTGTAATCCGCGTAATCCGCGCCTAAAAGTTATTATCAAATGTTTCCTAAAGCAAAGTTCTTCGGGTTCTTCCCTTTGAAATCCTTATAATAGAGCTTTACCTCGCGCATATCCTTTTCTATATCTCCCGACGGCATAATCGCCTTTGTCGCAGAAATCGTTTTAGTGGTATAATCGATGCCTATCATTACAATAGGCACTTGCGCTTTCAATGCAATAAAATAAAATCCTTTCTTCCAATTAGGATTCGCTTTACGGGTTCCTTCCGGTGTAATGGCGAGTTGGAATTTCTTGCTTTTGGCGAATCTTTCCGTCATCTGGTCTACCAATGACGTTTTGCGTCCCCGATCTACCGGTATGCCTCCCACGGCTTTGAAAATTAATCCCAGCGGAAAGAAGAACCATTCTTTTTTCATCATGAAGTATGTTTTCCGTCCGATAGCTCCATAAAATAGTTTGCCGATAAATAAATCCCAATTAGATGTATGAGGTGCTGCAGTTATCACGCATTTATCATAATCCGGCACCGTCACATTTGTCTTCCATCCCAAAATGCGATAGTAGATAAAGCTGTATATTGCTTTTTTCATTCCCGGTGCTTACTTCAGGTTGCCGATAGCGTCAATAATTGCGTCTACTTCTTTATTAAAGTCTTCGCGGAATTTCTTGTAGAAACCTTTTACATTTCCGGGCTCGGTATGGCTGATTCGGCTGATAAATTCATCTTGCACACTCAGGATTCTGCCCATCAGCTCGTCGGCTTTAGTTTTATCGGTTCCGGGTACGTATAAGCTGTTTACCAAACACTCCATGAACAGTTCACCTGCGATATAATTGACGTTTTTCTTAAGTTCTCTTCTACTTGCCATAATCTTTACGTTTTAAGTGAATAAATTGAAATATTTCCGGTAAAGATAAGTACTTTCCACGGTATAAACCAACATTTCATATTTTTTTTGATGTGCGCTTCCTTTCATAATTCAGAAAAAAACACGAAATTTGCGACGCTTTTGAACGAAACTTTACTAACACCTTTAAATAATTAGATAAAATGACAAAAAGTGCATTGCAAATTGCAAGGGCTGCTTATCAGCCCAAACTTCCGAAAGCGCTGAAGGGTGCCGTTAAGGCGGTAGCTGGAGCAGCTACTCAATCTGTAGCCGATCAGGAAGCTATCCAAAAATTGTTCCCTAACACGTACGGAATGCCTTTGATCAAGTTTGAGGCTACTGACGAAGTGGTTAACTTCCCAGCTATGAACGTGGGCGTTATCCTTTCTGGTGGTCAGGCTCCCGGTGGTCACAATGTGATTTCCGGTATCTTCGACGGTATCAAGAGTTTGAATAAGGACAGCAAGTTATATGGTTTCATTCTTGGCCCCGGCGGTTTGGTTGACCATAACTATATGGAACTGACTTCAGATATCATTGACGAATACCGTAACACGGGTGGTTTCGATATCATCGGTTCAGGTCGTACTAAATTGGAGAAGGAAGATCAGTTTGAAAAAGGTCTGGAAATCCTGAAGCAACTTGATATTAAAGCATTGGTTATCATCGGTGGTGACGACTCTAACACAAATGCCTGCGTACTGGCTGAGTACTATGCAGCTAAGAAGTGCGGCGTACAGGTAATTGGTTGTCCGAAGACTATCGACGGTGACTTGAAGAACGAAATGATTGAAACTTCTTTCGGTTTCGACACTGCTTGTAAGGTTTACTCTGAAGTTATCGGTAACATTCAACGTGACTGTAACTCAGCTCGTAAATACTGGCACTTCATCAAGTTGATGGGACGCTCTGCTTCTCACATTGCATTGGAATGTGCTTTGCAGGTACAACCTAACGTTTGTATCGTATCAGAAGAAGTTGAAGCAAAAGATATGTCTTTGGACGATGTAGTAACTTACATTGCTCAGATAGTAGCTAACCGGGCTGCTCAAGGCAACAACTTCGGTACGGTTTTGATCCCTGAAGGTTTGATCGAGTTTATTCCGGCTATGAAACGTCTGATCGCTGAGTTGAACGACTTCCTTGCTGAAAATGCTGAAGAATTCTCTCAAATTAAGAAATCTCACCAACGTGATTATATCATCCGTAAACTGTCTCCGGAAAATGCGGCTATCTATGCCAGCCTGCCTGAGGGTGTTGCACGTCAGCTGACGCTGGACCGTGACCCACACGGAAACGTACAGGTATCTTTGATCGAAACAGAAAAACTGTTGTCGGAAATGGTAGCTACTAAGCTTGCTGCATGGAAAGAAGAAGGTAAATTCGTAGGTAAGTTCGCTTCTCAACACCACTTCTTCGGTTATGAAGGCCGTTGCGCTGCTCCGTCTAACTACGATGCTGACTATTGCTATTCACTGGGTTATACAGCTGCTTCTCTGATTGCTAACGGCAAGACAGGCTATATGTCTTCTGTACGCAACACTACGGCTCCTGCTGACCAATGGATTGCAGGTGGTGTGCCCATCACGATGATGATGAATATGGAACGTCGTCACGGTGAAATGAAACCGGTAATCCAGAAAGCTCTGGTGAAACTGGATGGTGCTCCGTTCAAGGCATTTGCTGCTCAGCGCGACCAGTGGGCTATCACTACAGATTATGTATATCCGGGACCGATCCAGTACTTCGGACCTACGGAAGTTTGTGACCAGCCGACAAAGACTTTGCAGTTAGAGCAAGCTAAATAAATCGGCAAACTGACGAAGAGTTAATAAAAAGAACGCAAATTATGCGAATTACACAAATTTGAATAATCTATTTGCGTAATTTGTGTAATTTGCGTTCTGTTTTGAATATTACATGGCAACTAAAAGAAAATCTGCTGCACGTCGCGGTAAAAAGAAAAGCGAAGCGCGTATCATGCCTGCATGGTTACGTACAATACTTGCTGTTTGTATCATTGCCGTATTCTCTGCCGGGTTTTATTGGTTTTTCATTCGTCCGTATGCCTATCGTTGGAAACCCTGTTATGGTCAGAAAGGATATGGGGTCTGTATGCCCTGCGACTATGAAGTGCATGGCATTGATATCTCCCATTATCAAGGCAGTATTGACTGGGTGCAACTGACAACCAACAAAACAACCAAATTTCCTATCCATTTTGTCTTTATGAAAGCTACCGAAGGTGGTGATCATGCTGACGATACTTTCCCGTTCAATTTTGATCAGGCGCATCGTTATGGTTTTATTCGCGGAGCATACCATTTCTTCTCTCCTAAAACAGATCCGCTAAAACAAGCCGATTTCTTTATTCGTACGGTCCAGCTTATTCCCGGAGATCTACCACCTGTGCTTGATGTTGAAACTATTGGTAAAAGTACTCCCCATGATTTAAGGATTGCTGTCAAAACTTGGCTCGACCGTATAGAATCACATTATGGTGTGAAACCGATTCTTTACACATCTTATAAATTCAAGAACCGCTATCTTAGTGATTCGGTATTCAATACTTACCCCTACTGGATTGCCCACTATTACGTAGACTCCGTCAAATATGAAGGTCCATGGCACTTCTGGCAACATACTGATGTGGGTAATGTTCCCGGTATCAGAGAAGAGGTCGATTTGAATGTATTCAACGGATCTTTGGAACAATTGCGGGCGCTTACTCTACAGAAATAGTTTCGCATAATAAGTTGTTACTTTTAATATGTATTTCAAATCAGTTATGGTTTGCATATACTTTTTGTAATAAGCGTGCTCCGAGTATCGGTCTGTAATGTCCTTTTTCGTAGTAGTTATGAATATCGTTCGTATATTCATTGATACCACTGAAATCGAATACGTTTTCATAGCCAAAAATGTCTTTCAATATTTCCACATCTGACGGATTTATGCTGATCTGGTTATAGTCGGGACTGATGATGATTTTAACCGAGGTATTATGTTTCCGGCAGATTTGATCTATTTCCTTTAATAATTCGGTCTGTGTTTCCCATAGGAATCGCTCACCTTCCCGGTATTCACCATTTCTGTAATTACAGTCTCTGGCTTTCACAAACTCTTTTTTGTGGTTTTCCCAATATGCTTCTCCTTCATCCCGGATCATCCTCTCTCTGGGATTGATTGCATCATTTGTTACTGCATCTCTGATTGCGCCATAAGGGTTTATCACTCCTTGCATATAGGGACGATATTGATGAAATATTTTATAATCGAGATAAGGAAACAGGAAATTAGGGAAGAAGAAGGCCTGACAGAATTTCTCCTGGAAACTAAAGTTGCTGATTCCTGAGATAGCCGGAGGTAACACATGGTTATGGCTGCTTAAAAGCTGGTCTTTCCCCAATGACTCTTTATCCAGAATGAGGAGCAGATTCTTTATTTCTGCACCATTTCTTTCCAAAGCCTGCAACTTCTTACTGATGGCGGCTATGCTTTCTGCATTTCCGAACAGGCGTACTGCTCTGCCACCATCCAAATATTTTTCCCATTCATGACATTGATAGGCCATGGTGCAGGAATTGCCCATGATAAAAGAATCAAATGCAATGGAATCCCGGTTGTTCATATACATTTGCCAACCGATATAGCCTTCATTTAACATGACGGGAGAGTTATCATAACGGTTATAATGCCTTAAAACCATAAAAGGATCATTGAGGAAATACACCACTAGTAAGGCTATAAATGGCGTCAGGAGTATAGATAGTTTCATCGTGAAGCGCATAGCTGCACTTCGCTCACTGTTTTTCTTCATTCTGCTATCTTTGTTTTTAGATTAAAATTGCAAATAAATAAAACTGTCGGAATTGAACTGTCCCAAGGTAAAGAACATAATGGCCAGCAGATAATAAATGCCCCATCTGACAAGCATGGGTTGTTTTTCCAACGCTTCTAAAAGATCTCGTTTCGACATAATATATTCGTAAACTAAAATCAGTACAAGAGCGCTACCGGCCACAATACAATTATGATCCGGAATTCCGATGCTTACTTCTTTCCAGCTGGCATGGGTACTGAACGAGATGTTTCTGATGTAATAGAGCGCATCACTTACCGACTCTAAGCGAAAGAAGATCAAAGAAAAGGCGAAAAGCAGATAAGTGCGGAGGATGGACAGGGTTGTAAACAGGGGATTACCTATCCAATTCTTTATCTTGTTACAGATCATGGCGGTCTTCATTTCATAGAAAATAATAAGCCCTTGGATGAGTCCATATATAATATAGTTCCATCCTGCACCATGCCAGGCACCTAATCCTGCAAATGTCAGGCTCAGACTCAGGAATACTCCCCATTGTCCCCAACGGCGCATACCTGAAGATAGGGGCAAATATAAGTAATCCCTAACCCAAAATGAAAGAGACATGTGCCATCTTCTCCAGAATTCGGCAGTGGTTTGTGCTATGAATGGGCGGTTGAAGTTAGGGCTGAGTTTGAATCCCAACATACAGGCACCTCCAAGTGCAATATCCGTATAACCAGAAAAGTCACCATACAATTCTACAGGATATAAAAGGCATGCCATGAGTAATTGGATACCGGATGCCGTATGTATAGAGTTGAAAATACCATCTATATAAGGGGAAATATAATCGGCAAGGATCAACTTCTTTATCAGTCCCACTACGATCAGTTTCATTCCGTAGACAATGGATGGATATGCTACCGGTTTACCCGATTTCAATTGTGGAAGCATATCTCTCGCCCGTTCTATAGGTCCTGACAGGAATTTCATGAAAAAGAGCATATATATCATGAAGTCGGCAAGGTTTTCTTCCGGTTCTTCTTCTTTCCAATAGATTTCCGTCAGGTATGAAAGGGCCTGAAAGGTATAAAAGGAGATACCTAAGGGGAATAGCCAGTGCACGCCTGGCAGGAGGTTGGCATATCGGAATGCCAACCAGCCTGTAATTAGAAAACACAAGCCCGAAATATAGATTCTTTTCGTATCCTTCTCATGTTTTGATTGTCCCACCCATTTTCCGAGAAAAAAAGTTGCCAGTGAAATGAGAAGGGCTATGATCAGGAAAGCTATGTGGTAATAGCCTATGAAAATACAGCTTGACAACAAGAGTATAGCTTTTCTATATTTAGGTGGAAGTGTGTAGTACAAAAGGAAGGTACATACAAACAGCGTGACAAAATTCAAAGATATGAATGACATGTCTTATTTGGTTTTGGTGAGAATAGCATTGCAAATATCTCCTACATTCTTGAATCGGACAATGTCTCTGAAGGTGAAGTGAACATTGAAATCTTTCTCTATTCTGCTTATCAGCAACATATTGGTTAATGAATTCCAACCTTCCACATCCTGGGCGGTGGTTTCACTGGCAAGAACGATGTTGTCTCTCTTCAATATCTCCTGAAAAATCAGGCTCAGTTCATTTAAAATCATCTGCGTATTCATATTAGTTTAGTTTTATATTAGTTCCAGTATTCTTTTTCTATCGGTTTTGCTGCTGGTATTCAGTGGAAAATGTTCCATGCAATGTATGTGCTGAGGAATCATGTAGAAAGGCAGCCGGCTGTTCATATGTTCTTCTATCTGGTGTTTGTCGAGATGGACTTTTTCAACTACCAGATGTAATTCGCATTGATTGTTTGCTCCATATTTGGGGATGACGACAGCTTTACATTCATTGTTGAAATACTTCTTCACCACGTGTTCTATTTCGCTTAGTTCGATGCGGAATCCCTGAAGTTTAATCTGCGAATCTTTGCGACCACAATATATGATATCGCCGTCAGTATCTATCTGGCAGAGATCACCGGTTTTGTAATAAGTCCTTCCATCTGTCCCTTCGATGAGGCATTCTTTAGTCTTTTCAGGAGCGTTCCAGTAGCCGTTCATCACTTGCCTGCCGCTGATCCAGAGTTCTCCGGTTTCGCCTGTGGCAACGGGAATACCGCTATTATCCATGATTAGAGCATCCACTCCCTCGAATGGCTTGCCTATAGCAATCATACCGTTATGATGTTTGCATGAGGTGGTCGGTATCTGGTAGGCTGTACAATAAATTGTTCCTTCTGTGGGACCATACAGGTTCACAAAAGAGGCATTGGGAGCACAGGCTCTGAAGGCAGATAGTAATTCAACATCCGATGCTTCGGCAGTAACTATCAGGTATTTGAGTTCAGGAAGTTGTATCTCAGAGAAATAGGGTAATAATAACTGGAGTAGGGAGGGGGCTACGGCAGCAAATGTGAGGTTATATTTTTCCAATATTTCAATGACATTGATATACTTTACGCCTTCCGGAGAAACTGTATATATGCATGCACCTATTGTCAGGGGAAATAAGAAAGAAACGATAGAAACGTCAAAGGTTAGTTCGAACATTTGCAGCATACGGTCGTTCTCGTCCAATTGCCAGTCCAAATGGCTGTATGCGTTGTAGAAAGCATTTAGGTTGTTGCGGGAGATGGGAACTCCTTTCGGTTCTCCCGTACTGCCGGAGGTGAAAATGATATAAGCATTTTCATTCTTTTCCGAATGTATGCCAGAAGAAGACGGAACTACTTCCTGTAACTCCGAAGTACATATAAAATCTATATGTTCGGTATCCAGGTTCAATACACGGATGTCCTTTGTATATAGAATTAAATGAATATCGGCGAGTTCCGCAATCTTTCTATTCCTGTGTCTGGGATAGGCTGGATGCAGAATGACATACGTTTTTCCACTGATTAATACTGCCAGTATGGAGGCGTAAGTCTCCAATCTATCTTCGGCTATAATGCCGATGATTTTATCTTCCCTGTTATTAATCAAAGTGGATATTTTATATACAGTTTCAGACAGTTGACGATAGGTATAGGTGATGTTGTTAATAACAAATGCCTGATGTCCTGCATACTTCTCAAAAGCCTCTATGATCTCACAGATCATATCTTTTTGATCCTTTTCCATTCTGTTCGTGATTTTATAGTTTATAGTAAATGTCTAATTCGTTTTCTGTGTAGTAAAGACAGGAGGATTTGATATTCTCCCTATTGAGGAGGGCTTAATGTGTGTTAAATATAGAAGGAAGGTATTAGGAGATAATCTTTCTCTCTTTTGATGTAATAACTATTTCTCTGATTTATAGACGAATAATAGAATGGCTTTGACCTTTTTATTATAGATAGAAAATATGAAAAGAGGAATTTCTAAAAAGTATTTAGAGGAATGATAATGCATTGATATATAGTTATATATCATCCTGAAATAAGGGGTGTGCAAAAAACGTTCGTTTAATGTGCACAATTTTAAACGTAAAAAATGGATACCAAGAATTATAAAAATGAGAAGATATTAAATCCATTTAGATATAATATAGAACATTGATTATCAATAATATAATGTTTGAAATAAAATCTATTAGAAATATTTTTATTAAACACCTTGTACATTCGAAAAATACCCATTATCTTTGTGCACATTAAACGAACGATTAAAAGACACTTCGTTTTCTTTTATCTCTTCGTTAATAACCTTTTTACATAACTATTTCACTGCTTTTTGATCGAGATGACGGAACGCTTTGGAATAAGATGAATGCTAAATAAGTTGTTGAAAACAACTGCATTACATAAAATAATCGGTAAGTATTTCACTACTCCGGTGTCCCCAAAGAATATTCTGACGTGAACATCCCTCCTCGCCTCCACTGGTTCGCAGTACGTGTCACATATGGCCGTGAACTGGCTCTGAAAGCTTTTCTGGATGAAGAGAAGATAGAGAATTTCATTCCGATGCGTCGCGATTATGTCGTGAAAGATGGTCGTCGCATTTGTAAGTTTGTTCCTGCCGTGCATAACCTTGTTTTCATTCGCTCTACTCGTAAGCGTATCGATACATTGAAGGATAAAGCCGGTATGAACATCCCTATACGCTATATAATGAATCGGGAGCATCATCTTCCTGTTATCGTTCCAGACGATCAGATGCGTAGTTTCATTCTTGTTGCTGGTACCTACGAAGAATCGGTTATTTATGTAGAACCCGCTGAACTTCAACTGGTAAGAGGCCAGAAGGTGCGTGTCATGGGCGGTGTTTTTGAGGGTGCTGTAGGAGAATTTGTTCGTATCCGTCGCGACCGTCGTGTAGTTGTCAATATTGAAGGTGTAATGGCTGTTGCAACGACTTTTATTCACTCTTCGCTTGTAGAACCGATAACTGACTAATTTCAGTGTCATAAATCATAAATTCTAAATCATAATTAAATATATGAGTGATCAAGTTTCATCCTTATTTTCCCTGGCTCACAGTCTTCTCACTCTAGGTCAGGATGGCAGTCCGATTTATGTTGATAGTTTCACCCGTCTGAATCGTGATGTTTATGAATCAGCCCTAAACTCGTATGGAAAACATGGCTCAACTCCTGAAGCTGAAGCTGAGCTGTGTTTAGGTCTTTTAGTAGCCTTCAATGCCACAATGTATGATAATGGGCATAAACAGGAATATATTCAGAAGGTTCTGGAGCGTGCTCTTAACGTTCTTCCACTGATCCCTGCTTCATTGTTGAAAGTTCGTCTGCTGACTTATTGCTATGGTGAGGTTTATGCAGAGGAGTTAGCTAAAGAGGCCCATGTTATTATTGATAGCTGGGGGACTTTCCGATTGACTGCTGAGCAGAAGGAAGTAATAGAGGAACTGAAGAATATTGAAGAAAATCCTTATCCATGGGAAGAGGTTGAGGCGTGATTCAATTTGGCATAAGTATTCATAGTCATAACGGTGTGGATAGGTCAGTTTGGCTTGAATTTCATATCTAAAGGTCTTTTGACGGAAGAAGAAGGCCGTCTGTATTCCCCGTTTATTACAAAATCGCATAACGGGTGACTATAATGATTTTTTTGATTTTGCAAGTGAAGATGTACTTCCTCTGTTAGAGCCAACGCGTCAATTATTGGTCACGCTTGATAGATTGATAAATCAGTTGTAACTATTCCCTTTTATTTTTGGCGCTGCAACTTTTTATTGCAGTATGAATATATGTGCCGGTTTACCTGAAGAGTGAGTTGGTCAGAATTTTATATTCTCATTAAGTATTCCCATTTATATGATTGATATTTCAGATAAAGCAATGTGTTGCGGTTGCAACGCCTGTGGCGACGTGTGCGCTCATGATGCAATTACTTTCAAAACGGATATTGAAGGGTTTTGGTATCCAATTGTAGATGAAGCAAAATGCACAAATTGTGGGCTGTGCGATAAAATATGTCCGGAATTGAATATTGCATCATTAAAGAAGAATGATTTTGATAAGCCTGTTCAAACGATTGCCGCGATAAACAAAAGGATGGACGTGAGATGGAACTCTACTTCTGGTGGTGCTTATACTGCTTTTGCTGAAGTTATGCTTGATCAGGGTGGTTATGTAAGTGGTGCGATCTATAATGAAGATTTTAGTGTGCGCAATTATGTATCGAATAATCAGAATGATCTAGAGAAACTGAGGAGTTCAAAATATCTTCAAAGTAATGCAGAAGGATTATTTGCGGAAATCAGATCTTTACTCAAAGCAGGAGAAAAAGTTTTAGCCTGTGGCACTCCATGTCAAATGGCGGCATTGCGTTCGTTTTTACGGAGAGATTATGAGAATCTTATCATCGTAGACTTTATCTGTAGGGGAGTAAACTCTCCTAAAGTATATCGTAAATATTTGGATTCTTTGGAGCGAAAGTTCGGTGGCAAGGTAGTCTATGTGAAGGCAAAAAATAAGGAGTTGGGATGGCGTAACCTTACTCGTAAAGTAACGTTTGATAATGGCAAATCATACTATGGTGTAAGCATGGAGGATGATTTTCGCCGTGGATATCATACGAATGTATTTTGTCGCCCTTCCTGTTATTCTTGCCAGTACAAGGGATTTCCTCGCATTGCAGATATCACTATAGCTGATTATTGGGGTATTGAGAAGGTTGATAAAAATTTAGATAATAATATCGGGACTTCTATGATTCTTCTGAATTCAAAAAAAGGTATAGCCTATTTTGATAAAGTGAAGGATCGATTGGAATGGAGAGAGACTGCTTTTGAATCTGTTTTAGAGGGGAATCAGGCATTAATCAAGTCTATATCTCCGGCTAAGATTAATAGAACTCAATTTTTTGAAGACCTTGATAAGGGTACTTTTGATGATGTGGTAAAGAAATATTTTCCACTAAGTTCTAATAAAAATCAGTCGTTTAAAGTGAAGTTGAAAAGCAATTTGAAATTTATGTTTCATATTTGGAGACATTACCGTTTTTCGCTTCGTTCTTATTTTAATTTTATCAAGATAAACAAACGTAGGAATACTACGAGTAATTTCAAGGAGCATAAGGTGCTTTTTACAATGCCAGGTGCAGTATTCGACCTTCATTCCACTGCAAAAATAATTGTGGATGCTCCGTTTGTTTATGGCAACAATCCTGTCAGGAATATGAAGATGCCTACATGCCTTCGCATGGAGGCTAATACTACCCTTGAAATTCATGATGGTCCACTTACTCGTTATGGAAATGTACCATATAATTTGAGGTATGGTGCTTATATTGAGATAGTTAATGGAGGAAAACTGACTATCGGTCAGGGAGCTGCCAATGTTGGCCTGACTATTATGTGTGCCAAGGAGATAACAATAGGCAATGGCGTTCGTATAGGACGTAATGTTTCTATCCGTGACTGGAATGGCCCTCATGTGATTGTGAATGATCGATATGTAAATCATGCGCCTGTACATATTGAAGATCATGTCTGGCTTTGTACAGGATGTTCTATTATGCCAGGGGTGACAATTGGAGAAGGGTCTGTTGTAGCCGCCAATGCATTGGTTACTAGTAATATACCACCACGTAGCTTAGTGGGAGGTTCTCCTGCAAAAATCATTAAGTCTGATATAGAATGGTATTAATTTCTTTTCCATAAATATGTCTGACAATAAAAGAATTGCAAAGAATACAGCATTCTTATATATAAGAATGCTGTTAGTAATGGGAGTATCTTTATATACTAGCCGTGTTGTCTTGCGTAATCTTGGTGTTGAGGATTATGGTTTATATAATGTTATTGGTGGTGTCGTTGTGATGCTTTCATTTATAAATAGTTGTGCAGCCGGTGCTACATCTCGCTTTTTGACATTTTCATTAGGAAGTAAGAAAGGATATAATTATCAACAAATATTTAGTGCGGCATTTTATATTCATGTGGTTATTGCTCTGATTATAGCACTACTTGGGGAAACCATTGGGCTTTGGTATGTAACAAATAAGATGGTTATTCCCATACATAGAATGGATGCTGCATTATGGGTTTTTCAGCTTTCAATTCTTTCATGTTTTGTTTCTTTCACTCAAGTACCATATAATGCAAGTATCATTGCTCATGAAAAAATGAATGTCTATGCTTATGTTGGCATTTATGAGGCTATAGGAAAATTAGGGGTAGCTTATATTTTATCTATAGGAATTTGGGATAATTTAAAGTTATATGCAGTTTTGTTATTCTTATTGACAGTTAGCATTTCTTTATTTTATAGATATTATTGTGTTAAAAAGTTTGGTAGTTTATGTTCTTTGATAGTTGTAAGGGATAAGCGGTTATATTCCAAATTACTCAGTTATTCTGGCTGGGATTTAATAGGCTGTTTTTCAGGAGTTGCACGTTCCCAAGGAGTTAATCTAATTCTTAATTTGTTCTGTGGCCCTGTAGTTAATGCTGCTCGGGCTGTTACTTATCAAGTGGAAGCTGCACTATATTCCTTTGTTCAGAATTATTTGACAGCTACTCGACCGGTTATTATTAAATATTATGCGGGCGGTGAAATGGATAAAATGATTCGTTTATTGCATAATACTTGTAAATTTGCATTTCTGATGTTTTCCTGCTTAGCTATACCGATCATAATAGAGAGTGATTCTATTCTTGACTTTTGGTTGGTAAATCCACCGGAATATGCATCTATATTTATAAAAATAATTTTGGTTAATTATTTGGTAATTAGTATAACTAATTCAATAAATATTGGTGTACAGGCCACTGGTGATGTAAAACGCCTCAATATATATGCAGGAAGTAAGGTTTTTGTTGAACTTCCAGTTGTGTATTGTTTATTGAAATATGGGTATCCTCCATACTCTGCATTTTTAGTATTATTAGTAGGTACTATTTTTGTCGTTGGAATAGATTTGTGGGTGTTAAAGAAAAATATAGTACAATTCTCATGCCTGAAATTTTTTTTAAATGTAATATGCGTAATAATTACTATTATAATTTTACCGACTCTAAGTGTTTTGATGTTACATTTTAGTATGCCAAGCAGTTTGAGTAGAGTCTTACTCGTTTTCCTTTTATATTGGATTGTCATTGCTCCTTTAATATTTTATTGGGGAATAAGTAAAGATTTGCAGAGAAAGATTATTTCGAATATTAGAAAAAAATGCATATATGATAAAAATAGGATTTGTTGGTGATATAAATCCAGGCGGTGAATTTTATTTATCTGGTAGAATATCTCCAGACGTTCAGTCTGTTTTTCGTGAATTTGATATAAGAGTTGCAACTTTAGAATCTTCTTTTGGAAATGGAAATACATTATGCCATATAAAATCGAATGATCCCAAACTTGGTAATATTATATTTTCTCCTGATGAATCAATTAAAGTATTAAAAGACCTTGGCATTGATGTCGTTTCTTTAGCCAATAATCATGTTTGTGATTTAGATAGAGATGGGCTAATACATACAATAGATCTTTTAGATAAAAATAATATAGCACATTTTGGTGCTGGAAAAAATCAACATCAAGCATCTGAACCTGTAATAATCAATAAAAAGGGAACTAAAATTTGCTTTTTAGGCTATTTTCCCCCAGAGTGGGAAGCCCCTTATCCTCCTGATGATTTATTAGCTGGTCTAAATCATTTTTATTTAGATAAAGTTATATCTGATGTAAAGACGTATAAAAAAATATGTAATTATGTTTTTGTTATGCCTCATTGGGGGCAAGAACATACTCGTTTTCCGCTTGTAAATGATGTGATTAATGCGAAAAAAATAATTGAGGCAGGGGCTACGGCGGTTATCGGATCTCATACTCATACAGTTCAACCAATTATAAAGTATAAATGTGGAATAATTGCAACTAGCTTAGGGAACTTTATATTTCCGGATCGTTATATTGTACCTCCAAGGCTTACATACTATCCGAATATTGAAGAGAGAGGTAAAAAGAATATTCCAATAACCTATAGTTACCCGATTGTGCAAGAATTGACTTTTAAAAAAATTCCTCAGTCTGGAAGGCAGGGAACTATTTGTGAAGTGGTAGTTGATGAAAGTTTTTTAGCTATAAATCGCTTGAATACAATTCTAGATGATGTCCATGTTCTAAAAATCCATAACCAGAATTTTAAGGTGAAAGTTCAATTATTTGTGATTGGACTTTTAATTCGTTGGACTTTCGTTTATAGAGTAGTAGTTAAATTTAAACAGATATTTAATAGATTAATATGTAAAATTAGATAAAAGGAGAAATATACAATATGATTGTGAAAAGAATATTGATTAATTATCTGAGAGCATTTTGTGAAAAGAAACGGATATTGAAGGAGCGGAAGGTAGAAGAATCTTTAATTATAAGTAGCTATCCTCCTAATGTATTTGTGGCATTAACACCGGAAGAAAAGAATAAAGTTATTAAATTATGGGGTGGAATCAGTTCTGAGATTTCTTTTAAAGAATATGAGGTTTATAAATATCTGAGAGGATTTGATGAAAGATTTCTATCTCATGAATTATATCTTCCTTTAATTTCTCATGCTCTGAATAATTATCATTATACGAAATTTTTTGAAGATAAAGGTCTTTTGGGTTACCTGAGTCGAAGTAGCCGGCTTGCTTTTCCATACTGCTATGTACGTTGTATTAATGGTGAATGTTACACAAATGATATGCGTCAATTGGATAGACGAAAAGCAATTATGTTATGTGAAGATTTAGATGAATTTATATTTAAGATATCACGTGAAAGTTCCGGAGGACATGGAGTACAAAAAATTGTTCTTCGTGGGAAAGATCAAGGTACGCGTAAAATAATATTGGAAAAATTATTTGGTGAAAGTCGTGATTTTGTAATCCAAGAAATAATAATTCAACATCCTTCTATAGCTAAATTTAATGCTACTTCAATTAATACATTGCGCTTTTCGACATTATATCTTAATAACCGTGTCACAATACAGAGCATTGTATTAAGAATTGGGCAAAAAGGTGCTTTCGTTGATAATTTAGGTTCTGGGGGAGTTGGCGTTGGAATACAGAAAGATGGAAGCTTGAATGATTTTGGTTATACGTATGCTCTTGAGAAAATGGATGCCTATAACGGGATAACTTTTAAAGGGCAAGTAATTACTCAGATTCCAGAAATCTTAAATACCATATTAGCGTCTCATATAGAGCTTTTCCCTTTATGTAACTTTATAGGGTGGGATGTTTGTATTGATAAAGATAATAAACCTGTTATAATTGAAATAAATAGTTCTCAACCTGGTATCAGTGGACAACAAATTCATTATGGTCCTATTTTTGGTGACAGAACACAAGAAGTTATAGATTATTGTTTACAAAAAAGTTAGTTGAATAAAATTGTATTTGAATATTGACTTGCAATATGGATTTTGTAGAATTATCTAATCATTATAAGATGCCACTTATAGTAATGTCTACTAATTGGATGGACTATAAGGAAATGAAAAGAGTTGTTCTGAGCGGGTTGCAATGTGGTTATCGTGCTTTCGATACAGCCCGTGATTATGGTAACGAACATGTTGTAGGCAAAGTGATAGAAGAGTGCCTGAATGAGTCAGGTATAAAAAGGAATGAGATTTTTATAACGACAAAGATTGGCAATTCACAACAGGTGAAAGGTGATATAGACCGGCAGATAGAAATATCTCTTAATAACCTCCGTACTGATTATATAGATCTTTGGCTGATGCATTGGCCTTATCCTGGCCACTACATTAATACTTGGCATAAGATGGAAGAGATATATTATACCGGAAAAGTAAAAGCGATAGGAATGGCAAATTATCAAGTACGTCATTTTGAGCAATTGTTTAAAGCTGGCATAGAGATAAATCCTCATTGTGTCCAGTTTGAATTGCATCCAATGAGAACCGCTGATGAACTGGCGGCTTATTGTATCAGTCATAAAATAGCAATTCAAGCTTATTCTCCTTTATGCCGTATGATTGAGCCAATCAGAACTTCTTCTATATTGAATGAATTATCTTCTAAGTATAATAAATCGATAGGCCAAATTATTCTTCGCTGGCATATACAGAAGGGGACTGTTCCAGTGTTTAAATCAGTAAAGCCTGAACGTCTGAAGGAGAATATTGAGATTTTTGATTTTGAACTCACGAATGAAGAAATAGCAAGAGTTTCTTTATTGGATGAAGACTATAAGTTCCATTTAGAATCTGCCAGTTGTCCTGGATATTAGTATGAGAAGTCTTTTGAGAAAAATGGCGATTATCTATTTCTTTTTGATGATTGTCTTACTTATGGTTGCTCCTATAGCATATTTTTTATTTTTATTTGGAATAGCTGTCGCGATAGCGGTTGTCACCGGTTTGCTGTTAATTTTGAATAAACAGGTGAAGAAGACGAATTGGTATAAGAACTCGATACCGGATATGGATAATTATCCGGATAATGATTGGTATAGAAAACATTTGGAACGGAATTTTGATATAGTTAATATTGGTAGTTCTTCTTCTAAATATGCATTTAACTATACTGGTTGTCCGGTAAAAGCTTTTAATTGGGCCGAACAGCCACAATCTTTGACTAATGGTTTTAAAATTCTGAAGAATTACTTTAGTATTTTGAAGAAAGGCGGCAAAGTTGTAATTGCATTAGGACCATTTTCAGGGCTCAATGTTGATGGAAAATGGAATAAAACAGCTAATGATAAATATTGTTATATATTGAATTCAACACTTGTGGATAATTATCAACAGGTGTATTGGCGTCGTAGATTTCCGATATTATTTTTACCTATACCCTCCTTGAAGAGATTGATAAAAGATATTCCAGTGAACTCCTTCGATAATAAAGGACGTAAGTGCGTTGATTTTAATAAGGATGCGGAGCGTTGGGTCGAAAGTTGGAAGGTGGAGTTCGGTATTAATGATTTAGATGCTCCATTGAGTTCAGATAATAGGAAAGGACAAAAATATCGCATTCAACTTTTACAACAGATTATAGATTTTTGCTTGGAGCGTAATTTACAACCTGTACTTGTGATTCCACCGATGCATCCGGCTTTGGCAGTTAGATTTTCTGAGTCTTTTTTGGAAAATTATATCTTGTATTTTATAAAACAGGCGAATTATAAGCAGATTCCTTTTTATAATTATATGAATGATAAACGTTTTCATGACGATAAGTATTTCTATAATGCTTTTCTGATGAATGAAGAAGGGGCGAAAGCATTCACAAGTATATTCCTGAAACAGTTGTTGACAGAAAGGTAGAATTCTACAATGAATTTTTACTTTTTCTGTGGAATTCTAAATCAGTATTTGTGTTATTATAATTCCCTATATTCTCTTGCCGCATCAAAGCAAGGACAGTTTTTCATAGGGTTGAGGTCGTGATGGCCTACTATCAATGCCCGTGGAAATACCCGTTTCAGTTCGCGTAGTAAAGCTACTAACGAGGCTTTTTGATGTAAGGTGCGTGTATCAGCCAGCTGTCCGGAAGCGGTAAGCCCGCCTTCGTAGCAGATACCTAAGGAATGGCGGTTGTGGTTCCGGCAATGTGCTCCAATGCGTTCGTAAGGTCGTCCACGGTGAATCTCACCGTCGCGCGTCACATAGAAGTGGTAGCCAATGTCATTGAAGCCGCGGTGGCGGATGTGATCCTGCCGACAGTCGTCAAAACTCAGGCGCACGCCCTGAGGCGTGGCTGAGCAGTGAATGATAATGAGCGTGATGGTTCTCATTAGTGCATGCAGGAGGTTATACCGAATACACCGGCCAAGGCGGTGGCTACCGTGGCGATAACTTTGAGGACAATGCCCCATACTGATTTTGATTTCTTTTCCATAAACCTGATAAATTTAAAAGATAAAAATTGAAATATTAGTTGACGTTTAAGAATTCGCGTGGCCTTTCATGGTTGATTCTTTCATTATTGATTTCTGAAGGCTGCGCCTTTGGATTCTATCCCAGCGGGTTTTCATCTAGTCCTCCGCCACCGGTGTTGCCGCTGTCATCCGGTTTACTGCCGGAATTTCCACCGGAAGAAGGCGTTTTTGAAAAGTCCACTGTCGTCTGTCCTGCCTTTTGGGCTTTGAGCAGCAGACGTGTGGCGGCACGGGTAGGTACGGGTGAAAACTCAAGACCGGAGAATATGTTTTTCAAGTCTTCGCCCGGAATAAACTGGATATTAACTCCAGTGATGTTGGCAGCCGTGAATTTTTCTGCGGTTTCCGCACCCCGGCTGGTGATTTGAAGACGAAATTTTCCCAGATCTCCGAAGTCTACTTGTTCGCCCGCACGCAGGCAGTCAATCATGTTTTCCACGGTAGCGATGATAACCGCGGTGACGTCGGCACGACTGGCGGTGGTCTGTGCGGCTACACGGCGGCTCAGTTCTTTCAGGGACAGTTCCCTTGTGATCTGTGACTTGGCATACGCCTTTGCGCTCTCATCCTGGTTTTGCGGGTTCTTGAGCATTGCGATACTGTAATTCAATCCCATAATAGATAAATTGAAAGGGTTAATAATTGAAGAATTATATTCTCACGGGAAAACATGGAACTGTTCGGGAAAAAACTCGGTGAAGCTCTGAGTCCTCCGTGGTGAGCAATACAAAGATACAACCTCCCGGACCTGTGAAAATGAGTGACATTGACACCTGATAAACCTGTTTCGGAATAGGTGATATCCGATGACTTTTTTGTACCTTTATAGTATAAACAGTACTCTAAAAGTTATCGTAAAATGAAGAAAATTACATGTAGTCATGATACGGATGTACCCGTAGAAGAATGGCCTGTCCGTCCTTATTCCAAAAGTGAGTTAGCGCGTGCATATGCGCCTGAAATCGGGGAGCGTTCGGCTCTTAACCGCCTTTCGCGCTGGTTGCACGGGAACGTGCTTCTGTATCAGGCTTTGCTGGATACGGGCTACCGTTCTGCTCAACAGATTTTTACCAGCAAACAGGTGGAACTGATTTTTGAGTATATAGGGAAACCTTCATAATTTTAAGCGTTACTGAAGGAGTTGATAAGGGAGGAATTGAAAGTGACACTTGTGAAGTTTGACACTTGCGGCTGCGAAGCCTGATGCTTGCGGCTGTGTAAGCATACACTTGCACAAGCATAGCCCGGCGCAGCCGCAAGTGTTATTTCCCTTAATTTTCGATGAGACTGATCCAAGGTGAATGATCCCTACTCATGACTTTGCCTTGTGCTTCTGCTATTACTTGCTCTTCGGACTCCCGTTCATCGTAACGTCCGCAGGCTTGTCGGACATATAGGACGCTTCCTGTCTGGCACAGATCCTGGTCGCGCACCTTCAGCATGTCGAGTCGGGTATAGTTGCTGTCCTGCCGGTTGATGCGGGATATGGAAAATATGAAATCGGCCAGATTGGCCCAGTTGGCACTGCCTGCGATGGTATACATGTCAATCTCTTCCAGTTCGTTCTTCCCGTTGAGTTTGGTGAGTTTGCGCGGATGGGCTACGATGATGACCCATATATTGTTGGTTCTGCCCCATGCCTGCATTTGCGTCAGCATGGCTTTTATGGCTTGGGTTTCGGTGTTGTACCGGTTGGTTTCCACCTCCATGAACAGGTATGGGTCGATAATGAGATATTTCAGTGGAAGGGTGCGCCGCACCATGTCCGCTTTCGCGATGATATTGTTGGGAGTGGGGGATACTTTATGCAAGTCGAGGTGCACCATGTGGCTATCCAGGAAACTGACGATAGGCTTCAACTGTTCTTGGGTATAATTTACAGTGTTCACTTTTCCCAGCATGAGCTGCACGAGATGGGCGATATGCTTGTCTTTGTCGGGCACTTCGAAAGAGAGGTAGCATACATAGCGTCCGGTCTTGGCCATGAGCCGGCACGTGAGGTCGTTCAGAAAATCGGTCTTTCCGCTGTTGGGTACTCCGGTCTCGATAATCAGGCCTCCCTGATCGGTGGGGTGGAATACATGGTCGGTCAAGGGGCCGTAACCTACGTCGTATCCGTGGTCGTATTCTCCGTGCAGCACGTTCAGAATCCCGTTTGCACGTTCGCTTACGGTGATGATGTCCACTGTGTGTTGTGGTCGGGCGGATTCGATGATTTCGTGTACGACTTCGATGCCGTATGTGGCGAGTACGTCGGAAATGTCCTTGCAGTCGCCGGGTAGTGTGGTGAGTAGGCAACGTTCTCCGAAGTAGTCGGTGAGATGCTTCACTAGGGTTCTTCCCGGTAGGTCGATGTCTCCGCAGATCACGATGTCCCTCACTTGGTCTATCCAAGGTTCGAAGGCTTCGAAACTTTTGGAGAGATCGCTTGCAGCTCCGTTGGGTACGCTAATAACGTAATGATAGCCTGCTTCTTCGAGTGTAAGCACATCTTTTTCACCTTCGGTGATGATGAGTCGGGGGACGGTTTCCTCGGCTACCTTCAGAGGATTGATGCAGTCGATGTGGTAAGGTGGGCAAGGTGTGGTTGGTGAATCTTGGCTCCAGAATTTGGTATATCCGGCAGCTTTTTCCCTGCCGGTTGTTTCTCCTTCATCTGTGGCCTTGATAGTTGAGGGATCGCACGAGCGATATTTGACATTTACGGGCTGTCCGTTCAGAAAGTTGACGTAGGCTACGCAATGATACATGGTTCCGGTGCTCTTGTTGTCTTTATCCTTGCCGTAACAGCGATGCGTGAGACAGCCGATACGGGCTTCGATAGCCGTTTTCAGTGAGATGCCTTGATCTGTGAGATAGCGTCGGGCAGCGAGTTGATCCTGGTCCTTAGTCTCGGGATCATCTGTCAGCGGTTTGATTTTGGAGAATGCTTCGGGAGGTAATTTTTTGTAATCTTCGGGAATCATAGGTACTTCGGATGTGGTTTTTCCATTGCCGTTTCCCGATTCTCTTTCCTGGTGGATATTGTGGGTAGGATAATTTGTACCCATAAATTTATCACCGGCTGTTCCGGTAAATGACGAATTATAGCTCGGTCTTTCTTCCCAGAAGTCTTTGAGCTTTCCTTTGAAGTCGCAACCACTGGAGAAGCAATGAAAAGCTCCTGTCGTTTTGGAAATATAAAGATGTTTTTTGCCGCATTTAGGGCACTCTGTTACGAAGTTCTTTCCTGCATTTTTACGTTCGGGAAAGTCACATAGATAATAAAATGGTTTCATTGGATTTATGAATTATAAATTATGGTTTACGGGAGTCTTATACCCATTTGTTGCTTAACACATTCCATGTCGCTTTTGCTGATGGTCTTGGTGGTGCATCCTCGGGTATATTCACTGTTCCTTCCATCTCATCGTCGTAGAATCGCATTTCGGATTCGGGGTCTGTCCATTCGAATTCGTTGAGAGGGTGATTGCTGCGTTGATTACTTTTTATTTCATGAACTGCTTGTTTTCGTTTCTCTCTGTTTGTTCTTGCGGCATCGTTCAGCAGATGTTGTCCGTGGGCTGATTTCAACAGATTGTTCAACCAGCAGAGCCGTCCGGTGTGATTGGATTTCATGAATCGTGCCTGCGAAGCAAAATAAGGAATTAGTAGTTCGTTGACCAGATAAATGAGATTCTCACATGCGTGTTTGCGTGTGAGTCCTTCGTGCAGTTGGAACCAATTGATGAGTGGCGTCAGTATCTGTGCTTTCTGCGTGGAATCCTTATTGATAAGATGAAAAAACTCTTTGGCGGCAGCTAAAGATTCCGGTGTAACGATATTTTTCTTGGAAGAATTATCCTCTAAAGGTATGTCGCCTTCAGGCGAAGCTTTTTCGTTAGAAGAACTCCCTTTAGTATTATTAATATATATATATCATCTATCGGATAAGTTTCCGGAAACTTGTCCGGTAATTCTTCCTGTGAAACCTTCCCCACCCAGAGCGGGGAGTAAAATAATTTCATTCCATATATGTTTTTTTCGGGCGTTATCCCGAATGAGCCGCATCGTTTGACGGCTTCCGCAAGAAACCTGGCATTCTTGAATGCCAGTGCTATACTGAGCTCGTAGAAGTTCTCCACCGGATATACTTTCTCCTGATTCATGTATGCGGTCATTCCGAGGTAGAGTCGCAGGAGCTTGGGGATGACCGAATCCGTAATCTTGCGACTTTTCCAGAGGTCGATTGTCTTTTGCAGTTCCGCTATGGAGAGGGTTGGTTTGAGTGGTTTCATTGCTTGTTTGTTTTAAGAATTTGCGGTGAAGTTATGGAGAAAGAAAATAGCGGTGTTACCATCATGTTGGTAATCCGTGTTAAATATTAACATTATTTTAAAGAAGAATATGAAAAAAGTAGTTTATACTTACAAGGCTTTGGGAGATAGCATTGCCCTTCTCCGTGAAGTTTCCGGAATTCCGGTAAAAGAATTGTGTGAGAGCTGTGGAATTAGTAATCGCACGTATTATCAGGTGATAATTGGGGAGACGTTAGCATGAGCTATTACATTCGGATCTTTCACTATTTGCGTGAGAACACGGATGAGGAGCGGTGTACTGAATGTCGCTATGCTATGGAAAAATACCTGTTGGACGCATGGTTTAGATGAAATTTTATCGTAACTTTGTAATCTAAGCAAACAACCGGAATATATATGGAACAGCAAAGACGACTTTATCCGATAGGGATACAGACTTTCCAAAAGATACGGGAAGGTAACTATTTGTATATAGACAAGACGGAGTACGTATATAAAATGACGCACTCCGCATCAAGCTATATATTCCTGAGCCGTCCTCGTCGTTTTGGGAAAAGTTTGCTTACCAGCACGTTGCATGCTTATTTTGAAGGTCGGAAGGAGTTGTTCGAAGGTCTTGCCATCGATAAGATGGAGACGGAATGGAGTCGGTATCCGGTGCTTCATTTTGACATGAGCATGGCAAAGCATGTGGATAAGGAACGTTTGGAACAAATGCTAAGCGTTCAATTGTACAGATATGAAGAAACGTACGGTAAAGTGAATGAGGAAGTGACCTTGAATGATCGTTTTTCCGGACTTATCCGTCGCGTTTGCCATCAAACCGGCCGTCAGGTTGTTGTCCTCATTGATGAATACGACGCCCCTCTTCTCGATGTTGTCCATGAAGAAAAGAATTTGCCTGTGCTTCGGGATGTGATGCGCAATTTCTATAGTCCGTTGAAAGCTTGCGATCCTTATCTGCGTTTTGTGTTCCTCACCGGCATCACCAAGTTTTCCCAATTGAGCATCTTTAGTGAATTGAATAATATTAAGAACATCAGTATGGATGGACCGTATGCGGCCATCTGCGGTATCAGTGAAGAAGAAATGCTGACGCAGATGGATAATGACGTGGATATACTGGCGACACGTATGGGATTGACCCGTGACGAGGTTCTTGCCAAATTGAAAGATAATTATGATGGCTATCATTTCACCTGGCCGTCTCCCGACATATATAATCCTTTCAGCTTGTTGAACGCTTTTGCTGATGGCAAGATGAATTCTTATTGGTTTGGCAGTGGTACACCTACCTATCTGATAGAGATGTTGAATAAATATCATGTAATCCCTCAACAGATTGGAGACCGGAAAGCGCTGGCTGAATCTTTTGATGCGCCTACCGAACGGATAACGAATATTACTCCATTGCTCTATCAAAGCGGTTATATCACGATAAAGGATTACTCTCCCATTACGAATCTTTATCTGCTGGATATCCCCAATAAAGAAGTGCGCCTGGGTTTGATGAAGAGTTTGTTGCCCGGTTATTTGCATCAATATACTATGGATGGGCTTACCACGGTGGCTCTGCTGTACGAGGCTATCTATGAAAAGAGATTGGATGATGGACTGCGCTTGTTGCAGACTTTTCTTTCTACGATTCCTTATTGCGACAATACCGATTATGAAGGCCATTACCAATCGTTGCTTTACACAATTTTCAGTCTGCTGGGTATGTATGTGGATGTGGAAGTGCGTACTCCGCGCGGTCGTGTGGATGTGGTGATGCGTAGTTTGTCCGCTCTCTACGTGATAGAGCTGAAGCTAGATAAGAGTGTCGATGCCGCCATGGATCAGATTAATCTGAAGAATTATCCCGAACGCTTTGCACTGTGCGGACTTCCGATGGTGAAGGTGGGGATTAATTTCGATAGTGAACGGAGGACGCTGGGGGAGTGGAAGATAGAGATGGTTCATTGAAAAGAATAATTTCCCTGAAAGTGTAATGTAAAATAATTTCGTTGTGGGTTGTGATACGTTGGAACGTTTACGACCGCATCATTAGTGCTTATAAGATAAGAAGCATACGCACCGGTCGTGTCCGTATGGAATCCATCCATTTTATTTTAATCATATCAAAATGAACGTAATTAAGACTCCGATAGATGGCGCTGTCATCATCGAACCTCGCGTATATTCGATGTTGAAGGATACTAATCGGTTGCTTGATTAAATAAAATTTCTGTATTTATGAAAATTGGAATTATAACTCAGCCTTTACAGAATAATTATGGTGGTATTCTTCAGAATTACGCCCTTCAAGATGTATTGAAAAAGATGGGACATGAGGTTATCACCATTGATCAGAAATATCCTAAAATTCCTTTGTGGAGAATGTTTGCATCAACTCTAAAGACAGTATTATTAAAAATGACAGGCAAGAATAGAGAATTCTTTTTCTTCCCTAAAGATCAGGAGTTGAAACGTATAAGTCAAAATACTCTGTGTTTTGTAGATAACTACATTAATCATACTGAAAAGATTGATAACGAAAGACAAATAAGGCGGATCGTTAAATCTTTGTCGCTGGAGGCATATATTGTAGGTAGCGATCAAGTTTGGCGGCCTTGTTATAATAGTAGCATTTATATCTCTTTTTTGAATTTTACTGATTCATGCCCGGTTAAGCGTATTGCTTATGCTGCATCATTTGGGGTGGATAATTGGGAATTTTCTGATTTAGAAACTAAAAGATGTAAGAAACTGGTTAAGTCTTTTGATGCAGTTTCGGTTAGAGAATTTTCGGGGATTGAGCTTTGTAGGCGTTATTTGGATGTAGATGCATGCCAAGTATTGGATCCGACCATGTTATTGGATGAGTGTGACTATATTCATTTGGTGGAAAAAGAGAGTGAAGGAAAAAGTGCTGGATCCCTGCTTTTTTATATATTGGATCCGGAACAGAGTAAACTGGATTATATTGCTAAGGTGGCGGTGAGTCTGAACCTAGTTCCTTTTTCTGTAATGCCGGAATTGCAAGTCGGCGCAAAGACGATAGTTGACATAGATAGGTGCGTATTTCCTTCTGTAACCAAATGGCTTCGTGGTTTCATGGATGCCGAGTTTGTAGTATGTGACAGTTTTCATGGAGCAGTATTCAGTATTATTTTTAATAAAAAATTCGTAGTTCTTGGCAATGAAAAAAGAGGTATGGCACGTTTTTATTCATTGTTGAAAATGTATGGATTAGAAGAACGGCTTATCACTGATTGGAGTAATTTTGATATTGTGACAAAATCTATAGACTGGGATTCTGTGAATAGGATAAGAGAAGAAAGAAAGAACTTCTCAATGGAATTTTTGTTAAATTCTTTGGGGTGATATGAATATACTTTTAAAGGTTTCTATAATAGTTCCGGTTTATAAGGCTGAACTATATATCCGTAAGTGTATAGATAGTATTTTGTCGCAGACATTCACTAATTTCGAACTTTTACTCATTGATGACGGTAGTCCGGATAATTGTGGGAAAATTTGTGATGAATACGCAGAGCTTGATACTAGGGTTCATGTTTTCCATAAAGAAAATGGTGGAGTAAGTGCAGCGAGAAATTTAGGATTAGATCATGCAAAAGGTGATTATGTTTGCTTTATAGATTCTGATGACTGGATTGATCCTGATATGTTGGAAACATTGATAGGATGGGAGCAAAAGAAACAAACAGATTTGCTCTTTTTTGGATTGAAATATGAATCTGCTGTAGACTGTTCTGACACTATGGAGCTATTGCAAAAAATATCGGGAGTATATGAGGGGATAAATTCAGTAATCAAAGCTTGCTATATTTTAGAAACGAATGAAATTTTTGGGTGGACTTGTAATAAACTATTTAGAAATTGTATTATACAAGATCATCATATAAAATTTAATGAAGAGATATCTATTCAGGAAGACCATATCTTTACTTTAGCATATTTAAAATATGTGACGTGCTTAGCGATATATAGCTATTTTCCTTATCATTATAGGATCACTGCGGATTCTCTTACGAATAGATCGTATCCATATTATTTATGTAAAATAAGATCTCTGTTGATTTTTGAGGGGCGGATGAGATTGGTTGATAGATCTGATGGCGTTGGTGATGTTTCGTTTTACAAGAGGTTTACTATATGTCAATTTCTGTTTGTGTTACTCCATTATTATAGAAATTCATTTCATGAAAATAATAATAATTTAAAGGAAATTGATTTTGTTCGTGCTATGGTTAGACAATATGCATTGAAGGGAGAAACAATGAAGACATACATATTGTATATGTTTTCTTTCTTTCCTGGTTCTTTTTGGAATGCTTTTTTGCGGCTTTATACCATAACAAAAAAATAATTCTTTTTAGAGTCTGTTTAAGCAGATAAATATTTTAAAAAGAAAAATTATAAGCAGACTTTGATTTTGGTCTTTTTTTTAATGGTTTAGTGGTTGATGTGTTATAATTTTGATTATGATTTACGGTGTAAAATCTACTGTTAAAAAGCTTTTCTTATATATGTTATGCTGTGTATTGATATTTCAATTATGGTATTTTAATTCAGGAAAAAATGAAATATATTATATCCCTTTGCAGTATATTGCAATAAAGCTATTACTTATTTTTCAAAAAAATAAAGAAACGGTTATTCTACCAGGAAGCTGTGCTTTTGAAATTGCAGCTTTTGTGAAATATTTCATTATGCCTGTTTCTTTTATTTTTATAGATTCTTATCCGATTATGATTGGCTCGGATCCCAATGAAGATTCTTTCTCATTAGCTATATTTTTGACATTGTATGAAATGCTGTTGATTTATTTATGTAGATATTTATATATTAGAAAACATTCGTCTTCAATTGTGTCGTTAAATAGGAATTTGAGTAAGGATTCGAAACGGATATTCATACAAAATTATTCTGTTTGGTTCCTCTTTCTTTTTTGTATTTTTACTTTATTGTTAGTAATTTCTCCTAAACTGGTTTTTCCGGATTTTTATTTGTTGAATGATAAGGGTGAGAACAGTAGTAAAATGATTCCCTTTTTTTCCATCATAGGAGGATGGTGGAAATATTTGTTTTATATAGTTATGATAAACTTTTTGGGGTATAGATATTCTGCCAAACATGAAAAAAAGTATTTCTGTTTAGCCATATTATTATTCTTGTTTAGTACATACTTAATTCTAGGAACAAGTCGTTGGGCTATAATTTTTCATTTTGTAGTTACGTTTTATCTGTTTAGAATAATATTTAACAGAACTTTGGTCAAGAAGCTTTTGGTTTTTGTTCCATTATTTGTTTGCTTGTTTTTTTTGATCACAATATATAAATTTCAAAATGATTTGGGTAGTGACTATTCATTGATAAATTTTGCGGATCTATTTGTATCGCAATTGCAAGATTATTTTTCTGGACCAAGTTTGATCGGGCATGCGATAGATATGGGACATAAGTATAACATAACGTTTGAAACATGCTGGAATGATTTTGTAGGTGCTATACCTTTACTATCCAAAACTGTTGATCAAATGAATCGTACGAATATATTATTTAATCAATATGTTATTTCACCGGATACGGAATGGTTTACCCAGATTATACCAGCGACAGGATTAGGCTATATTTATTTTGGAAGCATGTTTGCTCCAATCTTTACAGTTGTATTTAATATTTTAGGTTTGCATTTTGATTATAAATTATTGAATACTTCAAATCTGTTTGTTAAATATGTACTCATATATTGTTCCTTGTGGGGAGGACTTAGTATTTGCTTTAATACTCAGATACCATTTGGAAATGTTGTAGTTTATATATTTCCTCTATACTTGTTTTATCGCCTTTTCTCCAAGCTTACTATTAAACTTGCGTAGATGTGTGTAAATAAATTATTTGACGGTGAAGGTGTGTGTTATTCATGAAATCCGTTAGTAATCTGGTTAATATTCTTTTTTATTAATAAATATCCTTATTAGTTGGAATGGAAAGTCCGGTTGTCTCTCTTCTTGTGCCAATTTTCAATGTAGAGTCTTATATAGAAAAATGTCTGCATTCATTGTTTGCGCAGTCCTTTAAGTCTATTGAATATGTTTTTGTCAATGACTGTACACCTGATCGTAGTATTGAAAAGTTATGGACTGTCTTAAATCAATATCCGGATAGAAAACCGTTTGTAAAGGTTATTAATCATAATACGAATCAAGGTCTCTCCGCTGCAAGAAAAACGGCCTTGTTACACGCCACTGGAAGCTATGTTTGGCATATTGACAGTGATGATTATATAGCATTGGATGCAGTGGAAAAATTATATGAGAAAGCTTCGTCCTTGGATGCGGATATGGTTGTATTTGATGTAATGGAGCTTTATTCTGATAATAAAAATAAGATAGTGGAAAATGCGGTACCACTTGATAAAAAAGAATACCTGAAGCTTTTGTTAATTAGACAAAGAAGGTATGAGCTTTGTTTTAGATTCTGTAAAAAAGAGTTATACAAAGGCTTGGAATTAGATACTGAAATTGGATTTGGTGAGGATTATGCAACTACTCCAAGATTGGCCTGTATAGCTAATAAGGTTGTGAAATTAGATTCAATATGTTATTACTATATAAAGTATAATCAAAGTTCTTATACAAAGTCTATTTCTATAAAAGCTGTTCAGAGTATTGAAAGAGCGATGCTATTACTTGAAAGTTTTTTTCAGAATAGAGATTGTTGTGAATATAATGAGATTCTGCAAATATCAAAGATGTATCTTAAGGTGCACATGCTGAAGGGAACTGTATATAATGCTGAATCGTTTTTATATGCTAATAATCTTTTTCCTGAACTTCATAATGCTTCTTTAAGCCAAATCAAATTCAAAGATAATATTCTTTTGCTTATAAATAGGTATAAGTGGTATGGAATTTTGAAAATTTATATAAAATTGGGACTTGCTTTGGTAAATAAAAAATAAATGTTGTTTATGAAAAATATTAACCCTTTAGTGACAATAGCAATTCCATTCTATAATGCTGAAAAGTTTCTGAATCTGGCTATTCAATCAGTTTGTAATCAGACTTATGATAATTGGGAATTATTACTTATAGACGATGGAAGTACGGATTCATCATTAATTATAGCGAATTCGTTTAAGGATAATAGAATAAGGGTTTTTTCTGATCACTCAAATAAAGGATTGGTATACAGGTTGAATCAATCAGTTAGGTTGGCAAAAGGTGAATTTTATGCAAGGATGGATGCTGATGATATCATGCATTGTTCACGAATAGAAGTGCAGGTTAAGTATTTAGTTGATAACCTGTGTATTGATGTGGTTGGTACGGCTTGGTATTCAATTGATAATTTTAACAATATAGTTTCTGTTAAAATTCCGAAAGAGAGTCCGAGTGTTAATACGGTTTTGAATGATATATGTTTTCTGCATCCTTCAGTAATGGGGCGTAAAGAATGGTTTGTGAATAATCCTTATGATGCCCGATATGTGAGAATGGAGGATTGGGAATTATGGTTGCGAACTATAAATAGCAGCGTTTTCAGTAATATAGATATTCCTCTGATGTTTTATAGAGAATTTGGAATACCTCATTGGAAAAAGTATGTGAAGACGCAAATAGGAATGTTGAAATTGTTTAGAAACAGAAGGGATTATTCATTATCATTTACGAGAGCTTTATTTTGTAAAATAAAAACGGTTTTAAAAATAGGAATATTTACAATGGTGCATTTAGTGGGACAAACTGATTGTTTGGTGAAAATGCGGGATAGGAAGAAAAGTTCTTTTGATAGGGTAAAAGCAATGATGGATTTGCAGGATGCAATAAAATGATTTGATACAATGAAAATCTTTCAAATAATAACTCGTACTGATTTAGGAGGGGCGCAATCAGTTGTCGTGAATCTTGCTAATGAGCTTTGCAAGGACCATGAAGTTATCGTTGCTGCCGGTGAAGGTGATGGTAAAATGTGGAAATTATTAGCGCCTTCTATAAAGCGGGAAGAAATATCCTCATTGCACAGGGCATTGTCTCCAATAAATGAGATAAAAACCTTGTTTGCATTAAGGCGTTTGTACGGAAAATATAAACCTGATATAATTCATCTTCACTCTTCTAAGGTAGGAATACTGGGGCGTATAGCTTTTCCTAAATTAAAAATCGTTTATACGGTTCATGGTTTTGATTCGATACGTATTGCTTACAGGCAATACTTGCCGCTTGAACGAATTTTGCAGGGATATTGTAAGATGATAGTGGGAGTAAGTGAATATGATGGATGGAATTTGCGAGGAGAGGGTATCCGGCGGAATGTCCGGGTGATATATAATGGTATATCCATTCCTTGTGCCTTGGGGGGCGACCCGTTTGTGGGAATAAGAGGGTATGTCCGTAAGGTATTGTGTATAGCAAGGTTGTTCCCTCCCAAAAGAGTAGACTTGTTTCTGGAAGTGGCTGTGCGTTTGCCGCGATACGCTTTTATTTGGATTGGAAACCAATATGAATATACGCAAGAACATCCTTCTAACGTCTTTTTCATGGGGAGTCTTCACAATGCGGGTGCGTATAATGAATATGCGGATTTATTTATGCTTCCCAGTAATTATGAGGGGTTGCCCATGACGATTATCGAAGCGATGGCTTTCGGGAAACCTGTTGTAGCCTCCAATGTGGGTGGTATTAGTGAGATCGTGGTGAATGGCGAAAATGGCTATACGGTAGAGAATGTACCTGATACTTTTGCTGAGAAAATAGAATATATTTTGGAAAGTAATGATATTTATAGTCAATTCTCACGAAATGCATTGAAACGGTTTGAGGAAGACTTGACTGTAGATAAGATGGTTGGTGAATATTTGAAGATATATAAAGCGAAAATATCGCACTAGCTATTGTTTTCTATCAATATAATAGTATATAGTTTTTCCCTTTTTCTTATTTCCTTTTTCTTATGAAACTTTTATTCACAGGAGCCTCCGGGTTCTTGGGTAACAACGTACGCCCTTTTTTAGAGAGAGTATATGATGTCACAACTGTTGGCCTAACCCAACAAGATAATTATACAGTGAACATTGCTAAGGAGGTTCCAGAGCTACACGAACGCTATGATATTGTATTACATGCCGCCGGAAAAGCCCATTCTATTCCTAAAACGGACGCTGAACGACAGGCGTTTTTCGATGTAAATCTACAGGGTACGAAGAACCTTTGTGCGGCGTTAGAGAAGGTTGGAGCACCGAGAGCTTTTATCTTTATTTCTACAGTAGCAGTATATGGTTGTGATTATGGAGTGAATATCACGGAAGAGTATCCGCTAAATGGAACCACTCCTTATGCTATGAGTAAACGCTTGGCGGAGGAGTATTTACAGAATTGGTGTCGGAAGCACAATGTTGTGTTGGGGATAATTCGCCCTTCCTTGATAGCTGGGCCTAATCCTCCGGGCAATTTGGGAGCGATGATAACAGGGATTCGTAGAGGAAGGTATTTCAGTATTGCAGATGGTAGAGCTCGGAAAAGTGTACTGATGGTGCAAGATATTGCGAACCTGATTCCTTTGCTGGTTAGAAAAGGAGGTGTCTATAATGTATGTGATAGTTATCAACCTACATTCAGGGATTTGGAAACACTGATTTGTAAACAGATGAATAAATCGCTGCCTTTATCGATCCCTTATTGGCTGGCAAAAGGCATGGCTTTGATAGGGGACTGCTTGGGTAAGAAAGCTCCATTAAATTCATTGAAGCTTGATAAAATAACCAAGTCGCTAACCTTTAGTAATGAGAAAGCAATGCGGGAATTAGGGTGGAAGCCAACAAATGTATTAGAAAATTTCAAGATAGAATGAGTATATGCTTTTGGATTGTAATGGCTGTAGTAAGTGTAGCAGCTTTTTTATTTGTCTGTGTTCAGGTATGGTTTCATTGGATTAATAAAAACGAATAATGTATTACGTAATTATTTTGGTTCTGTTGTTCCTGACAGAACTTTTTTATTTTAGGGTGGCTGATAAGTTTAATATCATAGATAAACCCAATGAACGTAGTTCTCATTCACGGATTACTTTGCGTGGTGGTGGAATCATCTTCTATTTCGGAGCTTTGGCTTATTTCCTGACTAACGACTGGGAATATCCTTGGTTTATATTGGCATTGAGCCTAATAACATTTATTAGCTTTGTAGATGATATTCGTTCTACTTCCCAAGGTTTACGGCTGGTGTTTCACTTTTCTGCCATGGCCTTGATGTTTTATCAATGGGGATTATTTTCGCTTTCCTGGTGGTGGATCATTATAGCTTTGATCGTTTGCACAGGTATCATCAATGCTTATAATTTCATGGATGGCATTAATGGTATTACAGGTGGTTATTCATTGATTATTTTAGGAGCATTGGCTTATATCAATGAAGAAATGGTATCCTTTGCTGAACCGGCTTTAATTTATACGGTGCTTTGTTCAGTGGTGGTATTCTGCTTCTTTAATTTCCGCAGGAAGGCGAAGTGTTTTGCCGGTGATGTAGGTTCTGTGGGTATCGCTTTCATACTGCTTTTCCTGATAGGGAAGTTGATTCTGAAAACGGAGGATTTCAGTTGGATGATTCTTTTGGCAGTTTACGGAGTTGATAGTGTTTTGACTATTATTCATCGCCTGATGCTCCATGAAAACATAGGCTTGCCACATCGGAAACATATGTATCAGTTAATGGCAAATGAGTTGAAAATACCTCATGTTGTGGTTTCGTTGGTTTATATGGCTGTGCAGGCTATAGTGATTATCGGATATATCTATTGTCAGAATTGGGGATACTTGTATCTTTTATGTGCTATTTTATTGCTCAGCTTCATTTATGTATGGTTCATGAGGAAATATTTTAGATTGCATTTATCTGTTTAAGTGAGATAATATTCATACTGGTTCCCGGCAGACTATTATTGTCTTGTCGGGATTTTTTTTGTCCATAATTGAGCAGGTAGCATCAGCCGGAGTTATCCGGTAGATGCTACCCGGGACAAGTAGGCTTTAAAGTTCAAATTTCACTGCCGCCCAACGGTTTTTCTCTTGATGGTGTACAAAGTGTAATCCGTTACGTTCGGCCTCTGCCTGGATCAGAGGAATGTCGTCCACATAGAATCCACTCATAAAGAGTTGGGAACCCTCGCGCATGCAACGTACATACTGTTTCATGTCATTCAGCAGAATGTTCCGGTTGATGTTAGCAATGACTACGTCAAACGGACCTATATCTTCTAGTGAAGAGGCGTCTCCCTGGAATACGGAAATATTGTCTACGTGGTTCAATTCGATGTTTTCAAGTGAGTTACGAACGCACCATTCATCAATATCGATGGCAGTACAAGGTTCTGCACCACGCATGCGAGCAAGAATGGCAAGGATGGAAGTGCCGCAACCCATATCGAGAAGGGACTTGCCTTGCAGGTCACTGTCCAGTAGTTCACCGATGATGAGACTGGTGGTTTCGTGATGTCCTGTACCGAAAGCCATTTGCGGATTGATGACAATATCATATTCTGTTTGGGGAACATCATGGTGGAAAGTACTGTGGATGACACAGCGGTCACCAATCACAATCGGTTGGAAGAAGTTCTTTTCCCATTCCTCATTCCAGTCTTTATCTTCGGCTTCTGTAAAAGTATATTCGATTTGGGTGTCTGGTAGGGGGAACTCGTCAATAGCTGCTTTTACAGTTCTTTCATCATACAAATCTTTTTGTATATAGGCAGCAATACCGCCTTCTTGTTCAACAAAACTCTCAAAACCTGCATCGCCCAGGATAGCGGAAAGCACATCGTTTACTACTTCTGTACAAGGAGAAGTGCGGAAAGTAAATTCTAAATATTTCATTGGAATATAATTTATTGTTAAATGCAAAGCCTCTGTTAGCGAAGCGAACCAGTTTCTTTGTATATTTGTTTATTAGCTGCAAAGATAATGCAAATCGAATGTAGAACTTTCATGCTTGCATGAAAAAGTTATGCTGAGATGCAGTTTGTCTTATTTAAAGATGGGGCATTTAAGAAATTCTATTCATCTTTGAAAATCTTTCCATATTGTTTTAATGCCATATTTTTCATGAGTGTTTCTTCTTTTGTCAGTGCGAATCCCATATATTTGCAAACGTGATCATTGCGTAGGATACAGATACACATTCTTTTGTAAGTCGGAATTTCCTTGAACTCTGCAATATCAATATCATCTAAATAATCCATCCTGACAGGCTTCTTGTCCGTTTTGTAGTTTGTGCTTTCTCCTACTTGAATAGGAATATTTCTTTCTCTTAGTTTCTGTATCACTTCGTCACTGAGTACACCGCCCTTATTCTTCCAGAATCTGATGCTTGTCTCCAATTTCTTCCGGTATCTGTTCCGGGTATGTTCAGGTAGAGTAGACAGAAGAAACTCTGTAAAGGATTTCCATGTATATCCTTTGGGTAAATGTATCTCATCTCTTCCCATGGCTCCGGTTTTTCCATAAATCCCGGAAAAATTTACTCCGTTAACCCGGCCAATCATCCGTCCCCACATATCGGGATCAATCACTCTGTACAGTGACAGGCTCTCTATGGCTTCGCAGATAAAAGGACTTGCTACCCGTTGTCGGTCAAGGCTAATTCCTGCTTGATAATAAAGATCGTACAGATGGTTATAATCCCACTTGAATTTACCATTTGCTACCCAGATATCAGTTGTTTTCCAGTCAAAAATAGGATAGAGGTTATAAACACCTTCAGTAATTTGGGTACTCCATAGGTAGTTGGCATATCGTTCCTTTGTTTTTCTGTAAATGGCACGCCAACGATTATGGCTTTCCTGTGTACGAATGCCAACTAAACAGCATGTTCGGGTAGCCTTTTTATTTTTATGTAGCCATTGGGCAAATTCCATTTGAAAATCATAATCCCACATGTCGGTAGTGTAGAAAGGGAACTCATGTAATGTCATTGCCCTCTCCGGTTTTTGGCGTACCCAGACTGCTTTTTTGTCTTCATCCCATGGCCTCCAATAATCTTCATACATGGACGTACATGTCGTTACTCGAAAAGGTACGCAAATATGATATATATCCAGGATGTCTTGATTCTCTTTAAAAGTTCGTTCCACATAATCAATTGTCATGTTGTACTGTATTTCATAATCCATATGAAATACCCCAATTTTTCTTTTTAAATTATGTTTGCGGATATAATCTATGCATAAATTTAATAGTACACCGCTATCCTTGCCTCCTGAAAATGAGATGTAAATATTATCAAAATTCTGAAAAATGACACGTAATCTTTCTTGGGCAAGGTCATATACGTTTTGCTTTCTTATGTCTTGCATTGTTTTTTTAGTATTGTTCGTTTATTTGCTGCAAAAGTAATAAAAAAAGATCAGATAGATAAAATGTATAAACATATACAAATTCCGGAGATACTTTCTAATCCGATTCTCCCTGCTGACTTTTACATCTCGTATAGCCTTTATCTCATCAGTAGATAGCCAGATATCACGCACTGATTTCTCCGGCATTTTATATCCGTCAAACGGATAAGTTTCATGTGTTATAAACTTGCACTGGAGATTTAATTTAGTGCATTGAAAACCAAAATAATATCTCTTTTGTTATGATAGAATAGGGAAATCCCTATATTTACTGTTGAAACTACCTGTTAATTAATCTCTTATACTCATCTCGTTTTATTGTTGGACAATAAAACGGAAATGTACCCAATTATGTGCTATCAAGATTTTGGTTTTGCATACAACGTATATTTTAAGTTCTTATATTTGTGCATCACTAAAATGCTTATAATTATGATATCCGAGACTAAAGTAAATTTAGGAGCTAAGTCCTCTATTAAACAAAACTATGTAAAAGACGTCCAAGGCTCTATTGAAAAGTTACGGCAAATGGCGGAACTTATGCTTGATGGACGTGTGGTCATGTCAGTTTCTGCTAAAAAAGATATTCAGAAAGCAGATACCACTCTTTACGCTGCATATTTAATTCAGGTTATTTCTATACTTGAATATCTATTCCCGTCAGAGTAATAGAGATGATACGCTAAAGATAGCTTTCGCAATTTCTACTACATTCGATGCACTCTCAAGCGCTGGGTTGGCTTTTTTGAAGAATTCTTGAAGCTTGCTTTTTTCTTCTTCATCTAAATTTTGGTAGATGAGTTCAATATTTCTTTTGAATAAGTCCAGCTCAGCACTGAAACCACCTTTCTCTTTTAGTATGTGTAATCCGTCTTTTATCAAATAATCGTCATAACCAATTTTCTTCAATAAGCCTCTCTCAACAAGACCATCTATTATAATCTCAAATTGTTGTTCGCTGATTGGCGGATTAGGTATATCTTCATATTCAAAATGAACTTCTTTATTTCCTTTTGAGGCTTTAAGAATGCTATTGATTATATCATCCCTATGTTCTGACGTGATGAATTCAGGATATTCTCTTTTATCTTCTGGGTCTGCTGTTCTTAATGTTCTCATAGATCTTAGTTGTTACGTGTTATTATATCTTATTTTCCAGTAACCATGAATTTTGCACTATCTCCTAATTCTTTTAGAATATTTCTTTTTTCTATTTTATGGGGCTTGATATCCGCTTCCCATTGGAGACAGTTCATAACTTCCGTTGACATCCTCAAAATAATAGTATTTCCCTTTTTCCATACTAAATTTATTAAGCCATAGTTCGGATATAGAATTGTCCTTTTTCTTTACATATAATGGTGTCTCTTGTATTGTACATGTTTCATCCAATAGTTTTTTGTCTCTGATAAACATATAAAACACATTCCCTAACTGATATGCATTGACCTTTGGACTCATATCTTGCCTTAAATAGACATCTTCAATATTTGCATTATCAAACAGAATCATGAAGCAATCATAATTTGCTTTTAGTACGATATTACTCATGTTTTTCGTGATTTCTATTTTTTCATTAAAACATAAAGAAACCGTGTCTTGTGCTATATATTCTGCATATCCAGCTTTTAAACTGTTAATAGGATATGAAATTCCCTTTACCTCATAATTTCCCTCTCGCAATGTGAAAAAGTCTCTGTTGTTCCACATTCCCTTAACAACCAAAGAATCCCCACTCTCTATATTCTTGAAAGATATAGAGTATGAGTATGGCGTAAGTTCTCTCGAATCAATATATTTGTTGTAAAAATCGGAGTATGTGTTTCTGGTCATACTTCCGCTGTTAAGTAATGTATATCCAATAGTTAATGATACATCCTGCTTTTCTTCCGTTTGTTCTTCCTTCTCTGACGAGCAAGAACATGCTAATATCAATAATATAGCAATTAAAACATTCTTATTCATACTTTTGTGTAGTTTTTAAAATTAAATTATAAATGTTTTGATATAGATTACCAATCATCAGAAGGGGAATTACCGCTTATTTTTTCGATTATTCCATTCATAAGAGTATTAAAATAATCTTCGATATCCTTTTTAATTTTTTGATGTTTTACTTCTCCATTCTTTTTAAAGAGAAAAATTGTATATCCTGTAACATCACTTCCTTGCATTTTAATATAGTTCTTTTCGTGATTCCCGCTATACGTATATATGCTTGTCAATATTGGAGCATCGAATCTTATTTTACCATCTTTGAAGCGGATTATAAAATTGTAATCCATCGTATAGTTAAAATTCATAACTCTTTTTACTTCTATATCTCCTAAAGCCTTTATATTTATAAGTTCTCCTTCAACTTTACTCACTACGAAATTGGCAGAACGATACATTGAAGTTATAGCAATAAGTGCTTCATTATATAAGTCTAATGCCGATTTTCCCTCAAATTCTTTTACGGCAAAATTCTTCTTTGTATCCGAAGAAATAAAACCATCAGGAGTCAATTCAAATTGGGCATAACAAAAGCATGAGCATGTTAATAAAAAGACTAATACGAATAGATTTTTCATAATTGTTATTATTTAGCGTTACGTTCATTCTTTAACATTGCCAATTCGCCATTCAATCTTCTCTCTTTTTCTTGAAGTGCTTGAATTGTTTTTAACTGTTCATTGATTGTGCCCTGGAGTGTGGCAATAGTATCTACCAACCGAGAAATACGTTCGGTGTTCTCGTCTTTTGATTGATTTGCTGATATTAGCATCTCACCCTTTCCACGAAGTAGCCATTCAGATGAGATATCCTCGAAAGTGCTTAAAGTGAGTTTTATAACTTTTGCCGAAGGTTCGGTTCCTTTTTGGAACATTGAGCCAATGACAGATTGAGTTACTCCAATTTTAATAGCAAATTGTCTGTCTGACAGTCTGTATAGAGATATGATTTCTCTAATTCTTTCATTAATACTTTGCTCGTTCATAACAATTCTAAAGTTAATATAACGTAAAAGCGATTATATAAACGGTTTGTGTGTATTGGTATTAACGTAAAAACGTTTATATTTGCATCATCAATCAATCAATACTCCAAATATAGAGATAAAGATTGATTTTTCAAAGGAATGTTTCACTTAAAATAAACGCTAAAATGAAAAAGTACAATTTATCAGAAATTATGAAAACAGCTCACAATCTTTATAAGACTGGTAAATATACTTGGGCTGAGTCTTTGAAAAAGTCTTGGAAAATGGCAAAGTTTAGAATCTCTACGAGAATAGGAGCTTTACAAATCAAACAAGAGATGGAAGCCAATAAGGATGCTGAAAGAAAGCGATTGCAAGAGATAAACGCTCAGTATAGAGATGTCATTCCTGCAAAGAGAAGTCGCTATGACAGTTTAGACATTCCTGCATCTGCGTATTACAATCCAAACAGTACCGGAAGGTTTGGAGCCCACTACGTAGGTGACTAAATAAGAGTAATTCGCAAGAAGGTATTTCTCTTACCGGGCAAAAGAAGAATGGGGCATTGCATAGAAACGCGTATATGCGAAGCCAACCGTCCGGGCGAATACTCTCCATTTGAAAGTCAAACCAAAAACTATAAAGCCGGGAAATCCCGGCACCCAGTCCGGCCTTTGAGCCTGCCCTTTGATGGGAGACTGGGAACTATAAGAGAAGAGTTCTATGACTTATTGGTAAATGGAGGTTGTAAGTTTCCTCTGCTGAAAACCAACTCGAGGTGAATAGGCACAACTTACCAACGACATAATGCTGTGAGGAAGGGTCAAACTCATGCCGTTGTAAAAATAATCAGTTAGACAATTTATTGTCGGTAAATCGTGGAATTTACTTTATGTATATAGGTGTTATAGCTCAGTTGGTAGAGCAGAGGATTGAAAATCCTTGCGCCCTGGTTCGATCCCAGGTGGCACCACTAAATTTTAATTCTTAGATTATGGCGAGGCATATTTATAAAGACATTGAATCAAGGGATTTATTGAAGATGATCCCTATTGAAGACGTGATTGAGTATCACGGAATATACAATCTCATTTCTGAGTATGGTATTGATGTAACCCTTGACCGGATAGGTGAGGAAGAGATTCTAAAGTACATCGAGGCAACGGGGCTGCTTGATGCAATTAAGAAGAAACTCTTAGGTTAATAATCTGTGAATGGCATATACTGTTAATGAAAGAATGAAAAACAAAAATGAAATGTAGGATGCTATTTCACAGATTGCGAAGAGTCTTTTTCGTGGTAAGATTGGAGATACGGGCTTTATGGCTTCATGTAAGCTATAATGGATATATTCTTTTATATATTCCTGAACCTTGTGTATCATTGCATTGCTCATTACTCTATTCTCGAATAAGGTTATACTCGAGAAAAGGATACAGGTTGCATTGGATAGTATTACCGACGAAAGGAAGATTTGACTGCAAAGATTGTCCTTTGAAGAATTGCTTAAAGAGACCAATACCGCAAATATTGTGAACGAAACCAGTAGTATGGTACTTTGGATTTTAAATATCCATTCAGTTTTTTGTTCTAATGCTTTTTTATAGGCTGAATTTAGTATCTGCTCATTCTCGATATTATTCATAATGCTTAATTTTTTGTTTGACGCTTCAAAGTTAAGCAATCCTCCGGTTCAATTTACATTAGCGAATAATCTTGAATCGGAGGTCTTTTTATAACCGTTTAATAATTAGCTAAATAATTAGTATGGAGGAAAATAAGAAAAGTGTAATGTGCATCATCCGTGAGATGGAGAAAGATGCGAAAGAGGTTTTTCCTATTTCCAAAAGGGCGTATATTCTTAATCTTATATCTTATCGACTTAAGGAAAAGGAGCCATGGAAAAAATGGGAGATAAAATCTGATAAAGAGAAGGGCATTTTCACTGTTACTCGCAAGCAGTAACTTCTATGGGTGAGGCGTGTGTGAATATCGCCGAGATATTGCTTGACAGCATATTGGATATAATGTCTACAGAGACTTTTAGCAAGGATCAGTCAGCGTATATAGTCGGTGGTGAAAAGAAGTTGATAAGGCTTATAGAAGCTGGGGAGATTGAATGCGATAAGCCGTCTAACAGTCAGAATGGCAAATGGAGGTGCAATGCTGCTCAGGTGTTGAGGCATTGTAGACGTATGAGAAAGAAAAAGTATAAACGTAAACGTAAAAGTCAAAAGAATGAGAAGAATTAGAGTTGTTCAAATGTTGGCAGTTATCTGCGCAATGTGGGCGGCCGTTTGGTTATCTGATGGCAATGAAGCCAGTGCCAAGGAACGTGCAGCCGGTGCAATCATCATGGTGCTTGTATTGGTGATGCTGATAGTACAGCACTTGATAGAAGAGGATGCAAAAAAGAAAACCGATAAGTAATCGGTTCTCCGGTGTAGCTCAGTTGGTAGAGCGTGTGATTTTTGAAATTTTTCTCACTATGTCGGCGGTTCGAGTCCGCCCACCGGAGCAATCACTTTTATAGTGATCGTATGAGGACTGTGTGTTATCAATCAATCATACTTCAACAGAGGTTGAAGGCGTTTTTAGTTTTCATGCGTGAAAAGTAGCCTGTGAAGGTGAATGCTTCATAACAATAGTTTGGCCGCTCCACGAGTTGGAGTGGCATTACGGACAATTAGCTCAGTTAGGTAGAGCGGTACATGAAATAGTGTTGGTAGTTTGTCATGGTATCTTTTTAATGGTTTCATCATGTACAGGTCGCGGTGTTCAAGTCCCGCATTGTCCACGAGGATTTTCCTCTATTATTAATTAATATGCCGGTGAAAAGGACACCGTCGGGACAGCCCCGGTATTTATTTGATTTATAATTATTCCTAAAGTAGTTTGTTTACATCCCGGTGTAGCGTGATTGCTTATCCGGGAACAAGTAACCCGCGAGGGGGAATGCATTTAATGCAATTAGTAGTTTTGTCATGTTTTATTTTGTGTTAGTATGGGTGTATAGTCTGTGAAGATAGTACACCTTTTTTATTTCGGAGAAGTGGCGAAATTGGTAGACGCACTCAATACCAGAGCGAGTTCAGTGAAAATCTGTATGCAAGTAATGTTGGACGCATCATGAAAGCAGACATCTCATCCCGGTTCAAGTCCGGGCTTCTCCACAAAAGACGTTGTTCCATAACATCTTTTTAAGTCAGGCAGGTTACGGGTTAGAACTCACTGCTGTGGAAACTGGAAAGAGTTCGGCGTGAATGTGAAATTGTGTTATCCGTTGTCTGTGAAGATCGCGGATAAATCGGGCGGTTAGCTCAGTCTGGATAGAGCGCCGTGTGTGGTGGAAGGTTGAGAGTTCGATTCTCTCAGGATGATTCTTAGCTTAACGGGAGAGCACCACAAGCGGAGGTCAACGGTTCAAATCCGTTACCGTCCACAAGCCTTTAGGATGGAAGAAGCGAAATAGAAACAAAAAGGCTCATGTTGTTTACGGGCTGCCAGTATTGATTTTGGCTGACACGACGGAAAAGACGCCGAAAGACTGCATGGGTGTTTCTTTAGAGCTGAAGTTGTTATCATGTGTTATGCCCCGAAGAATACGCTTCGGGGCTTTTAATTTGATATTATGAGTAACATAGAATTGAACGAAAGACAGAAGCTCATCATAGCAGGCAAGATTTGTCCGTATTGTGGGCAGCAAACTGAATTTGTAGACAGTATCGAGGTGTATGGAATATCTTATGGTATGATCTATCTCTGTCGAGATTGTGATGCTTATGTAGGCGTTCATAAAGGGACTGATAGGGCGCTTGGTCGCCTGGCTCAAAAGCGGCTACGGAAACTAAAGCATCAAGCCCATGAGTATTTCGATAAGATCTGGATGAATAAATACATGACACGACATGAGGCTTATGCCTGGTTGTCTCATATACTGGAAATACCTGCTGAATATACTCATATTGGAATGTTTTCGGAGGTAACCTGTGAACGTGTGATCAACTTTAGCAAACAGTTGCTGAATGATTATAGACAGCTTGAAATAGGGCAGAGGATAAGTCCTAAATTACCTTATTTTCCCTTATAAAAATGGCGTTAAAATGGCGAAGTTTCCGTTTGCCTATCTTGTCATTTTACGATAACTTTACTGATGTAAGGAACTAAAAGTCAAACCAATAAATTAAAAATTATGGCTGGAAAAAAAGTAGAATCTGCAACTGTTAGTGCAGATAATAAATTCAAATCTATCAGACCTTTATTGGCATCCGAGATAGAATGCAGGGTTGGAACTATGAAACCTGATGGTTCAGGCTGTTCTTTGTTGCTCTACAAAGATGCAAGGGTGGATATGCGATTGCTTGATGAGGTATTCGGTCCCATGAATTGGAAACGTACTCATGATGTCGTTAACGGAAATCTCTTCTGCACATTATCCATCTGGGATAGTGAAAAGAAAGAATGGGTAAGCAAGCAGGACGTTGGTGTAGAATCCAAGACTGAGGCTCAAAAAGGGGAAGCCAGCGATGCTTTTAAACGTGCCGGTTTTAACTGGGGACTTGGAAGGGAACTCTATACGGGACCGTTCATTTGGATTCACCTCGATAAGAGTGAAATCTATCAGAGAGGTTCTTCTATAGGACTTTATACAAAGTTCAGTGTCAAGCAAATTGAGTATAATGACCAAAAGGAAATTATTCTATTGGTTATTGTCGATAATAAAGGTAATGTGCGATTTACGTTCGGTAATACCAAAGAGAAAGTGATTAAGCCTTCTACTCCGGTTCAAGGTTCAGGAGCTGTATTTACTGGAGCTGAGTTAGACCGTGCTGTGAAGGAAATGCGAGCTGTTAAAAGCCATAAAGAACTTGTTGAAGTCTGGAATAAATATCCTGCTTTGAAAAATAACAATGAATTCAAAAACGCCTGTATGGATATGGGCAAAATTTATGCTCAACAATGATAGATTTAGTTAAGTCAAGTGTGGTTTTCAATGAAGAAGACCACACCTATTTTCTCGGTGATAAGGAATTAAAGGGTATTACTGGCATGATAAGCCGGCAACTGTTCCCGGACAAATACAAGGAAGTTCCGGAATTTGTCTTGAAGAGGGCTGCCGAAAAAGGAAGCCGTATTCATGGTCAGTGCCAGTTTGTTGATTGTACTGGGTTGCCACCTGAGAGTGTGGAAGCTGAAAATTACCTTAAAGAGAGAATGAATGCCGGCTATAAAGTTGTTGCTAACGAATATACCGTTTCGGATAACGAGTATTTTGCATCCAATATTGATTGTGTGTGGAGCAAGGATGAAAGGATCAGCATTGCTGATATTAAAACCACTTATAACCTGGATAAAGAATATTTGAGTTGGCAACTATCAATCTATGCGTATCTCTTTGAAATGCAGAATCCATTAATCAAGGTCGATAAACTATTCGGTGTTTGGCTGAGAGGCGATAAATCCGAGTTAGTTCCGATTGTGCGTAAATCCGATGTCGAAGTACAAAGGTTGATGGAATGTGAAATCAATGGAGAACAGTTCCTAACTACAACTCTTGTTCCTGCTGATGAAAAGCTGCTCATTCCGATGCAACTGGTTAATACTATCATTGAAATGGAGGAACAAGCCAGTTTTATTTCTGAGAGGCAAAAGGAGTATAAAGAGAAGCTGAAAACTGCGATGAGAGAAAATGGTGTTAAATCATGGGATGCCGGTCGGATGAAGGTTAGTTATACTCCATCTTCTCAAAGTAAGAGCTTTGATACAAAAAGGTTCCAAGAGGATTACCCGGAACTGTATGTAAAATATTTGAAGTCAGCACAAAAAGCTGACAGCATTCGTATAACCATAAGGGAGGAAGTAAAATGAGTGTAAACAAAGTTATTCTTCTTGGGCATGTTGGCAAGGACCCAGAAGTAAGATCGCTGGAAGGTGGTATAAAGGTGGCCACCTTCTCACTTGCCACAACAGAAAAAGGGTATAAAATGCAAAATGGCACTCAGGTTCCAGATCGCACAGAATGGCACAATATTGTTGCTTGGCGTGGTATTGCAGAAACGATTGAGAAATTTGTCCATAAGGGAGACAAGCTATATCTTGAAGGAAAGATACGCACACGTAGTTATGATGATAATAAGGGAGTTAAAAGATATGTAACTGAGGTATTTGTCGATGACATGCAGATGTTATCACCCAAACCTCAACACGTTGCACCGCCTCCTGCTCCGGTCTATCAACCCCAGCCAGCGCCTCAATATTCTACGAATCAACAAAATCAACCTGGCCAGACGAATTATAATCAATGGGGACAAGGTCAAATGCCGTCTAATGACAATCTAACTGAGAATGATTTACCTTTTCCAATACTCTAAACTATGGAAGCAACCTTAACCAAGAAGGATGGTAAAGTCCAGATGGATAAGTCTTTTGAGTTTATGTGTAGTACCTTGCGCAATGGTGAATATACAATCACCATTAAGCGCAAGACACAGCCAAGAACGTTGAATCAAAATGCGCTTATGTGGAAATGGTTTCAGTGTATTGGTGCTTGCTTGCGTGAATACACTGGGGAAGAATATTGGAGCTCCGGCGATGGTATTCAAGACCTACACGATATCTATTGTAAGAAATTCCTTAGAAAACAAGTCAATGTTAATGGGAAAGTAGAGGTAATTGTCAGAGGTACAAGTAAGCTCAACACTTTGGAAATGCACAACTTTATGGAGAGCGTTAAGATAGACGCCGCTTCCGAATTTGGCATAACCCTTCCGTTGCCTGAGGACCAGCATTATTTAGATTTTATTCATGAGTACCAAAATCGGTACTAAAAATCAATTAATAGAGTATGATTGCTAATTTAAGAGATTACGAACCCAACATTATTGAGTTCGTAATTCCCGAGGCTATTCGGGAAACATTTCCCCCGGTCTTATTCGAGGGTTCGACAAATGTCGATGAGATAATTAAACTGGTGAATGAAAACTTCAACGCTACGTTCCCGGAAAGTGAAATCAGTCAACGTATTCTTGATGCGTTTGAGATTGATGAAATCCGCGAGGAATATTGTATAAAGCAGGAGAATGAAGTTCCAAAGCGTGAGAGGGAATTGCTTGAAGCCATCGAGCGTGCAAAGAAAATCAAGAGTGATGCCCAAGAGCGTCTTGCAGCGATAAAGACTGAAATAAAGGATTTGGCTGCCGAAGTAAAGAAAGGTACGAAAGATTATCAGCTTTCAAGCAAGAATACCGTTCGTTTCGCCTTGAATGGGTATTTCATCTATTACTCTTGGGTGAATGGCCAATTAACGCTGGTCAAGGGAGAAAAAATCCCTGCATGGGATAAGCGCTCATTGTGGGCTCAGGAAGACAGAAATCGCAAAGCCATGCTTGATTTGTTCGGCCTTGAGTATCCGGAGGTTGAACGTCCTGTTGATGATGAGGATGCACTGTCGGAAGATTTAGGTGAGAATCCTTTTGATGGGGAAGACGACGATCCGGAAGACGATGAGTAGATTACAGCATAAAAAAGGCAGAAAATCCCAATATGTCAAAAGCCTCTTAGCAAATCCTGAGTGGGAGGAAGCTAAGAGGAAAGTTCGCATAAGAGATGGGCATAGATGTCAGATGTGCGGTAAAGACTTCAATTTAGAGATTCATCACAAAAAGTATAGGGTTAACGGTCAGTCGATAGTAGGGCATGAGCTTAAACACCTTGACTGTCTCGTTACCCTTTGTGGTGGTTGCCATGAGAAAGTGCATAAATATCATATCAGATTATGACATATCAATTAAGAGATTATCAAAGTAGGGCAAGTGCTGCTGCTGTCAATGCTTTCAAGTCCAAGACTAAAAAGAATTCAGTTTTAGTACTTCCCACCGGTGCCGGAAAGTCTCTCGTAATTGCTGATATAGCATCAAAGATTGAGAGTCCTTTGATTGTTCTTCAGCCAAGTAAAGAGATTTTAAAACAGAATTTTGCTAAAATCCAGTCGTATGGAATCTTTGATTGTGCTGTTTACTCTGCATCACTCAACAGAAAGGATATTAACCGAATTACATTTGCTACGATAGGAAGTGTAATTAAGCACATGGATTTTTTCAAGCACTTCAAATATGTAATTGTTGATGAGTGTCATTTGGTAAATTCAAACGGTGGGATGTATAAGACCTTTTTTGAAGATGTACAACGGAAAATCATAGGATTAACCGCTACACCTTACCGTTTATCAACAAGCGGTGGAGGTGCAATGCTCAAGTTTATAACGAGAACCCGGCCGAAAATCTTTTCGGATGTGATTTACCATTGCCAAGTTAGTGAATTGCTTGCTAAAGGTTTTCTTGCAAGATTGAATTATTATGATTTGACAAGGATAGACCTTACCCGTGTAAGAAGTAATACTACTGGTGCCGATTATGATGAAAAGAGCTTGTCTGCAGAGTTTGCACGAGTAGATATATATAGTTACATCACTAATACGGTGAAACGTCTCTTACGCCCTAAATCCGGTATTCCCCGTAAAGGTATCCTAATATTCACAATGTTTACTCGGGAAGCTCAAATGATTGCATCTGCTATTCCTGGCAGTGCTTTTGTCAGCGGTGAGACTCCGGCTAATGAACGAGATAGGATTCTTGGAGATTTCAAATCTGGGAAAATAAAAGTTCTCGCCAATGTCGGTGTGTTGACAACCGGCTTTGATTATCCTGAGCTTGACACTGTTGTTCTTGTGCGCCCTACAAAATCTCTATCTCTCTATTACCAAATGGTAGGTCGTGTTATTCGTCCAGCTCCCGGTAAAGAGGGTTGGTTGATTGATTTATGTGGAAATTACAGACGCTTCGGTAAAGTCGAGGATCTACGTGTTGAACAGCCGGAAAAAGGGAAGTGGTGTGTTATGAGTCGCGGCCGGCAACTAACTAACGTTTACTTTTAATTATCATGCTTTGGAAGAAATATAAGAAGAAAGAGAATAAGATGCCACTTTTTGAAAAAGCTGGTGTCAAGGTGGAAAAGCAACCAAACTTGAAAGAGAAGTTGGATAAGGTATTCAGCATGTTTATCCGGTTAAGAGATACGATGCCTAACGGATATTTCTGCTGTATTTCATGTGGGCAAGTGAAACCATTCAAACAGGCTGACTGTGGCCATTTCATTAACCGCCAACACATGAGTACACGCTTTGATGAAATGAATTGCAATGCCCAATGCCGGCACTGTAACCGTTTCATGGAAGGAAATATTCAAAGCTATCGTCGTAGGCTTGTAGCGAAGTATGGAGAGAAAAGAGTGCTTTTGCTTGAATCTAAACAGCATGTTCACCGTAATTATTCAGACTTTGAATACAAGGAACTGATTAAACATTATCAGAAAGAGGTGATAAGGCTGAAAAAGGAAAAAGGGCTGTAGCCCTATTAATACTATGGACGGAGGATATATAAAACTAAGCCGCAAGTTCTTCTCGAATGAGTTGTGGAATGAAGCCCGGACTTTTAGCAGTTGCGAAGCGTGGTTAGATTTAATACAATCTGCACGATTTGAGGCAACGCCCCGAAAGGTGAGTATCGGAGGTCGAGAAGTGTCCTATCAACGTGGGCAATACCCAGCATCCATAAGATTCCTGTCACAACGTTGGCGGTGGACTGAAAGACGTATCAGAACTTTCCTTTCCTATTTAAAAAAAGAAGGAATGATTGAGGTTAGCAAGGATCAGGGTGTTAATATCATCACTTTGTGTAAGTATGATGACTATAATACTGGTGACACAGCAAATGACACAATAAGTGACACGAGTATTCAAAAGGAAATCAGTGCTTTACGTAAACAAGTGACACAGCTATTGACACAGCAAATGACACACCCTATGGAAGAACGACACACGGGTGACACAAATACTAAGAAAGGGAAGAAAGAAGAGAAAGAAAATACTCCTAACGGAGTATCAAAGAAGGACGCGGCTAAAGCCGCTACTCTTCAAAGAAAGCGGGAATTTGGTGAATCTCTCATTTCTTTTATTGATAAATACGGGAAAGAGATGATACGGGCTTTTTTTGACTATTGGTCTGAGATGAATAAAACCTGTACAAAGATGAGATTTGAACAACAACCGACATGGGAAGTTGCAAAGCGTCTTGCTACATGGGCAAATAAAGATAAAACTTATGAAAACAATCGAGGCACAGGTTCAAGCAAGCAGGAAGCTAATGAATACGCATTGCAACTCCTTAACGACTGTATTCAGCGAAGAGAACAAGGCCTTTTTGACGAAATTCCCAAACCGTTCTGATGTAGAGAGGGTATATGCCCCTAATCTATGGGGATATACCTTGAATTATCCGGAAAGGGCTTTTAAGGCTGAATGTCCAACACTTCTAACTTATGATAAATTGTATGGCGAAGGAAGCTCAACAATCTGGATTCACATACATGTAACGGCCTTGTATGGTGCTTCACCGAGTAAAGACAAGGAACTTGCAAATAGCATTGCCATATTCTCTGAAACCTTCTCAGCCGAGGTGAGGCTATATAAATTGTCTGAACTCATGCTTTTTTTTGGCAGATATAAGGCTGGAAGATATGATAATTCTTATCAATCGTTTGATACCAAGAGAATAGGCAACGCTTTTTTTAAAGAATTCCTGCCACAATGGAGAAATGAAATAGCATTGTATATTCATAGACAACAGCAGGAGGCTTACTTAGAAAGCAGAGAACTGCCTAAAGGCTATGTAGTTCCTGAAGGTTACAATCCTGATACCTGGTATAGAGAGCGTTTAAAGCGAGGTGAAATAAAACCAATAGAACCATGAAGTTGACAATATACTGGAAAACCAAAAATGCCGAGTGCATCAAGCATATAAGGAAGCGGTTTAATCTGCCGTCAGGCATAACCGTAAATGGGGAAACTGTAGCAGATATTAGAGATGAGGACATGGAATTGCTTCGTGAAACTGAAAAAATAGGTTTCATCCAGATACGCTATAAACCCTTATGAAAATGGCGTTAAAATGGCGAAGTTTCTGTTTGCCTATCTTGTCATTTTACGATAACTTTACTGATGTAAGGAACTAAAAGTCAAACCAATATAACTTTTGAATTATGGAAATACAGAAAATTAAAATCGAAAAAATCAGTGCTTCACCACTTAATCCGAGAAAGACTTTTGATGAAGCTGCTATTGAAGAACTTGCAGCCAATATTGAGAAACAAGGTCTATTACAACCTATTACCGTCAGACCTACATCTGAGGCACCATATTTGGATGAAGATACCGGTGAGGTTATTAATGTGAAAGACACTTACGAGATTGTTTGCGGTGAGCGCCGTTTCCGTGCTTTTCAACGATTGAAAGCAAAGGAAGATGAAGAGAACATAGCCAAAATCAAGGCCCATCGCAAAAAAGCAGAGTTGTATCAAACGATTTCCTGCATTGTCAGAGAGATGACAGATGATGAGGCTTTTGATGCAATGATTACCGAGAACTTGCAAAGAAAAGACGTTGATCCCATCGAAGAAGCTTTTGCCTTTTCCCAGCTAATAGAAAAAGGGCGTACACTGGAAGATATAGCACTTAGATTTGGTAAGTCAACCCGATTTGTCTTCGACCGTGTAAAGTTGAATGGTCTCATACCAGAATTGAAAGCCCGGGTTAGAGATGGTGAAATTCCAATTTCCGGTGCAATGATCCTGTCTAAACTTGATGATACCGAACAGGTAAAGTTCCACCAAGATAATAAAGGACAGTGTAATGTGGCTATGATCAGAAGATTTGTGAGTAATTCCTTTATGGAACTGGATAGAGCCGATTGGATTAAGGATAATGCAGATATCTGGGATAATGGTACATTCAAACCGTGTGCTGAATGTGAGTTTAGTACAGCAAATCATGGGTGCTTATTCTATGAAATGAACAGTGAAAAGGCTAATTGTACCAATCCTGTATGCTACAAGAAGAAACAAATTGCTTATGTCCTGCGTAGAATACAGGCAGAAAGTGAGAATCTTGTTAAGCATGGTGAGCCGATGGCATTCGGGAAAACTGTCATTATTGACAATGGCCCAGAAACTTACTGGGGAGAGGAAAAACAAGCTCAGTACAACAATACAATGGAAGCTGTAAGACAATTGGGATATTGTATTGTTACCCCGAATGAAGTTTTTAAAAGTAAATGTTGGTATAATGAAGAGGACGAACGTATTCAAAAGATGCTGGATGATTCTGAAATTTACCGTTGCATATCTTGCTTTGATTATTGTGGGCCAGAGTTTAAGGTTCAGTATTACTATATTAGAAAAGATATTGCTTCCAGCACATCAGCTCTTGCAGATCCTAAAGATATTGAGAGGGAGAAAATTAATTCCCAATTGAAAAGGGCAAAAGAGATCGTAGTGGAAAAGACTGCTGAAACCCTGCGCACCTGGGCACAAGAAAAGCCCTACCATGAGCGAAAAGTTGAATTAACCACCAATGAACAGCTTGTATTTGATGTGATGGTTCTCAGCCACTGCAAGAGTTCTTTTCTTAAATCACTTGGCTTGGATAAATATGATAAAAAGGGCGATTTTGTGAAGTATGTTGAGAATAACCAAGCTGATAGGGTACAATGGTATCGAGCTTTTATCGCTGAATCCTTATCAGATAACAATGTCAACTTCTATCCTTATTTGCAGAAGTGCCAGAATCTTTTGTTCTCAGAACAGTATCCGGATGAATATATTGAATTAAGCAAAAAGCTTGGTTCTTCATTTGAGAAGAAACAAAAGAAGCTCACTGCTCAACTGAAAGAACTTGATAATACTAACACAGAGGAAGCCTAACGGTTTCCTCTTTTTCTAAATCAGAAGAAATTATGATAGAAAAAACTATATATATTGCTGATGACAATAGCCGATTCGCCGATAAAAATGATTGTATTCACTATGAACATCTATGTGCTGAGGTTGAAGCAGCCATGTCTTTATTGAAACCGCGTCCCAATGAAGGATGTGCTTTTGAGAATGGTAGTGGCTATCTCCAACAGCATATTCAAACCTGTGAACTTGTAAGAAAGCGGATATTAAACATATGTGCTCTTGAAATGCCTTATTGGGCCAGAATAATACAAGAATGTGCAAATGGTCTACGTCATATATCACATGCAAGCAGGATTATATGCGACTATGATAATCAATGCTTTACTTCTGCTTTAAATAGGCTACAGTGTATTGATTTTACTAATGGCAAAGAGTTCGGACAACCGTACTATGTTTCCCATCAAGATGAAGTAACCAATGAAATCTGACTTATAAACTAAGTAGAAATGAAGCAAGAAAGGACTTTAACCTTTGGCAAGTACAAAGGTCAAGAAATAAAATATATCATACTTACCCACATAGGTTACATCATGTGGTGTTTTGAGAATCTAAATTGGTTTAAGTTAACTGATGAAGAGCAGGCGATATATGATGCGATAGCCATAATGATTAAGAAAGAACGCTTGCCTATGACTTTCCCAGTTGAAATGATGTACAAGCATATAAAGGACAGAGAAGCATTGGAAATGTTAAAAACACCGTTTACATTCAATGGAGAATATACATCCTACAAAATGTCTGAAAAGGACGGCCCAATATTCAATAGTATTGAAAAATACAGAATACACAGAACGCGCAGAATTAGGACACAAGAATGTTCATCATTTGGTTGCCTCTCGTTAGGAGATTTGACAGGGTTTTCACATAGTATGAATAAAGAAATAGAACGTACCCGGCTCAATGGTGAAACTGACGAAGATATATTTGGCGGTTGGGGTAGCATGAATGATTATAAAGATTAAAACCTAAAAAATAATCAAAGATGAATATCAATAAACTAAGAAAAAGGTATTTCAATTATCATCGTAAGCAAAGGCGAAATCGGTATTTAGCAGCTTATAAGGAATTGAAGCATGAGATAGAAAAAGAGTCTAAAAGAGGCAAATTGAGCATTCGTTTTCGTGGCAATTTTAACTATGAATACGCAGTGGCAGCAAGATTGTTTTTTAGTAAGAATAAGGATTTCTATGTCAGAGTGAAATTAGAAGAAACAGAGTGGAATAATGAGTTCAAAGCCACAGAAATATTGATTAGTTGGGATATTAATAATGAGTCAGTGTATGATGAGTCAATAGTTTTTAATATTGATTCAGATGATGAAGAAGATTAACAAATAACTGAATAAATATAAGGTAATGAACATCGGAATATTAGCGGTTGATAGTCATTATCCTAATCTGGCTTTGATGAAGATAAGTGCATGGCACAAGGCAAGAGGTGATAATGTTGAGTGGTATAATCCTTTGTGTTCGTATGATAAGGTTTACATGGCAAAAGTATTCAGCTTTACACCGGATTACGGCTACTACATCAATGCCGATCAAGTCGAGAAAGGAGGTACAGGATATGACATAAGTAAGCTTCTTCCGGTAGAAGTTGATAGAATAATTCCGGACTACGATCTATACAATATCGATAAGACTTTGGCTTATGGCTTCCTTACTCGTGGCTGTCCTAATCGCTGTAAGTGGTGTGTAGTCCCTCAAAAAGAAGGTAGCATTGCTCCCTATATGGATGTAGAAGAAATTGCCCATGAACGAAAGAATATTATTCTGATGGATAACAATGTGCTTGCTTCCGAATATGGATTACAACAGATAGAAAAGATTATCAGATTAAAACTTCGAGTGGACTTTAACCAAGGTTTGGATGCTCGTCTTGTAACAGACGAAGTGGCCCGACTTCTTGTAAAGGTCAAATGGATAAAACGAATTCGGTTTGGTTGTGATACTCCCGGACAGATAACAGAATGCGAACGTGCAACAGCCTTGATTGATAAATATGGATACAAAGGAGAATACTTATTCTACTGTATTCTATTGAATGATTTTAAGGAAGCATTTACTCGCGTTAATCATTGGCGAATAAAAGGCGGTCGGTTTTTACCACATTGTCAACCTTATAGAGACTTGAATAACCCACATCAGATTATACCGCAATGGCAAAAGGATTTAGCCGGATGGGCTGATAAGAAGTGGATTTTTAGAAGTTGTGAGTTTAAGGACTTTACCCCTCGAAAGGGTTTTGTCTGTAGTGAATATTTTAAAATCAAATAGTGTAAAACGAAACAATAATGAATATGGAAACAAAATTTAAAGTAGGTGATAGAGTGAGAATTTTAGATTGTCCGATTATGCCTAATATGGTAGGAAAAACAGGCATAATCAGACATAAGCAAGAAGATTTATATCGTGTAGAAGTTGATGGGAAAGTCATACCAGATTATGCTTTGGAAGCTGATTTAGAGTTGATGCCGACTAATCCTTTTGCGGATAGTAACGAGCTTGTTGCAAAATTATTAAAGGAAAATGATTTAGAGGTAATGCACTTGGAAATGTATCTCAATACACAAAATGTTGTATGTGTGGAAAAGACAACGTATGATTCAATGTGCAGTAAAGATACTGCTTTAAATGCTTTTCTTGAATGCGAAGGGTACGATGAATTTGAAAGGGCAATTGACGAATAGCAATAATAATGAAGTATATAATAAATCGAGTTGAATTATTTGATGATTCTGATAAGAAGACCATCATTAAAAATCTAAATAAGCCTACGAATGACATAGATATTTCCCGTGAGGAATTTCGTGTAAAGTATGGATGTAAGCGTGTATGTTTCATGTACACGCAAGTTGTAAAATAACTTGTAAAACTGATAGTTATGATAACCTTAAACAAGCTCGCGGTTAAATGCTACAGAACCGCAATAAAGAGAGGCAAGATAGGTAAGCACAGCTCACCCAAAGCCATTATTACGGCAATATCCAAAGAGTGGCGTGAGCTGTGTGAAGCTACCGAGTATCGTAGTAATCATATTCCAAAGTATTCGGAGTGTGAGGAAGAAGCTGCTGATATTATCATTGCTTCGTTGACTTATCTTCAAAGAATTGGCTGCAGGGATATTGAGCAGCTTATTAAAGATAAGATAAACTTCAACGCTCAGCGAGAGGATTAGGGTTGTCGTACTGACTATAGAGATGTTGATTTTGTGTTGTTGAATAAAATAGTTAGTTATGACAGAGATTATTTCCATTACCCTCTTGGACTTTAACAAGGGGCAGCTTGCCGGGCTTCCAAAGAACCCGCGCTTTTTCCGTGATTATCGCTATGAGGCGATGAAGAAAAGTATTTCCGATTGTCCGGAAATGCTTGAGTTGCGAGAATTGATTGTCTATCCGTATATGGGTAGATACATTGTCGTTTGTGGCAATCTTCGCTTACGGGCCTGCAAGGAGCTCGGCTATACTGAGCTACCTTGTAAGATCCTGGCACCTGATGTTGCTGTTAAGAAGTTGCGCGAATACGCAGCGAAGGACAATATCAGCTTTGGTGAGAATGATACCGATATCCTGCAAAATGAATGGGATAAATCTGAGTTGCAAGATTGGGGTATGGAATTTGAGCCGGAGAAGCCTGTTGAAGAATTTAAAGAGCGTTTCGACTCAATATCAGATGATACGGCCGTTTATCCTCTCATCCCAAAGTATGACGAAAAACATGAGTTATTCATCATCATTTCAAGCAATGAGGTTGATAGTAACTGGCTCCGTGAGAGGCTGAATATGCAGCACATGAAATCGTACAAGACCGGGAAAGTAAGTAAATCCAATGTTGTTGACATTAAAGACGTTCGCCATGTCCTGCAAGATAGTAATACCAAGTCATAAGCGCCATGACCGGGTGTTCGCTAAAAAATTGGTGAACGATCCAATAATCTGTGTTGCTGAGAGCCAGGCAGATTTGTACCGGCAGTTTAATCCGGACTGTGAAATAGTAACCCATCCTGATGATGTGGTCGGGCTTATTCCAAAGCGTAACTGGATGGCAAAGTATTTCAAGGAGTTATTTATGCTTGATGATGATGTCCACGCCTGTAAGGCTATCTATTCAGAAAAGGGCGAGCCTTGCCGGATAAAGGATAAAAACCAGATAACTCATGTGATCTTATCATTGCATGAGATAGCAAAGTTGATGGGTGTTCACTTGTTTGGCTTTACTTCCCGGATATCTCCTGTGATGTATGATGAGACTGGTTTCCTTTCTCTCTCGAAAATGATAACCGGTTGTTCCTATGGTGTTATCTATAATAAAAATACGTGGTGGAACGAGGAAATAAGGCTTAAGGAAGACTTTTGGATAAGCTGTTATATGAAGTATAAGGAGCGCCGGATATTGACGGATCTACGCTATAATTTTGAGCAGAAGAACACGTTTGTGAATGCTGGTGGTTTAGCTTCCATTCGCAATCAGGAAGAAGAGCGTAGATCTATTCTTTTCATCAAAAAGAATTTTGGTGATAGTATCTTGTTGAAGAGTGCTACCAATAACGGAAAGGATAAGACAAAGCAGCTTGTAGAGTATAATATTTCCTGCAAATTCAAATTCTAACAGTCTGTAAAAAAGGCGTTTAAATGGCGTTCATTCTGATTGCTATTTCCGTCAATTATGATTAATTTTACTGATGTAATAAACTAAAAGTCAAATAATTAAATTGAAATTATGATTATTAGAACAGTTGGAGGATATGATTTCTATGAGGTGAGTTCTGCCATGCAAAAAGCTATCAGGCGAGCTGATACTGGTGTTGCCGGCTTCTTTGCCTTGGAGCTTTGGGCGAGTGGGTATAGGGATTATGTTTGGAAGAGATTATTCACCATCAGCGCCGAGGATTGCTTCGGTATCATAACCAAAGAGATTGAGGCTTTATGGCAGGGGCATGAGCTCGTCAATAAAAAAGCTCCTCAGCCGAAAGGACGCATCTTTGTCAGTAAAGCTGTGATTATCCTCTGTGAGTGTAGGAAATGCCGGGATGCAGATCATCTGCAAAACTTCATTTACGACAGGAGAGATGTTGATATTGAAAAGTGGATTGAAGACGTGAGGCGGTATCCTATTTCTATTCCTGCCTATACCTACGATGTACATACAAGGGTAGGGAAGAAGCAAGGCCGGACAAAGGCAGAGTTCTTCCAACAGGAATTTGACGCTTTAATTCCCCGGGAGCCTGGATTATTTGATGATCTTCCGTCAAAGAAATAGTTGCAAGCCCACAGTGTAATAGCTGTGGGCTTTCTATATAAGTCAAACCAATAAACCAAAGATTTATGAACAGAAAAGAAAGACAAGAGGCGAGAGCCGACAGGTACAGAGAACTTGCAGAAAAAGCTAACAAACAATCAAACGAGGCTTCTCAGCTAAGCCGCAGCATGGTAGAACACATTCCCTTGGGGCAGCCTATACTCGTGGGCCATCATTCAGAAAGGGCACATCGTAGTTTATTAGATCGCTCCTGGAACACTTTGGGGAAATCTGTTAAACTTAGCGAGAAAGCTGAGTATTTTAAACAGAAAGCCGCAGCGGCAGAAAACAATGATGCAATCTATCTTGGTGATGATGATGCTGTAGAACGTTTGGAGGCGAAATTAGCAGATCTGGAAAAAAAGCAGGAAATGATGAAAGAAACCAATAAGATCATCCGGTCAAAGAAGTTATCTGAAATTGAAAAGCATGATAGGTTAATTGAATTGGGGTGCTCTGAAGATGTTGTTAGGGAAGTCTTTACTCCTAATTACATGGGAAAAATTGGTTTTCCAAGCTATTCCATTACCAACAATGGAGCCAATATCCGCAGAGTTAAAGGACAGTTGGAGAAAGCCAAGCAGATGAAAGTTACTGAGGATAAAGAGTATAAGATAGGCAACGTTCGTGTCGTTGAAAACTATCAAGAAAATCGACTGCAATTATTCTTTCCTGGAAAGCCTGATGAGAATGTCAGAACTCAACTAAAACACAACGGTTTTCGATGGTCACGCTTTAACGGCTGTTGGCAGTCTTACCTCAAACGCTGGCAAATAGACCGGGCGAAAGAAATCATAGGAGGTTGATCTATGAATGTTATTCAGTCTGTGCCCCGTCAGGACTGCAAGGTATTTGCGAAATGTGGAGTAAAATCCCTTTCGCATTGCCGCAGGTATCGAGGAAATGATGAAGAGTGCAAGAAATGCACTCTCATCCGTCGTAAGCCTCATAATCGTAAGTTTGATGCAAACGGTAGGGAGATGAAGAAATGTACCCTGTGTGGGCATTATTTCTACTTGTACAGGTTCTATGATCGAGTAATTCATCATGGAAATAAGACGTATCGCTGTAAATGTTCCCGGTGCCGTATGTGTATGTCAAAAATCAATAGTGATAGAGCTAAGAATAAAAGAAATAAGATACAATGAGCATAGCAGTAAATGTCAACGGTAAAGATTACTATGACAAAGAAGAAGCCCGTGCAGCTTGGTTTGAAGAGTGGTTAATGAAACAGGACTTTGAGCAGGATCTTATTGATCGTGAGAATGAACTTGAATACCGGAGAACTCATCCGGATTGGAATATTCCATATGTAATGTATGGTGTCCGGAAAAAGCATAAGTGTATTAAAAAGAAGGAAATTGCTGTGTTTTATGACTTTACGCCGTGGCAGAAGCGTGCCCGTACTGCCGAGACACATTGGTTTACAGTGTTATATAAAAGAAGAGCAACCTCAAAAGAAGTGGAATCTTTTAGAGACCGAGAATATACACGTCGATATCTTGTTTATTCCCTGTATATTGAGAAAAAAATGACTCTTGATAAAGCTCTATCTCTTATCGTTGCTGATGACAAATTATTAGGTATTGTTGATGAGATAATTACTGAAATAGTGAAATCCTTTGAGACTTTCTTTGATCGTAAGTTTAGAATTTATCAACCTGAATTTGCCACTCAACTTGATTTATTTGCAGTATGAAAGTGCCTTGAAAATGGCGTTAAAATGGCGAAGTTTCTGTTTGCTTTTCTTGTCAATAAAGGATAACTTTATAGATGTAAGGAATTAAAAGTCAAACAGATAATATTTTTATGAAATGGAACTATTTGAAACCGCTTCAGGACTAAAGTATCATCTTACAAAAGAAATCAATCCCAACTGGGGTGTTTATGATCAATGTGTAGCCGGGATGCACCTTGATAATGTCGGTATAATCATTATTGATAGTGTTTATTGTCAACCTATTGACAATGAGCATGCTTTGTGTGAGATTTATCAAATAATTGAAACGAATAAATGTATAAATTATGGGAAACAAGCATTTTAAAATTACAGTTAAGGAGGTTGGTGTAGTCAATCCTGTAGAAACAGAATATCATGGTAACATTGACCGTAAAGGGCTCATCGACTTTTTCGGTTTGAATAATTCCGACGTGGAATGGTATAAAATAAGAGAATTTACAACCTAAGAAGGAATGAATAAAAATGTATCTAAATATGCTTCTGAACATTGGAGCGATAGCGATTATAAGGTAAGAGCCGAAATAGCTCATCAAAAAAGTGTATGTGTAGCTACTTCTGTTGTAAGAAAGGCTGTACTGGAAACCTTTGAAAAGGCTTTCTGTCTTGGTGAGGAAGAGATGAAGCAGAAAGTTATTGAAACTTATATAGAAAACTGCGAGCACAAATCAGATTGGTGCTGCGATTGCGCAGATGTATGTATAGGTAGGGATTGCCCTACTGTGAAACAATTTATCGAAAAACTTAATTCGTAACTAGAAATGAATAAGGAACAACTAAAAAGAGGCAATGAACTTCAACAGTATATCGAAGACATTGAGGAGAAAATAGAAGCTGCAAAAGCGGGTTTGGATTATCCGGAACATGTGTCTATAAAAATCTGCTTCAATGCCTACAGCCCGTATGAATTAGATACGATAATGAAAAAAGAGACAATCCAAGCCTTCAAAGAACATTATGAAAAGTTGCTGAAAGAAGCGAAGGTGGAATTTGATAGTCTATAACCCTCAAAACAATACAATAAAGAACAAAAGTATGGATATCAGAACGCAACCGAATTACAATAGGAAGACCAGAGAAGAGGTTTTCGGTATATCCATCCGTATTAACGGAGGACGCAGATATTGTAAATATCCAATCGGGCATCAGAATTATAAAACGATTGGAGATGCTTATGCCGCATCTGTAGAAATAATGAAACGTATTCTTGCTGGCGCAAGAATTGAATATGGAGTAGACGGTTCTGCCGGGATCGACAAAAATGAGTATGTAAAGATAGTAGATTAACGTATAACTAAATAGATATGAGCAAATTTAAAGTAGGAGATATTGTCCCCTATCGCAATACGAGAAGGAACATAAAGAAAGCCGAAATAACTTCCTTTGAGACTGTAGACAACGGGAAGGTTTGGTTTCATGGTATTGATACGGATACCAAAGCAAAAGTCTGGTATCCTTTACATATATCCGAAAAATTAATTCAATAATAATCAGAAAGGAATAGATTCAATGAAACAGATAGAAATAGAAGTAGATTGGAATGATGGTGACTATGAAACGATTCGCAAAAAACTGAGCGATGATAAGTTAGATTATTTCAGACCATTGTTTCAGGCAATATCCAAGAAGGGTAAAAGACATAATTGGGTACAGGAAGAACGTGAGGGTTATCTTGGACCTTTGATAGATATGTATCCTGATATTCCCGAAGAAGTTCTAAATGAGTTTGATGAAATATTGAACTTATGTTCTGATGATTGTCGTGGATGGATACACACAATCTGTAGCATTCAGATTATTGAAATAAACGTTGTTGAAAATTTGGTATAATAATGACAATTTAAAAATGAATAAAGCAAGGATTTTTATTGAAAGCAATAGTGTAAGGCTATCCGAACATTCGGGTGATTACGAGGCTATATCTAAACATAATGCCTTAAAAGCACTTGAAATACAAGAAAAAGAATATGCCTGGCATGATTTAATCGCAAAACCGGATGATCTACCAGAAAACCGGGAAATCGTAGTAGTAAGGATAAAATTCGATATGTATCACTATGCCATTGCCACATATAGCCAAATTGATGGCATGTGGTATTTAAGGGAAGATGACGAATTCTACCAGACTGATAAGGCGATTATTAAATGGCAAAAAATTAACGAATAACTACAATAGAAAGGGACTTATTATGAAAATAGAAAACTTGGAACAAGCCACTGGTTTGGCTAACAAAATTAGAAATTTGGATTTATTGCTTTCAGGTAAGCAAGCAAATTGTTGGTTCTCTGTGACAAACAGAGATGGTGATGTTTATACTTTTAATGAAGATTGCTCTAAGAAAATACAGACTATTTTGGAAAAAGAAAGAGATAGACTGATAGTAGAATATAGTAGATTAGATAGAGAATAACTAATCAAGAAATGAAGCAATCAATCGAAGAAGTAGCGTACGATTATGCTACTCAAAAAACGAAATTCAGAAAAGAAGTTCTGAAAGAAGTAGATGCTGATAATTACGTTTCCCGTCACTCTGATTGTATGGAAGACTTTCAATGTGGTTATAACTGCCGAAAAGAAGAGTCTCCGTGGATAAGTGTAAAGGAACGGTTTCCGGAAGAACAACAACATGTTCTATTCATTTCAGAATGGAGAGGCATACATAGAGCCTATTATACTGGTCAATATAGGAAAGGCAAATGGGAAACGGAAGAACATATATTTAATACTACTTCTTTTTATGGAACCATTACCCACTGGATGTTAATACCGAAGTTTAACGAATAAAACTATACAGATATGTACCAAGACGAGAATGTTACCAAGCTGTCTAAAATATCCAGTGTTCCCTATGACCTAATCATAGAGATAACTAAAATAACAGTTTTATCATCTAATGATCTACTTGAATTTTATTCAATGAAAGGAAGGTTTCCAACAGTTGAAGAAATGAATGTGGCTTTCAAAGTCGGGTTCTCTGCATTATGTGAAATGGCTAAATTAATTAAAGACAAAATGGTAAATAAGAATAATTATGCTGTGTATAAAGAAGGTAGGCTTCGTTTGGTTGGCTTGATAATGTCTAATAGAGTAGTCCATGTTCCTGGATGGGGAACATTTGATCAAGGACTTTTTAATCTACCTGCATCGCAGGAAGATGCCGAAAAGTGCCAAACAACGATTAATAACAATGGAGAATATTATAATCATGAAGTGGGTTGTGTTGTTTCCAATGAGTTTGATATTGTAAAATGGAGAAATAATAGAGTAAATAAAAGACTATATGGATAATATTAGGCACTTATATACGACCTGACACCGTTTAGGTCAGTGATAACAAAAAGTAATAGCTCGTAGAAATACGGGCTTTTTTATTAACCTAATTCGATGAAAATGAAGATGATTGTAACCGGCAGTGCAGGCTTTATAGGTAAAGCGCTCTGCCAAGAATTAAGAAAACGTGCTGTTGAAGTAATCGAGATTGACCGTGTGACCGGGCAAGAGGCGTCCACCATCGGCGAATACCTGAAAGATGGAGATGTGGCTTGTGTTTTCCACCTGGCAGCGCAAACCAGTGTATTCAATGATGATTTAGTGCAGATCCGGAAAGATAACATTGATACTTTTATGATAGTCGCTGATGAATGTGAGCGATATCATGTGAAACTTGTATATGCAAGCTCTTCGACAGCTAACCTTTGCAACATCACTTCGATGTACGGAATAAGTAAGCATTTTGATGAGCAATACGCATCTATCTACTGTAAGAATGCAACTGGTGTTCGGCTTCATAATGTGTATGGTCCGAACCCTCGTAATAGAACTCTTCTCTGGTACCTGTTGAATCGGGATAAAGTGGAGCTGTACAATTACGGCCAGAACATCCGTTGCTTTACTTACATAGATGATGTGATTGAAGGACTTATCTATGCCGTTGGCTGCCATAAGCCTTTGATTAACATAGCAAATGTTGAACCGGTTACGGTACTGCATTTTGCCAATCTGGTAAACTACTACAAAAGCGTTGATATAGAGCTTGTTGGAGAAAAACGTGAATTTGACAATTTGGAGCAACAGGTGAATCAGGATATCTATTTAGTACCTTTGTCCTATATGCCAGTTGAGAGAGGCATAGAAAAGGTATTCGCCAGGCGGAGAAAGGAAGATCCTCAAAAAAATGCGGAGGCGGAGAAATAGAAAGTTCTGTAAATGAAAAGCCTTTCATAATTATTCCTACAGGTTGAGTAGCTTTGATTAGTTCTCTCTCTGTAGGAATTTATAATATGTGTAGCTATGAGTGAAGAGAAAGCATTAACATTGAAACAAGAGAAGTTCTGTCATTATTACGTTGACACAGACGGCAATGCAAGTGAGGCGTATCGTATGGCTTATGATACTTTGAACATGAAACCTGAAACGATTTGGAGTGCTGCAAGCAGACTCCTTAAAAATAGCAAGGTTAGTGCAAGGATAAATGAAATAAGGGATAAGAGGGCGAAAGAGTCTGAGGTTGAGCGTAAAACGGTCGAGAAGGTGTTAATGGATATTGTTCTCGCAGACCCTGATGATTTGCATTATATAGACCCGAAGACTGGAAAGGCTAAGCTGAGAAGTCCATCCCAGCTTTCAAAGCGTGCTCGTAATGCATTGAAGAAGATACAGAACAAACGGGGAGAGGTTACTTATGAATATCATGGTAAAACTGAGGCGGCCCGGTTACTTGGTGCCTGGAACGGATGGGACGCGCCTACTAAGATAGACCTTACCAATAGTGGAGGAAAATCCGGTGAGCTTCGCATTGGGTTCGATGATGATAGCGTATCAGAAGTATAGGACAATAAAATAGGCGATTTCGGTTGTTTCCCCATCTGTGGAGTCCGACTTATAGAACAATATAGAATGATCGTAAATTATAAAAAGCTCAATCCTAACGGCTTTTATCTGCTGAAGTACTTGCAAGATGCGACATTGCGTTTCATCATCTTGTATGGCGGTTCTTCGTCCGGAAAGTCCTATAGTGTTGCTCAGACAATACTTATACAGACTTTACAGGACGGTGAGAACACTTTAGTCATGCGTAAGGTTGGAGCTTCTATACAGAAAACCATCTATGAGGACTATAAAGTAGCGGCTAAAGGGTTGGGAACAGACCATCTCTTCAAATTCCAGCAGAACACAATTAAGTGTTTGTACAATGGTGCAAAGATTGACTTCTCCGGTCTTGATGATCCAGAGAAGATAAAGGGTATCTCTAACTACAAGCGTGTGCATCTCGAAGAATTATCCGAATTTGATGAACCGGATTTAAAGCAAATACGTAAGCGCCTACGTGGAAAAGTCGGCCAGCAAATTATCTGTACTTTCAACCCTGTTAGTGAAACGTGTTGGATAAAGAAGAAGTTGTTTGACACAGAGAAGTGGCATGATGTCTCTATGACTGTGGAAATTGCCGGGAAAGCATTGCCGGAGGAATTGACAAAAGTAAAATCCATCCGGATGAACTCGACGAAGTCGATTCTGAATCCGAGGACCAGGCAGATAGAAGAACATGCACCGGACATGGTTGTTATCCAATCCACCTACCTGAATAACTTCTGGGTTGTTGGCAGCCCGGACGGAACTTATGGATATTATGACGAACAATGTATTGCCGATTTTGAGAAAGACCGTTTAAATGATCCGGATTATTACAATGTATATGCTCTGGGCGAGTGGGGCGTCATTCGTACCGGTAGCGAGTTCTTTGGTTCATTTCATAGAGGTAGGCATTCCGGCGAGCATCCATATATACCATACCTCCCCATCCATATATCAGTCGATAATAATGTACTTCCATACATCAGCGTATCGTATTGGCAGGTGGACTTATCTGCCGGCATTAAGATATGGCAGTTCCATGAGACTTGCGCCGAGAGTCCCAACAATACCGTGAAGAAGTCTTCCAAACTTGTGGCCCAGTATTTAAAAGGCATTGGTTACTGTGACAAGGTCTATTTGCATGGAGATGCTTCGACGAAAGCGGCCAACAGCATTGATGACGAAAAACGTTCATGGATGGACTTGTTCATAGACACTTTGCAGAAAGAGGGGTTTGAAATCGAGGATAAGGTCGGTAACAAGAATCCAAGCGTAGCGATGACTGGTGAGTTTATCAATGCTATCTTTGACGAAATTGTGCCGGGCATCGAGATAGGTATTGATGAGAGCTGTACCGTTTCTATTGAAGATTATATGAGTGTGCAGAAAGACGCTAACGGTGCCATTCTCAAAACTAAGGTCAAGAATAAGACTACAATGCAGACCTATGAAGAACATGGGCACCTTTCAGATACGTTCCGTTATGTTGTGGCTGACTTATGTCATGAAGAGTACACCGCTTTCAGCAACAGGCGAAAGAGAAATCTCTACGGCAACAAGGGTGCTTTCTCGTACTTCAATCCAGGCACCGAACATGAATATAGCAACAAGATTGTCTATGTCATTCCGAATGTCAACGGACACTTCTTACTTGTTCAAGCGTTCAAGTGTGGTGAGAAATGGCACTTGGTTGATGTTGTTTACCGGCAGACATCTTCTATGGATGAAATCAAGTCTTCAATAAAACACCATCAAGCAAACCCTTACATCGTGGAATGTTCAAATGCTTACTTCCCAATGGTGAGAGAACTTCGTGAAACACTTCCTGACGTGAGGGTTGCTAAAGAATTCCCAGATGTGGATAAGCGTATTGCTGCTACCTCCGATTATATTAGAGAATACTTCCTGCTGTCCGAAAGCAAGCTTGAGGAATCTGAAGACTATTGTTGCTTTCTGAATAGCCTGTTAGACTATAATATTGATAGTGAAAACAAAGAAGCAAACATTGCTTTGAGTGGTTTGGCGTACTACATTATAAAATACCTCTCTTAAAAATGCCCTGTGTAACGAATTGATAATTAGTAATATATATACTATTATGTTCCTAATTGTATGTGTCAAGATGTTTTGATTCAGAAAAGCTGTATACTCTTCTATCTATATTTGCTTCAAAAGATAATCAGATGAGTTGGAACCTTTTTAAAAAGAAATCAGAGGATGATTTGAAAAATACGGCGGATAAAGAAAAAGAAATCCAGCCACAAGATACAGCAGTTCCTTCTGGAACTGTTGCCGGAGAATTTGTGGCTGAGGAACTTTTTGTTAATCCTTTTGTTTGTAGCCGCAATTTTCTTGAACTGTTCAACACTGTTCCAGAGGTATTTTTCCCTATTGATTATATAGCTTCCAGGATAGCAGGTGCCAAATTTGTACTTAAGAAAGCCAAAGATGATAGTATTGTTTGGAATAATGAAAAGGTCAATCATATCTTGAATAAGCCTAATTGTTTGTTTAGCTGGAAGGAAACTGTTTACTCTCATCATGTATACAAATTGTGTGTTGGCGATAGCTTTTTCAGAGCGGCTGTTCCGGAATCTTTCTTGAAAATCAAGAATCTGTGGCAATGGTGTTCCAATTATTGGGTATTGCCTGCTGATAAGGTAGAGATTGTTCCTGTACGTAACAATATTCCATTGTTTGGCATTGCTGAGATTGAAGAAATTGTAGATTACTATAATTTGAGTTTTGGCTTCAGCGCTGGTATTCATATTCCATCTAAACAGATATTACATGATCGTGAGGGTATTCCTAATTTGTATCCGGGAGTGGGTTTCTTACGTGGAACCAGTAGGCTAAAGTCTCAGCTAAAGCCCATAAGTAACCTTATTGCAGTTTATGATGCCAGAAATGTGATATATGTTAAACGTGGAGGTCTGGGATGGCTGATTTCTGCCAAAAAGGATGAAACAGGTACAATTGCAATGACTCCTGATGAGAAAAAAGAGATTTTGAAAGAGCATAACAAAACCTATGGAGTGGGAAAGGGGCAGTTTCCTTTTGGTATTTCAAATATTCCTTTGGATTTTCTTCGTACCAATTTGTCTATTCAAGAGTTACAGCCCTTTGAAGAGACATTAGCTGATGCAATTAGTATTGCCGGTGCTTTCGGTGTACCGGCCGAGCTTGTACCTCGTAAAGATCGCTCCACATTTAATAATCAGAAAACAGTTGAGAAGAACGTGTATAGCTCTATAATCATACCTATGTGTAGTCAGTTCTGCAAAGATATCACTGAATTCTTGGGGCTTGAATCCGATGGGCTTTATATCGACTGTGATTTCAGTCATGTCGATTGTCTGCAAGAAGGAAAGAAAGAGGCAGAAACGGTTAACACAAGTATCTCTAAGAGGTGTCGTGAAGAATTCCTTTCCGGTATTATCTGTTTGAATGACTGGAGAGCACAAATAGGAGAAAGTAAGGTTGAAATCCCGCTGTATAGTAAACTCATATACGAGATGTCACCTGACGAAATAGAGAAAGTTAAAACGATGTTGAACTTAACAACAAAAAGTGTAGATGGAGAATTACAAAAACCTTCTGTGCAAAACGAAGGCAAATGATGTTGATGAAAAAGGTGTTGTTACAGTAGCTGTTAATGGCATTGGTGTTAAGGATTCACAGGATGATATTTCAATGCCTGGTTCTTTCAATAAAACGTTGAAAGAGAATTTTAATCGTATGCGTTGGTTCTTAAACCATAGAACTGACCAGCTCTTGGGTGTTCCTCTTTCTGGTGAAGAAAAGGAAAATAATCTTGTGATGGTCGGGCAGATTAATCTCAAAAAACAGATGGGGCGCGACACTTTGGAAGATTACAAACTGTATGCTGAGAATGGTAGAACTCTTGAACATTCTATCGGTGTCAAAGCGATAAAGCGTGATGAGGTAGATCGAAGAAAAGTAAAAGAATGGTTCATGGGAGAATATTCGACTTTGACCGCATGGGGGAGTAATCCTCAAACGTTTCTGGTTGATATTAAATCTGCCACGAATGAGCAGGTAAAAGATGCTATAGAGTTTATACGGAAGTCCTTCCATTTCAGGTATTCTGACGAACGTTTAAATGCTTATGATATGCAACTAAATTTAATGCTAAAAGCGCTTAGTGGTGCTCCTATAGTAACTTGTCCACATTGTGGCTATGAGTTTAACTATGATGATGTTCCAGAAGTAACTTATTCTCAGCAGGTATTAGAGCTTGCTGCACAATATCACCGGTGGATTACTGAGGATATTGTCCGTGAGGAAATGAATAAGCTCACCCCGCAAATCCGGGAACAGGTTATTGCCATTCTTGACACACAGAAAATGCTGGATGTTAAGTCTATGGATAATATTTCGAATTATGTACGTTGCCCTCATTGCTGGGCAAGAGTCTATAAAAGTAATGCAGTTATCAAAGATGAGTCAACAGATACTTCACCTAAAGGTGGCAATGAGCCGTTGAATGACACTCAGACCCCGCCAGCAGGAGCCAATGAAGCAACTGTTGATACAGGGAAAGCCGCTGATACCAGCACTTTCTTCCATACTCTGAATGATTGCTTTGTCGAACAATAAATTGAAAAAAATTATGTCTTTAAAGAAATTTACTGTATCAGATTTTAATCTGAAAACTGACCATCTGCCGACTGAGCAGAAGTCGTTCATGGAAAACATCGCTGGTATGATGTGTGATGTCATGAACAAATCTCTTGAGGGTATGCTTTCCCCCAGTGAGGTGACTGAAAAGTTCACCGAAGTCAACAATCTGTTGAAAGCTTACGATGGTGAAAAGTTTACCCAACTTATCAAGGACAACGAAATCCTCGTTGAACAGGTTAAGAATCTGGGTGAAAGCATCGAGAAGATGAAACAGAAAGGCTTATCAATGGAGACTATCAACAAATTCGATGAAAAATTGAATGAGATGTTAGATTCTGAAAAGTTCGCTGATTTTGTTTCCGGCAAGACGCGCAAATCCGGTTCTTTTGATGGTTTCTCTTTGAAAGATGTTGTGTCTATGACCGACAATTATACCGGTGAATTGTTGATTACCCAACAGCAAAAGCGCGTAGTTAGCCAGGTTTCAAATAAACCGTTGCATATGCGCGACGTGCTTACTACTTTGCAGGGTGATCCGGCATTCCCTCAGTTGGCTTATGCCCAAGTGTATGATTTTGACCGTAACGCCAGGTATGTTACCGAGAATGGTAGATTGCCCGAATCGAGCATTAAGGTTAAGGAGCAACAGACTGGCACTAAACGTTTGGGTACACATATCCGCATTTCCAGACGTATGCTCAAGAGCCGTGTCTATATCCGCTCTTATATCCTGAATATGCTTCCTGAAGCTGTATGGATGGCGGAAGACTGGAACATCCTGTTCGGTGACGGCAATGGTGAAAATCTGCTTGGTATTGTTAATCATACAGGAGTTACTTCTGTAGAGGCCATCATCAGTAGTGCGATTGTGACTGGGGGCGCCGGTTCGGTTAAGGCTGTCGCAGGGCAAAATGACAACAAAGACACCATCATAGAGTTTGCCAATCCTCAAGACCTGATTATTGACGGTATGACAATCACGTTTGCCAATGCGGCAGTGAATACCGATCTTAGTACTGCACACCCTCTCGTAAAGATAAACGACCGTCAAATTCTCATTGAGGGTGTCGCATACAAAGGTGCAGAGACTGCTCTTGCAGAAATGACATTTACCGTTAATAATGCTGCGTTCAAGAACATCGAAGAGCCGAACTCTGAGGATGTTGTGAAAACGGCTTTCGCTGTAATGACATACGCACAGTATTATCCGAACGCCATAGTTTTGAATCCGATCACAGTCAATGCTATTGAATCTGAAAAAGACACTACCGGGCGAAACTTGGGTATTGTTTCAATGCGAAACGGTATGAAATACATCGCTGGACGTCCTGTCATTGAGTATCAGGGTATCATGCCTGGAAAATATTTGCTTGGAGACTTTAATCAGGCTTCAAACTTGGTTGATTATTCTTCATTGACTCTTGAATGGGCCGAAGATGTTGACACCAAGTTGTGTAACGAAGTTGTTTTGATTGCGCAAGAAGAAGTAATCTTCCCAGTTTACATGCCTTGGGCTTATGCTTACGGTAATCTTGCCTCTTTGAAAACTGCGATCACTAAAGCTAAATCGTAAAATATGAAGTACATTCTTGATGGAAACGAAAAGGATGTTACCAATGTGATTAAAGAACAACGCATTCGTATAGGTAGGGGATTGATTTCATTCACCCCTATCTCCGAATGTGCGCTTATCACTGAGGAAGACGCCCGTAAAGCGATGGATGAAAAGCAAACTGAACTTGCTACATTCATTGAAGAGAATGAGGACTTGAAATCGCAGATCTCAAGCTTTGAGCTGAACATGAAAGAGAAGGATGCTCTCATTGCTTCTCTGACTACTGAACGTGATGGTTTACAGGCTCGTATTTCGGAACTTGAAGCTGTTGCAGATAAAAAAGAGTTGCTTACAGGTGATTCGAAGGAACTCCCGGCTAAAGACTCTAAGACACTTGTTACGTCTGATGGTAAAACTATCAACGTAGAAGAGAAAAAGAGAGGGCGTCCGGCTACTCGTAAAACTGAATAACGATGCTAATTGATGTTTCATATTTCCTTGCCGGACCGCGGCATATTGCTAATGCGACATTGGCAGAACTTCCTTCATAGGATTCCATTGCTGTGAATGATACGATAGTGGCGTATATAAAGGAGTTCCAACCTCTTTTTCTGTCAAGCATGTTGGGGAATAAACTATCCAAAGAGGTAACAGACTATCTTGAATTGCTGGAACAGGAGAATGCCGAAGCCGAGGAAGATAGTGAGGAAGAATCAAAGTATGAATCATTATGCAAGCTGCTACGCGAACCGTTCGCTAACTATGTGTTCTTCTATATCTTGCGTGATGCGAATACACAGGCTACCATTAAGGGGCTTGTGTTGCTAAAGTGTGATAATACTTACGTTTCCCCGATCCAACGGCAAGTAAGTATCTGGAATGACATGGTGAAGAAGAACCGTGAGTTTGTGAAGTGGGCATCTTCGAAGCAATGTCCTTTCACGGTAAGTATCGACAGCAATTTATTAACTCCGATCAATACTTTCAACTTATGACAAATACCGATATCATAGACATATTCGTTGATGTGGTGAAGAAGATCCCGGAAGAGCTTGAGGTGATCTATACCGATAGTAAAGGTACCCGGAAGGTTATTAAGAACCTGCCAATAAATTTTGTATTCGGAAACGGTCAGTATGTTAAAGACGTACTTGATACCGCTACTAAATCGGATAAGACGACACCTTCAAAGTTTCCTCTCATAGCGCTGTTCTGTCCGATTACTGAGGAAAGGAACAACACGGATTACTTTGCAAAGGCAAAAGTTTCATTAGTCATAGCTTGCTCATCCAACCGTGAGTGGAGCAATGAGGAACGTCATATCACATCTTTCAAGAATATTCTTCGTCCGATTTACAACCGATTGATAACTGTTCTTCTGGAAGATGAAAGGTTTGATTGGGGGTATGAAGACAAGGTCAAACATGGTTATTCAGAAAACTATTCGTATGGCAGATATGGAGTCTACACTGAGAAGGGCGATGCCCTTAGTGAGACTATAGACGCCATCAATATCAAAAGTATGGAAATTACTATTAACAATCCAAATTGTAGATAAAATGAGAAATATTAGAACTTGTGAGAGCTCGTTGCTTAATACTGGCGGCTCTACGTGTCAGATTGATTGGGGTAGGGTTAAAGGCTGCATCATTGTTGAGAAAGGCCAGAAGCTATCTGCTGAACTTACGAAGGAAACACTCGAAGAGTTGTGCCATGCCGACCGGCCGGTGCGGGTATATCCGATTCCTTCCTTTGTCGAATATGCTAAAAATGGCGGTGAACCTCAGGTTAATGCTGTGGGTTATGGTCCAAGCCAATACAATGGAATGAGCGCAGAAACGGAAACATTCACTTTGCCTAAGTTTGACGAAACGCTTAATGCCAAACTGTTACAGGCTGCCACCAAAGAGTGGGATGTCTATTTCTACGACGATAAATTCTTGTATGGCTACAATGATGGCACTGATATACTCGCTGGTATGTCGATGTCAACGATTTATCCTACTGCAACTCCCTTCTCCACTAGCTCCTCAAAATCCACTATGACAGTCAGCTTCTGTCATACGGATATTGAGGATTTGTTGACGCACATTGATTTCGTCAAGCTTAATTTCAATATCAAGAATGGGCTCAAAGGCTTGACAGAAGTTTTACTTGTGAGTAAAGAAGCCAACAAATACAAGCTTATTGAGAAAATCGGCGGGTATGACCTTACTCCTTTGCACGGTGAAGCAATAGCAAAAGCCGCTGCCGAAGTTCTGGACGGTGCTACATCGGCTACTTATGCAGATGGAATTCTTACAGTGGTGCCAGTCGGTGACGGAGGCACTATCTCCCTTAAAGCTCCTTCTGTATTGTATGAGAATGGTATCAAATACATTGAGGGGGTATCAGCATGATCATTGAAGGTGTGACTTTTATTGAGCCGGCAATAAAGGCTATGAAGAAGTCCGACTTCATTAATAAGCATATGCCGGTGATTTGGCAGGACCGCCCGGAGGATGATCGTAAGAAAATGCTGTCTGATGCATACGATCTGATAAAGAAAGGAAAGGTCAAGGAAGAAAATGAGTGATGAACGAGGGGGATGAGGGATTTTTCGCATCCCCCTTTTCTTTTAAAAGGTATGGCCAGTATAGATGAAGTATATGAAGTGATCCACAAGATTAATACCGGTATCAAAAGAGAATGCCTTGCGTGCATGGAGGATAACAGTAATGTTGTCGAGTCTTTGGTACGTGAACAGCTTTACAGTGGTATGAACGGAAAAGAACGTTTGCTTCGTCCGGATTATGATAATGATCCGTATTTCAATGAACCGGGCCCCTGGTTCCACCGAGCGAAGAGCTATAAGAAGTGGAAGAATGATATTACTCCACCAATTGAGTCAGAGGTTCTGTTCCTACCACCGCGTCCGGTTGAAGTCCCCAACTTGTACATAACTGGTAAGTTCCATGATAGCATACAGGCCCGGTTATCCGGTGAGGTCATGGAGATAAAGACTATTGGTTTCAACGAAGGCCCGGACATTGAGAAGAAGTACGGTAGTGAAATCTTTGAACTTGGTGATACTGCAAAGAAATACTTCTCTGAGCATATTCTTCGTCCCTGGCTGGAAAAGTTTATATCAAATAGTGGTTACAGATGAGTTGCGGTTGTGATAATAAAAAGATTATGTGCGAGTATGCTCATGTGAGCGAACTTGCACGCAAGGCTGCCATGTTAGAACAGTGCATCTATGCAGTGTATAAAAGACGGGATGGTACGTATGGTTTCGATAAGGCGAGTAATGAGATAGATGGTGAAATTGTAGAATTTAGACATTATTTGTGATGGGAGAATTTGGAATAAGTGGATTAATAAAAGAGGGTGAACTTGAAAAGCTTGAGCAATGTGATGTCAAGTTGATTAAGATAAAGAATACTTATGTCGATGTGGCAAAAGAGCTTGCTAAGGGGCTGAAAATGGAGATAGAGACACCTAAAGAGCTTGATAAGTTGTTTGCACTGTATGCGGCTCAGACCAAAAAAGCTCAGGAAGCCAATGATCAGTTGAATGAGACGGTAAAAAAGCAGGAAGAAATTATTTCCAGAGTTAATGAAAGTATTAGTGAGCATATCGTTGAGTTGGGTAAAGAGAATGCCAAAAAACGCGAGGTTTACCAGACTGACAAGAATGCACTTGCCATTGCTTTGGACATAGTCGGTGCCAGGGGGCAGAATATTGAGAGCCTGGTTAGAATCAATGCTGAACTGAAAACGGTTACTGAGGCACAAAAACAACTTAATGATGCGGAAAAGAAAGGAACGCTCGCCAGCGATGAGTTGCTGAAAAGAAGACAATCGCTTTTAGAAAGAGAAAGGACGCTGAAAACGGCTAAAAGCGAACTTAACAATATCCTTTCAAGAGAGGAAAAACTTTCTCAGGCCGCTGCCGGCAGTTATGACCAGTTATCGCATAGGCTGGAACTGATGAAAAGGGCTTATAAGCAAATGAACCAGGTTGAGAAAGACAGCCCTAATGGTAAAATTCTTGCCGCTGAAATACAGAAGGCTGATAAGCATCTGAAAGAGCTTGCGGCTGATATGGGAGAGTTTCAGCGCAATGTTGGTAATTACGCTTCGGCATTGGACAGTGAGTATGCTCCTGCCATAAAGAATGCGTTGGGCTTGAATAATAAATTTGCAGATTCATTGCTTAATATGGCGGCTGAAGCCGATAAGGGGAATTTCTTTGATATCTTGTCTGTAAAGGCAAAGGCATTTGGCAACACTTTACTTGCTTTACTTAAAAATCCGGTTTTCCTGTCTGTTGCAGGAATGGCTGCTGCCGGTGCTGTTTTTAAGTTCTGGTATGACTATAATAAAGGGCTTGTGGAAGCCTCACGGCTGACCTCGCAGTTTACCGGGCTTCAAGGGGAAGAGATGAAGCATTATCGGAATGAGGTTCAGGCTCTTTCCGATACATATGATAAAGACTTCAAGGAAACTCTGATTGCTGTCAATGCCGTTTCCAAACAGTTTGGCATAGGTAACGCGGAAGCCCTTCAACTTGTCCGTGACGGTTTTATAGCCGGAGCTGATGCTAATGGTCAGTTTTTGGATAATCTAAAGGAATATCCGGCATATTTTAAAGAAGCGGGGCTTTCCGCCAGCCAATTCATTGCCATTACTACGCAGGCTAACCAGTCCGGTATTTATTCGGATAAAGGGATTGATGTCATTAAAGAGGGAAATCTCCGTATCAGGGAGATGACTACTGCGACAGCGGATGCTCTTGATAGTATTGGTATCTCTTCAAAAGAAGTAATGGAAGGATTACGCAAGGGTGAGCTGACAACATTTGAAGTAATGCAGAAAGTATCAGAAAAGCTGAATGATTTACCTGAGAATAGCTCTGCGGTCGGTACCGCCATTGCAGATATATTTGGCGGACCGGGTGAGGATGCTGGTCTTCAATACCTGTGTACCTTGAAAGATATTACCACGAGCTTGGATGATGTGAAAGGGAAAGCTGGTGAGCTTGGAAAGGTACAGGAAGAACTGTTAAGGTCAGAGACGGAACTGGATAATGCCGTTTCAGACTTATTTGACTCTACAGGCGGTTTCTTTGAAATTATGACGGCAAAAGGAAAAATCTTTATTAATGATGTTTTAAAGGGTATTCTGAACGAAATACAGGGAATCACCACCTCTGTTGAGGAGCTGGGAGAGAAGAGGTTACGGCAAGCCAAACTTCAAGGTGAGGAAGCAGCTAAAATAGACATACAGTGGCAGGAAGAAAACAGGAAGCAGATTGAGCGTACGGCTGAACTTTATATAAAAAACGGTATGGATGAAACGAAAGCCTACCAAAAGGCCAAAGATGAACGGTTGGCTGTCTTGAGACGTTCGGTTGCCATTGAAGAGGATGAACTGAACAGTTATGTGGAAATCAACAAGCGGTTGAACAGGGAATTTGCGGATAGAAGTTTCTGGAAACAAGGCTTGGGGCTGGAAAGGACGAATACGGAATTTCGCGATGAGATAAACCAGACATTTGATCTTATTGAATTCCGGACCGCTTCTCTTGCCTCTGCGAATTACAAAATTGACTTTATTTCCGATATGGATTTCGGAGCTAAATCCGATGTAAAATCCGGGAAGACCAAGGATCAGATAAAGGCCGAGGAGGAAGCTGCCCGGAAAGCCCTGGAGATACGGCGTGAGTTAGAGGAGTCCAAGATAGAAATAATGGATGATGGCTTGGAAAAGGAACTTGCTAAAATAGAACTATCCTATCAAAAGCGGGTTGATGCTATAAAAGGCAATGGCACTGCTGAAAATACTCTGAGGATTAATCTTGAAAAACTTAAAGTTAAGGCTTTAGCGGAATATGAAGAAGAGTATATTCACCGATTCGAGAAGGTGAATATAGAAAACCGATTATCAGCGGTAGAAAAAGGCAGTAAGGAAGAGCTTGACTTAAGAATGCGTCTTCTTGATGTTGGGGAAGAAGAAGAGAAGAAGGCTGCTGAATCCAGTGGCGAGGATGTCTTTCTTATAGAACAGAAATACGTTCGGAAACGACAGGAATTGAATGAAAGGTTTGCTTCTGAGAGGAATAAAAAGCTTGAAGATGAGTATGCTTCGAGAACTGTATTGATTAATGCAGCAATGGCCAAGGAACTTGATGAAATTGCAGAGCTGTATAAAATAGGTGAAATGAACACTGAAACCTATGAAAAAAGGAAATCGGAAATCTCCCAAAAATATATGTTGCAACAGTTGAAAGATACCTTGAAGTTGGCTAAGATAATGGCTGATACTCCAGGACTTTCTCCTGAAGACAAATTGAAAATAAAGGAAAAGGTTGCTAATGCTGAGATAGCATTAGCTAATGCGGTACGTGACGCAGAGGAGGATTCCATAAAAGATGCTGAGAAGGAACACAAGAAATATCTGGCTGAACTTAAGGACAGTCTTGGTTATATAAATGATATAACAAGAGGTGCTCTTGGCGATACGGCTGATATATTCACTGGCTTATCTAAAATCATACAAGATATCGCTGAGGATGGTAAGCTGAGTTTTGAAATGTTGGCATCTGCTGTTATAGACGTGTTCAGTGGCATTAATGATATAGTTCAGAATAGCTACGGTGTACGAATTGAAAAGATAGAAGAGGAACAAGATGCTAATGATGAGGCATGCGACCGGGATATTGAACGTATAGAGAGATTGGCAGAGACTGGTGCTATTTCGGAGGAAGAAGCTGAGGCTCGTAAACGCGCTGCGGAGGAAAAAACTGCTGCAAAAAATAGAGAACTTGAGAAGAAAAAACAGGATCTTGCCAGAAAGCAGGCTATTTGGGATAAAGCTACAAGTATTGCACAAGCTGGTATCGCCACAGCGTTAGCGATTACTAAATCATTGCCTAATTTTGTGTTAGCTGCCATTGTCGGAGCAATGGGAGCTATTCAAGTTGCCACTATTGCCGCTACCCCTATACCATCATACGCAGAGGGTACGAAAGACGGTGCTCATCCTGGGGGAAAAGCTCTCGTAGGTGATGCCGGCAAACGTGAAGTTGTAATGTATAAGGGGATGGCATGGATTACTCCTGATACCCCTATGCTTGTAGATCTTCCGAAAGGTGCTCAGGTCTTTCCTGATGTCGATGATTTCGGTTCCCTTGACTGGCAGAATAATAGTTTTGCTCCGATGTTCTCTTTCCTTCGTAACAGTGAAAAGGGTGGGGCTGGCACTACTGTTTATAACGACTATTCCGGTCTTGAACGCCGGATGGATATGACGAACAACCTGTTGGTACAGTCTATCAAACAACGTAGGAGAGAGGCTTATAAAAGAGAATTTGACTTATACATATTGAGAAATTCATGAAAACAAGATTGAATGAAATATCATTAGCGCAGTTTATAGAACTGCTGTGTGGCAATTACTGTTTGCTATTAGATGATGGTGATCAAGTTAACAAAGAAGAGCTTGAAAGATGCGCTCATTCTCTTATCGCATCATATCGCTTTATTGCCGATAAATCAGGAATGAGAGCTTTTATTGCGAAAAAAGAAGAAGCGATAAAATGTAAAATGAAAGTCTTCTTTCTCCGGATATGTACCACTCTTGTTATGCAACAGGCGTATGAGGATATACGTTCCTTACTTGCCATGATTGATGAGGATGTTTCCGGTGTGAGCGATGACAACCTCAAAGATAGAGTTGCTGATTTGCTGAGATATGCTACCTTTGAACAGCATCGTAATGAGGAAGTAAATGCAGATCCGGAGAAAACTAAAGAGAAGTCTTCGCCAGATGATATACGTTCTTATTATGACTCAGAAATTGCATTTATTATGACATACATCAAAATGCACATTGATATGCATCAGATTAATGCTGCTGTGTATGCCAATATTGTAAACCAGGTGAATGTTGACATAATGAATAAGAGGGGAACATTTAGATAGCATAAATATTTTTTTTAATGCTATCGGACTTTTGATGAACTCATTAGTAATTCTTTTTACGAACTACTAATGAGTTTTCTTATGCAAAAAACAAGCATTAAATGCGGCATTGACCATTTAGGTTATTGCAAGCTGTTACAAAAACTAAACTCTATTGAGAGTAAATGTAATCGGATAATTCTTGAATTGTCCGAAGTAAAGGACCTTGTTTCCTCCAAACCTTCTGTTGATAGACTCATAGAGTCTTTGGAGCAGTCTGCCAATGATTTATACGAGCAGAGTGTCAGACAGCGAGAATTTGTAGAACAAAGCATGGCTGGTGAAGTTACCATGCGCATTGTGAGGAGGAATGAATATGGACTTTGAGAAGGAAATTGCTTTGATCTATCCCTGGATCGTAAAGGTTGCAAGAAAGTATTGTTGGTCTATACAAGATGCCGAGGATCTTGCAAATGATACAGTTTATAAAGCCTTGCTGAACAAAGACAAGTTCGAGAATGGCAGACCATTGAAACCCTGGTGCGAAGTGATTATGCAAAATACTTACATAACCAGCTATAACCGAAAGTCCATCATTCGCTTTGTTGACTATGATGATGTCTGTCAAGTTGTGTCTCTACGCTTGGCATCAGAAAGGACTTTATTCCATGAAATCTTATCGGTAATCCGGCGATGTGCCTTCAAATCATGTTGTATAGAGTGTGTCTTATTATATGCTAAGGGGTATTCTTATGACGAGATAAGCCAGTTAGTTAATATTCCCGTTACAACAGTGCGCAGTCGCATATCTTTTGGCAGGGAATTATTGAGGCGGGAACTTGGCTGAGTTAAATACCGTTTATGTGATGCAAATGGCTATTAATCAGATTGCTAATTACGCTCAAAAACGTTATCTTTATAGTAAATAATAATCAAAGAATTTATAATTATGGATGTATTAGAATACTATACAATGAGAAAAGAAAAGAGTACACAAGATATTTCAACTCTTATTGCAGAAGTCAAAACAGCACTTACTGATGCTCAAGTATATCTTGATAATCATTCTGATGAGATTAATAAAATCACCGAGATAAAGCTGCTTGCTAATCGGTTGAATAGCTGTCTATCTAAGATAGATTCAGAATCTGCCAAGCTCGAAACATTAAAAGAAGTTTGCCTCTCTTTATCTTTAGAGAGAGGCGGCAAGTAAATTCCCCCTTTAATTTGTGCCTGTTGTAATGTGTTGATTATAACTTGATTGTATCGTTTTTGTCACAATTATATAATGTCAAGATAAATGCTAACCTATTTGTCGGTTAGCATTTTCTATATATTCGCTGCAAAGGAAAATGTATGAACAGATATATTCTAATCATCAATGGTACGGCTCATATTATTAATGAGGATTGCATTAGTAATTGGGATGAGATTAATATCTCACTGAAACGAAATGATTTCAGTGGGATTATCCGTTCATTCAGTTCAAAGTTTGAGTTTGCCGGGAAAGCATATAACCTTTTACTTAATGAATACCGGACCAACTATTTGAACGCTAATGCTCAGATAGAGATATATACTATTGATAACGATAGGAGCAAGAAGTATCTCTTCGGTAGTTATCTGGATTTCGGTTCATTGGAATATGATGATAGCATTGTATATATCAATGCAATAGATAGTACTCTTGCAGCTAAGATTAAGGCAAAGAAGAGCACTCAGTATGAGTACCTTGTAAGTGAATTAAAGGAAGAAAAGGCTCTCAATTATGATCGTTTGTTGATGCTGAATACATTTAACTTCGACATTGATAACGATGAATATATATATCCTTCTGGTACGTCTCAAGCTAATACGAATATTGATGTCTATGTTGTAGATACTAATCCTGAAGTGTATGTCGGTGATTTTATAACACCATACCATGAATCGGATGGTGCCTATTATGGCAATACCAAAGGAGTTTTCATGAAACTGCTTGCTTTACCTCCACACGGCTTATACATGGATTTGAGTTGTGATATTACCATTTCATCCGGTACTGGATCGTTTCAAGTTGAATATCAAAAAATGGTTGGTGGAGTACCTTCAGTGGGTTCTGTTAATGGTTCACATACAAGTGGTCTTAAAGCTGGAAGCGTGTATCATTATAATGAGAAAGGGCTTGTCTTGGTAGATTCGGCAAAGAATGAATCAGGGAAAATAGGTATGGTTTATAGAATCTACCTCAATACTGAAGCCGGGGTAAGAATCAAGATTGAGAATTTTAAGATGTCTGTCTATTACATGGCAAAAATGCAATCAGAACGTATTGATGTCATAAAGCCCGATGTGCTTCTTAACCGCTTATTGAAGAGCATAAATGAAGAAAATGAGGGCTATGTAGGCGAAATAGAATATCAGGATGATACTCGGCTGGCCTCCACTGTGATAATGGCGGCAGAGAGCGCCAGAGGATTGGACGGGGCTAAAATATATACTTCATTCAAGAATTTCTCAGATTGGATGGAGGTTGTCTACGGCTATGTACCGGATATTGCTGAAAATAAAGTCGTTTTTAAGAAGCGCACTTCTTTGTTTCATTCTGAAGTACAAAAGCGCATAAGCTATACTGGAATGGATTTTAAGGTAAAAGTGAACTCATCACTTATTTACTCTTTACTGAGAGTTGGTTACGATAAACAAGACTATGACAGCATTAACGGGCGAGATGAGTTCCATTTTACGAACGAGTATGACACTGGGATAACCATTACGGATAAGGCCCTTGAATTGATAAGCCCTCTCCGTGCTGATCCTTACGGAATAGAATTTTTGGTAAGCAAGCGTGGCAAAGATACAACTGATAATGAGAGTGACAATGATACTTTCTTTGTTGGGGCCCATTTGAAAGAAAACGCTGAATCTTATGAGCTTGTACGAGAAGGGTATAAAGTATCTGGAATAATTTCATCATCAACCATGTTCAATGCCATGTTCTCACCTCGTTCTATCATCGAGGCTAATAAGGAATACATCGGTTCATTTGTCAAGTCATTACGTTTTGCTTCTTCATCAGGTAACAGTGATATTCGGATTAATGATGTTGCCGAGAACTCGGATATAGAACTAACAGATCCTTTGTTTACCGTGAGCACTCTGAGTATTAGTACGGCTGATGGTGGAATACCATCGGATGTGAATGCACTCGTCGAAGTTGATAGGAATAGCCTATTATATACTTGCTTCATAAACGAGCTAAAATACAAGATTGGACACTATGAAGGGGTTGAATATAATCTGCAAATTAAAAGTATTGGTTAGTTATGATAAAGATATCACCATTTACTCCACTATTCTTTAGCCCGTCCTCTGATAAATTCGGGGCTGATAGTAAGTATGTGCAGTTGTTTTCTCCGGAAGATAACATACTCATACAAGTTCTCACTACGACTGAATACAAAATGGATGGCCGCCTGAAAAATCATGTTGATGGTTCGATTCAGGATATAGAGTTTCAATCTTTCTCATTGAAGGATGATACCACTGTATTTTATTCAACTATTACAGGGCTTGCTCCCGGATATTATTCTGTTACCGTAGGCGAACAAGAATGTGATGTGTTCAAGGTGACGAATGATGAGAAAGAGTTATCTAAGACTACTCTTATCCGCTATTCCATGCGTAGCAACAAGCAGCGTAATGACTGTGTGTTCTGGAATGGGGAAGACCAGTTCTATTTTGAGTTCCGGGCGCCGGGCGGTTTCAAAGACGATGATTGGACATTTGCCGTCAACAATGAGCAGTTTGAAATATCGAATGGAAATATCGTCGAACTATTCGCTATTGAGAGTACCCAGAAGAAGTTTACTCTTGGAAATGCCGAGGGATGTCCTGTCTGGTTTGCAGAGCACCTGAATCGGATACTGTGTTGCTCGAACGTGTATTTCAATGGTGTGCGATTTGTCCGTAAGGGTAATAGTGTGCCGGAAATGACTCAGGAAATTGTGTCATTGAAGAGCTATATTTTCAAGGTGTCTTTACAGGGTATGGTTGACAATATAGATGTTGATTTCCCTGAAGGTGGTGAAGAAGAAGGTGGTGAAACTGGGGGAGGCGGGGAGGGGTATGTTTATTTGATAAAGCTCAATGACACTGTTGTTCCTACTGATAGGAATACCTTTTCTGCATTGAGAATACTTGCCGAGATTGATAAGGCGATTAAGACAAACAATGAGGGTTTAGTAGATAAGTTTATTAGCAAAAAGAATGATGATTATGCTGAAGGCATAATCACCTTCTTAAAAGACATCATAGTAAAAGGGCCTATTAAGGCTTTGAGTAAATTAACGGTAGGCGAAAGCATCATCGATTCATTGATTGCGGGCAAGGGCATAATCGCAGAAGATGGACGAATTCAGGCTGACCGCATGGAGTTGCGGTCATCGCTGACCGTTTTAGAACTTATCTTCAACCGGCATTCTGCTATGGAAAGTGACTATTTCTTTTCCGAAGCAGGTACAATTGAAAGCGTCGAATTGCTGGAAGATGGCACCTACAGGTTACCTCTCCGTAAACAATGGGAGAATGATTTTACAGCTTTGGATGAAAATGATGTCGTTTATGGAGTAGTGAATAACCTCGCTTCAGGTACCGGAGATTATTACACCTCTTGGCTGCGTGTCCTGAATGTGAACACAGTGGCCAATACTATTATTGCCGTCATGTACCCGGATGATGAAGTGCCGGGCGGCAAGAACTATCCGCCGGAACCGCTGATGATTCTTTCTCACCGTGGCAATCCGGTGAATGAAGACCGCCAGGCATATTGGTACTTGTCTTCCCGTGAGAAATGTATCTGCATGCTCGATGGGGTTACGAAACCTATATTGGAAGAAAACAACTATGCCATTATCATAGGCAAGCTGAAGCAATTATCTCTGTTTGACAACCTACCTATAAATTATCGGCATAGCTATATCTATTGTCGGGGTATTGCTATTCAGGACTTGTTACGCTTAGGCTATCAGGGTACACCGGTTCGCTCGGAGAATAATCGGGGGCCGTGGTCGGCTGAGGATGCAGTGAACGATCCCTACCAGTCCACGCAGGAAGTATTCGATGCAGTCTATCATGTTGGCTGCAAATGGATGTGTCTGGTTACCGGAACCATGCAGGAACCTAAATGGAATGCGACCGACTGGGCGATGATTGAGGGTAATTCAGAACTAACCCTTGAGTTCTCTTCCAATAACGGTTATAACTTCTTTGCCGGTAAGGTCGATGCGGAATTTACCCCTATTGTGTATTGGGGTTACAATGATATATCTGAGGATGTGTTGCCCGGTGATTGGTCATGGACCCGTGATAGCGGCCAGGTGACGGAAGATAACGCCTGGTCGGTCGCTCATGCCAATAACGGCCGTATTCTTCATTTGACGAATGAAGATATGCCAAATAATTGGGGAGCTACGAGAAAAGTGAAATTCACCTGTACGGCATACGTTCGCGATGGTGCCGGGAGTACTAATGTCGAAAACAGCATAATTGTATGAAAATTAAAACCGTGGTTCAACCGCAGCCGGTCAGAACCAGTTATACGCCTCTGAAGGCGAGCTTTGGAATTGTAATAGATGGTGGAGGTAGCAAGACACAGTTCTACTATACCAATGCCAATACGTACATTCCTAACCGTGCCGTAACCCCAATGAAGCTGAGGTCGTTCCTCAATATTGTGGACCCTGATAAGATTATCAGCAACGGGGATAAAAGTAGTCAGCTGACTGTTACCTGGTATGAAAACAGTGAGAGTAACCAGATAACTTCGGAGAATAGTAATTATATTCTGAATGCCGACGGTACATTGCTTGTGAAGAAGAATGTAATCCCGACGGCTCCGGTGCAGATTCTTTGCCGGGCTACTTTCATTGATACCAGGAATAACAATACTCTCGTGTATAATGATACATTCACTCTGAACTCTATACAGAAGAGTGATGACCAGCTTTCACTGAGTATCAATCAGCCTTCCAAGATCACCTATAATCCTTTGAAGGATAGTCAGTACATAGATATAACAGCAACCTTAAAAATGGGCAGCGAGACGGTTGCGGATGCCAACGTTGCATATTGGTGGTATAAGGTTGTGAATGGTGAAGAGACTTTGATCGACTCTTCCGACCTGAACATCGAGTATGTGACCGGACAAGGTACAAAGACATTGCGTATCGATGTCGACAATACATATCTGAGCGTCATCCGTTGCCGTGCAGCCTATTATACCGGAACCAAGCCTTCGGCACCTGCGGATGATACCCTGATGGCTGAGACGGCCATTGTTTATAAGATTCCACCGATCAGGGCATTTGTCTACAGTCCGAACGGCAGCATTATCCGTAAGGGAATGGCCAATATGACTTTTTATGTGAAGATACTGACGAACAAAGAGGAGCTGACAACGGAACAGATCAATAAATACTTTTTTGTGAAGTGGTTTAAGAAGTCATCCGCTGCCGGTGCGACAGCTACGGAAATCGGACACGGTAGTTCGATATCGGTTACAGCCGACAGCTTACGCCTGAGTGGTGGCTTGCAAATGTCGGTTTACCCGGAAGTCTATGAGATCGGTCCTTATACGGTGCTTACTACCAAGAGTGGTGATCCTATCCGTACAGGTTCCAATGAAGTAATAATAGCCAGAGGCTAACAATTTAATTTATATGGTATGAGAGAAATGAAGTATTTGAAAGTTTCCGCCGATATCGCTCGGCGTGCGGGTGTGATCGCTGTCCGTCATCGGACTGCTGACGGTGATTTTATCGTTAACGAGAGTGACCTTCGTATGGTGAGGTTCGAACCTGAGGAATATGTGAGGGGTATTGCCGGGCAGGTTCTGACAGAACAGGAAGCTGCCAGGCTAATTGAAGCAGGTGGAAATCAAATTGGAGAGGAGGTACAGAATGAAGAAAGTAATGAATTACCTGTTGAGGATTCTTTGCCGGTTCAGGATAGTGATAAAGAATCTGTGGCAGAAGACAGCCCAATTAACGGAGAGGAGGTACAGGATGAGTGATGTTGCGGGTTCTTTTTGTATCGGTATGATTATTGACGGGGATAGCGCACAAGGGAATATTCGATCTACGAAGCCGCTTGTACAGATGTATCAGAAGGATACAGGTAAATGTGTACCGGACTGGAGTGTGGCGGCCAACCAGCCTGTCATCTATCCGGTCATGCGCTCAGGCAATGAAAATGTGATCAAGCCGATTGTGTCCGGAACGGAAAAGTGGCATTATAACAATACGCCTATAACGTTCAACGCTTCCGGATTGGCTACCGCTCCGGCTGCGGTAGCCGGTAAGATGCAGACCACTACTTACAATAATGGTTCTGTGAATGTACCGGCATTGAAAATAGTGGGCAATTTGGCCAGTGCCTCCAACATGGATGCGGACACCATCCGCATGGACGGAGAGATTGAAGCTTCCGGACATAATCTTGGCTATACTTCCGAGATACCGCTTGCCATCTCGGAGTTTAGCAACTCCGCCTATTACGGTTTCCTGTATCCTTCCGATGGCGGTATTATTGATGGTGATACAGCTACCGTTAAAGTGACTCAGGAACTCTACAAGGGTGGCTCATTGGTGCCTCAGAGCAACTATTCCTTAAAATGGTACAAGATGCCGTCAACTACAGCATGGTCAACGGCCAACAGTGTTTCATTGGTAGCGGATGATGTCGATTCCAAGCTAAGTGTAAGGGCTGAATTTATCATCGGTGGTGAGGTGGTTGCTACTGCCATTTGCGAGGTGAGCGATGAGACTGATCCGTTATTCCTGGCAATAAACTACAGTGGTCCGACGATGCTTACCAGTAGCGGTACTACCAGTGAGGTTACAGCTACTTACAAAGTAAAGCGGGTAGGAACTGGGGAGGAAGTGAGCGGGTTTACGTTCAAGACTTCTTTCACGAAGGCTGACGGTACGGCTTTTACTCCGGCCAATGCACCCACTACAACCGGCTGTAAACTTACTTATACTGATGTGAAGGGTGCAGGTGGTAATATAACAGGCTATGTACAAGGAACTAAATCTTGAGTTGTTATGGCAAAGAAACAGTTAGTTGCATCAACTTTTAGTGTTACGGCGGCTCCTGAAGATGGTGCGAAAGGGTCTCGGGGCCAGCTGCCTTATCCGGCAGGCGAATATGATCTACATACTTCTTATATATGTACAGATATGGTTGCTCCTTATGTACTATATAATGGCATCTATTATGTGATGAATCAGATCACTACCTGGGTAGGTCAAGGTGTTCCATCGAACATAAATAACCCTCAAAAGGATTATGCGGTGAACGGCACAAAAGCCACCTGGATACCTTTTGAAAATTACAAGGCTATCTACGTAGAGATATTGATGGCTAACTTTGCGAAATTGGCGAGCGCTGTCTTTTCAGGAGATTACATGTTTTCACAGCAGGGGGTTGACGCTGACGGAAATCCGACATCGAATTATGAAGAATTTAATACGGGGAATTTTACTCCTAATCTGCTTTTGGATTTTGCCACAGGTTCGTTTGCTGGTAATACTGTCAAGGTGAATGGGGGTGTTTTCAAGAACATCCGTTCTCCGAATGATTCTTTTAAGATTGATGAAGAGGGAAATGTGGAGATTATAGGTAAGATTTCAACCTCGCTGAATGGTACCCGTATAGAGATTGCTCCGGAAAGCAACAGCATAAAATTGTATAACCAATATGATAATGAAGTTGGAGATATTAGTTTCTTAGAAGAAGATTATCAAGAATCAAAAATCTATTATCCTCGTATTAGGTTACGTAGATATCGGGATAATAGATTAATTAATCAAGCTATAATAGGAGACAGAAATGTACAATTCCTTGTAGACACCGGTTCTGCCTCTTATTCGTGTATTCTTGATCCTATTTATGGGTTGACGTTTTATCAGGGGAATGCACCAATGAAAAATTATCCGGCAAGTTAAGCAAAGCCCTGCTTTATCAATTGGTAAAGTGGTTTGAAAGTAATTTAATTGATTGAATAAAATTAAACAAAACGAGATTATAAATTGAATGTTGAATTTGGGCGTTTTTCACTATAGTTTAAACGCCCGTCAAAA